>JAEEGL012883482.1_pt1 | contig 12969 bp, 8 predicted proteins | sample 9134231 | NCBI WGS metagenome assembly JAEEGL01 (sample SAMN16246548, study PRJNA631951) | gut metagenome | biome: gut microbiome; feature: rumen; material: fiber-attached | host: Bos | place: Iran: Karaj | collected 2018-10 | reverse complement strand
GCGGATATTGTGACGAAAGCGCTTGGCAATCCGAGTCTTGTTCATATTTTCGGAAACACGACATTGGAATTTCCGCAAACGGTTGAATACGCAAAGAGATTTAAGAAGGACCATCCATTTGCAATTTTTGAAACTTCTATCAATGAAGATCAAAATTTTATGGATGTTTGCGAAGACATTGGTCCTCCGGCACGAATTATGCGTTGGTGCTGTTCCATGTTCAAAACAGGACCGATTACGCGCGTGCTGAATTCGCTGTATAGGAATCAGCAAATATTGACCTTTTACGGGATTCGTCGCGCAGAAAGCGCTAGCCGAAGCAAGTACAATCGTGTCGAAAGCGGCAAGGAATCTGTTAAAATACAAAAGCAAACTGTGGCATCTCCAATCATTGACTGGAAAGATATCGATATATGGCTTTATCTTTTGGCGGAGAAAGTTGATTTTAACGATGCGTATCGTTTAGGATACGATCGCGTAGGTTGCTGGTGTTGTCCGAACAACAATCAGCGAGCTCAATTTTTGAGTAGAATCTACATGCCCGAGAATTCTAAGAAATGGCGAGACTTCCTAATTCGCTTTGCGAAAAGAATTGGCAAGCCTGATCCAGAAGAATATGTGGATTCGGGCGCATGGAAAGCTCGTCAAGGTGGGAACGGCTTGGCAGCAGCCGATGATGTAAAAATCAAATTCACACATTGTACCGCCGAAGACCATGCAAAAAATTACAGATTAGTTCGTCCGTTTGATGATGAACTTGTGAATATGTTTGTGCCATTCGGAAAGATTAATCGTGAATTAGGAAGAAAACTTCTTCACGAGGTTCTTGTACTTGATGTTCGTACAAATGTGCCAATCATTTCTCTCCAACCGTTTACTGTCGATGGCTTTGAACATGCTGTAAAAATAAGGACAATGAATGTTGCGGATCATGACGATTTGCAAAGAAAAATTGCTTATCAGATTCGAAAGTTTAATGGTTGCAGAAAATGCTTGAAGTGTGAAAGTGTGTGTAAGGCAGGCGCTATTAGCATAACTGCTGAAGGATATCACATTGATGAAAATAAATGCGTCCATTGCAAAATGTGTGTAAATCAATCTGTCTTAGCGATGGGATGTTTAATGGGAAAATATTTGAAAACGAAAGAGGTTCGTTAGATGAAATTTAGAGCTCATGAAACTTTTTTTATCCGTAAAGGCTGGCTTTCTAAGGGAATAAAATATGTAGAGCAGACAGAGGGCCGTGTTTTTATAGATAAAGAAAATAATCCAATGGATGTGCTTGGAATTGGTAGCAACATGGTTAAGTCTCTTCGTTACTGGTTGCAGGCTGTCGGCATCACATACGAAAATGCAGCAACAAAGAGAGTACAGAAATTTACGGATTTGGGAAATTTAATTCGTAAAAACGACCGTTATATTGAGGAATTGGGAACGCTTTTGTTGCTTCACTATGAACTTGCTACGAATAAAGAACTTGCCACTAGTTGGTATGTGTTTTTCAATGAATTCTTGATGAGTGAGTTTACACAAGAAGATTTTCTGAATTTTATTCGAAGCTACATCTCAATGAATATTGGTGAAGATGAAAAAGAATCTGGAACCACGAGAACTCTGGAAGATGACTTTAACTGCATTGTAGGAACGTATGTTCCCCGTTATAAATTGAATCCCGCAAAGGTTTCTGCTGAAAGCAATATTGATTGCCCGTTTGGAGAGATGAACCTTATTGAAGTACTGAATAAGAGAGATGGTGTATATAGGAAGAATATTTTGAGTGCATCGTCATTTAATCCTTGGATTACGCTAGCTCTAATTCAGAAGAAACACTGCAGAACAGAGGAAATTCTACTGAAAGACTTGCTATTGACTTCAGAAAGTATTGGAAAGGCTTTTAATCTTGATTCGATAACATTGCTTGAAGTTTTACGAAATCTTGAAAAACTGGGCGAAGCGAAGATTATTAGAACAGCAGGGTTGGATGTTGTAAGGATTAAGCATCCAGAACAACAGTACATTGATTGCGTTCAAAAGTATTACGAATCCATTGCAAATGAAAGGGCTTAATGCTATGAGCAAAATGATTCAAACTGCAAGTGGTTTCCAGTATTCTGTAAATATTGAATATGATTTGCATAATACAGAGAAGTTGGGGAATTTTATTCCAACGAGATCGTCGTTGTCCTTGTTAGAAGACATCCTTGAAAGTACTCAGAGTAGTGCTACTAATCGAGCTAGGATTCTAATTGGTGCTTATGGAAAAGGCAAAAGCCATATTGTACTTACGATTCTTTCCTTGTTGATGAAAAAGAATCGCGAATTATTTGATCATTTAAACGAAAAACTTCAAGAAAATAACCGTCTATCTGCACTGCTGGATAATTATTATAGTGGAAAGGTTAAGCTGTTGCCTGTAGTTATTTCTGGCAATAGTACAAGTTTGCATCAGGCATTTATATTCTCTTTGCAGAAAACTTTGAGCGATAATAACCTGATGGATGTTATGCCGGAAACCAATTATGCCGCGGCAATAAAAACGATTCAAAAATGGGAAAAAGACTATCCTCAAACATTTAAAGCGTTTGCAAAAGAAATAAACGGAACAACCAAAGCGTTCATTGAAAAATTGCAGGATTTTGATGTGAATGCATATCGCCAATTCGAACAGATTTATCCCGAATTGACTGCCGGAAGTATATTCAATCCGTTTGTGGGTTTTGATGTTGTTGATTTATACGAAAGTGTTGCTAAGGCATTAAAAAGGACCTCAAAATGGACCGGTCTTTATGTTGTGTACGACGAGTTTAGCAAGTATCTTGAAGCCAACATATCAACGGCAAGTGTTAGCGACACAAAAATGTTGCAGGATTTTGCGGAAAAGTGTTCAAGAAGTGGTGATACGCAGATGCACCTTATGCTTATTTCGCATAAAGAGATTGCGAATTATATTGACCAACTTCCGAAACAGAAAACAGATGGATGGCGAGGTATCTCAGAACGATTTGAGCATGTCTTGCTCAACAATAATTTTACGCAAGTATATGAGATAATATCATCGGTCATTAAGAAGAAACCCGCTGATTGGAATCGCTTTAAGAAAAGTCAAAGCCGGAAATTTGATGACCTGTTTGCACTATATGGTAAGCACCCATTGTTTAATGAAATGAAGCCCGATGAGGTGCAAAAACTGCTACTTGATTGCTACCCGCTTCATCCGGTCAGTATTTTTATTCTTCCTCGACTTTCAGAGCAGATTGCACAAAATGAAAGAACTCTTTTTACGTTCTTGTCGGCACAAGGGCACTCGACGCTTTCTGCATTCTTAAGTGGGCATGACGATTCTAACTTCAAGTTGGTAACTCCTGATTTGTTGTTTGATTATTTTGAACAGCTTTTCAAGAAGGAAATCTACAATAATGAAATTCGTGATGTCTATTTATTGGCAAGTCGCGCTCTGGATAAAATTGGGAAGAAAAAAGTTCTTGAATGTAAGATCATAAAAACATTGTGCTTGCTTTATATCCTGCAACAGTTTGAAAAAATCAAGCCGGTTAAAGAAGAAATATTCCGCATTTTCAAAAATGAATACTCAGAAGAAGATATTCTTTTAGCTATTGATAATCTTGTAGAAAAAGAATTCGTCGTCTATTTGCGACAGAGTAATTCTTATTTGAAATTGAAAGAATCTTCTGGTGTTGATATTGAAAAGACGATAAATGATGAAATTGAACGGCAGCGCAGTAAATTTGACTTGTGCAATATTTTAAACGAGTTTAATACCAGTGCGTATTTATATCCTTCGAGATATAATGACAAGTATGAGATGACTCGATGGTTTGATTTCATATTTGTTTCTGATAAAGAATTCTTAGAAGATACGGACTGGCAAAGTAAATATGCCGATAGTGATTCTGATGGTCGAGTTATCGCGGTCGTTTTAAGTGGGAAAAATTCAGCAAAAAAGATTCGCACTTTGGTCGAACAAGTTTCTGCTGCACAGAGACAAATTTTGTTTGTTGTTCCCACGCAGTTTAACGAAATCGAAAGTACTGCAAAAAAATATAGCGCAGTTTATGCCCTACGCGAGAAATCTCATGGCGACAGTGCTCTAGAAGACGAATATCAAGTCGTGATAGATGATTTAAGCGAGGTATTACACGGATTTATTGCCGATTATACTAGAGCCGAAAGAAACGCTTCGTCATATATTTATTGTGGAGAGGACGCTTGTATTGGTAGAAAATCGGAACTCTCTGAAAAACTTTCTGAAATCTGTGAAAATATTTATTCAAAAGCTCCGATTATCAAGAACGAGGCTATCAACAAAAACTCTCCAACAACAGTAATGGAGAACGCCCGAGATAAGGTTATTTCTGCTCTACTAAGAAACGAACTTGAATATAATCTTGGTTTGACCGGAACGGGCCCTGATGTGTTCATTATGCGTAGTGTTTTGATAAATACTGGTCTGTTGATTAATGAAAAGAATGACGTAAGATTAAATTTTGATTTCCAGAAAAAGGATGATATTGCCGTTGTAAAACCTATTATCGACGCTCTGCAATGGTTTGTCAATAATGCTGCTGAGAAGAATAAGGTTTCTTTTGATGCGCTTTATCGAAAATTGACATCACCTAGTGGAAGAATCGGCATGAGAAAAGGAATCATTCCGATATTTATTGCCGCCTTCTTGCATTGCCATAAAAAGTCTATTTCTATTCATAATGAAAATGGTTCTGTAGAAATTTCTGCGCAGACCTTAAACCAGATAAATAAAAATCCTGATTCATATACTCTGACATACATATCTTGGGATGCGACTAAGGAAAAATACATCCGTGATATGAAAATTTTGTTTGGTCAGTGGCTCACTCCTTACGAGATGAAATCGCTTGAAATTGATGGATTGGTTTCTGCGATGAATCGTTGGTATTTCGATTTACCTAAGTACACGAAAGAAATTTATTCAAAGGCAAATCCCAAAAGAAACGACCAGGTCTTTGTTGATTTTTTGAATTTGTTTACACAAAATGCAAGTTGTGAAGAAATTCTTTTTGAACGAATTCCAATGGTGTTTACGGGAAAAACATCATGTGGGAAAAATGTCCTTACGAAGCTATCCGATGCCAAAAAAGACATCGATGATTCAATAATTAGACTAAAGCGGTCGCTTTTAGATATAACAAGAAATGTATTCGCTAATCAGCAGGTGAAGAAAGCCTCAGTGCCATCTATATGCAAAGAATGGACTAAGAGACTTGATAAGAACGCTTCTGACAATATATTTGATGATGGTATAACTGATAGGATGCTGAATCTTTTCTATCAGAATATGTCGGACGAATCAAAATTCATTGAAGATCTTGCAGAAATTTTGACTGGATTGAGAATTGTTGATTGGAATTTTAATACAATCGATTCTTTTAAAAATAAACTGAAAGAGTGCAAAAATACTGCAGAAAACTATAAAAAATCTGATAAACGAAATCAGGATAATAGCTATAGGCTCTCTTTTACCGACGAAAAGGGGCGCGAATCTACAAAAACATTTAGTAAGGTTGATCTAACTCCTCGATCACGATTGCTCTTCAATAAAATGGAAGACGCGCTTAATACAATGGGCCAGGCGTTGACCTCTGCGGAAAAGAGGCAGGTTATCGTAAATATTCTTCAAAAAATGTGTGGGGAGAACAACTAATGGCTTATTTCGACAATGCGGCGACGACTTTCCCGAAACCAGAATGTGTTTATGATTTCATGAATACATTCTATAGGGAATGTGGCGGAAACGCCGGCCGTGGGAGTCATAAACTTTCGCTAGGTGCTGGCAAGATGGTTTCTGAAACCAGGAATCGTCTTAAGCAATTGCTGCATTGTGAAAATAAACAAATCATATTCACGTCTTCTGCTACGATTGCCTTGAATATGATTTTGCAGGGCGTTCTTGACGACAAAAAAATTGAGGGAACAAATGTTTATATTTCGCCGTTTGAGCATAATGCGGTGACTAGGATTCTCCACCATTACGAGAAAACAGGGAAAATCAGTGTGAAGCTCCTTGCTATCAAGGAGAATCTAACCTACGATTTCGAAAAAATTCAGGCGCAATTTACAAAAGAAACGCCTGATTTGATGGTGGTGAGCCATGCGAGTAATGTGATTGGGCTTATTTCCCCAGTAGAAAAACTTTGCTCGATGGCAAAGAAATACAAGGCCGCTACCGTTATAGATATGGCGCAAACTGCAGGCTTAGTTGATATTAATGTCGGCTTGGAAACGATTGATTTTGCGGTATTCGCTGGACATAAAACACTTTATGGACCAACGGGAATCGGTGGATTTGCGATGAAACCTGATTTTGACTTGAAACCTGTTCTATTTGGTGGGACCGGTTTTGAAAGTGCTAATCAGGATATGCCAAGCGATATTCCCCAACGTTATGAGATGGGAACTCTCAATATTGTCGGTATCGCAGGACTTTATGCTTCTACGGGCTGGATTTTGGACGAGGGAATGGATTGTTTGTGGGAACACGAACAATCAAAACGAAAAAAATTGTTAAAAATTCTTCGTTCTTATGATTTTGTAAAGATCGTTGGCGATAACGAAAATAACCAATATGTTGGAATCGTTTCTTGCATAATTGATGGATTGCCAAGTGATACCGCGGCAAGTGTATTTGCCGAAAAGAACATTGCGGTTCGAAGTGGGTTACAGTGTGCTCCGCTTGCACATAAGACTTTAGGAACATTTCCTTCGGGAACAATACGGTTTAGTTGTAGCGCGTTTACGAGCGATGCTGATTTTGATGGATTAAAACAGTCTTTGGAATGGATTAATGAAAATATATAACAGGTTCGCTTATGAGTTTACGGAATATACAAATTGAGTCGGAATATAGAAATTTGCACGGAAATATAATTCGTAATTTCTACAATCCCCTTTTAAGCGAAGCGATTGCGTATAATCGATCTGTTGGATTCTTTTCATCAACAGCTTTGTCCTGTTTCTCTGTCGGTTTGTGCAATTTTTTGAAGAATGGGGGTAAGATAAGATTAGTGGCAACTCCATATCTCTCAACTGAAGACATTCAGGCTATGAGAGATGGATATAAAGCTCGGAATGAAATCATTGAAAGCGCTTTGATGAGAAACTTATTTGAACCCGAAAATGACAAAGAAATTGAACGCTTAAATATGCTGGCAAATCTTATTGCCGAATGCCGTATGGATATAAAAATTGCGCTTACGAAAGCTGGTATGTATCATGAAAAGCTAGGAATAATCGAAGATTCTGAAGAAAATTTTGTAGCATTTTCTGGTTCTTCAAATGAATCGGAAAACGCATTTTTAAACAATTATGAGTCAACAGATGTTTTTTGTTCGTGGAAGGAATTTGAAAAAGACAGGGCTCTGAAGAAAAAAAGATCCTTTGAAAGAATCTGGAATGGAACTGATGACGCTCTTGAGATTCTTGATTTTCCAAAATTGAGGGATGAAATTATACGTCGGTACAAAAAAAACGCACCGAAGTTTGACATGGATGATGACATTTCATACGAAACTCCTAAAATAAGCGGAATGAATCTTGGTGAATTGACTGCAAACTATTCTCCTTTGGTAGAAAAGAATGTACCAAAGATGCCAAAATGGTTTGAGGAGAAGATTTTTGATTATCAGAAAGATGCGATAGAAAATTGGGCGAAACATAATTATTGTGGTATTTTTGATATGGCAACCGGAACGGGAAAAACCCTAACCGGTTTAGGAGCTCTTACCAAATTATATAACGAAAAAAAGAATGAGAAACTATTTGCAATAATAGTTTGCCCTTATCAACATCTTGTTGAACAGTGGGTTGATGACTTAGAACAATTTAATATTAATCCAATTATTGGTTTCTCATCTTCTCCACAAAAAGATTGGAAGCAAAAACTAAGGTTGGCTATTGTTGATATTCAAGTAAAAAGTCTCAATAAATTTTTTTCTTGTTTTATATGTACAAATGCAACTTTTTCATCTGCGTTTGTTCAAGAACAAATATTGAGAATTAAGGTTCCCAAAATTCTAATCGTAGATGAAGCTCACAATTTTGGAGCCCCATATTTATCAAAATTACTTTTAGATTCTTACCAGTATAGACTTGGTCTTTCTGCGACAATAAATCGCCATGGTGATGAAGAAGGTACAAAAGTTTTATTTGACTTTTTTGGCGACAAATGTATTGAATATGATATTGAACGAGCGATAAAAGAGGAAAAACTTACTCCGTATAAGTATCATCCAATTCCGGTGTATTTAAACGATGAAGAACTCGTTAAATATAAGCAATTCACAAAGGAAATAAGTAACAATATACTTGTAGATGGGATGGGACGTTGTAAACTTACAGATTACGGAAAAATCCTTGCAATGCAACGTGCGAGAATTATTGCGGGAGCGAATTCAAAACAAATTGCATTAAAAGATTGTATTATCCCTTATAAAAATGATACACACATTCTTGTTTATTGCGGTGCGACTTCGGGAGTTCCTCAAGGTGCCGATAAATCATCTGTTGAAAGATCTGAAGAGAGGCAGATAGAAACGATATCGAAGATGCTGGGTAATGAGTTGAATATAAAAAATCACCATTTTACATCCAATGAAAGTGTCGCTGAAAGAAATGAAATTAAGGATCGCTTTACAAAAGGAGAGTTGCAAGCTTTAGTTGCAATCAAATGTCTTGACGAAGGCGTGAATATTCCTAAAATCAAAACGGCGTTTATTCTTGCGAGTACGACGAATCCAAAAGAATATATTCAACGTCGTGGGCGTGTTTTGCGGATTGCGAAAGGAAAGGATTTTGCAGAAATTTATGATTTTATCACGCTGCCTTATTCTTTGAATGTTGTACCTCATTTAACTGAACTTCAAAAGTCCGATGTAATGTCTTTGGTGAGGAGAGAGTTGTATCGTGCGGAAGAGTTTGCTAGGGTGGCTATGAATTGGGGGGAAGCTGAGTTAGTGCTGAATGAAATACGTGGGGCGTATGGCCTTTTTGAGAGTGTAAATCAAATTGTTGAAAAGGAGATTTTTGATGAGTGATGAAATCAAAATCGATACGAAAAAAGCTCAGAAGATAATGCAAAAGATTATCGTAGCTGAAGCGGCAAATTTAAAATCAAAGGAAAAAATGGATGCCGAAATGGTGAAAAATATCCAGAAAATTATAGAGGAAGGTGTCTGATGCTTTTGAAAAAACTATTACTTAAAGATTTTCGTCAGTTCAAAGGTGAACAAAAAATAGATTTTTCTCTAGACCATGAGAAAAATGTTACGATTATTTTTGGAGAAAATGGGACGGGAAAAACGACTTTTGCGCAGGCTTTTACATGGTGCTTATATGGCGAAACGCCCTCGTTTTCAGATAAAAATCTTTTGTGTAAAGCAACTGCTCAAGAAATGAAACCAAATGATGAAGAAAAGGTTTCTGTTGTACTAGAATTCATTCACAATAATATTGAATATATTTGCACAAGTATGCAACTCTATTATAAAGATTCTGTTGGTAATATAAAAACAAAAGGCAATAGAAAATTTACGATGGAATATAAGGGTAAAGATGGACAGCAGAAATTTGTAAGGGAAAATCAACTAGATGGAGAAATAAATAAAATATTGCCCAAAGAATTATCAAGTTATTTTTTCTTTGATGGTGAGCGTATTGGAAATATGAGCAAGGAAATTACAAAAGGTAAATCGAAAGAATTTCCTGAAGCAGTTAAGAGCTTGTTGGGCTTGTCTGCATTTGAAAGTGCTCTAAATCATTTAAATGGTTCTTACAATCAAAATTCTGTTGTGAAATCGTATCGAAAAAGTTTTGATTCTAGTGGTAATGAAGAATTAAAAAAAATAATATCGGAAATAGAGAGTTTGGAAATTCAGCGTGATAAAGCTTCAAAAAGGATTGCCGAAATAGACGAGAAGGATTTGCCGACGGTAGTGTATGAAAAAGAACGTATTGTTGCAGAACAAAAAAAATTTTCCAATATTGAATTGCTAGTGAAAGAAAGAAAGGATTCAGAAGAGCAACTCCAGATAATGGAAAATCTTCGACAAATGAATGTGAAAGATTTTTTGAGCGCGTTCTCAAAAGATTGCTACAATTTCTTTTTACTTGAAAAAATAGATGAGGTCGAAAAATTATTATCTGATGCTGATATAAAAGAATCAGGCATTCCCGATATACATAAGAGAACAATAGATTTTTTAATTCAACGAGGTAAATGTGTTTGTGGAACGAAAATTGAAAAAGACTCAGACATTTATAGACATCTGATAGAGCAATTGAAGTATATTCCGCCGCAATCTCTTGGAACATCTATTCGTCAGTTTGTAAGTGTGGCCAATGAAAAATCTAAAAATGGAGATTTTGTCAAGAATATAGACGAATTGTATGGTCGAATTCGTAAGGTTGATGAAGATATTAGTTCTCAAAATGAGAAAATTTCAGGTATTAACAAGGATCTTTCTGGAATTGATGAAAATGGAATTGCAAAATTACAAGAAAGCTTGGAATATTATACAAATAAAGAAAGAGAGTTCCTTATTGAAAAAGGATCCTGTATTGAAACGATGAAATCGCTTGAAAGTGAAATAAGTGGAAAAGAACAGTCAAAAGATCGATTTACGAATATTGGTGCAACGAATAAAAAAATATCAAATTATCTAGCATATGCAAAGTACATATTTGATGAAATGCAAAAGATGTATAAATCTGAAGAAGCTAAAGTTAGGAATCAGTTTGAAAATACGATAAATACAATTTTTAAAGAAATTTATAACGGAGGACTTTCCCTTAAGATTGATGAGAAATATAATATAAAAATCATTGTAAATGATTTTAAAGGTTATAATGATGATGTAGAAACATCTACTGCACAAAGTCTTTCTGTGATATTAGCTTTCATCTCTGCAGTGATAAAAATGGCCCGAGAAAATCAAGATGGTGGAAGCAAATTACTTGTAACGGAAGCGTATCCATTGGTAATGGATGCGCCCCTTTCGGCATTTGATAAAACGAGAATTCAGACAATTTGCGAAGTCCTTCCAAACATAGCAGAACAAGTAATTATTTTTATAAATGACAAGGATGGTGAAGTTGCTGAGAAAAACATGCAAGATAAGATTGGTGCCAAATTTGGATTCAAAAAAATCAACGAATTTGAAACTTATATGGAGGTTCGATAATGTTGTTTGATAAAAATCTTGAAATTACAGGGAAACATGCAGAATATATTCGAAAACTTACTGAAAATATAGATTCCAAGAATAGTGTTTTTTCTGCGGCCTATGTCGTGTATAAAATGGCATCCATTATTGGATTTATATATAATAGAAAATCAAAGAAGGACTCTTCTCCTGCGAAATCTCTTACAATCTTTCTAGATCAGCTGCGCAAAGTTCGTGATGACCTCGAATTTAATTACCGTTTAATTATGCTTCTTGACAAAAATTACGAACCAAATTTTGACGAACGCTTGCAAAAAGCTTTTAACTATTATGGTTCTGACCAAGCGAAGTTGGATGAAGAACTTTTTGAACAGTATTCGCTTGGCGGGATTGAAGTTCTATATGAGAAGCTGATGAAAGATGTAAATAAACCAGATGACTGCCTTTCAAATATTTTTTGTCTTATTCAAGAATTTAACTCAGGTAATGACGCAGAAAATATATCGTCTAATTTAATTGAATTGAGTAGAAAGATGCAATCAACATAGTTATGAGTCCTTTAGTCCTGCAGCTTTATGAACTATATGAAAAGAAAGGATTTTTGTTGTATGACGAAATCCTGAAAAATGCTGCATCTGCGAATGTATCCTTGATCCAAACGGAACGCATCTGTAACGAATTGATTGCTATGGGGGCAATGATATGTGAGGATGATGGCGAAGATGAAAATGTTGCTTTTTCAGATTCTAATGTAATATATAACATAATTATTGAAAGAGAACCGATATTAAAATCTTTTGTCAATTATGTTCAGAGAATAAAAAAGCCAGAAAGGAATGAAGTCGAAAAACTTTACCCACAAATTGAGGCCGGAAATCAATATGCTCGCAATCGTCTCTTTGAAATGTATATGCGAAATGCTCTCAAATTTTCGTATCAGCAAAGCGTGGATTACAACCTAAATCTTGCCGATTCAATTCAGGATGGAATGATGGGGTTGTTTTTGGCTGTTGATAAGTATTCTCCCTACGAGCATGGAAAATTTCCTGCATATTCCTATTTTTGGATAAAAAGCACAATCGACGTTCATAAAAAGATTGAAAATTCATTATGGGATATTCCTAATAACAAATTAATTGATGTTGAGAATCTATACAAGTATTTAAAAAAATATATACCTTCTTGTTTTGAAAATCCGCAATTGACCGACTCTTTTGTAAAAGAAATTGCGGATAAGCAACAGTTGCCTTTAGAGGATGCGGAAAGATATCTCGTTCTTTTGACACATCCCATAAATATAAACTTTGTGGAAGTAGAACGTCATGATAATGGGTTCTATAAACTATGGCTAAAAAATGTAGTCAAAAAAATTTTTGCAACATTGGGTGAGAAGGATAGTGCGCTCGCAGAGATGTATTATTGTTCGTCTTTAACTTACTCTGAAATTGCGGAAAAGCTTGATGTATCTCGAGAACGAATTCGGCAGAAATTTATAAAGATTGATCAGAAGGTGAAGAAAGAAGGATCTCGATATTTTGACATTGATCCACGAATTACGGAATTCAATTTTTGAACATCTGCGTTAGGGATAGTGCCCCCTTGGGGCGGAGACTGCAGGCTCCGTGAGCGAAGCGAGTATAGCCCGACCCGGCGAGGGTAAACAAGCCGGGGAACGCCCATTTTTTGTCGCTTTTTACCCCGACATTTACACCGACAAATACCCCGACAAACATGTTTTTATCATGACATTTATCAT
>JAEEGL010947367.1_pt1 | contig 12969 bp, 13 predicted proteins | sample 9134231 | NCBI WGS metagenome assembly JAEEGL01 (sample SAMN16246548, study PRJNA631951) | gut metagenome | biome: gut microbiome; feature: rumen; material: fiber-attached | host: Bos | place: Iran: Karaj | collected 2018-10 | reverse complement strand
CACTTATTCGCTTCGCGCCGGATCACTCCTCCAGCCCGAATATGTCGTGAGCTGCATTCATTGCCTTCTCTACTTCCTTCTCATCGATCAGCACGGTTACGCGGATCTCGGAAGTGGATATCATCTTGATATTGATGTTTGAATTGTAGAGGCATTCGAACATCTTTGCAGCTACGCCGGGGTTGCTCATCATGCCGGCACCTACAACGGATACCTTTGCAACGCCCTTCTCGCACTCAAGCTTCTGGTATTTAAGTCTTGCCTTGTTGTCTTCGATAACCTTGATGGCGTCATCAGCATAATCACCGTTAACGGTAAATGCTATATCCTGGGTGCCGTCACGTCCTACAGACTGCAGGATCATGTCAACGTTGATGTTTGCCTGAGCCAGGGCGTCAAACAGTCTGAACGCCGATCCGGGCTTATCACTCAGTCCTACTACAGATATCTTAGCGCAATTCTTATCGGACGCTACGCCGCTTACCAACATTCTTTCCACTTTTACTTCCTCCTTCACAACTGTGCCTTCTTCATTTGTAAGGCTGGATCTGACTACCAGAGCCACACCGTATTTCTTTGCCAGCTCTACCGATCTGTTATGCAGTACGCCTGCACCCAAAGTCGCAAGATCCAGCATCTCATCATAAGTTATCTCAGGCAGCTTGCGCGCCTTCTTTACCACACGGGGATCGGCGGTATATACGCCATCCACATCGGTATATATCTCACAGGCATCAGCCTTAAGCGCTGCAGCCAGCGCTACTGCCGTGGTATCGGAACCGCCGCGGCCAAGTGTGGTATAGTCGCCATACTTGTTGATACCCTGGAAACCGGTAACGATAACGATCTTCTTCTGGTCCAGCTCATGACGGATACGCTCGGTATCGATCCTCTTTAAACGCGCATTGCTGTAATTGGATGTGGTATGCATAGCCACCTGGAATGCATTGAGGGATATCGCAGGTATCCCAAGGGTGGCAAAAGCCATTGCAGCCAGCGAAACCGAAGTCTGCTCTCCGGTTGTCAGCAGCATATCCATCTCTCTCCTTGAGGGTTCGGGATTGATATTCTTTGCCATCTCGATGAGCTCATCGGTCATCTTACCCATGGCCGAAAGCACGACCACTACATCATTTCCTTTTCTGTATTCGTCGGCACAGCGTCTGCACACATTAAGGATACGCTCCTTATTGGCAACAGAGGTACCGCCGAATTTCTTTACGATCAGCATAATTTCCTCCCCTTAATTCCTTATATATCCGACCACGCCTTCCAAGTTGGCGATCGTCTTCTTAAATTCGCCTTCGGGCATTACCTCAGTAAAGAAGCCCTTTTCACCCTCAGCCACACCTTCGATAACGCTGTCCGTGGTCTTTACAGCAGCCCTAAAAGCATCTGCGCTCTCATTCTTTACCCTTACAAAGTAGCTCTGCTCAAGTTCATTGATATCGGATAAAACAGCTTTATCTTCGGACCAGCCGCAGTTTATCGTCTTTCCTATATTATTGGCCAGCTCAACGGCATCCCCGACTACTGCAGATGCGGTAGCCAGCTTACCTGCGCCGCGTCCGTAATACATGGAGTCATCCAGCATATCCGAATGTATGAGCACGGCATTGAAAACATCCTTTACCATTGCAAGCGGATTTGAGTTATCTACCATCCTGGGACTTACGATGCTGTAGCAATTACCATTTTTAAACTCACACTTTGCGATAAGCTTGATGCTCTTGTCAGCAGCCTTCGCATATTTGATATCCGTTATGCTCAGATCCTTAATGCCTTCCATAAGTATCTGCTCGTAATCCACCTTCTTACCGCATACCAGAGAAGCCAGTATGGCTATCTTGCGGCAGGGGTCATGCCCCTCGATATCAGCCGTAGGATCCTTCTCTGCATAGCCCAGTTCCTGCGCTTCTTTTAAAGCAGCATCAAAATCAAGGCTTGCCGTTTCCATACGGTGAAGTATATAATTGGTAGTACCGTTTAAGATACCGCAGATACTTTCTATATTCTCGGCAGTAAGAGCTTCGTTTATCGTCCTGATGACAGGGATACCGCCGCCTACCGACGCCTCAAAAAGATAGCTGCAGTTCTTCTCTTTCGCTATGCGTGAAAGCTCTGCGCCGTATTTCTCCACCAGTTCCTTATTGGAGGTGCAGACGCTCTTGCCGGCTTCCAGGCATGCTTTGGTATATTTATATGCAAAAGTAGCTCCGCCCATAGTCTCGCAGACGATCTTTATCTCGGGATCGTTTACGATAGGGTCGAATTCATGGATCACCCTGTCTTCATAAGGATCACCCGGAAAATCCCTGAGATCCAGTATGTACTTTACGTGCAGGCCTTCACAGCGTTTCGATATGACATCGCGGTTCGTTTCTATAACCTCAACAACGCCGCTGCCAACCGTGCCGTAGCCCAATACAGCTACTTCTGCCATTGGTATTTACTCTCCTATTCTTTCAGTGATCATGCAATAAGATCCTTCGCTTCGCTCAGGATGACATAAAATAAAAAATCTGTCGGAAATGATACCACAATTATCTCTCAGTGGCAAATGTTTTTTTACGGCTTCCGAATTTTTATAAGAGTTTCTGAAGTGCCGAAATATGTTTTTTTACTTCCATGAGATAACGTTCGGGAGAAAAGACAGGCGAACGGTAACTGTCGTTCATAAGAGCTTCTATTGAATAATCAAGCATATCTATGAGCAGCAGATAATCCTCATGCCTCATCAGGGCAGAATAATCCGCCTGCATCTTGATATTGGAAAGGGCTTCCGCATATTTCTGCCTGGGCTCTTTTATCAGCTCGGCCACTTCCGGATCTTCTTCCCTGACTATACTGTATAAGAAAAGAGGCAGATAGGGATACTTTTCCATCATCACCATCTTGCATTCCTCTACCTTATAGCGCAGTTCAAAATAATCTGTGCCGCTCTTTATCTGGGCCATGTTCAGTTCCAGCATGGCGTATTTGAGTCCGTAGCTGGCCACGAAAGAATAAAGTCCGGTCTTATTCTCAAAGTAATGGAACCAGAGCCCTTTGGAAACCCCGCAGGCCCTTACCATCTCATCTGTGGACGCATGACGGTAACCGTACTTTGCAAAGATCTGCATAGCACCGTTTATCATCTTATCCTGTTTTTCTTTTTTAAGAGAATAAAACTTCTCGTTCATAAGCCCTCACAAGTTGACCGTATCAGTCTATCGCATATATTATCATATTTTCATGATTTTTCAACTCTATCCCTTTTCTTTTTTGTGCTTTTGTATTAAAATATAGAAAAATCTTTCCACGAAAGGAGATGTAGATCATGGCAAAGAAACTCGGAGGTTTATTAGTATTCGGTCTTGCTGCCGGTGCCGCTGCTGCCGGAGTATATCATTATCTGCAGACCAGGGAAAAGGAACTCGCAGACATCGATGATTTCGACGATCTGGATAATATGGAAGAAAAGGAAAGCTCACGCAGCTACGTTAATCTCGACAGCGTTAAGAAGTTTGCAGGTGACGCCGTAGAAAAGGCAAAGGAAGTTGCAAAGGAAGCAGTTGAGACCGTTTCAAAGACTGTTGCCGAGCTCAGAAAAGACGATGAGGCAGAAAAGGACGACGCCGAAGACGTTGAAGTCGTAAAGGGCGAAGAAGGCGAAAAGGCCGATGACGCAAAGGAATCCGATGACAGCGAAGATTTCTTCGATGACAACGGAAATGATGAAGACTAAAGCCTGATGTTAATCCCCCGCACAGATGTGCGGGGGATTTTTTATACCTTCCTTACCATCAGTTCCACGGTAAAGCCGTTATCATTATAGTATTCCATGCCGCCGCCCATCTGAGTCATGTAGCGCTTCACAAGATATAATCCCAGGCCAAAGCCGTTGTTCTCCTTCGCATTGCTGCCGCGGTAATACTTTTCCGCTATAAGCGGCAGATCATCTTCCGAGACTCCGGGGCCGCTGTCACTTATCCTTATGCAGATAAAGCTCCCCTCTTTTCCGTCAGCCATCAGGATATCATCCATGCGGTCAAAGCTTACCTTTATCTCCGTACCTGCATATTTATGGCTGTTGCCTATGACATTATCGATGACCTGCTCCATCCTGAGCCTGTCAATCATCACAAGGCAGGGCGGTATGTGGTCTTCTATCGTGATCTTTCCGTAACCGTCCAGCTTTCTGATAAACTCTTCTATCTCTGTGGAGTTTTCTTCCTCTGCCCTGACCTCGATAAGTTCAAGATCCTCCATATTGGCATGCATCATCTCGGTCATCAGCGAACCTATGGTATCCGCCTTTGCAGCAATGACTTTTGTCAGCCCCATGGCATCTTCCGCTTCCTTCCGCACATCTTCGGTATTATCGGCAGCTTTCATGGATCCCAGCTTAAGGTCCAGCACTTCCCCGGTAGCTTTGATAACAGAAATCGGGGTCTTGATATCATGGCTTAAAGACGCAACCAGCTCTTTCCTGGCTATCTCCGTATCGATCTCACGCTTTCTGGCCGCCTTAAGTTCTTCCCTCATGATATCGAAGGCTTCCGTAAAACTGCCGAACAGATTTACCCTGTGTATGGGAAGTTTAACATCCAGATTCCCCTTGGCAATCTCCCTCGAAAAATCATCCAGCTCACGGAGCGGCTTTACATAAAGATAATAGATCAAAAGCAGCAGGATATACCCGCTTATAAGCACTCCTCCCCAAAGCATCATGGATGCTTTCAGAAAATCACTTTTTGTCCGGTCAAATCTGTTAAGCTCGTCCTTCCAGGCTATCTTTCCCAGGTATTCGCCTCCCGGGGCAAAATCCAGCACAAAAGCATATGCGCTGTAAAGCTCTGCCAGTTCCGGATCATCCAGACGTTTTGACATAATGATAAAGCAGCCGTACTTGGCTTCCAGTCCTTCTTCGGGCATTCCCTTAAGAAAGTCCTCCTCCGCCTTATACAGCTGATCGTTATAAAAAACGATATCTCTTTTTGTATATGTGTATTTCCTGCTCACGCCAACGAAGATAAGCGCCGCAGACAGCATGAACAGGGTAAAGAAAAGCGCTAAATTCCGTATTGCCTTCATAGCTTAAGATAATACCCCGTTCCCCAGACAGTCTTGATATATTTAGGATTCTTGGGATCCTCTTCTATCTTTTCCCTGAGCCTTCTTATATGCACATTCAGGGTGGAATCACTGAAGAATGTATCTCCCCACACTTCATCAAAAAGATCTTCTTTTTTGACTATGGCGTTCTTATGCCTGTACAGGCAGTCCAGCAGCGCGTATTCTTTGGCTTTCAGTTCAACCCGCCTGCCTTCTACCAATACCGACATGGTTGCCGGATCAAGTCTAAAATCCTCCGAAACCTCACTGCCGGGAGTCTCTTCCGGCTGCACTGCTGCCGCTCCGGAAGGCTGCTTCATCTGTTCCAGCCTCTTTAATATGATCTTTACTTTAGCCAGCAGCACGGAAAGGCTGTAAGGCTTTTTAACATAATCATCCCCGCCGATGGTCAGAGCGATCAGTACATCATCATCACTCTGCCTTGCGCTTATGAAAAGTATGGGAAGCTGCATATCCTCCCTGAGCTTCCTGCAGACATCAAAGCCGGAGCCGTCGCCCAGATTGATATCCAGAAGGATCAGATCTGCAGTATTCTCCTTAAAGAAGGCAAAGCAGCTTTCCTTACCATCCACATATTCGCAGCTTAAGCCGAAGGCCCTGAAGTATTCAGCCGTCATCCGGGCCAGATCGGTCTCATCATCAACTATCAGACAATTATAATGCATATCCCTTTTACTCTTCCGTTATCATCTTGACGGGCTCGAGCTTTCTGATCCTTCTTCCCGCAAAAGCCGCGGTTCCCATAGCCACGCCGATTATTATGATCGTAGCTAATATATAAGATTCGGGTAATATTGTAAAGTCCATTTTCCTAAATCCGCATATCGATAACAGGAGCACTACTACCTTGCTGCTTAAAAAGCCCGAACTGATAAGTCCCAAAACAGTTCCTATCAGAAGCGCAGGGATATTTGAAAACATGACCTGCGTTATCAGCTGTCCGGAAGTATAACCCAAAGCCTTGCTCACTCCCAGATCCCTCCAGCTTCTGGTTATCTGGGTCCTTACCACCAGCGCTTCCACAAAGGCTACTATGATGATGGTCAGAAATGCTATCAGTACCGCAACAACCTGAACGCCCATCATTACCGTACCGATGGAGGCCCTTACTTCCGCCATGAAATCATACACTTCCACATCGGGATAGGTCTTGGCTAAAGCCTCCTTAAAGTCCTCCAGCGTATATCCGGCCTTAAGCTTTACAAGCCAGCTGTGGCCGTCAGGTTCGCCGGTCAGTTTCTCCAGGCCGTCGAAGGTCATAAAAGTCATCATTCCCATATTGTTCAGGGTCTGGCAGATACCTGTCACTATATAGTTATCTTCTTCCAGACCGCACTTTGCCGTTACCGTATCACCTACACTTATCTTCATACGATCGGCAGCATTTGTCGCAAATACGACCTCGTTATTATGAAGCGGCAGCCTTCCTTCCACCATCTGCAGCCCGGATGTGGTCTCTATCTTTAAAGCCTTGCAGTTTATGATCTGCTCTTTACGGACTTTTCCGGAGGTATAAGAAACGGACTCCCAGCTCTCTCCGTTCATACTCTCTACCATGCCCATGCTCCTGATATTCTGAGCCATGGCGTCATCACCGTACACATCGGCGTCGGCAGCTGCATATCCCGCCATACCCATAAGATAGATCTCATCCGTAAAACTGTCACGCATGCCAAAGCCTATCATCGTTGCCACAGTCAGTACAAAGGCTATGAACACTATACCCAGCTGGGAACGGAATTTACCGAAGGTTTCCTTAAGTGCTATTACAAAGGCTACCGGGAGAGCCGTCTTTTCGAAGCTGAAAAGGTTCTTCTTGAAATTATGTGTATTGATGCCGCCGCGTAGAGCATCCAGTACCGTTGTCTTGTGGTAATCCCTGCCGATGACCAGCGTCATCAGGGCGACCGTCACACACATAAATACCATTACCGCTACCGCAAATACCGCATTTACAGGCTGGTTCCAGCTGAGTCCCAGTGTTGCCAGTATCACGATGCCCAGCTTACTTACCGAAAGCATCCCCAGTGCCGCCCCCAGGAGACTTCCTATGAATACCACCGTCAGAAGCTGTATAAGAAGGATGAGGACCATTTCCTTTACCGTATAACCGGAGGCCTCCATGATGGCGGTGTTCTTCATATTAGTCATGATAAAGTTCTTGATGCTGAAATGCGTGATCACCAGTGCTACCGCAAAAATGATGGTCGCAAACAGCAGTACGATAGCTATAAATATCATGGGAAGTATCATGGCAGATGTCCTTAACATAGCATAAGGCACCGCATTGCTCAGGACTCCGCTAAAACCGGGATGCTCTGCCGAATACCTGAGATACCAGTCCATATACTCATTATAGATATCCTCATCCAAACCGGCCTCTTCAAGGTGTTTTTTGAAAACCTCGTCAGTATATTTGATGCTATACAGCTTTATCTCATAATCGGTCATCATATTGTCAAAAGAAAGCTGCTGATACACACGATCCGACACATACATAAGATAAACGCCCATATTCAGCGGGGAGCAGAAGAAGGTATCCTCTGCAAAGCCGGCGACCTTCAGTTCATAGACGTTATCACCTTTTTTAACCTCCATGTAGTCACCCTTTTTGAATTCCAGCGACATTCTTGCAGGGAGCACCACATCATTTCCCCTGAGCGTCTTTGTATCCATGCTGATCTTCTGTATCGTTCTTTCCTGATCATAGGATTCAAAATACATAGGGTAATCGGTCCAGGCCTTATCACCCTTATGTCGGAATTTGGTATTGCTGAGAGGCAGGATATCCAGCTGCTCAAATTCTTTTACGTATTCGTTTCCCGTAAGTATCTCTTCCAGCTTGGCTTCGCCCACTTTGTCATCTGCCATGAGCATCAGAAGATCCGCACCGTTTATCTCCTTATAAACGGTGTCCAGGACATTACTGGTACCAAAGAGGAAACTTAAGCTGATAAATATAAGAAATGAAGCTATAAGAGTCATCAGAAGGAAGGTGATCATATCCTTCTTCTGCTTTTTGATATTATTCTTTGCGATAAATAAATATCTGAACATTATTACCACCCCATATCCTGAAGGAAGTTCTTAAGCTTATTATGTCTTTCCTTCGCCTTCTCTATATGCGGATTACTCTCATCTTTATAATCACCCACATATTCTCCCAGTTCTATCTCATCGGATATAACGCCGTCGGCAAGATAGATGATCCTGCTGCCGCGCTCCGCAGCCTTTATGGTATGCGTTACCATGACTATGCTCTGTCCTTCATCATTAAGGCCCGATAAGATATTGAGCACGTTCTCCGTATTCTGGGAGTTAAGCGCGCCGGTAGGCTCATCTGCAAAGAGCACTTCCGGGCTGTTGATGACGCCGCGCACCACTGCAACTCTCTGCTGCTGTCCGCCGGACATCTGGGTGGGAAACTTGTTCCAGTCGTTCTCCTCTATCTCCACTCTCTTTAACAGTGTCTTGGCTTTATCCGCAAGCTCTTTCCTGTTGCTGTGCTTTAAAAGACCGCATACCATGATGTTATCCAGGGCGCTCATGCTGTCGTTTAAGTAGTTCTGTTGGAATACAAAGCCTACATGGTTTCGTCTGAACAACGCCAGCTTGTCGTTATTATATTTGGAGATCTCCGTCTCCTTTGTCTTATCACCGTCAGCGGTATAATAAGTTACCGTTCCAAGGCTGGGCCTGTCCATGCCGGAAACCGAATACAGAAGTGTTGACTTACCGGAACCGGAGTTTCCCATGATGACCGTGAAATCGCCCTTATATATCGACAGGTTTAAGTTCTTTAAAACATGCTGCTGAACACTGCCGTTTGAGAAAGTTTTTGAAAGGTCTTTAACCTGTATTACTGTCTGCTTGCTTTCCATAGTATTATTTCCTCTTTATTTATCCGTCTTTACGTTTGCTCCGTCTGTCAGTTCCTGGCTGTCGTTCCAGATCACGCAGTCGCCTTCTGACAGGCCGCTCACTATCTCTGTCATATCATCATTTCTCATGCCGGTCTCAACATATTTCTTAACAGCTTTTTTATCGATGCTTACGAAAACGTAGTCGCCTGCTTCATCGTTTCCCAGTGCATCCAGAGGTATGCGCATTACATTCTGTACGGCTGCGGTATCGATCTTTGCCTTTGCCTCAAGTCCGAATATTATATCCTCATCCGGCTGGTCCAGCTTGATCTCGACATCCACGCCTATATCGTTTTTGCCTGTCATGTGGGATATGCGCTCTACTTTGCCGCTGTAATCCTTGCCCTTTATCGCAACTCTTGCAGGCTGCTCGGCATGCATACTAACTATATCATATTTGTTGACATTAAGCTTTACCATTACGGAATCCGTGGTGTCTATGGTCATGAGCATGGTTCCCTTTGTTACATAAGCATCTTCGGTAACATCTATGGATGCAACCACTCCATCGTGATCTGCTCTTATGCCTTCCTTTGCGCTTTCAAGTTCAGCGATCTTCATTCCGCTCTCAAATTCGTTTGCGGCCTTGACTGCCTCCAGCTTATCCTTATCTGCCTGGGTCATGGTTGCCGTTACGGTGGATGCCTTCTGGCTGATCATCTCTGACTTGTATTCCTTGCAGGCTGCCAGATGGTAACTGAGGTCATTAAGTTCCTTCTCCATCTCGATCAGTTCGTAATTGGACTGGAGCTCTGCGGTATTTGTAGCGATCTGCTTCTGCAGTTCCTCGTATTCTTCAGAATCCGGCTTATCGGACCATTCGATCAGAGATATCTGAAGTGCTGCACCGTGGTCCACCAGCTCTGCTTTCTTATATGCTATATCGCTCTCAAGCTGTGCGATGGCTGCCTGATAGTCGCTGATCTGGGTGTCCAGGACCTTAAGGTTTCTCTTGGCCTCCGCATTAAGTCCTGCCACTCTTGAGTCTGCCTGCATTGCACTGTTGTATGTTTCCTGATCGGCTGCCGCAGAATAGTTAGCCAGGGTGATCAGATCGTCGATCTTATCGGTATCGTAGGAAACCAGCAGATCGCCCTTCTTTACCATATCGCCTTCCTTAACATAGATCTTTGCAACCCTGCCGTCGATGTCTGCGTAAAAGCTCTGTGTGTCTTCTGCTTCAACGTTGCCGTTGATCTCCAGGGTCTGTACTATCTCGCCCCTGTCTACTATGTAGGAAGTAACAGCCATAGCTGCGTTGGAATACATTGTAAGGCCGCCGACACCTAATACTGCTGCGGTTGCCACGCCCAGGATTCCCATTACACTCTTCTTTGATATCATAACTTTTTCCTCCTCGTTTAGGTGATATATAAAAAACTTCCGTATCGCTTTTGCTGATACTAATGTATCGCAAAGTGATACGGAAGTCTTGACATGATCCTTGCACGATCATGAAATGTTTCTGTCTTAATTCTTAACTGTTTCTTAATCAGTGAACCCGGGGACGGGGTCAATGGTTCATTTTGGCTCACCCCTGCATGGGCGTATTTCCATTAGGATCATCCTTTTTTGCCTTTTTCTCCTTTGTCTCTCTTATGACAGCCCTCACCAGTATGACAGCTACAAGAATAACAAAAGCCACTATAACACCCACTAAAATCCATAGTCCAAGAGTACTATCAAAAATATTAGCCGAATCCAGCGGTTCAGGATCAACGTATGCATCACACAGTATCTGAAACATTTTTTTACCTCCTCTTTATACTGTCCGGTGAGGACAGAACCACCCCCGTGTCCTCAAATTGAACCTCTGCCCCCGTCCCCGGGGTTCAAAATCGTGTCAGCGCGCTGATCAGATATGAGCCCAGTATGGCGGATACCGCATTGGCTGCCATACTTACCAGCAGCGGCTTTTTCAGGCCTGTCATAAAAGCTTTTTTATACACATAAGCCTCTGTTATAACTACCGCTATCTCCTCAACGATCAGAACGGCTATCCACATCCCGTTTCCTGTTATTTTATATATATAATCCCTGAGGATCAAGCCGGCCGAATTGATCAGCAGGTTGGTTATCACATTTATCAGCACAAATACCGTGATCTTATATTTCACGGAGAACTCTTCTTTCCGATATCCCACAAGAAATACAGGAAATTCAAGTATAAGAGTCATCAGAAGCGCTGATAAAACAACAGGTATAGTCATGATCATCACAACTCAAACTGATAAACAACAAACATCACCGCAGCTGCAGAAAGCGCATTAGCCATAAAACTTATAACAAGAGTTTTTACCGTTCCTGTTTTAAACGCCTTCCTGTAAACAAAGGCTTCTGCCAGCGCCGCTACGATCTGCAATACACCCAGCAATATCATTATCCAGGCCTCAAAAGCGTCATAGAAAAAGAAATTGATCCCCAGCCAGATCACCATTATGATCATGGATGTTATAATATTGATCAGTATGAATATCCCCATCTTATACTTTAAGCTGTATCGCTCTCTGCCGAACGCCACCAGGAAAAACGGCAATTCTGCTATCAGCGTTATTCCGGCAATAAGAAGCAGCGATCCAAGGATCGGTAATATATATTCAGATAATAATATCAGCATAGTTCCATCACTCCTTAGGCCTTATCTGATCATCTGCTGCCGAACCTCCTGCATCAACCACAGGCTGTTCTTTACCGCTTCCGTTCTTTATCACTTTTACAAGTACTGCGATCAGGATCCCGGCCACGATAAGTACAAATAAAAGTATACCGGCTAATACAAGCTCCTCATGAGAATATGCCCAATAGATCGTATCTCTCTCTTCGGGAGCTACAACATCATACAGCATCTGCCCCATCACCCTTCTCCTCCTTCTTTTTAAGCGTCTTATACATCAGTACAGCGCAGATCAGCGAACCAACTACTATTATGATAATATTTATGATCTTGTCAAAATTCACGAAAAACTTGGGTATCACGCCGAAGGCCAGCGCCGTTGTAGTTACGCCGAAGGCCAGGCCGGGATTATCATTCATGACCGAAAGAAGCATTCCGAAAGTAAGAGACATGGTCATGCTGAAAAGGAATACGCCGGTTATGGATACAACCATAATATCCTCACCGAATATCAGAAAAGGAACGCTGCCGATTATTGTTATAAGCGCTGTCTTTAAGGCCCCTATCCTGTCTGCCAGCCATCCGCCCGCTGCTTTTCCTATGCCCATTGCAAAGAACAATAGAAAAGCCTGCCATAATTCTTTCTTCCAGCTGATGGGGATGGCATATCCCAGATAGCTTCTGGTCATGGTAACCAGAAAGGCCACCGCCACTATCACAGCCACGGAAACACTCTTATCCGTTATGCTATAGCGCGGATATTTTATCTCACCGCTAAGCCATTCCTTATTCGTCACCAGTATTAGTACTTCTATCAGCGCAACAGGTATGATCAGAAACCATTTGCTCATGCCGCTGCTTCCCAGGGTCTGGCCTATGATCACGCCGAAAGATCCGCCTCCCACGAATAAAGCACTGGGGAAGAGCTTGCCGCCACCTGTGGATACGGTGGAAACCGCGCCGCATACATGTATCACGGCATTACCAAGCGCAATGAGCGTTATGCCCAATATGCTCCTTATACCGTACTTCCCATAGTCAAGTATTATAAGCCCCAGCAGCATAAGCACCGTTCCGATGCTGCCCATATCCAGCTTCTTATAACGTTCATGAAGCATCCCGAATAAGAACTGCGGGCAGAATGCCAGCACATCATACAAAAGGCCGATGACCGCTGCCTGCATCACACTCAGATCATAGGTAGTGGTCAGCGCCGCAAAGCATACTATCTCCACAAGCATGTGGATGAAGAAGTATATCCAGGCGTTTTTGAGGTTTTTGTACATGGTGTTTACCTTCTCTACCAGGTGCCCT
>JAEEGL016573854.1_pt1 | contig 12970 bp, 7 predicted proteins | sample 9134231 | NCBI WGS metagenome assembly JAEEGL01 (sample SAMN16246548, study PRJNA631951) | gut metagenome | biome: gut microbiome; feature: rumen; material: fiber-attached | host: Bos | place: Iran: Karaj | collected 2018-10 | reverse complement strand
TAATTCAGTAGGAAAAAATTATGAAAATAATAAAAGTTATAAAGACATTAAAGATATAAAAAGATTATCTTTAAATCAAAAAAGTTTAAAAACAATTAATAATGAATCTTTAAATCATTCTTTAAATACTTTAAAAAGTAATAAAATTATAAGAAAACATTCTTTTGATGTAAGAAATAATAATGTTAAAGAATATAAAAATATTTTATCACCAAATTATATAAATCAAAAAATAATAAAAGTAATATCAAACAATTCAAACAAAGGATTAAATCTCGATCCAGAATTTATGTCAAAAATGAATTTTTATTTACAATCTTCAAATAAATAAATAAACAAAAAAATAGATAAATATTTAAATATATTAAATTTATTTTTTTTGAAAATAAAAACTTACTTAAATATTTAAAAATAATAAATTATTCCAATCCTTTAGCTTTAAGAAAAGGTTGAATAGAATATTTTTTCCCTTTAAAATTTTCAAATAAAACATTAGGATCATCACTTCCTCCTTTACTTAAAATACAATTTCTAAATTTTTTAGCAACATCTTTTTGATTTCCCTTTTTAAACTCTTCATAAATATCAAATGCTAAAATTTCAGCCCAAATATAAGAATAATAACCAACAGAATAATCATAAGTTGCATTAAATAAATGATTAAAAGATAAACTTCTAGTAATTCCATCAGGTCTTTTAAAAACATTAACAGAAACTTCTTTTTCAACTTTTTCAATATCAGAATCATTATTAAAATCATTAGAATGTAATTTTAAATCAATTAAACAAGCATTAATATAATTTAATTCAAAAAAAGAATCTAAATAAAATCTCATTTTTTGAACTTTTTCAATTAAATCATCATTTAAATTAAATTTTTTTAAAGTTTCCTTTTCATAAAAGAAATTTTCCATAAATTGACTTGGACATTCAACAAAATCCCATAAAACATTTAAACCACTAATTGATTTTAATTTACATTCACTTAAAAAAATATGCATAGCGTGACCACATTCATGAAATACTCCTTCACTTTCATTTAAAGATAAAGTTGGTTCTTCATTTTCATTTGGTCTTCTGCAATTATAATTTATTCCTACTATTGGTATTTTATTTATTATTTTTGGTTTTAATGAATAAACCCAACCACCTGAATTTTTACCTTTTCTAGGATATAAATCCATATAAAAATAACCTATTGTTTTATTATTTTCTATAAATTTAAAAAGTAATACATCCTCATTATATAAATGTTCATTTTCTATTTTTTCTATTTTTATATCATATAAATTTAATAATAATTCAGAAAGAATTTCTATTGTTTTTTTTAATGGGAAATATTTACGTAAATCTTCTGAGTTAATACCAAATAATTCTTCTTTCATTTTCTCTGAATAAAATAATATATCCCATCTTTCTAATTCTGTAAAATTTTCTATTTTAATATTGTTTTTTTCATTATAATTTTTGGCAAATGAAAATAATGTTTCATAATCTTTTTTACCTGTTATTAAACTTTTTTCTCTTATTTGATATAATAAATCATATATATTTTTTTCATTTTTTGCCATTCTATTTGAAAGAATAAAATCTGCATAAGTTTCAAAATTTAAAAGTTTTGCTTTTTCTTTTCTTAATTCTAATATTTTTTTCATTATATCAATATTATTATTTTTTGTAGTATAACATTTACTTCCATTTAATAAAAACATTTTTTTTCTCATTTCTCTATTATTACAATACATCATAAATGAATGATATGATGGAGGTTGAATTGTAAAACAAAAACCATTTTCATATCCTTTTTCTTTAGAAGTTTTTTTTGCCATTTCTTTTAATGTCTCTGGCATTTCTTTAATATCATTTTCATCTGTTATATTTATATTAAGTTCTGCTTCATCTTTAATCACATTATTCTCATAATCTGATATTAAATGAGTTATTTCTAAATTTATTTCTTTTAATCTTTTAAATTTAATTTCATCATTTGATATATTCATTCCATTTTCTAAAAATTTTCTCATATGTGTATTATATGCTGATTTTTCTTCTTTTGTTAAATTATTTAAATCAATTTCTTTAAATTTTGAATATAATTCTTTATTCATATAAATATTTGATTCAAAATCTGATATTAATGAATCTATTTCTTTCTTTTTTAAATTTTCTTCATCTAAACTATTTAAACGTCTTTTATTATTATATATTATTTTAATTTGTTCGAATAAATCACTTATTTTTTCAAAGTTAGTTATTGTAAATTGAACTTCTCCTTTAATTATTTTATCATATTCTAAATTTGCATCTTTAACTATTTTTTCAAATGCTGGAAAATAATGTTCATTTTTAATTTTATCATATGGAATTAATTCAGTTTCAAATATTTTTAAAAGAGGATTATCTTCCAAATTAGTCATTTTTTTATATAATATAATAAAATAATAAATAGTTAAAATTTAATAAAATTAAAAATATTTAATAAGATTTTAAAGTAATTGAAGTTAACCAATCAGAAGAAATTACTGGTTTAATTTTTTGATTATTAGTATTAGTAATTGATAATTCATTTTTAAATTGTTCTACAATTGGATCTAATTCATAATTATTATTATTCTCTTCTAATGGTTCTTCAATAATCTTTTTATTTTTCTTTTTATGTTTTCTTTTATTTTTACTTTTTTCATTTGAATCACTATTGATATAATCAAATATTTCATCTATTGTTTTATTTTCTAATGAAATATTATTATTTTCATTTAAAGATTGAATTGGATTTGAAATTGGAATTGAATTATTTGATAATGTTGTTGTTGTTTGGGTAGTTTTACTTTTTTTTATTTCTTTTATATCATTTTCTTTTTCTTTTGAAATAATATTATTTTTTATACTTTTAATATCTTCTTTTATTTTTTCATATCCATACTTAATATTTTCAAAATTAGTTAATTCATTTATATTTTCTTCATTTATATTTATAAAAGTTTCAATTCCTTTATCTTGATTTGAAGATTTAATTTTAGAATTTATAATATTATTAATATTTAAACATTCTTTGATATTATCACATAAATTTAAAGTATTATTTAATTTTTTTTCACTTATCAAAAGTGATAATAAATCATATTTTTCATCATTTTCAACTATATTTCTTATTCCTAATAATTCTGAAATTTGTCTTTTTAAAGGAATATTTATTTCAAATAAAATTGAAATTATTTGATCAAAAACATCTTGTGTATTTTTATCAATTGTTTCACAATTAAAATTTTTAAGAAATCCATCACAAAATTGTTTATTATGAAAAATTGCATTCCAGAAAATATCAGTAAATAAGTCATTTAAATCAAAACTCATTTGATATTTTTCTCTAAACCAATTTAAACTTTTTGAAAAATCTCTTTCAATAATAGTACAAATATTTAAAATATCTTCATAATCATCAAACATATGAGAAAAAATTTCACAATTGAAAATATAATTTAAATCTTCTTCCTTTTTAATTGTATTAATTCTATTTTTAAAATAAACAAAATAATTTTGAATTAATTCAGATGTAAAAGATGAAATTGATATAATTATAGATTTAATTGCAATAAATTCTAATTTTTTATTAGTTGTTTTTTCCTTATTAATTAATTTATCAATGTTTTCATGTGAAATTATACATGAATGATTAATATTATTATAATACATACAAGATTTATTTAATCTTATTTTATGATGCATTAATTGATGAACTACTCTTCCAATTGCATCATGAAATTTCATTTCTTCTTGTTCAAATTCTAAATTTGAACAATCAAAAATTTTTTTTGAAGATCTTCCTTCTTCACTTATTTTAAGTAAGCAATGTAAAAATATTTTTTCTTTTTCAGCTAAAATTTTAAATTTTTCTTTAAAATCATCTTTGTCTTTTATGTTAGTCTCAATTGTAAATTCATTATATGATATTTTAGTTGAATATATTTTATTTGTTATTTCACTTTCTAATGTTTCTTCTATTGAATATAATGATTCTAAATTAGATGATGCTGATATGTTTGGGTATAAAATTTCTTTTCTTAAAAACTTTCCAATTTTATATTCAAAAGACATCTTTTAATTTTATTTTTAATATTTTTTTTACTTCATAATTTAATTTTAAATTTATTATATTAAAAAATTTAATGTTATTATAATTCTTTATTGATTATAGTTTGTATATAAAATTGATTTCATAATTTAAATAATAATAAAAATCTTTTTAGAATAAATTAAAGGAATACTGTATTTTTATCTGAACAATTTGAAATTGGAAAATTATTATCATTTATTTCATAATAAGTCTCATTATCTTCATTTTTGAATTTAGTTGAATTTAATGTTACATTATTCATATAATTAGAAAAATCAGTTTCAAATAAATGCATATTTTCTTTTTTAATTTCTTTGCTTTTTTCTTTTATATTTATTAAATCTGAAAAGTATTTTTCACACAATTTATTTTCTTTAATGTAATTTTGACATTCATTTAATTTTTCATTATTATTATAATTATTAATAATATTATTAATATTAAAATTATTTTTTGACTGATTATATTGATTAAATATTAATTCTTTAGAAATTTGAGAAAAAGTATTAAATTTTGCGTTATTAAATTTTGCAATTAATTTATTCTTTTCATTATTTGTTCTAATAGAAATTTCTTCATCTTTTGAATTTGAAATTAATAAATTAAAAGGTAATTCAATTTTATCAATTGTATAACTTCTACTAAAATTATTTTTATTTTTTTCTATTAAATTTTTATAACATAATAATTGAATATATTTTGATATAAGAATATTCTTTTTATTTTCTATTTCTTCTTTTAATTTAATTTGATTATACTTATGATAAGTTAAAATCGTATTATTTTTTCTTATAATTTTTAAAGAAGTCATAACATTAATTGCATCATAAACTCTTCTTTGAATATTTTTAAAAGTAATAGAACATTCACTATCATTATTATTTAATCTTCCTTTTAATAAATTTAAAATATATTTTGTGACTTCATTATATGTTGTTTGTTGTTTCATTTTAATAAATTTTTTAACTTCTTTTGATATATGAATTAAACTATTAATTTTTACTGAATTTTCTAATAATAATTCTTTTTCTTTACCATTTGAATTTATTTTCATTATAATTGCTTTTTTAGTTAAATTTTTTCTTCTTATTTTTGGTTTCTTTTTCACAATATTAAAAATCCTTATTTTTTTACTAAAATAAATATCTACATGTTTTTCAGATATTTCTTCAGAATTAAGAAAAATAATTTTTTTATTTGAATTAAAAGTAAATTTTTCATTATTTGAATTTAACACTATTAATTCTTTAAATAAATAAGAATAATCATCAATATTAAAATTTTTAGAAAATAAAGTTATCGAAAATTCTTTTAAGTAATTTCTATTAAGATGATTTTTATCAAATATTTCGATAAAATAATCCAATTTTTTAATGATAAAAAAGAATGAAGGAGAATATCCTTTAATTGAATATGTTAAAATAGTCATTTTTTGAAATTTTTGTTTGTTTGATTTTTCAGCTTTAGAAAATGAACTTAATTTTTTAAGGAAAGTCTCAGATGAAAATATTGAAGAAGTTAACAAAATACATTTCTTACCTGGACTAAGTAACATTGACCTCATAATTTTATTTTTATCTTCCATTAAAAAATATGCTAATTTCTATATCATTTTCTTAAATACTAGTTATTTATTTCAAAATAAGTTCTATTATGAAATTTTAAAAAAAAATTGAAAAAAAATCACTTTGTTAAAGTGAATAAAAAACAAAAGAAGTAATAAATAATATTATATTAAACTTTAAATATTATAGAAGTTTCTTTAAAAAAAATATTTTTGATTTATTATTTAAAATCATTTTTTTTAAGCTCTTTTTAGATAAAAGAAATTCATTTTATCATTTATAGAAATATTAATTAGATTTTATCTCGATTAACCTTTAAGAAAATTATCAATTAGAATCAAAAATCTGAAAAGTATTTTTCTATAATAGTAAAACAATACAATAATTAAATAAAAAAATCAAAAAAAATTATTTCAAAATTTGTATTGATTTAGAAATTTCCATTAAAACCAGTATTAAAATGAAAAAAAAATTGATTCTTTTCAATTATTCATCATATGATACAATGGAATAATTAATATAATAATTCTAAAAATCCAATAAATGATTTTTATTTAAAATAGGAATAATAATTAATATTTGAAATAATTTTAATAATCTATTTACTTATAATATATACTTATGAAAATTCCTTTCTCTCTAAACAAAATAAATATATATTTTATTATTTATCTCAAATGATTTCATTTCATTTCTTAATCCCATTCTTGTATACTTTCATTAATAAAAAAATTTAATTAAAATTTATTAATTTAAAATTATTAAAAAATAATATTCAAAAATAAAAAAAAGAAAAAAGAAAATGACTCATTTTCATTTTAATAAAACAAATACAATAGATTGTTCAATCCCATGTCCCTTAATAATAAAAACATTATCATCATGTCCTTCAAGAATAATAAATTTTGATTATCCATCATCAGAAGATTTTCATGAAATATTTATGGTAATATTATCATGTACTCCATATCCAACTTGTTTCTTTATATTATTATTAGGAAGTTATTTTAGAACTACAAGAATGCTTTTAATTTTTATAATGGAAGTAATACAAAATTTCTTAGTTAATATATTAAAAAATATAATTCAAGATCCAAGACCAAATTTTAAATGTAATCATCAATTTGGAAATCCATCTAATCATGCTAGTTTTTATACTTGTATTGTTATTTGGTTTATTATTGAAGAATTATTTACTCATTCGAAAAAACAATTTAAATTTAAGAAATTTTTAGTTCCTTTATATATTGTTTATCCTTTTATTTTATATAGTAGGTATTATTTAAATTATCATTCTATGGAACAAATTGTTACTGGTATTATTTTTGGATTTTTTGTTTCTGTATTTTGGTATTTTATTTGTGTTAAATTTATTTTGAGATATGATAATCCTTTAAAAAGAATATTTCAAAAATTAAATATTAAAAATACTCTTACTTATGATAAAATTTCTAATAGAGATTGTAATGAAAATGAAGATTTGATTAAACAATATCAAAGTTTATTTGAAAAAAATGAAAAAATAGAACAATTAAAAGAAAATTTACAAAAAATTACTCAAAATATAAAAAATTTGGATTTAATGAAAGAACAAAAAAAAATGATGCATTTAGATGATGATGATTAAGAAATAATATAAAAATCTAATGATGATATTTTTTTTTATTTATATTTATATTTTTGAAAATAATATTAGTAAAATTGTTTAAAATCTTTTTAATTATCATAATATTTTATTTATAATTTTTATAAATTATTTACTTTTAGGATTGTTAAGATTATTAAAATTAATATTATTATTACTATTATTATTATTATTATTATTATTATTATTACTATTAATATTTATATATTTTTTTTTTCCTAATATAACGCTATTTTCTTTCTGTGAAATAAGATCATCCATAATTTTAGTATCTTTAATAATAATAGGAATAATATTTTCAATACTTTGATAATATCCAATTGTTTCAATCATTTCATCAATTAATTTACTTTTAGTTTTACCAAATCTAGGAAATATTTCTTTTATTAAATTCATTTTAATACTTTTAAATTCACTTCCTTTTATAGTATTTAAAAAATAAAAATCATTTTTTAGCATTTTTTCTTTTCCTTTAACAAAATTATAATATCTTTTGTTAGAAGGACTTGCAATAATATTATTAATATTCCCTTTATTAGATGCTCTTGGTTTCATAATTATATATTTTAATTGTTTTGAAAAAGTATTTGGTTTATTACTATTATTATAAATAATATTTTTTGAATTATTTAATCCTCCTTTTATTTCTCCTTTTAATCCTTGTATTTTTGATGCTAAATTTACAAAGTTATTATTACTATTATCTAATACTACTTCTTTTGAAATATTTAATGGTGAAATGTCAGTACAATTTCCATTATTTGGAAATTTTTTTATAAGAGAATTTATTATATTTATTGAAAGTATTTTTTTGGAAACTATATTTGAAAAAAATTTAAAAATTATAAGAAGTATATAACTTAATGATACTATTTCAGATAAATAACGTTGAAATTTAATATAACTTCTTCTATATTCAATAATATAATTACCATGTTCAAATGATATATATCCTAATAAATTATTTGATGATAAGTTTATATCATTTAAATAATTTGAGATTTTTAAAAATTCAATTTTAGAATTTGAATTAAATATAAATCCTTTATCAGTAATATATTTGTTATTATTTAATTTGTATAAATAACGTTTATTTAAGTTATTATAAAAAGTTAGTTTTAATTTTTGTAAATTCAATTTAATTGGATTATTTTTATTATAATTATAAATTTCATAATCAGGAAAAAAAAAAATGATATTACCATTGTTCAAAATTTTTTCTAAATCATCTGAGCAATTATTTACACATTTATTTATAGAAAATATTAATTTTGAATTATAACTTGTATTTCTCATTATTTTCATATGATATTTTGGATTTAAGCATTTATAACCAGTTAAATTAAAATCTAAAAATAAATTTTTATAATCAAAAAAATGCTTATCAATATTACAATTATCATAATAAATTTCTTCTTTTGATTTTATAATATCATTGTTATTATCATAAATATTTAAAAATGGTTTAATTGTTAATATTGATGAATATTCATCTAAAATTGTTCCATTTTCACATTCAAATGCAAAAATCATTGGAAATTTTGTAATATTTATATCATAATTTGTATTCTCTATTTTTGATGAGGAAATAAAACATTTTTTCTCAGAAAAATCTGTGCATAAAAATATAATTGAATATATTATAATTATTAAATCTATTATTATAGAAAGTAAGAATCCAAAAAAATTATGGAATGTATCTTTAGAATTAAAATTTATTTTTATATTAATTCCAAAATTGTCAAATGTATCTATAATACTTGATAAAGTATTCATTTGTTTTATTGAAAAAAAATTATTATTTAATATATTATTAAAATTTTTCAATAACTTCTTTCAATATATAACACTGACTTTTTAATGATATATAATTAATTAAAAATATAAAATAAAATACAAATCATTAAATCAAATTTTATAATAAAATAATATAATTCAAAAATAAATTACCAAAAAAAAATCATAAAATATCAAAAAAAATTTATACCCTCAATCATAATATTCTTATATTTAAATCATAAAAGCAAACATATCAAAAATCAAAAATGAATATATTCTTTAACATTTTATTATCTAATAACCCAATTGTTGTATTAACCAATATCTTAATCAATAAAATCTTCGTTAATAATTTTAGAAATATCTTGAATAACAGTTAAATAATATATTTTTGTTGAAAACCCTTTTTGTTGAAATTATCATTAAATTATATTTATAAATAGATTTATATCAAAGATATTTCTTAATTAAATACAGTTGATATTAAATTAGGGATTTTTAATTTTAATTCTCAATAATTTAATATATTAATTATTTGAGAAAATGTTAAACATTTTTTCAATTAATATAGTAAAAAATCATAATAAATTTAAAATAACTTTGATGATTCAATTCAAAAAAAATAAATCTACTATTTTTTATATATATATTAATGAAATTTGTAACAGTATTATTTTTTAAAGTTTTCTAATAAAAATATTAAAATTTTTAATATCATCAATATATATATATATGAATCTATAAATATAAATAAACGTTTTAAATATAAATTTAACCCATTCAAAATTATAAATAATTATTATATATTATGAAATTAAAAAAAAATAAATTAACTTATAAATAAATTATAAAAAAAAAGAATAAAAAAAAATAATATAAAAATAATAAATTCCTTCCCCAAAAAAAGTAATATAACCAAAAAAAAAAAAAAAAATAAAAATAACAAAAAAAAAATGTATACAAACAATCCACAATATACAAGTACATCAACAGGATATACAAATCAAATGGTAATGTATCCTCAAGGAGTACCTCTTCAACAACCAATGCAAACAGTATATCAACCAGTTCCTCAACCAGTATATGTTCAACAACCTGTATATATACAACAACCACAACCAATTATTTATCAACAACCTGTTTATGTTCCTCCATATCATCCTGCAACAAGTGTTAAAACTGCTGTTACTGCAGGAATCACTGCAGGTGTCATTAATAGTTTATTAAGACCACATCATCCTCCTCCTCCTCATTTTCATCATCATCATGGAAAAGGATTTCATTTTTAAAATTTTTAATTGTTTTTTTATATATTGTTTTATATAGTTTTATTATATTTTCGTTCATTTAAATTTTTAAAAAAGAAATTTTATTAATTTTTTACTTTTTATTTTGTTTTCTTTTTTTGGTTTTTTTTTTTTTTTCGATATCAGAAAATTTAAGGTTAATAAGTTTTATTTTGTTAAATTATTTAATAAAAAAAATGAATAATTATACATTTATATATTAAATATATTTTCCATAATTATAATACTTCACACTTCAATATGAATATTTATATTTGAAAAGATTATACAAATTTAACACAAATAACATGAATTGCTTGAAATTTCACTACATTTTAAACAACATTCTTGTTTTTTTGATTCTAATTTAATTTCACATTCTTCTTCAATTTTATTTAATTCTTTTGAATTATTATTATTGAAAAAATTTATTATATCATTTTTATTATTATTTCTATTATTATTTTTATTAATAATATTAATATCATTATTATTATTATCTTTTATATTATTATAATTATTTTCTAAAGTATCTTTTTTACTTTCTCTTTTTTGAAAAGTAAATTCTTTATCAACATCAATTTCAAACATTGGTTTTGTTTTTAATTGTCCATCTTTTAAATATTTTTGCTCGAAATTTATACTATTTAAATCACTTTCACTAATATCACTTGAACTTTGAACAAAACTACTCTCAATATTATGAATACTAGATTGAAAAGAATTTTTATTATTATTATTCCCAGAAGTAAAAGTAGGAATACTAATTTGATAATATTCAACTTCAATAAATAAAACTGAAAATTGGTTTTCAAAAATAATTTCTTTAATAAAATATAATTTTCCATTATCTAAAGTAATACCTTCACCATTTATTTTTGAATTTTTTACTCCTTTTAAAAAACCTTTATAACTCCATTTTGAATTAATTAAACCTAAATTTCTTAAAGAAAAAGATTTAAAATTACATAAAGGACAAATAATATCATTTAAAATTGAAAAAATATCAAAACTACCATAACCTTTATTTATTGTGAAATAATTATTAAAAATAGAACATTTTTCATTTAAACAATAAATAAATAAATTTAATCCATCTGAAACAGTTCTATAAGAAGGCGCGTTATTATCATAATTTTGTAATTTTTTAAAATTTCTCATTATATTAAATTTAAAATCTAAACCAATATAACATTGTTCAGGAGTATTTTCAATTAAAATTAAATTTAATACTTTATCTTTTATATTTTTTGGTTCCATATAATATTTCATTATATCATATATTAAATCATTATCATTAAACTTTTTATTTGTCTGCGCCTTGTTAATAAATTGTATATTTTCTGTATCTAGAAATCCTACTCCATAAATATTATGATTTTTAATTAAATCTAAATTTTTTAATTTTAATTTTTGAAATATTAAATATTTTAACATATAAACAGAACAAGAAATTGATATATTAATAATAATTTTCTCTATTTTATTTTGATATATATCAATAATTACTTTTTGAGTATAATTACATATTTTATAATATAAATATTTAGGTTTAGTATCATTATTTTTAATTGAAGAACGATGAGATTGATTTTTTTTTTTTTGTAATCCTGTACTTCTCATTTCACTATTTAATCCTGTAGTATTATTACTATTAATATTTAAATTATAGGATGGATTATTTAAAGAATAAATATCACAATCATTTAAAAGTATAAATTTTTCCCCTATTTTAAAATATAGAATTAACATTTCAGGTTTTATAAATTTTTCTGTTATTACATTACAAATTAGAAATTTTAAATCTAAATTTTTTATTATTGTTTGATTATTCATTTCATTAAAGGAAAAATTACTATTATGTATAATATTTGAATTTTTTGAATGTGGTGATGATATAAATGAAGATGAATTTAAATCTATTAATAATGGATTTCCATCATTTAAAATTAAATTACATTTATCATTTAAAAAATTTTGTTCAATACTTGATATAATTTCATTTAAAGGTGAAATTATAATTTTTTGATTCATTTAATTTGAAAACAAATTATTTTTATTAAAAATTTTTAAGAGGAAAAAAATGAAAAAAAATAAAAAAAAGTAAATAATTAAATTTTTATACTTTTATATTAAATATTATTACATAAATAGAATAAAAGTCTTTTAAATTCCTCTAACAATATTTTATTTATTTAAAATTTGAATAATAATTGAATATTTTAATAATATTTGAATTAGTGTTTAATATATTAAAAATATTTGTATTTTTTAACATTATTTTACAATTTTAAATCAATAAGAAATTAACTCAATTAAATTATCAATTGTTTTTTTTAAATAGATTTCTTATTTAATAATTATTTATTGATAGTAGACTAATCTTTTCTTAATCTTATTAATCTAAATACTAAATAACAGAAAAAAATCTATTAAAAAGTAATAATTTTCACTAGATTATTATATAGATTATAATTTTTTTTCAATAAAAACAAGTAATAATAATTTGTTTAAACTCTTTTAAATCATAAAATCTTTTACAATATTTGATTTTTTCATTAATTATTTTATTATTCCCTTA
>JAEEGL015620900.1_pt1 | contig 12970 bp, 10 predicted proteins | sample 9134231 | NCBI WGS metagenome assembly JAEEGL01 (sample SAMN16246548, study PRJNA631951) | gut metagenome | biome: gut microbiome; feature: rumen; material: fiber-attached | host: Bos | place: Iran: Karaj | collected 2018-10 | reverse complement strand
TTTTCGCAAGGTTTTTACGCCCATTCATACGCCCATTTGGTATGGATTTGCGTGGATTTACATGTAGATACGTGAAGCCGGTTTTTCAAAGAACCCAGCATTTATGCGGGTTCGCGGACCTTTATGGAGATACGTGGAGATGCGAAAACAGACCGGATTACACCGATTCCGAGTTTCATGTATCACATCTCCTTATTTCAGGGGTTTTGGCGTATTCAGAGGATTGTCCCGTCCGGGACGCTACCATTATACCACGCGAAAGGGCGTTTCTCAATCCATTTCTGCGCACAATCCCGCCAGGGGCGGAGGATCGCGCCGCTTCCCGGCGGCACAGCCGCCGCCGGCGTCGAAAAAACCGCAAATCATTGTGAAAATGCAAAATACTATTGACATAAATCCATAAAAACATGTATAATTTAACCAATAACAAAATGGAGAAAAATGCATATATGGGAAAAAGAATTACTTGGGAGGGAACGGCATGAGCAAAGGCATGGCAAAGAGAAAAATCATTGCAGGGCTGATTGCGGGCATTGTATCCATCGCCCTGCTGCTGGGTATGGAGGCGATCGAACGAAAAGCGCCCGTGCCTGTATCTGAGGAGCCGGCGGCCCAGAGCGGCGAAGAGGCCGCGCCTGCCCCGGCCCCTGCGGAACCGGCAAGCGCCAGCGTCAGCGCCGATACCGCCGGCGAGTTCCAGGCCGGCACCTATACCGGCACAGCCAACGGCTTCGGCGGCCCCGTGGACGTCACCCTGACCGTGGGCGACGCCGGCGGCATCACCAATGTGGAAATCAAGGGCGACGGCGAGACGCCGGACGTGGGCGGCGCGGCCATCCCCACCCTGGCCGGCCGTATCCTGGAGGCCCAGAGCGCCGAAGTTGACGGCGTCTCCGGCGCCACCTTCACATCCCAGGCGGTGCTTGACGCCGCGGCCCAGGCCGTTGCCCAGGCCTCCGGACAGGAGGTCATGGCCGCGCCCAAAGCGGAGGGGGACAATCTGTTCATCCCCGGCACCTATTCCGGCACCTCCAAGGGCTTCGGCGGCGACGTGGATGTGACCGTCACCGTCTCGGAGAAATCCATCGACGACATCAAAATCGACGGCAGCCACGAGACGGAGAACATCGGCTCCTTCGCCGTGGATATGCTCGACGACCGCATCCTGGAGGCCCAGACCCCCAATGTGGACGCCCTGACCGGCGCCACCGTCACCAGCAACGCCGTGTTCAGAGCGCTGAACGACGCCCTCGTGCTGGCCGGTGCGGATCTGAGCAAATTCCCCACCGTCACGAAAGAGGCCGGCGGCGAAAAGACCTATGAGGAGCTGGAGACCGATATCGTCATCATCGGCGCCGGCGGCGCGGGCATGACGGCGGCCATCAACGCCACCCAGGCGGGCAAGAAGGTCATCCTGCTGGAAAAGATGCCCTATGCCGGCGGCAACACCACCAAGGCCACCGGCGGCATGAATGCCGCCGAGACCCATTATCAGGCCGAGCAGGGCATCGAGGACAGCGTGGAGCAGTTCGTGGAGGACACCATGAAGGGCGGCCACGACATCAACGATCGCGATCTGGTCACCGTCATGGCGGCCAATTCCGCCAAGGGCATCGACTGGCTGGATTCCATCGGCGCGCCCCTGCCCAAGGTATCCTTCTCCGGCGGCGCCACCAACAAGCGCATCCATTCCCCGGAGGACGGCTCCGGCGTCGGCGCGTACCTGGTCACATCCTTCCTGAGGACCATGGATGAGCTGGGCATTCAGGTGATGTATGATACCAGGGCCACCAGCCTCATGACTCTGGACGGCACTGTGGTGGGCGTACAGGCCTCCAGCGACAGCGCCAACTATACGATCCGGGCCAAGGCGGTCATCCTGGCCACCGGCGGCTTCGGCAACAATGAGGATATGGTCGTTCACTACAAGCCGGATCTCAAGGGCACCGTCACCACCAGCGCCCCAGGCGTCACCGGCGACGGCATCCTGATGGCCGAGGCGGTGGGCGCGGACCTGGTGGACATCGACCAGATCCAGCTCCATCCCACGGTGGAGCAGAGCACCAGCATGCTCATCACTGAGGGCGTGCGCGGCGACGGCGCGATCCTGGTCAATCAGGAGGGCAAGCGCTTCATCAACGAGCTGCTGACCCGCGACGTGGTCTCCGCCGGCGAGCTGGCCCAGCCCGGCAGCTATGCCTACATCATCTTCGACCAGCACCTGCGCGACGGCCTGAAGGCCATCGAGAAATACGTCTCCACGGGCATCACCGTCCAGGGCGACACCATTGAGGCGCTGGCCGAGCAGCTGGACATCGATCCGGCCACCCTGGCCGACACCCTCAAGACCTGGAACCAGTACGTGGCCGACGGAAAGGACCCGGATTTTGACCGCACCACCGGCATGGACGCGGATCTGAGCCAGGCCCCCTACTACGCCATCAAGATCGCTCCGGGCATCCACCACACCATGGGCGGCGTCAAGATCGACACCTCCGCCCGGGTCATTGACGTCAACGGCAAGCCCATTCCCGGCCTGTTCGCGGCGGGCGAGGTCACCGGCGGCGTCCACGGAGGCAACCGCATCGGCGGCAACGCCGTGGCGGATATCGTGGTGTTCGGCAACGTCGCCAGCCAGAGCGCCGTGGCCTGGTGCGACGAAAACGGCTGAGGCGGGTGACGCCTATGCTTGGAAAGACATTTCGCGGCGGCGTGCATCCCGACGAATGCAAGCATTACGCGCCGCACACGGTATATGAGCCCCGGGGGGAGCTGGTCTACCCCCTGGCGCAGCACATCGGGAAACCGGCCACACCCCTCGTCCGTGCGGGCGACCGGGTCCTGGTCGGCCAGAAGATCGCCGAGCGCGACGGCTATATCTCCTCGTGCATCCACAGCTCCGTCTCCGGCACGGTGAAGGCCGTCGAGCGCCGGGCCACAGTCATGGGCGCCGGCGAGTGCATCGTGGTGAAAAGCGACGGCAAATATGAATTGTATCCGGGCGTCGGCGAGGCTGTGGACCCCGACAGCCTGAGTCCGGAGCAGATCATCGCGCGCGTCCGCGAGGCGGGGGTCGTTGGCCTGGGCGGCGCTGCCTTTCCCACGCCCGTGAAGCTGGAGCCCAAGGACCGGGACGCCATCGAATACGTGATCCTCAACGGCGCCGAGTGCGAGCCCTACATCACCTGCGACGACGACCTGATGCGCCAGAAGGCGCCGGAGATCGTCGAGGGCCTTCGAATTCTGCTGAAAATATTCCCCAACGCCGAGGGCGTGATCCTGATCGAAAAGAACAAGCCCGAAGCCATCGCCGCCATGCAAAAGGCCATCGAGGGCGAGGAAAAAATGCGCATCCATGTCGCGCCCGTGAAGTACCCCCAGGGCGGCGAGCGCGCCGTGGTCAAGGTGGTGGCGGGGAAGGATACGAAGCTCAGCCAGCTCCCCGCGGACGTGGGCTGCCTGGTGGACAATGTTGCCACGGTCTACGCGATCTATGAGGCTGTCTGCCGGTCCACGCCCCTGTTCCGCCGCCTGGTGACGGTTTCCGGCACGGCGGTGCGAACGCCGGGCAATTTCCTGGCGCGCGCCGGCACCTCCTGCGCAGAGCTGCTGGCGGCTGCGGGCGGCCTCAAAGAGGGCGCGGAAGCCGCGAAGGCCCTGTCCGGCGGCCCGATGATGGGCATCGCCATGGCCAGCCTTGACGTCCCCCTGCAGAAGAGCAGCGGCGCCATCGTGCTGCTGGCCGAGGATGAGGCGGAGCAGTCCGAGACGAAGCTGACCGAATGCATCCGCTGCGGCCGCTGCGTCCACGCCTGCCCCATGGGCCTGTCGCCCCTGCTGATGGCGGAGGCGGCCCTGCGGGGCGATCTCCAACGCTATGAACAGAAGCTGTACGGCCTGGAGTGCATCTCCTGCGGCTCCTGCACCTGGGTGTGCCCGGCCAAGCGGCCTCTGATGCAGACGTTCAAGGACGCGAAAGACGCGATCCTGAGCGCCAGACGGAAGTGAGGTGGCGATGATGGATCAAAAATATCATGTCTCCTCCAGCCCCCACGTCCGAAGCCCGCTGACCACCGGCGCGGTGATGTATGACGTGATCCTCGCCCTGCTCCCGGCGGCGGTGTTCGGCGTGTGGCACTTCGGCGTGCACGCGCTTCTCATCATTCTCATGAGCGTCGTCTCGGCGGTGCTGACCGAATTCGTTTTCAACGCCCTCACGGGAAAGGGAAACACCCTGCGCGACGGCAGCGCCGTGCTGACCGGCCTGCTGCTGGCGCTGTGCCTGCCGCCCCAGGTCCCCCTGTACATCCCCTACATCGGCGCGGTGTTTGCCATCGCGGTGGTGAAGGGCCTCTTCGGCGGCCTGGGCAGGAATATTCTGAACCCCGCCCTGGCGGCGCGGTGCTTCCTGCTTTTGTCCTTCGGCGGGCCCATGACCCGGTATTTTGCCGACGGCGTGTCCGGGGCGACGCCCCTGGCTGCCATCGCAGCCGGCCGGAGCGCGGACCTTGTGCGCATCCTCACCGGCCATGCCGGCGGCGTCATCGGCTGCTCGGCCATCGCCCTGCTGCTGGGCGGTCTCTACCTGCTGATCTCCGGCGGCATCACCTGGCAGATCCCCGTCGCCACGGTCGCGGGCTTCTCGGCCTTCATGCTGCTGTTCGGCGAAAACATGACCCCCGCCCTCCTGCTGGCGCACATCGCCGGCGGCGGCGTGCTGATGGCGGCCTTCTTCATGGCCACGGACCCGGTGACCAGTCCGGTATCCGGCCCCGGCCAGCTCATGTTCGGCGCCTGTGTGGGCATCCTCAGCGGCCTGCTGCGGCGCTTCGGCAGCTCGGCGGACTCCGTCAGCTACGCGGTGATCCTGGCCAACCTGGCCACGCCGGTGCTCGATGAGTGCATCGTGCCGAAGCCCTATGCCTTCCGCGGCCGGGAGGGGCGTCCCGAGCAGCCCGTGAAGACCTGGCTGCCCGGGACGGCGGGCGCCATCGCGGCTGTCGTCGCGGTGTGCGCGGCCCTGGCCGTCGGCGTGTCCATGCTGACCGGCGGCGTCGTCGAGCAGCGGAGACTGGCGGAAAATGCCGAAACCTATCGTGCGGTGCTGCCCGGGGCGGAGACCTTCGAGGTGCCCGATGGGGTTGCTGAAGTTCTGGATGCGCTGGACGGCGACATCTACGGGCCCTATGGCAACATCCGTATCGACGAGGTGATCACGGCGAAGGACGCCTCCGGCAACGTGCTTGGCACCGTCGTCAGCGTGACCAACCCCGACGGCCGCGACGCGCCCATCAGCCTGAGCGTCGGCATTTTGCCGGACGGCACCCTGAACGGCATCGTCTACACGGACCTGAACGAGACCCCCGGCATCGGCATGAAGGTGGCCGACGCCTCCTTCACCGAGCAGTTCAAGGGCGTCAAGGCAGACCGGCTCACCGTCGGCGGTGAGATCGACGCCGCCGCCGGCGCGACCGTCAGCTCCGAAGCCGTGGTCGATTGCGTCAACGCGGCGCTGGACTTCTGGACCGCCCATGTGGGCGCCTGAGGAGGTGGGGATGATGAATCAAAAGAAATCGCTTCTTCTGCTGCTGGCCCTGTGTCCCGCTCTGGCTGCCGCATCGACAGCCTGGGCCGGCCTGGCGCTGGGACTGCTGTCCCTGGCCCTCGTGCTGCTGAACTTCGTTTTCCATCGGGCGCTGGGCAGGCTGCTGCCGAAAAAGGCCGGCCTGATCGCCGGCCTGGTGATCGCGGCTGCCCTGACCACGCTGGCCTGCCTGCTGACGGAGGCCTATCTCCCGGGCGTCTATGCGGCGGTGCGGGAGCTGCTTCCGCTCCTGGCGGTGCAGACGGCGCTGCTGATATTGGTCTTTGCAAAGGATTTGAAGGCGCTCCATGCCCCCGGCCTGTGGATCGGCTATGTGATCACGCTCTTTGTCATCGGCGCCGTGCGGGAGCTCCTGGGCGCGGGCAGCCTCTTCGGCTGTCAGCTTTTGGGCGAGGGCTTCGCGCCCATCGCCGCCATCTCCGGCGCCCCCGGGGCCTTCCTGGCCCTGGCCTTTGCGGGGATGATCGTCAATGCCCTGTGCCTGACGGGAAAGGAGGACGAATCGTGAAGGAGATTTTTGTGATCCTGCTCTCCACCGCCCTGCTGGTGCAGGCCGTTGTGCGGCGCACGGGCCCGGCTTCGGCGAAGGAGCCGAAGGCCTGGTTCCTGGCAGGCTGCGGCGTGTGGCTCGTCCTGGCGGTTTCCGCGGCGCTGACGGCGGCGCTGGATCTGCTGGTTCTCCAGCCCCTTGGCCTCGGCGCGGCGCGGCTGATCGTGATGCTGCTGCTGATCGCCCTGTGCGCTCTGGCCCTGGCGAAGCAGGATATTTGCCCCGGACTGTGCGCGCCGGAGACGGGCGGCGTGCTGCTGAGCGTTGCCGCCGGCGCCATCCTGGGCCTGAGCCTGATCGGCGCCGAGGCGGCCGCGGCTCCCGCGGCGGCCCTCAAGCTCGCGCTGATCCTGGGCGGGCTCTATGCCCTGCTGAGCTTCCTGCTGGCGGGCATCCTCAACCGGATCGACGAGCAGGCCCTGCCCGCCCCGGTGCGCGGCATCCCGGTGCTTGCCCTGTGCGCGGCGCTCATTGCCATCGCGCTCATGGGCCTGAACGGCCTGCCGTTCTGACCGGCACAAAACACAGTTTAAGACGGCGAAAGGGAACCGGAATGGTTCCCTTTCCGCTTTTTTTGCATCTTCCGGGAAAAACTGCAGATACTTTCCGGGGAGGTGGGACTGTGCTGATCTCGTTTATTCGTTCCGTGATCCTGTATCTGCTGCTGATTCTGGTGATCCGTGTCATGGGCAAGCGGCAGATCGGGCAGATGGAGGCGTCGGAATTTGTGGTGACGATGCTGATCGCGGATCTGGCCTCGGTGCCCATGCAGAACAACGCCATCTCCCTGTTTTCCGGGCTGGTGCCGATCCTGGCGGTGCTGGCCCTGGAGCTGATCCTGTCTGTGGCCAGCATCAAGCTGCTGGGCGTGCGCCGGCTGCTGTGCGGCAGGCCGGTGATCCTGGTCGAGCATGGCAGGATCTCGGCGGAAAACCTTCGGCGCACCCGGGTCACCCTGGACGAGCTGACCGGCCGGCTCCGGGAGCAGGGCATCCTGGACCCGGCCACGGTGAACTATGCCATTCTGGAGACGAACGGGCAGCTTTCCGTCTTCCCGTATGCAAAATACCGCCCCGCCAGCGCCATGGACGCCGGAATCGAGGCGCGGGATGAATCGCTGCCCGTGACCGTCATCGCCGACGGCAGGATTCTGCGGGACAATCTGCGACTGACGGGCAGGGACCGGACCTGGCTGGACGGCTGCCTGCGCGCGCAAAAGTGCCGCCGGAAGGATGTGCTTCTGCTGACGGTGGACGGCAGCGGGGTTGTGCATATGCAGAGAAAGGGGACGCGGAAATGAAGCATTTGCTTTGGGGGATCGGGCTGCTCGCGGCATTGCTGGCGCTGTGCCTGGGAGCATCTGCCCGCCTGTCCGCGGGCAGCCGGCAGACGGAAGCGATGCTGGTGCGCTCGGCGGAGGCGGCCCGGATGGACGAGAGGGAACAGGCGCGCGACTGGGCAGAACGGGCAAAACGCTGCTGGGATGCGCACACGCCGCTCATCGACGCGGTGTCCAGTCATGAGGAGACCGACGAGATCACCCGGGGCCTGACGGAGCTGACGGTTTATGCAGAGGCTGGACGGAAAACAGAGTTTCTCGCGCTGTGCGCCCGGCTGACTGCGCAGACCGCCCATCTGCGGCAGATGGAGCGCGCACGGTGGTATAATATTCTGGCGGCGGAGCCTTGGCTCCGCCGTTTTTTGTGTTCCGATGCTCTTTACACGGGCGGTGGATTCCTGTAAAATAAAACCAGGAGAGAACGAAGGAGCCCGAAATGCCGCGGCGGAAGCCATTCCGGTTTCTGTCTGCGGCCCGGTCGATAAAAGGAGGAAACGTATGAAAAAAAGGATTTTCTGCAACCTGCTGGTGCTGGTCCTGCTGCTGGGCATGCTCCCGGTGACGGCCCTGGCCGGCGGCGGTTCCCAGGTGATCTGGAGCGATGACTTTTCCGACAGCGAATCATGGGCAGGCTGGACGCCGATCGACGCCAACGGCGACGGCTTCGGGTTTGAATACATGACCGACCTCATCATAGACGAGGGAGGAGGCTGCGCGGGGGCAGAAGACTTTGCGGTCTCGTCCCGCGAGCTCGGCGATGGCAACGCGTGGGGCACCTCCTCGGATGATTATCTGGTTTCCCCGGTCATCGACCTGAGCCAGGAATTTGAGGAATTTGAGCTGACCTTTGACGCGAAGATGGTGCAGGCAGAGGACGGCCCGTCGTATACCCGGACCGATTTTTATGTCATCGACGCCGGCTATCCGCTGACCGTGGAAGGCATGAAGGCCATGCCGTATCTGCGCTTCGACCAGGTGATGCCCTATCCCGACGAAGGCTGGAAGTCCTACCGCTACGATCTGACGGCCTACGCCGGGAGGAAGATCTGTCTGGTTTTCCACCATGTCGATGAATCAGCCAACCGGATCCAGCTGAAAAGTTTCCAACTCACGGAGTATGAGCGCGATTCCCACGTCGAGCGCATCTGCGTGACGAATGTGCCCGAGCCGGAGGCCGGCCTGAGCGTGTCGGATATGAGCGAATCGGACATCGTGATCCATGACAGCGACAATCTCGCCCTGGTTCCGGGCAGCCTGGAGTTTTACAGGACTGTCCATGAGCACGACGAACTGATGACCGGCGAATTTGAGGACGGCGGCGAGTATGACGTTGTCTTCCAGCTTCAGGTCAAGGACGGCGCGTTCACCTATACCGACGCCATTGGCTCTGTCAACGGCAGAAAGGCATTTGTGACGCTCGACGACAAGGGGACCCCCGGAGACAGCTCTGACGATATCATCACCGTCGATTATTACTATGGCATCCTGAATGCGCCGAAGCAGACGGTGGATCGCCTCGGCATCTCCATTACCCCGCCGGTGGGCGGGCAGATGCCGGACCTGCATCCTCTTCTGAATCGGGATTCCGTGGAGACGACATACACCTACTGGACACAAATGAAGGCGGAGAACATCGAAGGCTGGGATCTGTATCCCGGCGAGACCTTCTCCGCGGGTACGCTCTACCGCTGCACGATGTCCCTGCAGCCCGCCGCCGGCTACTGCTTCGCCGATTCCCTTGACTGCACCATAAACGGAACGCCCCACAGCATAGATGTGTCCGACCCCAATGGAGAAATCAAGATCTACGTGATGTTCACCGCAGTCGAGCAGACAGACTGCACCGTAAAATTCTGCACCGAGTACGGCGACACGCCCGCGCCGATCACCGGGCGCATCGGCGCGTGGATGCAGCTGCCCTACCTGACGGATCAGCCGAATGCGAAATTTGTCGGCTGGGGCTTCCAGGTGGACGCCGTCGAAAGCGACGCGATGAGCGGCAGCCTCCCCTTCACCGAATCGCGCACGCTCTATGCCATCTGGCTGGATTCCATCCCTGCGCCGACTGTGGGCATCTGCACCTACGGCCCCGAGACCGACGTGTTCCACACGTCCGTCATCATTGATCCCTATGCGGACTTCGCCCCCGTGGAGCAGGTGCAGTACGAGCCCGTGCTCTGGTGGACAAAGAAGGACGCGGTGGGCAAGATCAGCCAGCGCTTCCGCGGGCAGTTTGAACCGGAGCAGACGTATTACGGCCGGCTGCTGCTCGAGCCGGACGGAGACCATTATTTCGCCGAAGATGCGGCGCAGACCCTGGCGTTCTCCGGCGCTGAGCTGGACCACGCCGTTCTGGAAGGCAGGCGGATGCGCCTTGACTTCCATCTGGACGTGCCGGGCGACAAGCATCTCCAATCCGCCAGGATCTGCGTGCCCACCCGGATCCCCGGCTATCCCGTGGACGGCGCCTCGAACATCAACATGTACAGCGTGACCCCCGGCGTGAATGCGGAGCCCTCCACCGGCCTGTGGGAGCAGAAGGAGGACGTCGGCGACTATACCAAAGCCTATGTGGGCGGCCAGAAGCCCGGCGAGACGTATTACGGCGAGTTCATCCTTCGGCCCACCGGGTCTGTGATCATCAGCAAGGATATCCAGCTCACCATCGACGGTGCGTCGGAGGTCAGCCGCTATACGCGCGACGACGCGCCGGGCATCGTTTTCGTGATCTATTCCCTTGAGATCATGGATACCTACGGCTTCACCGCCGTTCGCCGCTCCACAGACGACACCTATCCCTGCGGCTACTTCTGCGCCGACTTCGAGCCCAGATGGTCGACCCTCTTTGACTTTGCCTTCGTCCCAGGCGGCGAGCACTGGATCAAGGCCCTGGCCGAGCCGGGCTATGCCTTCCTGGAATGGCGCACGGACGACGGGACGGATCAGCTGATCAGCAGGGACAACCCCTATACCTTTACGCTGGACAATAACGACTGGGATATCAAGGCGGTCTTTGCGCCGGCCCATACCGTCAGCTTCCTGAATTCCCAGGGGGATTCGCCCGCGGCCCAGACCGTGATCGACGGCGGGTGTGCCGCGGAGCCCACGGGCCTGTCGGCGAAGGACTTCACCTTCAAAGGCTGGTTCAAAGATCCCGCATGCACGGAAAAATATGACTTCTCCGAGCCCGTCACCGGGGATTTGATCCTCTACTCCGGCTGGGATTATACACCGGGCGCCGGCGTGGACAAAACTGCCCTGGAGCAGGCCATCAGCGCCGCCGAGGCGATCGATACGAGCAAATACACCGTAGAATCCGTCACGGCCCTGGGAATGGTCATCACCGGGGCAAGAATGGTGCTGTCCGCCCCCGGCGCGACCCAGGCCGACGTGAAGGCGGCGATGGACAATATAGCAGCCGCCGTTGCCGGCCTCGAGCCGAAGGATGACGCCTTCTTCTTCGACGATGTGAAGGACCCCGGCAAGTTCTATTTCAAGCCTGTCTACTGGGCCTATGAGCATACGCCGCAGATCACCAAGGGCACCGACGATACCCACTTTGGCCCGGACAAAGACTGCACCCGCGGCCAGGTTGTGACATTCCTGTGGCGCGCCGCCGGCTGCCCGGCGCCTGTCGTGACAACCTCCTCCAAGTTCACCGACGTCAAGCCCGGCGCGTTCTATGAGCTGGCCGTGGCGTGGGCGGTGGAGAAGGGGATCACGAAGGGCGAGACGGACACGACGTTCGCACCGGACGCCACCTGCACCCGTGGCCAGATCGTGACCTTCCTGTGGCGTTTCAAGGGCGAACCCGCCCCCGCGAGCACCACGACGCAGTTCACGGACGTGAATCCCGGCGGTTACTACATGAACGCCGTGGCGTGGGCCGTGGAAAAGAAGATCACCAAGGGCCTGACCGAAACCACCTTCGGCCCGGAAGCCACCTGCTCCAGAGGCCAGGTCGTGACCTTCCTGTACCGCGCGACGCAGGACTGACTTCGAAATCAAACCGAACAAAAAACGGCGGGGCTGCGAAAGCAGCCCCGCTTGATTCTCTGGACGATCCAATATATAATGCTTTCAACAGGGCGAACAGAGCCATGCAAACCGGGGCGGAGATCGGCGCAGAAGCGCCGGCAGATGCCGGAGGAGAACAATGATTATTCACGATTTTGATATCGACACGGAACCCATCGTCAGTCTGGAGCATTTTTACGGGGAAAAGAAGCATCTCGTTGATAAATGCCTGATCCTTTTCTCCAAAGTGATCCATGATTATTTGCTCCGCAGTTATGACTGCGAAAAGATCGGGGAGATCGCAGCCTGCAACGGCAATATCGGCATCTATTGCTTTTCCCATGAAGGGGAGCGGATCGCGTTTTATCTTTCGGGAGTCGGTTCCGCTGTCGCTTCCGGAAACTGCTATGAGGCTCATTGGCAAACAGGAGCCGTAAAGTTTATCATGTTCGGCTCCTGCGGCAGCCTGGACAGAGAGAAAACCATCGGGAAATTCATCCTCCCCACGGAATGCTACCGCGGCGAAGGGTGCTCCTATTATTTTGCCCCGCCGGCCGACTATATTTCCGTCAGGAACGCGGACAGGCTTTCCGCGATCTTTGATGAGCTCGGGATTCCCTATGTCAGGGGCCGGGTCTGGACGACGGACTCCATGCTTCGCGAAACGGCCGGCCTGGTGCAGAGAAGAAAGCGGGAGGGCTGTATCGCGGTGGAGATGGAATTGGCCGGCGTCGAGGCTCTTTGCGATTTTTACGGGCTGGAATTGTTTGATTTTCTCGAGGGCGGCGACGTTCTTGCGGAAAGCGGATATGATTTGAGCGAGCTTCCTGCCGCCAATCATGATCTGGGAAAGCTTCTGATCGCACTGAAGATCGCGAAAAGGATATAAAGGGCGTATTTGCTGCGCTGACAGACCGATCCCTGTTCCGGCACCTGGGTGCCGGAACAGGGATCGGTCTGTTGATCGGGCAGAGCGGGCATGCCGCGCGCCTCATTCGGTTTTGACCAGGTTCACGCGGAAGGAGATCGACCTGGGGGTGGATATGCGGTCAAACTGCACCACATGGGCCTCCTTGACCCAGTCTATGTCCACAACGGTGCCGTCCCCGAGAAACGCGTGCCGCACCCGGTCCCCCGGCCGGAAGCGTTCGGCATCGGGGTCGGCGGGGAGGTATTGCTCGCTCAGCGCGGCAAACTCCCGGGCCTCCTTGATCAGCCCCTCCCGGGGCGGCGCGGTGAATTCCAGCAGCGCCGGATCGATGTCCAGGAGGAAGCGGGAGGGATAGCGCGGCGAGCCGTCGATGTTCCTGCCCTCCGCCTCGGACAGATACAGCCGCTTCTGTGCCCGGGTCATGGCCACGAAGCACAGCCGCCGCTCCTCCTCCATGCCGGGCAGGGTCCGGGTCTTCCGGGAGGGGAAGATGCCCTCGTTCATCTCGCACAGGAAGACGTAGGGGAA
>JAEEGL014636583.1_pt1 | contig 12970 bp, 10 predicted proteins | sample 9134231 | NCBI WGS metagenome assembly JAEEGL01 (sample SAMN16246548, study PRJNA631951) | gut metagenome | biome: gut microbiome; feature: rumen; material: fiber-attached | host: Bos | place: Iran: Karaj | collected 2018-10 | reverse complement strand
TCCTGCAAAACGCCCCAGTTTCTTACAGCTCCGATATAGTTACCGAGAGTGAATGTGCCTGTAGGCTGGATACCGCTGAATATCAGCTTTTTATCGTCCATTTTTTGCCTACTCCTTACTGATTTGCTTCTTTTCTTCTGATAGCGTCGTCCTTTAGCTGACAGTTTCTTATTTCACTGAGAACGCGCTGATAGAGAACGTAGAATGAACGGAGTTCCTTTTCTTCCTCAGGGATAAGGCCTGATGCTAATACTGTTTTGTATACTCCATTCTTTGTGAGAAGAAAGATATTATTGTTTCTTCCCTTTGGGAGATCGTAGGACTTTGTCTTTTCACACTTGGGCATGATCTGGCTTGCATTTGCAACGAGAGTGTGAGCAGCCTGAACGAGATTTCTGTATCTCTGTGAAGCTCCTGTGTACTCGCCGCCGTTGTTGAAGTAAACGTTAGCAGCACCGTTTATGAAGCATACCATAGTTGTAAGAACGTCTGCCGACATTGGAATGTCGATAACTACTCCGAAAACATCATCTTTCTTGAGTTTTACGATGTTGTTGAAGTATTCGGCAGGAAAATTGATAGCCTGACCTCTGGTCATGAGATATTTCTGTGTGACATTATATCTGTCTGTCATTCTGTTTGGCATAATGGATTATCCTTTCAGTGTAATTTCTTTATTATCAATCGAGCATTTCTTTTGTCATTCGGGCAAGAATATCCATGCCCTTCTTTATCTGCTCGTTGGTAGGCGTTGAATAATTAAGTCTGAACGAGTGGCTTACTTCACCCTCGTCAATGCTGAACGAATTGCCGGGAACTACTGCAATTTTGTACTGCTGTACAGCCTTTCTGCAAAAATCATTCATATCGCAGCTTTCAGGAAGATCACACCATACGAAGAGTCCACCCTGAGGCTTGATGTACTTTATCTGCTTTGAGAAACCGTTGTCTATGTATCCGCACATAAGATCACATTTTTCTTTGTAAATAGCGCGTAGTTTCCGGAAATGAGCTTCTCTGTCGACAGTTGACATGAATCTGTATGAGACTACCTGCGCCCACATATTTGAGTGAACATCTGCAACCTGCTTACATACTACCATTTTCTGAATAACAGGTGATGGAGCGGAGCAGTAGCCGGTTCTGAAGCCAGAAGAAATTATCTTTGAGAATGTGCTGGAGTAGATAACCCTGCCTTCGGTATCAAAACTCTTGATACATGGAACATTTTCACCCTCGAAACGGAGTTCGCCGTATGGATCGTCCTCAAGTATAATGAAGTCATACTTGCAGGCAAGCTCGTAGACAGCTTTTCTTTTTTCAACTGACATAGTTTTGCCTGTAGGGTTTTGGAAGTTAGGGATAACATAGAGAAGCTTTATATTTTTCTCAGTTTTGAGAGCATTTTCAAGCTTGTTGAGATCTATGCCGTCGTCTTCCATCTCTATGCCCTTTAGGTGAACATTGTATGAGCGGAAAGCGTTAAGCGAGCCAATAAAGCTTGGAGACTCAACAAGGAGGGTATCTCCCTCATTGAGGAGAACCTTGCAAGCCAGCTCATTGGCCTGCTGACCACCTGAAGTGATGATAAGGTCGTCGAATTCTTTATGGAAGCAGCCCTTTTCCGTCATCCATCCCTTAAGGTAATCGCGAAGAGGGGTATAGCCTTCTGTAACGCTGTACTGGAGAGCGAGAATAGGCTCCTTGCTGAGAAGCTCAGCGGATATTTCAGCAATTTGCTCCTTCGGGAAAGCCTCTGGTGCAGGATTACCTGCCGCAAAGGATATCACCTCGGGATCGGCTGTGAATTTCAGTATCTCTCTGATAGCCGATGCCTGGAGCTTGCTTACCTTGTCTGAGAATTTATAATTCATGATAAAAACCAGCCTTTCGTCTGTATGTTAATAATTTGCTTGGTCTTGTCCCGTTACATCTTTCATCGGGACAGTTCAGAATATTTCGGAATATATTAACAGCCTATCTTATGTATTATACCACATAATTACAAAAATTGCAACAGTCGCGGAAAAATAGTAGGCAAATTAATTATCTGAGCTACGAACTCGGTGATGAAGCAACATTTATAATACATAATTTAAATTTCTGCAACATATATATTACTGTGAAAAAGGCTTTTTTCCATATATTATGTCAAATGGGAGGCGTTTCGGACTGAAAAGGCAGAATTTCCTAAAGGGCTCGATAATATTGATGATATCAGCGGCAACTGCAAAGCTACTGGGAGCAGCATTCAAGATACCGCTGACAAACATACTGGGTGGCATAGGAATGAGCTATTTCAGTTGTGCTTACAGTGTCTTTATGCCTATATATGCCCTGACAGTGACAGGATTGAGTTCTGCAGTGGCACGTATGACTGCACAGAGTGAGGCTCTAGGCATGTATGCCAATACTGCAAAGGTACGCCGGATAGCCCTTATGTTGTTTTCGGGAGTAGGACTTGTTGGAAGTCTTCTTATAATTCTGCTTGCAAAACCGTGCAGCCTTTACTTTATCGGTAGTTGTGAAGCCTACGGAGCAGTCACCATGATAGCTCCGTCTGTTTTTTTCGGATGTATTGCGGCAGTGGAGCGAGGTTACTATGAGGGCATGAGCAATATGTACCCTACGGCTTTATCTCAGGCTGCAGAGGGGGGAGTGAAAGCGGTTGCAGGGCTTATGTTGTGCGGTTATGTTATTTCCAACCCGAATATTTTTTTGCGGTTGTTCCCTGATATAACAGATATACGTGGGGCGGCTGCTACGGCAGGTGTTCTTGGAGTTACTCTCTCGACTGCAGGAGCTGCATTATTTTTAGGAATCACGAGACTATTTGTTCGCCCGCAACGTGGCGGTGAAATACATCAAATGAGTAGTGGAGTAATAGTTAGGGAACTGATAGCTACGGCGCTTCCTGTAGGTATAGGAGCTCTTGTAACGAACCTCACTGCGTTAGTGGATATGTGGACTGTGATAGGATGCATATCAAGGTTTGGTTGCGGAATAAAAGTTCCTGAGGGAGTAACGGCTGGTGAATTGCCGAGTTTTGTATATGGATCTTTTGCAGGTATAGCTCTTACAGTATTCGGACTTGTTCCATCTGTGACAAATATGCTGGGTAAGGGGGCTCTCACTTGTATAACTTCTGCTTGCGGGAGCGGAGACTTGGAGGCTCTTAGGCACGGAACAATGGAGGCGTTGCTGACAGCAATGATAATAGCCTTACCTGCGGCAGCAGGAATTTTTGTACTTGCACCAGAGCTGTTGAGCTTCTTGTATCCGAGACAGAGCGATGAAGTTGTGCTGTGCATAGCTCCACTTCGTTATCTCATGGTCGGAATGGTATGCCTGTGTGGCTCCTACCCGCTGTTCAGTATGCTTCAAGCCGCAGGCAAGCCTTCCGTCCCTTTGAAAATAATGCTTGCAGGCACAATTGTGAAGTTTTTAGGCAATCTGATCCTTATTCCGTTTATGGGTGTTGATGGAGCGGCACTTTCAACAACATTGTGTTATGTTTTGATACTTTATCTATCACTTCGGATTTATATTACAACGGTGAAAATAAAAATAGATATTATACCATTTGTAAACGTGCTGTATGCAGGCTTAATGTGTGGTGGTTCATCTTATCTAACTGCGTGCGCGGCGAAACATTGGGAAGCGTCGCGATTCACGGTAATAGGCGCATCTGCGGTGGTCGGAGGAACTGTTTATATAGTACTTTTGAGTACGCTTTCAACAGGTCGAACGCCTGCTTTCATTAAGAATAAGTAAAATCAGCTGACGAGAGGTTGCTTTTTGGTGAAAAAGGTCAAAAAAACTACTTCTGATTGTAACAAATTCTGAATTTACATAACTATATTGCATTAAATTGGCGAATGTGCTATAATAAATACAACAAAAGAAGACTCCCAAGGGGATAAGAGGAGTGAGATGTATGAAACGAAGGATATCAAGACTTATAACATTTTGTATAGCAATTACAATGTTGTTGGCTCCGTCAATATCAAAGGTCTATGCAGGACCTGCTGCTGGCGAGAGCTACGCAGTCGAATATACAGTAAAAGATGGAACAGATGGGGGCAAGAAGGTAGTCCTATACCCTGAAAAGGCAAAAAACAAGCCGATTTTGTCTCTTAGCCGTTTTGAAGTTCCAGTTAACCAAATAGATGAAGATATTGAAATAGAACTCACTGTCAATGGCGCTGAAGGGAATTATGCTTCAACGGGATTGCATGTAAAATTCGACGAAAGGCTTCAGCTTCTCCGTGTGGATGATGAAGATTATGCAGATTACGGAAATGCGGCCAAGAAGCTTAGTGCTAAACAGGAAGTCGATTTTGTGGATTCAGACGGAGTTCCACATGGATTGTTCCTGACTACCTCCTGTGGTAACGGAAACGGTGGTAAAGATGGCGTTTTATGGTCGTTTAAAGTAAAGATACCAGAGAACGCTAAAGTTGGTGATAAGTATCCTATAGAAATCTATTACTGGGTTGACCAGAATAATAACATGCGACATGATATATTTACGAACTTTGCTAATGATAATGACGGTAAAAATATGGAAGCATGGGTATTCACAAAAGGCATAGAGCAGGGATATGTTGAAATTACAAGTGCAAGGCGGAAAATGGGTGATCTTAACGGCGACGGCGTTATTGACGCAGTAGATGCTTCAGTTCTGCTAGCGAACTATGCGAAATATTCCACAGACAAAGCTGCGCCTTCATCCGACGATATCGAAGTCAGTGATGTCAATAAGGACGGAAAAATAAATGCAGTTGATGCTTCATTGTTGCTTGCATTTTATGCAAGAATTTCGTCAGGAAAAGTTATCACCTTCAAATCTTTTTGTAAAGAAATTAAGTCTAAGTGACAAGCCATAGACAGATAGAAAAAGAAAGCCCGCATTGCGGGCTTTCTTTATTTCAGTAATGTTGAATCGAGTTCCTTGAGATCGTCGGCAGTTATGCTGTATTCTATGACTGTTCCCTTGTCGTTGGGATTGCTTCCTGTTGGGAAAAAACATACCGTGAAGCTGTCGATATCGTCTTTTAGGATAAATCCGCCTACGATACCGCTGAACTGTCCATTTGATGGAATATTGAAAGGATCAACGAAATATTTGTCTTTTTTGATGTTGCCTCCTGCATAGAGCTGACTGCGGACGTCGGAGAAAACCTTGGTTCCGTCGTTAAGCATTATATAGAAGTTGTTGAGCGTATTCAGCGTGTATTCGTTGTTTGTGCTGTTTTTAAGGTCAATATCGAAAAATATGAACCTCTCATTTGCAGCGTTGTCAGTGTGAACGACTATCGATCTCAAAGTGAAGGTAGTATTGTTTGCTGTTACTGCCTTGCCAAGCTCTCCCTTTATCTCTGTAGAGCCTATTGGAGCAACTTCTTCTGTATTGACTGTTGGAAAGTTGTCCTCGTCAGAAAGGTTGTTTTTATTGAAGCAACCTGTTGAAAGTGATGCCATAAGTGATGCTACTAAAAAAAACGCTACTGTCTTTTTTGCTATCATATTCGTTCCCTCCATGTTATTAAGAAATCGCATTGCGATGTATTTGCATTTAAAGTACATATTAGTATATCACAATAAAGTAGGTTATGTCAATATATATTAAAATATAAAGATAACTATATATTTCTAAAATGATATAAATACTATGCTCTTTACGCGTTTCATTTAGAATCATCTGGTTTGAGAGGAGCACATAAGCGATTTTTTGAGAGTTTTTTATTTATTTTGCTTTTGGATATTGCAATTCATACTAAACCTATGGTATAATAAAAATTAAGATATGTAGAAAGGACGTGCTGAACATATATGAAAATATCAACTAAAGGAAGATACGCTCTTAGAATGCTATATGACCTTGCGCTTCATCAGGAAGAGGGATATGTATCTCTTAAAGATATTGCTGACAGACAAGGAATATCAAAGAAATATCTTGAACAGATAGTTCCGCTGTTGAATAAAACGGGACTTCTCAGGACAAACCGCGGTAACAAGGGAGGATATATGCTTGCGGGAAAAGCCAATGAGATAACGGTAGGAGACATACTGAGAGCTACTGAAGGCAGTCTTGCACCTGTAGCCTGTCTTGACTTTGAACCCAACGAATGTCCGAGGGCAGCCGATTGTTCGACGCTTTTCGTATGGGAAGGACTTTACAAAGCAGTGAACGAATATCTAGACGGTATAAGCCTCAAGGATATAATTGATCGTGGTATCAGCATTTCAGGCGATTACTGCATCTAATGCAACGAAAAGCCAATTAACTGAGTCTATGGCAGTCTATTCGGGACTGCATAACTATTAGGTAATTTGATGATTGACTTATTGTTTACTAGTTTTATGAGTTGAATATCACTCACATGAAGTCTATTGATAATGAATCTAACTTATGTCTTCAGAATTACATGCTGATGAAAAAATGCCTTTTGAGCTCAATTCGAAAGGCATTGTGACTGTTCAATATTAGTAAGTTAAAATCCATAAAGAAGCTATTTGATATCACTTCTTTATGGATTTTTTTGCTGTATAACAGCATGAGAGATGTATATGGTGAATTATATTATTCAAACATAGGAGTTGAGAGGTAGCGTTCTCCTGTATCAGGAAGTAAAGCTACTATAGTCTTGCCTTTGTTTTCTGGGCGCTTTGCGAGTTGGATTGCTGCCCATACCGCTGCACCGGAAGAAATGCCGACGAGTACACCCTCGCTTCTCACTATAGCTTTGCCTGTTTCAAAAGCGTCCTCGTTGGAAACAGTTATTATCTCATCGTAGATTTTTGTATTGAGAGTTTCGGGGACAAATCCTGCACCGATGCCCTGAATTTTATGAGGACCAGCCTTGCCTTCTGAGAGAACAGGGGAATTTTTGGGCTCTACAGCAACTATCTTGACGTTCGGGTTCTTTGATTTGAGGTAGGCGCCAGTGCCACTAATTGTACCGCCTGTACCAACGCCTGAAACGAAGATATCTACTTTTCCATTTGTATCGTCCCAAATCTCAACGCCTGTGGTTTTTTCATGGATAGCAGGATTTGCAGGGTTGGTGAACTGGGAAGGTATGAAGCTTCCCTTAATTTCTTGAGCTAGTTCCTCTGCCTTAGCAATAGCGCCTTTCATACCTTTTGAGCCGTCTGTAAGAACAAGCTCTGCACCGTATGCTTTCATGAGATTGCGGCGTTCAATACTCATGGTTTCTGGCATAGTTATGATAAGTCGATATCCTCTTGAAGCTGCAACTGCTGCGAGTCCGATACCGGTATTACCACTAGTTGGCTCTATGATAACACTGCCTTCCTTGAGTATGCCTTTTGCCTCCGCATCGTCTATCATAGCCTTGGCAACTCTGTCCTTAACGCTTCCTGCAGGGTTAAAGTATTCGAGCTTAGCGAGGATAGTAGCGTTAAGGTCATAGTTTTTTTCTGTGCTTGTGAGCTCAAGGAGTGGAGTGCCACCGATGAGGTCTGTAATTTTCTTATAAATTGCCATAATAATATCTCCTTTATATGATTTTGATCAATTTTTTTCGTTGTGAATAAGGGGATGCGCCTTTCAACAGCAACATCGCATTATAATATATGAAATCATGATGTACCTCCACACAATGTTCACATTACCTATATGTTTGGTATGATTATATTATATCAGGTATACTTACATTTGTCAACCCTTTTTTGAAAAATAATTCCGCCTTAATATATTAAGTTGAAAGCACAAAACAAAAACCATAAAGAAGCAAAATGCTTTCTTTATGGTTTTTGGCTGAAAACTAATTATCTTGAACCTGTTTCTGTGCCACGGGCTATCTTAGCATAGTCACCTGCAGCAGTAATGCTCTGAACCTCCATAGCGTTTGAATCATAGTACACCCAGAGGAGCATAGCTGCGAGACCCGGATTGTTCTTTAAATTGATGTAATAATCAATTGTATCGCCAGGATTTGCAGAGATATTGTCACCGTAGGCAACGAAATCTGACTTGTCTGAAACGTCTTGTGCTTCAATCTCACCACCAACACGGATATTACCCTGGATTACTGTTGGCTTAAGAGGAACGCCGCGGAGACTTGAGAAATCAGGGTTAAATCTAATTGCGTAGTCTTTTTCCGGGATATTGTCCTTAAGCTTGAATGTTATCTTTACGATTTGATCGTTGAAAGCGTATCCGTCTTGAGTTATCGGAACGCCTTTGTATTCTGTCTCGGTGTCAGGATCAGGTGAAATATCTATCCAGAGGCAGTACCTCTTATCCGTTTTACTTACGTAATCATCGGCCGACGGTGCCTTTGTAACTATCTCTGTAACGACCTGTCCTTGTGCATCGGTAGCCTTTTGACCGTTAGCTTCTGTTACCTCTACGATTTCAGTAACAGGCTCCTTTGTAGTTGGATCATCAGCGTTTAGGTCGTCATTTGTAGGAAAACCGGTTTCTTCGAAGTCTTTGGCAGAACCTGATTGGAACGGTGTAGCGACAACTGCACCATTGTCGTTCTTTATCTGGCTTAAATCCTCCGTAGCAACAGGCTGATCTCCTTCAGTATCGGCAGTTGTCTGAGAGCTGCTATTGGTGCTGCTCCCTTTTTTATCGGAAGAACTGTCTTCTTTGCTACCAGTACATGAAATAAGAGAAGAAAATGCTACGCAGAGAACAGACGCCAGCGCGATTGCTTTTTTCTTTGAAATATTCATAATTTTCTATCCTTTCATAACTTAAAGGTACTCGTTTATTTAATGCGGAATGATAAAGTTTCACTTCTACAATTATTATACACGTGAGGTAATGCTTTGTCAAGCAAAAGGGAGAATTGTAATCAATTATTTGACAAAGAGACACACTTTCACCACTTATGCTTCACCATTTTGTCATAATTATTTATAAAATAATTATATAGTTATTGACAGATTATTATATAAAGTTGTTTTGGCAGAGGTCATATTAGGCAAAATCATGCATTGCAAATAACTTAAATGCGTGATATAATTAAAATAGGTGTTTTTAATATGCCTTGGATGAGAGAGATCGAGGCTATGGAGGAAAGGACATTTACAATGGGAAAAAAGGCAATGGCGCTCTTCACAGCCGCAGCTATGCTGCTGCTCGGCGTGTCATGCGCAAAGAAAGGTGGATCGCCTGACCTGTCGGAAAAAGAAAAAGAGACAGGCACACAGGAGGTGACGACCACCGTTATTGAGGAGGAAACTACAGAGATGGCAACCGAGCATATAAGCCCAGTTGAGACCGTTTCGGCTATGATTGGCACTCAGATGACTGATGGGAGAGTTATCGGGAGAGCACAGGGCAGCAATACGGCGAAATTTCCGCTTGCTGACCTTATAGATGAGGGGGATAGGATAGTATCGTTTACCTTCATCGTATATTCAGGCGATGGTACGAGTAATATAGGTGAATTTAAAGGAGGCTGCGGAATATCCGTTGAGGATAAATGCCCTGCCGCAACACATCCAGGCTGGTTTCAGTCAGAGGAGTTTACAGCACCAACACAGGGAACATACGGAGAAATCACATGGAACGTCCCAGAGGAGTTAAAGGATTATATCCATGAGAGTGGTGAGGTAATGTTCGGTTACTGGTGGGGAAACTGCGACAGCCTAAGAATAGAAAATGTCATTTGTACCCTTGAAAGAACTAGGGAGGTGCCAGTTGACGGTGAAGGTTTCACCAAATCTGGTGAAAGTGTAAGCTATTCCGAGGGCGAGAAGACAGTACATATACCTCTCGATTTTATCCCCGATGGAATGGTTCCGGAAGTAGTAACATTCAGCATAGCTTCCGGGGGAAGACTTGGAAAGTTTACTGGAGCATACGGCATAAGCTCTTCAAACGGGGAATATGTATCGGGGGATACGGCGGTATTTACTAACGATTCTGAGCTTGATCTTGTGTGGTTTGTTCCTGATAAGGCTAAGGGCTACATTGCGAGAAATAACGAGCTACTTTTCAAATACTGGTGGAGCGAACAGCCCACAGTTACCGTAAAGACTGTAGGTGTGAAATTCAGCACAGGGACTGGAGATTACCCTGTTCCTGCAGTACAGCCTATATCAGAGGTGGCTACGGAGATAGCAGCGAATAACGCAAACGGCTTCCGTAGCGCTAATGAAATCGTATCTGAGATAAAGGTGGGATGGAATCTCGGTAACACTTTTGACAGTTATGATACAGGCAAAACAGGTCTCAACACTGAGATAGGTTGGGGCAATATGAAGACCACAAAGGAAATGATTGATTCTGTCAAGGCGGCAGGATTCAATGCTGTTAGAATACCTGTAACGTGGGCTGAGCACATGAACGGCGATGATATACAGTCTGAATGGCTTGATAGAGTCAAGGAGGTTGTTGACTATGCATACAACGATGGCCTTTTCGTCATACTCAATATGCACCATGACGACTACATATGGTTTAAGCCTTTGGAGAGTTCATATGACAGCAACAGTGCTCGGCTGAAGAAGATATGGATGCAGATTTCTGCACGTTTTGCAGATTATGATGACAGACTTATGTTCGAAGGTATGAACGAGCCAAGAACAGTAGGATCATCAATGGAATGGATGGGCGGCACAAAGAGTGAGCGCAAGATTGTCAACAAGTACGCAAAGGACTTTGTTGATACAGTTCGCGCAAGCGGCGGCAAAAATGCCGACAGAACTCTTATCGTTACATCATATGCGGCTTCTGCTGATAGTTTAGCCCTGAACGATATGGAAGTTCCGAGTGGTAAGAACGTTATATTTACAGTTCATTATTATGCTCCGTGGCGTTTCGCGGAGGGAGCTGATACAGCCTTTACTGAAAGTGGCAAGGGAGAGTTGGATGCTAAGTTCTCAGAACTAAAGCAGAAGTTCATAGATAAGGGAATACCTGTAATAATCGACGAATTCGGCTGTGTTAACGCTGCCGATGCTGCTACAAGGAGCAGTTACTATACTTATTACATAAGCGCCGCAAAATCTAAAGGCATAAAATGCTTTGTCTGGGACAATGGCAAGATGAGCGGTGATTCTAGTTTTGGTATTTTCAACAGAGGAGCTCTTACATGGGAGGGAAATATCCTCAGTGCTATAATGGAAGGCGCTAAATAAGATGTCACTAAATGCGGAGTTTTACTCCGCATTTTTGTCAGATAGACATCAACTCAATCAAGTAATATGCTTTATGACCAATGGTTGATTTCTGTAAAAATTGCCGCTTGACAATAATTAAGAAATATTATATAATCAGCGTATAAGATTAATATAGGAGGGCAATCCACATGAAAAAATTTATTTCAGCTTTTGTTTCAGCAGTCGTAGGTGTAAGCACAATGGCATCCTTTACAACAAACGCTGTTGAAACGGAAAAAGCTCCCGAAAAGAAGGGAATTGTAATTCTCGGAGACAGCATTGCTTCGGGATCTACAAGAAAAGGTGCTGTAGAGCATAATTACGGCGAGATATGTGGCGATTATCTAGGCTGTGATGTGTATAACTACGCAAAATCAGGCGATGATACTGATGATATGCTTGAAAAAATGTCGGCCTTCAGCGCAGAACAGCAGAAAAATCTTGCAGATGCGGAATATGTTGTTATTTCTGTAGGAGGAAACGATATTATTGAGCATATTGCGAATTTTATGCTTGATTACGCAACAAAAAATAATTACTTCAATGAGGGCTATACAGCTGCTGACATTCCAGCAAACCCAACTGTTTCAGATATAACTACCATGATAAACATCAATGGCAAGGGCGGGCTTAAGGAGTCTCTCATGGGCTCTTTCACAAATCAGTTGGCATTTATGGGTGAGCTCGGTGAACTTGTTGAGGAGATAAGCGGCAAGCCGGATATCTATACAAAGGATAAGAAATACAGCGGCGGCATTATCGGAGAGCATATAGTTCCGAACATACAGAAAGCTGCGGACAGCATAAAGAAGGTAAATCCGGATGCTAAGATATATGTACAGACCATATACCAGCCTCTTCAGTTTGACCCGAAATATATGACAGATAGATTCGGTGACAATGCTTCTGTTGTCAATATTTTGAGATCCGACCTTGAGGATATTATGAAGTCTTATTCTCAGCAGCTCGAAAATGTAAAAGATATCGAAATCGTTGACGTCAAATATGAATTCACAGCTCTTAAGAACGCCCCGAGCGCAAACAAGGATGGTAAAAACAACAACGGTTATACATATTACTTTGTTGATGTACAGTCATCAGGTTCGCTTGCAGACATTGATATCCATCCAAATCAGAAGGGGCACGTTGCCATTGCAGCTGCTGTTCTTGATAAGATAGGCAAGCTTCACGAGGATAACGGGCTTCTTTCCAAGACATTTGACAGTTTCGCTGATAAGGAAAGCTATCCTGAAATACCGCTTGCTACATACAAGAAAGTTGCAGGTGTAAAGGAAGGGCAGACTACCACAGCAACTTCAACAACAACAACTACAACAACTACAACAACTACTCTCACTACTACCACAACATCAACGACTACTACAACACCGGTTGCACCTGAATACAAGATGGGAGATGTAAATAACGACGGTTATGTTGATGCAGTTGATGCAGCAAAAGTACTTGTGGAGTATGCGAAACGTTCTGTAGGCGATAAAGGTTCATTCACAGATGCACAGAATAAAGCGGGCGATATTGATTCGAACGGCATGATTGATTCCGTTGACGCTTCAAAGATACTAAAATATTATGCATATCTTTCAAGCTCCAAGGAAGAAAATAAGAAATCTTTTGAGGAATTTGTAAAGAAAGCATGACAATATCAGCGGACAGCTAATCACTGTCCGCTGATTATATAGGGAGTAATTTATGAAAAAGATGTATTTTGTTGTAAATCTTGTGGCAGGTAAGGCGGTCATAAATAAGAAACTGGGCAAAATAATCGATGAGTTCATAAAAAAAGATTATGAGGTTACTGTCC
>JAEEGL014178991.1_pt1 | contig 12970 bp, 11 predicted proteins | sample 9134231 | NCBI WGS metagenome assembly JAEEGL01 (sample SAMN16246548, study PRJNA631951) | gut metagenome | biome: gut microbiome; feature: rumen; material: fiber-attached | host: Bos | place: Iran: Karaj | collected 2018-10 | reverse complement strand
CATATAACATGTACCATCTAATTGGATCGGCACCATACTTATCCATTATTTGAATTGGATCAATGATATTACCTGTTGATTTAGACATTTTTTTACCTTTAGCATCTAACATCATATCATTTACTACTACATTTTTAAAGCTTGATTTACCAGATATAATAGTTGATATTACTAATAATACATAGAACCATCCACGAGTTTGATCTACTCCTTCAGCAATAAAGTCTGCTGGAAATTGACTTTCAAATAATTCTTTATTTTCAAATGGATAATGGAATTGAGCATAAGGCATTGATCCTGAATCAAACCATACATCCATTACATCTGTAACTCTTGACATAGTTTTTCCACAATCAGGACATTTTATATGTAAATTATCCACATATGGTCTATGAAGTTCTATTGTTCTAACATCTATATCTTCAATTATTTTTTCTTGTAGTTCATCTAATGATCCAATTACTTCGTTATGACCACAACTACAAGTCCATACAGGCATTGGGCATCCCCAATATCTACTTCTAGATACTCCCCAATCTATCATATTTTCTAGCCAATTAGAAAATCTTTTTTTACCTACGTAATCTGGATACCAATTAATTGATTCGTTAGCTTTAATTATTTTATCTTTATAAGCTGTTGTTTTGATATACCAAGCTGGTTTTGGATATTGAATTAATGGACTTTTACATCTCCAACAATGTGGGTAATCATGGGTTATTTTAATCTTTTTAAATAATTTATCATTTTCTTTTAGATATTTAATGATTTCTATCTCAAGATCTTTATCAGTAACAAGTCTACCTTTCCATGGTCCTTCTGTATAACATCCATCTTTTCCTACTGGATTAATAGAAGTTATACCATTTTCTCTACATACTCTGTTATCATCTTCACCAAAGGCAGGTGCATTATGTACTATACCTGTACCATCTGCGGCGCTTACATAATTATCGGCAATTACTTCAAAAGCTTTACCTTCTACTTTTACAAAAGGCATTAATTGGCAGTATTTGATTCCAACTAAATCACTACCTTTATAAGTTTCAAGGATTTCTACATCTTCTCCTAAAACTTTTTCTACAAGATCTTTAGCAAGAATAAATTTATACCCCATTGATTTTACTTTTACATATTCTAAATCAGGATGTACACATAAGGCAACATTAGCCATTAATGTCCATGCGGTTGTAGTCCATGCTAGAAAGTAAGTATCTTCATCAACCATTTTAAATGGTAAAATTAAAGAATTGACACTATCTTCTTCATATCCTTGAGAAACTTCAAATGAAGCAAGTTCTGTTTCACATCTTGGACAATACCATAAAACTTTATCGCCATGATATAATAGACCTTTTTTGTCCATCTCTTTGATGATCCACCATTCAGATTCAATATAATCATTACTGCAAGTTATATATGGATGTTCACAATCTATTAATTGTCCCATCATATCAGTGACTTTTTTTACTTCATCAATATTAGACGCTGTTTCTTTATTACATTCTTTACAAAAATTTTCAATACCAAACGCTTCAATATCATCTTTTTTAGTAAATCCTAATTTTTTTTCAACATTAACTTCAATTGGTAAACCGTGAGTATCAAGTCCTATTTTTCTTAATACTCTTTTACCTTGCATTGTTTTATATTTACAAAAAGAATCTTTAATAGTTTTAGCAAATACATGGTGTATTCCAGGTTTTGCATTAGCGTATATTGGTCCATCATAAAATACAAATGTATCATTATTTTTTCTATTTTCTATGGTTTTTTCTAATAAATTCATTTTTATCCAATTTTTTAACGTTTCTTTTTCTAATTCACTTGTTTGTTTTTTTTCTAAATTTTTAAACATAATAAACCTCCTATATTAAAATAAATGTATAATAAATTACAAACATGGTAAGAAGCATCACACCTTCTAATTTACCAATTTTATAGTCACGTGATGAAAATATAAATAAAGCTAAAGCTGATGATAAGAAAAATCCTAGATCTAAGTAACTAAAAGTTCCTATTTCTATACCTCCAAACAATGAAACTGGTATACCAAGAACCATACCTATATTAAAGATATTACTTCCTACTACATTACCAATAGCAATATCATATTCACCTTTTTTAGTAGCTACTACACTAGTTACTAATTCTGGAAGAGATGTACCAAGAGCAATAATAGTTAAACCTATTATTCTTTGACTGACACCTAGATTTTGAGCTAAACTAGTAGCACTATTTACTACTAAATTACTACCAATAATAATTGATGCAATTCCTAAAATTGTAAAAGCTAATGATTTTATAAGAGAGTATATTTCTTCATTTTCATCATCTTTTTCTTGAGATTTATTTCTCATCATTGAAATCAAGTAATAAATAAATACACAGAAGAATAGTAATAATACAATTCCATCTCCTCTAGTTAAGACATTATCATAATTATTAATTAACTTGTCGCTCATTAAAACTACTAATAAAGTACTTAACATCAAAGTAATTGGTAATTCTTTTTTTACTGTATTATTTTTTACTTTAAGATCATGTATTAGACTAGCACAACCTAATATTAATAAAATATTTAAAATATTACTACCTATTACGTTACCAAGTACTATTTCTCCACTACCTGATAAAATAGATTGAATACTAACTGCTAATTCTGGGGCACTAGTACCAAATGCTACTATGGTTAATCCAATTAACATTTTGGATAATTTAAAATTTCTAGCTAAATTAGATGCACCATCTACAAATATATCAGCACCCTTAATTAATATTACAAATCCTGTAATAAGTATTAAAAATTGTATAAACATACGCACCTCCTTAAAATAAAAAAAGATTATTCATCCATAAGGACGAATAATCGCGGTACCACCTTAATTGATAGATAAACTATCCACTTAAAATTTGTAACGGAATTACCCGGTTCTATCTTATCCATAAAACACAACTTGAAAGTGATCTTAATTAAATATATTTATCCATTTTCACCAACTAGGACTCTCTTTTAAATATTAAATTTAATTACGTCTTTCGCACTTGTTTTCATTGTTTAAGATTATAGCACACTTATTTTTGTTTTTCAATAAATATTATGTCAAATTTAAGATTATATGACAAGTAATTAAATTCGTTATTCGATTGCTGTTTTTAATAGATTTATTACTGGGCGGACACCAATATCATCAAAAGAATAAAAAGGTGTACCTAAGCCATATACAGCACCGCTTGAATGCATATGCCATACTCCAGTAGAGTCTGGTGCTGATGTCATTGTCCAATATCTCTTAATACCTTCATCCGTTTCACCAAAATTTTGATATACCCATGTTGGTGTATTTTCTGTATCTACATCATAAAACGATTCATTAATTGTTGTAGATACTCCTAAATTTTGTTGTAATTCTTCTAGGGTTATTAATCTTATTTTATAACCATCTACCTCTTTTAAATTGGATTCTCCTAATGTTGGCATATATCTATTTTCTAACATTTCTTTTATTTTACTTGTTTCATAATTATTCAAATTATTACATCCACTCGTGTCAACTGATGTATATTGGTGATTAGATTTATGACACGTATCTGTCCACGTAAATTCCATAGCATCAGTTCTTTCTAAATCTGTGTATCCAGACGTTGTATAATACGAGGGATCATAAGCATAGCTTCCTAAATCTTCTTTAAGTAATATTCTTTCCTTCATAAGAGTTATATAGTCCTCTTTGTTTGTAGAGTTTTTTATTACTCTCCAATTACTTCCGGCAAAGGTTACCACATCACCTATAGAGTAAGCATCGTATATTAAAGCTTGGCCAAGATCTTGTTGATAATTAATCCTTACCGTTATGTCGCTCGTTGTACTTGCGGGCTGATAAATTACGTTACTATCATAATCAACCTTTACTGTTAGTGTGTTTGTTCCATTATTTTTTTCTATTTTATCTCCTTGTTCTAATCCGCTAGTTGTGTATTTGATAGCTGGGTTGTCCGATTTTGTTATATTAATACTTTCTACTACTGCATCCAGTGTTCCTTTATTTGTTACGGTGATGTCATATGTTATAGAATCTCCCGGCTTAGTTAATCCTACGCTAAAATTTGCAGTTGTTGCGGTATATGATGGATCAACCTTATTTACTGCATCTCCTACTACATCTTTTGAGGCTATATTAGTTATTTCTACTCTTCAGGTTGAATCTATTGATGCAGATCCATTAATAGTTAATTCTTGTGCAAGTAACGCATATCCTACTGCCATCGCTACTACTAGTACAGAAAGTACTGTTATAATTATTTTTTTATTGTTCTCCATATATATTCTCCTTCTACTTTTACTTATAATATAATTATACCCTCCCCCGATTCTAGAAATCAACAAAAAAAATGCAGTTGCCTGCATTTAATTTTTTCATGGTGGAGCATAGCGGGATCGAACCGCTGACCTCCACGGTGCAAACGTGGCGCTCTCCCAGCTGAGCTAATGCCCCAAATACTGAGTTAAATAACTCAGTGATATAATATTAACATCAAAACTATTTCTTTGTCAATAAAAATGTTATAAATTAATCTAAAATTATAAAATCTTTATCTTTATGTGGTTCCTCAAATAATAAGTCTCTATAATCTTGTTGTCTTAATACTTCGTATAAAACAATTGCACAACAATTTGATAAGTTAAGACTTCTTACATTTTTGCTCATTGGTATTCTCATACATCTATCTAAATCAGTTCTTAATATTTCTTTTGGTATACCAGTTGATTCTTTACCAAATATTAGATATATATCTTTTTTAGTGTCAGAATAATCAAAACTAGTATGAGGTTTATGTCCATATCTTGTAAAGAAGTAATATTCTCCTTTATTCTTAGATTTAAAGTCATCATAGTTTTCATATACCTCATAATCTAATTTATCTATGTAGTTAACTCCGCTTCTTTTAATACTTTTTTCATCTAAAGAAAAACCTAATGGTTTAATTAAATGAAGCTTAGTATTAGTTGCGACACAAGTTCTCATAATATTACCTGTGTTTGTTGGTATTTCTGGTTCAAAAAGCACTATATTTAACATATTATCACCTAGTAGTTATATTCTTTTAATTTTTTATCTATCTTATCTATAGTTAAATTTTCATAATTTGTTTTTGAAACAAAGTCTACTATTTTTCCGTTTTTTATAATAATTACAGCTGGATATTTAGTTATATTTTTGTTAATAGAATATTTTTGGTTTAAATCAGATAAAAAAGTATCAACATTTCCTACTTTTGATAAATTTATATAAACCATTTTGTCTTTTAGATTATTTTCGTTTATAAAGCCTTTTAATTTTTTTTCTATTTTTTTACTGCTTTTATCTCTAGGATCACCTATATAAATTAATGTATCTGTATTTTCTGTTAGATAATTATCTATTTCTTTGGTATTAATTTCAGTAATAGTTTCAGCTATTAATGGTTTATTGAATTCATAATCCTTATATCCCTTATACCATGATGCTCCTAATATTATTAAAACAAAACATGCCATAAAGACTGTGACTACAATGATATAATTTTTATTTGGTACTTCTTTTTCTTTTTTTATATTTTTCATATGTGCCTCCTGTCTTAATTATAACAGAATATAGAAAAAAAAGAAATTAGTTTTTTGAAGCTAATTTCTTTCTGTTAATAGTATTTAATTCTTTTTTTCTTAATCTAATAGATAATGGTGTTACTTCTACCAATTCATCTGTATTAATGAATTCCAAAGCATACTCTAAAGTTATCGGTCTAGGACGTTTAAGTACTACTGTTTTATCACTTCCAGCAGCACGCATATTAGTTAATTGTTTTCCTTTAACTACATTAACATCTAGATCGTTATTTCTGTTATGTTCTCCAACTATCATACCTTCATATACTTCAACACCTGGTTCTATAAACATAACACCTCGATCTTCTAATCCTCCTAAAGAATAGGCGGTTGATTTACCATTTTCCATTGATACTAATACACCTAAAGTTCTTTCTCCTAAGTCTAGATTTACCTTTTCACGATATTCTTTGTAACTATGATTAATAATTCCGTATCCTTTAGTAAGTGTCATAAAATCAGTAGTAAAACCTATTAGTCCACGTGAAGGAATTGTATAATTAAGTCTTGTTTGTCCATTGTAATTAGACATATTTTCCATAACAGCTCCACGTAATCCTAATTGTTCAATCACACTTCCTACTGTTTCTTCTGGACATTCTATTTGTAAATCTTCATATGGTTCTAGTACTTTACCATCTTCTTCTTTTAGAATTACAGCTGGTTTTGATACTTCTAATTCAAAACCTTCACGTCTCATGTTTTCTATTAAAATAGATAAATGTAATTCTCCTCTTCCAGATACTATAAAACTTTCTGAATCATTTGGTTCTACTTTTAGACTTACATCTTTTTGGGTTTCTTTCATTAAGCGTTCTTCTATTTTTCTAGCAGTTAATATTTTTCCTTCTTTTCCTACAAATGGTGAGGAATTACTACCTATTGTCATTTGTAAAGTTGGTTCATCAATATGAAGAATTGGTAATGCTTTGTGTTTATTTACTTCACATAACGTTTCACCAACAGCAATATCAGAAAGACCGGCAACGGCAACAATATCTCCTGCTTCTGCTTCTTCTATTTCTATTCTTTTTAATCCTAAATATCCAAATAATTTTTGAATTCTAAATTGTTTAACGCTTCCATCCAATCTTAGGCAAGATACCATTTGTCCTACTTTAATTTTTCCGTTATGCACTTTTCCGACACCAATACGACCTACAAAGTCATTATAATCTAATAATGCTGGTTGAAATTGTAAATCAGCATCTTTATCTCCAGATGGTGCAGGAATTTCATCTATAATTAAATCAAGTAATTCTGTAAATCCTTTTGTTTGGGTACTTAAATCTGGATCTAAAGAAGATGTTCCATTTACCGCAGAGGCATATACTACTTTGAAGTCTAACCAATCTTCTTCAGCTCCTAATTCAATAAATAAATCTAGGACTTCATCTACTACTTCTAAGCATCTTGCTGATTCTTTATCTACTTTATTAACTACTACTATTGGTTTTACATTAGCTTCTAAAGCTTTTTTTAATACAAATCTAGTTTGAGGCATTGTTCCTTCATATGCATCAACTACTAAAAGAACACCATCAACCATATTCATAATACGTTCTACTTCTCCTCCAAAATCAGCATGTCCTGGAGTATCTAAAATATTAATTCTATAGTCTTTATAATTAATAGCCGTAGTTTTAGCAAGAATAGTGATTCCACGTTCTTTTTCTAATTGATTAGAATCCATTGAAGCATTTGATAAATCTTCATTTTCTCTAAAAGTTCCACTTGATTTTAAAATTTCATCAACTAATGTTGTTTTCCCATGGTCTACATGTGCAATGATTGCAATATTTCTTTTTTTCATACTTTCACTTCTTCCTATAAAAATCTAAGTAATTATACCACAAAAATAAAGAAATGCAAATTTTCACTTACATTTCTATTATTATTTGTTTTTTATACTTTTTTCTAAAGTAAATGTTTTCATAGATTCTACCTTTGATATTTCCCTTAGAAAATCATTATCTTTTTGGCATTCAACACTACTAATTATTTCACCATCAATTATGTGGTAATAATAACTTCTTTTTTCATCTTCTCTGTACTTTTGTAATCCATAAGATATATATGTTGTTATATCTTTATTATTTTCCCAGAAAATTGTACCCCTTATGGCATGTTCATTGTGATTTAATGTAAAGTGAGTTCCTTTACTATTAATAGAACCATTTAAATCATATCTAGGGTCTTTTATTCTAGATATATCTGAAAATTTAATTGGTTGCCCTTTCGGAACAATTTGACAAAACGGATTCTTTTTAGCAAATTTCAGACAACTTTCTTGCATGATCTCAAAACTTTTAACTAATATTTTTATTTGATTGGCTTGTCTTTGTTGATATTTTTCAAATTCAATTATGTTATTAAAGGTTTCTCCCATAGTCAATACCCCCTTTTGACTGCGTATTTTATCATATTTTTTATATTTAGTCAAATTTTAAAAAATAATTGAACGTTATATAGTGTATAAATGCAATTAATTTAATTCATTATATTATTGGTGATATTAATGATTAATAAATCAATTTGGTTAAAAAATATCAAAGAAAAGACTTTACCTAAATTAGATAAAGATATTAAGACAGACATTTTAATTATTGGTGGTGGCATTACTGGGTTATCATGTGCTTATTTTTTAAAAGATAGCAATTTAAATATTACATTAGTGGATATGAATAAAATAGCTCATGGTGGTACTAGTAAAACTACTGGTAAAATTAATTATTTGCAAGGAGTATATGATAAGATTGAAAGTATTTATGATAAAGATATTGCTGAAAAATATTTAGAATCACAAAAATATGCTCATAAATTGATAGAAGATATAATTATAAATAATAATATAAAGTGTGATTATCAAAGTAATAGTGCTTTTCTTTTTACTAATAGTTCTAGTAATAACTTAGATAATGAAATAAATATATTAAAAAAATTAAATGTATCTTTTAAAATAAGGGATAATCTCCCTATTAATTTTCCTTGTAAAAAAGCTATAAAAATTGATGATAGTGCGGTATTTCACCCTATTAAATATACTTTATCTCTTAAAGATATATGTTTAAATAGTGGTATTAATATGTATGAGAATACTATTATTAAAAATTTAGAAAAGATTGATTATGGATATATTGCTTTTAGTGATTATTTTAAAATAGAAGCGAAAAAGGTAATTCTTGCATGTTTTTATCCTTTCTTTTTAAAACATAGTTTATTTCCTTTTAAAACTTATATAAAAAAAGAATACATAACTGCTTCTTTGATTGATAATTCTAAAAGATTTAATGCTATTAATTTAGATAAAGACTTACATTCTATTAGATATCATAATGATAATAAAAGTTATATTATTTATGTTAGTGAATCGAGGAAATTAGGAAGTAATATGGATAACAATAAAAGATATACTGATTTGATTTGGAAAACAAAAATAAATATCAGTGATGATATTAAATACAAATGGTTTAATTACGATATTATGACCCCTGATTTTATGCCTATTATAGGTTATTATGAAAAAAATAATAATAACTTACTTATTGGTACTGGATATAATGCTTGGGGTATGACTAATGGTACTTTAGCTGGTAAAATTATTAGTGATTTAATTATGGGTTATAAAAATAAATATATTGAATTATTTAGCCCTACTAGGAGTATTAATATACTGAAGATATTAAATTTAATTAATTATAATTTTAAGACATCTACATCATACGTGATATCTAAATTTAAAAATAATTATAGTTTTTACCCTAAAAATGTTAAGGTTATTAATGAATTTGGTATTTATATAGATGACAAAAAAAAAGAACATGTGGTATATCATAAATGTCCTCATATGGGATGCAATTTAATATTTAATAATGTAGATAATACATGGGATTGTCCTTGTCATGGTTCTAGATTTAATATAGATGGTAAAATAATAAATGGTCCTAGTGTTTACGATATTAAGGTTAAATAATTAAATATTTTTTCTATTGATATATTTTTTTATTATTTTATATATCCATGAAATAATAATTATAAATAAAAGAATTCGTATTGGTAATTTTAATTTTGTTGTTATATTCTTTAGAATTATCCAATTATTACCTAATGTATAACCAAAATAAACAAATATAAATGTCCAAGGTATACTACCTATAGTTGTATATAAAATAAATTTTTTAAATGATACTCTGGTTATTCCTATCGGTAATGATATAAGTGTTCTAATAATTGGTATATTTCTTCCAACACAAGCAGATATTAATCCATATTTGTCAAACCAATTATTGCTTTTTTCAATATCTTCTTCTTTCATAAAGAAATATTTACCATATTTTTTAACAAACACTTTACCTCCAAAGTATCCCATCGCATATATAGCGATGGCACAAAACACACTACCTAGTAATCCTGTTAAAAAAGCTCCCCAAAAAGTAAATATTTTTTGACTTGCCAATATACCACCAGTTGCTAGAATTAGTTCACTTGGAATTATGATTATTACCGCTTCTAAAACCATTCCTAAAAACATTCCAAAATATCCAAAGTCTCTTATAAGATTTAAGACGTAATTATCCAATTTATCACCTAATATAATATATTGTAGATACTATTTTTTATGAAAATATTTGACCTAATATTAATATTATTTTATAATTATTTTATATTTGAAAAGGATGGTAAATTATGACTGAATCTCTTGTTAATTTTTTTGTAAATACTTTTGGAGGATTAACTTCTTTAGCATTTGGTAAAGAGTTATTGATTTTTATTATATCTTTATTTCCTATTTTGGAATTACGTGGTGGTTTAATTGCAGCTGCATTACTTGATGTTAATCCAATAGTCAGTTTCATAATATGTTATATAGGTAACATTCTTCCTGTACCATTTATTTTAATGTTTATTACTCCTTTATTTAATAAATTAAAAAAGACTAAATTGTTGAGTGGTTTAGTTAATAAACTTGAAAATAAAGCTAATAAGAAAAAGGGTCAAATAGAAAAATATAAGTATTGGGGATTATTTTTATTTGTGGGTATTCCCTTACCTGGTACTGGTGCTTGGACAGGAACTTTAATTGCTTGTATGCTTGATATGGACAAAAAGAAAACTTTCTTAACTGTTATGGCTGGTGTATTAATGGCTGGTATTATTATGATGATTTTGTCATATGGTATTTTAAAAGGTGTTGTTGGATAAAAAGTAGCTTCGATTTATTGAAGTTATTTTTTATTTTATATTTTTTCTAATAAAACGCTTGACAATGTATTGTATTATGCGTATAATGATAAATGTCTACTTGATGCGGATGTAGTTTAATGGTAGAACCTCAGCCTTCCAAGCTGACTACGGGGGTTCGATTCCCCTCATCCGCTCCATTTGAAAATATGTTATGGTACATTGTATCGTAACTTTTTTTTTGTCCAATTTAGTTATGCAATGTCTTATAAATATGGATGTGAAGATGATAAAAATTATTGTCAGGCAGTATTAAATCTTTTAAAAGAAATTACTATTAGAACGTTTAATTATCTAAATAGATTGCTGGCCCTGATTATCCAAATAGTACTGATGAAGATGTTGAGAAGTTATATGAGAACCTAGCAAAAAATCGTATTAAGGATAAAGAATATGCCGATAAAGGACCTGTTGGTAAAGCACTTTATAGGATCAAAAATAAATTTTAATTGTGACACTTTATTATAATTAATAATAAAAAAACAGTTCTTTTTGAACTGTTTTATTTTTTTAAAATTTGTTCTATAGTCTTTATTCTTTCGTTAACATCTCCACTTAGTATAATAAATGGTAATTGCTTTTCATTTAAATAATCGATTATTTTTTGTTGCGTTTTAATAGTTTTATCTTTGCTTGGTCTTAGTCCATCTTCAATATAAGGAATATCATTATCACATAAAAATATTATGTTTGCACTATAAAGTTGATCATTGACTAGTTTTTCTATTTTTGGAATCTTTAATAAGTCAAAATCAAAAGCATATAAAATAGCTGCGCTGTCTACAAAAATATAATTTGTAGTTTTATCTTTCATTTGTTTTTCATAAAGAATTTGAGAACAAATTATTTCATGCCATTTATCTGCTGGCCAAGATAATATATCGAAATATTCTAATCTATTTTCTTCCATATATTCTCTTAACTTTTCACTAATATAAGGGTCATTATATATTTTAGAACAACATTTGCTAATAGTAGTTTTCCCAGTTGATTGACTTCCTAAAAACTGAACTTTAGTTATATCATTATCTATCTTTCTATAATTCAAAATATTCTCTACAAATATTACAACATCTTCTAAACTTAATCTAGATGTATTACATGTTATGACATCTTTTGAAAAAGAATGCATAGATTTCTCTGTTTTTATTCTTGATCTAGCTTCTTCTTCAGATATTTTATCTCTAATTATAATTCTTTTAATTATATCTTCTTCATCTGTTTTAAATAGAAAATGATAATCTAATTTAGGATATATTAATTCTAATTCTCTTCCGATAAGAATAATTGAATAATTATCCTTTAGTTTATCTATAGTATTTTCTAAAAAATCATATATAAAGTTCTTTATTCTATCTATCTGAACCATATTATATATTTCATCTCTAACATTTATATTTTCATTAAAATGATTTGGTTCATCGTCATTAATTTTAAAACTAATTCTATTATCACAAATAGTATACTCAATATTTAAATTTGATATGTATTCTATAACATAACTTAAATCATATTTTTCTTTAACTTTTGCATATATTGGAGCAATCTTTCTACACAAATCTCCTAATTCTAAATATATATAATTATTATTTTTACATAAATAAATTGCTGTAGATGTTTTACCTACCCCTGACAATCCGTCGAAACCAATAACAAATTTTTTCATTTTTTACCTCACATTTTTATAAACTTAAAATGATTAACTAATAAAATTATACCATATTTTATATAATTTTCATAAACTCCCATTGAAATTTAATAAGAATTAATATATAATTTTTTTTAAAAGAGAACGTTATGGTTCGTAAGCTGTTGCCTAATCGCTCCATAAGGAAATACGCTCGAACTTTGATGTGAACCCTGTTTAGGAGACATTATCAAAAAGCTCGAGTATATTAAAAAGAGAAAAAGTTATTTTTCTCTTTTTGTGTAAGTTTTTCTCTTTTTCTTAATCTTTGACTTTAATCTAGTTGTGTTATAAAATAATATCCATTCTTCTACAAGTTGAATATATTCTTGTAAAGATGTAATATTATTATTGTACAAAGTTTCTTTCTTTAGAAGAGCGTGCCAGCTTTCTAT
>JAEEGL013968079.1_pt1 | contig 12970 bp, 9 predicted proteins | sample 9134231 | NCBI WGS metagenome assembly JAEEGL01 (sample SAMN16246548, study PRJNA631951) | gut metagenome | biome: gut microbiome; feature: rumen; material: fiber-attached | host: Bos | place: Iran: Karaj | collected 2018-10 | reverse complement strand
TTGCTCGGCAAGTCTCTTGCGTGAAACAGCAATGCAACCTATATCACCGGAAACCTTGAACATGGGAATGGATGTGAATTTGCGTGAATAATACCGCTTTCAGAAAGCTGACAAGGGTGTCGGAAAGGTCCTGTTCCTTGAACTGGGCGTCGGATACAACACGCCGGTCATCATCAAATACCCGTTCTGGCGTATGACAGCGAAAAAACCGGACGCGACCTACGCCTGTATCAATTACGGAGAGGCGTTCACACCCGAAGAGATAGCCGGCCGCTCGATCTGCATCGACGGGGATATCGGGGAAGCGATAAAAAAACTGGCATGAGAGAGACCGCCCGGGATCATTGCCGGGCTTCCGAATAAAACATCCCCTGAGGCGCTTTGCGGCCTCTCAGGGGATGTTTTCATGACGGATGCAAACTCATACCGCCGCGCCGCGAAAACGCGGCAGAAGGCCCCGCAGGGGCCGTGGGACGCATCCTGCGCGGATAGCGGCCCGGCAGCGCCCGGTCACCGGCCGGCGGCTCCGTTTTTGACCTCAATAGTAATCCACTCTTTTTGAATCATCGTACACCGGCGGGTAGATGTTCTCCTCGGGGTCGATGCCGGCGAGGCGGCAGACTGCCTCGTGCGAGCGGACCGTCAGGTCGCGGCGGCGTTCGGCAAAGGGCAGAGAGGCGTCGGGCCGCAGCGGCTCGCCGATGCTCAGCGTGAACGTCGCGGTCTGTCTGAAGATCCTCCCCCGTATGAACCCCGGCTTTCTGTAGGAGAATGCCATCGGCAGGACCGGCAGACCGCACCTGCACGCAAGGTGCGCGGCGCCCGGCTTGAACGGCCGGACCGGCCGGTAGAACTCCCACATGCTGCCTTCGCTGTATATATGCAGCCATCCGCCGCGGAGCAGCTCCTCCGTCTGCTTCGTCATCGCCGCCGTCGCGTGGACGTCGCCTTCCGGCAGCGGGATACCGCCCACGAGGCGGATCAGCTTTGCGTTCTCTCCGCGGACGTTCTTCGCCCACACGAGGACGTTCGTCTTCCGCGGAAATGCGGCCCGCATCACCGAAAGATAGTCCCACAGGTGCACGTGATTGCTCACCGAGATCACGCCGCGACGGAACTCTTCGCGGTGCGCGCGGATGTTCTCCCTGCCCTTTATGCGAAGGCCGAGACGGATCCGGAGGACGGGGAAGACGATGAGGAAGATCACAGCCCGGATCAGCGCCTGACGGATGCGCATCGAGGGAGAGCGGTCGACATAGGGGTAATCCCTGTCGAAGACCGTCCCGTCGTCCTTCTTCACGACAAGATAATGAGCGCCCGTGTCTTCCGGATACGGGTATTTCTTTGTCATCGGATCAAACATCGGAAAACTCTCTCATATCAACTGGATTCTTTCACCTGTTTAAATGCGATTCAACCGCTCTGCGGAAGCAGCGGCTGCAAACAAAATATATTATACCATATTCTTCAATATTTTGTAAAATGAAATCGCATCGATGCGTGTGTTTCGGTTTCCGTCCGCCGGTGCTCCGCAGTGAAAACGGGGCATTTTAAAAATCGGAAGAAGAGGATCGGCATATCCTCTTGACAACGCAAATAAAATGTGATAATATTACCGCGAACCGGTTCCGGCCGTTTTTTGTGCGGGGACCGTGAGGACTTCGGGAAAACGGACCCGCGTATTCCACTGGAAGTGATACAGCGAAGGCGCGGCGGGCAGCCGCCGGAGATATATATGACCCGGAAAAGGAGAAAATAGTCATGGAAGAACTGATCTTTGATCTTTCGGCAAAGGGCGGAAGATTCAAGCCGCTCAACGCGACGAACGGCGGGCCCTGCGCGAAGAGGCACGCAAACGACCAGTACAGGACGAATTTTGACGATTACAGGGCGATGAGGATGCCCTACGCGCGAAACCACGATTCGGCGAGCATCGGCGTGTACGGCGGGCCGTATTCGCACGACATCTCGTGCATCTTCCCGAACTTCGACGCCGACCCGTCGCTCCCGGAGTCGTACGACTTCGAGTGCACCGACGAGTCGCTGCTCGTGACCGTCGATGCCGGAACGCAGCCCTTCTTCCGGCTGGGTCAGACCATCGAGCATCAGATAAAGAAGCATCACATCTGGCCGCCGAAGGATTTTATGAAGTGGGCGGTGATATGCGAGCATATCATCCGGCACTACAACGAGGGCTGGGCGAACGGATTCCGTCTGGGGATCGAGTACTGGGAGATCTGGAACGAGCCCGACCTCGACAGGGAGGGGGATAAGTATCCCCGGACCTGGGGCGGCACGAAGGCGCAGTTCTTCGATCTGTACGAGACGGCCGCGAAGCACCTCAAGGGCTGCTTCCCCGGCCTTAAGATAGGCGGGCCGGCGAGCTGCGGGCGGACCGAGTGGTGCGAGGATTTCCTTCGCGAGATGAAGCGCAGGAACGTTCCGATAGACTTCTTCTCGTGGCATATCTATTCGAAGCACCCCGAGTCGGTGGCGAAGCAGACCGCTGTGTTCCGCGAGCTGATCGACCGCTGCGGGTACCCGGAGGCGGAGAGCATACTCAACGAGTGGAACTACGTCAGGGGCTGGACGGAGGATTTCGTATACAGCCTGAAGGCGATACACGGGATCAAGGGCGCGGCGTTCACGGCGTCGGTCATCTGCCTCGCGCAGGACTGCCCCGTCGACATGCTGATGTACTACGACACGCGGCCCTCGGCCTTCAACGGCGCGTTCGACTTCTACACCTACGGGAAGCTCAAAGGCTACTGGCCGCTTTACTGGTACGGGCGTTTCTACGACGCCGAACACGAGATAAAGGCGGTCAGCTGCCCGCCGAACGTATATGCGCTGTGCGGTGAGGACGCGGGCGGAAAGCTCATGATGATGGTCTCGCATTACAACGAGGACGACGGCGCCGAAGGAGCGGTAGTGCATGTCGATCCCGGAAAGACCGGCGGAAGATACGAGATCTTCGCCGCCGACAGCACGCACGACGGCGAGTGCACCGGCACAGGCGAGGACATCGTCCTGCGCATGGAGCGCAACAGCATATTCTTCATAAGAGAGGTCTGAACCTCCCTGAAACGGCGAAAAGGCCCCGCGACGCGGGGCCTTTTGCCGTGCGGGACGGAGTCCCGGCTGTTATGTCAGAGTTCTGCCGAATAATTGCCCGCGAAGGAGTAGATGACGGTCAGCGCCCTGTCCTGGGCGAAACGGTTCGCGGTGCAGCATCTGTCGCGCGGGGCGTTGATCGCGAGGTATCCCGACTTTGAGATCGGGACCATTGCGGTCTCAGCGCCGACGTAGTGGTAGAAGTCCACATCGCCTCCGTTGAGGCCGTGGTGGGCCACCTGGACGATGTCCGACTTCAGCAGATCTGTCTCCCCCGCCTCGCGCAGACGCCTGACGAGCGCCGAAAGTCCCGCTCTGTAGGCGTCGCCGGTGAACATGGCCTTCTTCCGCCTCCCCTCTGCCGACAGGATCATCGACAGCTCGTTCGGGTCGTACGGGTCAGGGACGTCGCGCCAGGTCGCGAGGATGCGGAATGTCAGGTCGCCGAAACCCAAGACGTCGCCGGCCGCCGGCTCGACGTACTCTGCGCCAAGCTTCACGGGGAGCGAACGGAGGATGCCGAGATCGGACACGCATACCCTGAAGGTCTCAGGGACGCTGAAGATCAGCTTCCCGACTTTAATGCGCTCCGTGTGCGGTCCCGACTCCGCCAGCCGCTGCAGCGCGCGGTAGTGGTCGGCGTGCGGATGGGTGATGAACCAGTATTTTACGGTCACGGCGTCATGCCCGCAGTCCTCCCGCATCAGCCGGTACAGCTCGTCGATGTCGGAGAGCTCCTGTCCGCCGTCGATCACGGCATATTCGTGCGCTCCGTTCACGATGAGATACGACATTCCCGCCGCCTGCCAGCGGAATTCGCCGTCGTACTCGGATGCCTTCGTTCTGACCTGTATAAGTCTGCTCATTTATTTATCCCCCTGTCTGTCCCTGTTTTGCTGAAGATATCTGCAGTTCAGGATCTTCTCGAGGAGCGAGTTAACGGTGTAGAAATAGTGGTTCGACGACTCGTATCCGACCGTCGGGTCTGACGCGGCGAGCGTCATGAGCCTCCGCGCGAGCTCCTCCTCGCGGGAGATGATCCCGGCGTCGAGCACTCCTTCGCGGTCGCGCCTCCTCACGAAAACGCACTGGTCGTACACCGATTCGAAGTGTATCGCGCACACCTCCGCCCAGCGGAGAGTGCGGAGGAGGTTTTCGTCGGTGCCGGCGGCGCTCCGCGCGGCCTCACGCAACTCTGCGACGCCCCGCGCCCAGCCGGTATACAGCTTCTTCAGCTGACCGGTGAACACGTCCTCGGGGTATATGGAGCGCCACTTCTCAAGATCGTCGTAGGGATAGCCGACCATCGTCGCGCGGCGGCCCGTCTTTCCGGCGAAGAGCAGGTTCGACGGCCCCGCGTGCTGCGGCGCGAAATATGCGACGCCCACGTGGAAGGGGTATTCGTCGAAGGCCGAGCTGAGCGTCGAAAAGGCATGCGCCAGCGCCCGGGCGTCGGCCGTCGGGAACATCTGCCCGCACACCTCCTCGAACGTCGGCGTGCGGCCGCCGTAGAAACACTGCGCGAGGCGCAGGGAGGGCGACGGGAACCCGCCCAGCGTCCATCCCAGCATGAGACCCCGGACGTCGGCGCAGGCCGTTATCTTCGACATATGGCGGTATATCTTTTCGAACGCGGGCACGCACGGCACGGCGGCCATCTCCCACGTGCACCCGAGCTGGAGCTTTGCGTAAGCCGCGTGGCCGCGCTCGCGCGCCGTCCTCCATACGGCTTTCGCGTAGTCGCCGGGGCCCTCGACGGATATCGAGTAATCGACGACAGACGTCTCCGTACCGCCCACGGTCTTCTTCACCTTCTCCTCGCTCACCGACATCAGCGCGGCGCCCGGCGGAAGGAGGTCCGCGACGTCCCCGTTCATATTCTCCTGTCTGCCGTACCAGCCCCAGTTCCAGGCGATGAACCGGACGCCGGGGTCGGCGCTCCGTGCTCCTTCGTACAGGGCGGTGTTCACGTCGGCTATGACCCCGGCCGGACTCCTTGCGGCGCAGCGCGGGCAGGTGCACGTGCCTGGCGTCGAGTGGCTGTAGCAGTTCGTCAGGTTCTCTGACGCCGTGATGGTGATAAACCCGCCGAGGCCCGGGACTTCGGAGCACAGAGTGCGCGCGCCGTCCCGCAGGTATTCGCGCACGGCCGGCACCGACACGCACAGACACGACTCCTTTCCCCGCGTGTGGCCCTTCAGTCCGGCGCGTGAAGGGGAGGCGAAGAAGTTCTCCGGCATCGAGCGGGGCTCGTTGAGATAGAGAAAGAGCCGCAGGCCGTACCGCCGGAGCTTCCGGACGAGATAGCGCATGCCGTCGAGGCGCGCGCCGTGACCTTCCGACAGCGCCGGGTCGAACGGGAAGGGAACGAGCCTGTAGAGGACGGCCTGGGTCCAGATGCCGGTTATACCGAGGCTCCGGCAGGCAGAAAGGAGGCTGTCGGGGAATGAGGCGTCGATGAGTTCGCGGTCGGCGAACGTGTCGCCGTACAGAGCGCAGTAAGAGTATATTATCCGCTCCTCGAAGCGGTCATCTCTCTCATCCGACGGAGCTCCGCACCGCACGGCGAACGCCGGTGCGAAGTCGAACGGGCGCGCCGGCCTCTCCGGCAGCGCGGCCCGGGCTTCGAGAACGGTCTTCCGGATCTGTGCCGTTCTCCTTTTTCCGTCGGGCGTCAGCGGTTCAAGTCGGAGGGGAGCGGTTCGCGGTTTCTTCCCGCCGAGCTTGACAGACAGGAAGTCGTCCTCCTTCAGGACGTACGCGAGCCACGCGGTGTCCCGGCCGAGGAGGAGGGCCAGCTGTTCGTATGTGAGCAGGTGCCAGTTCGCCCTGATCAGCGTTATGTAGCCCTTCGTGACCCAGTCCGGGTCTACGTCGGGCGGCACCGGCAGGCCCATCGCGCCGGCGGTCTCAAGGATGTCGCCGGCGGTGCAGCCCAGCACCGATGCCATCACCTCGGGACTCACCATCCCCCAGTTGCGTAAGATGAAGCATTGAGCGCGTGTGGGAAAATGCGGGAAGCACAGGGCTTCACGCGTATCTTCCGGAGGCAGTTCGAATGTCATGACCGGTCTCCTCCCGGATTTCTTTTTTCAGGATCAGCGCGGCGCTGAATGTTCTTGTTATAGTATAACGCGACGTCCGCCTTTTGTCAACCGGTATCCGCGATTTCCGTAAAACGCGAAGACGCATTTATATAGTGACAATCCGTTTCCGTAAAACGCGAAGACGCATTTATATAATGACAATCCGGTCGAAACGTGGTATAATAATGTTGCCGCTTATCAGACCGCGCAGGCGGCGTACAAAAACAGGGGCTGCCGGAAAGCAAGGCTTTCCTGACAGCCCCGAAACAGGCCGGGATATTCAGTCGAGCGTCGCGACGGCGTCAACGAAATCGTCAAGCACCTTCTGAGCGATCTTGTTTATCGAGTTGTAGGACGACGCGTAATTTTCCTTGTCGCCTATCATCGAGTTGCGCAGGAGGTCGGAGGCACCGCCCGGGTTGAAGACACTGACGAAGTCGAAGGACAGATTCTCATAGATGATGTCCAGAGTCCTGTAGCTCTCGGCGTCGCGCGAGACTTTTCCGCGGAGAGTGATCTCATAGACCGCGGGAACGATCTTTTCGTAGGAGTATACCGCCATCGTTTCAAGGATGAGACCGGCGGTCTCAAGATCCGCGCCGTTTCTGGGGATCCCCACGCCCGACGGGAGCCAGGTGTTGCAGGTGGTCAGATACCTCTCCTGTTCGACGCTTGCCTTGGGGCAGGGGATGATCGCGAAGTCATCGACCATGTCGCGCATCAGCAGGACGCCGAGGACGGTGTCGTCGATAAAGAGAGCGTTGCCGGGTTTAAAGATATCCAGATCGTAATCCTTCTTGCCCTCGGGGTTCGAAAGGACCGAGTTCCGGTCTCCGAAGAGGGAAGAGCATTTGTCAACGAGATTGATGAAATCTTCATCGCCGATGGCGAGGCGGTAGCCGTTGTCGGTCTTCTGGCGGGCATCAAGGCCGGCGCCGACGTACAGGGCGTTTCCGAAGGTCGGATCGATGATAAGGCCCCAGAAATCCTGTTCGCCCATGACGCCGTCGCTGTTGAGATCGTGCGAGACGTCCTTTATCACCTCGGCGAGCTTGTCGATCGTCCACCGGCCTTCAAGCACGACCTTGTACGGATCTTCAAGCTTGTATTCGGCGGCGATCCTCTTGTTCTCCATCATCACGATCGGAGTCTGGTATAGCTGCGGGGAGATCGGTCCGGTGGTGAAGAAAAGCTTGCCGCCGATCTCCATATTCACCGTCATCGACTGGTTCCAGTAGACGCTGCCGAGCGACATGTAAGGCACCCGGGTGAGATCGACGAGGCGGCCGCCCGTCGTAAGGGTGTTGATACCGTCTGACAGCGAAGTCATCACGAGGTCGTATTCACCGTCGCCCGAAGCCGTGTCCTTCTGGACGGCCTCGGTCACCTTCTTGCGGTCGCTCAGCGCGAGATAATTCAGTTTGACGTTGAGCCGTTCCTCGACCATCCAGTCGCGCTCCTGGATCGATTCGTTGATGGTATCGCCGGCCTTCTCCTCGGTATAGAAGTTCTGGCGTTCATTGTTGCTCTGCCCGATCACGGTGAACGTCGCTTCACCGAGGTCCCTCTTCTCGAGCGTATCGATGTACGCGGTCTCAGGCTGCGTTTCGGGAGGAGTCCCCTCCCCCGATATATCACCGCCGGTCGTCTGGTCGGTTTGGCCGGAGGGTTTTCCGCAGCCGGCGATAGTGACGGTCATCATAACAGCAAGTGCTATGATGAGGATCCTTTTTGTCGCTCTCATCGTCCCTTCATCCTCTTTATTCAGAATTCAGAATCGTTGTGGAACACAACGTCAAAAATATTATATCACTTTTAATTTTATAAATCAAGCAGTTGAGGCAAAAAAAGAGGAAAAAATGGTATTTCAGAAAAACGGATACGGGTATATCACCGGCGAGATCGAAAAGGGCCTGAGGGACGGCAGCCGCACGGCCGGGATAGAGGGCTGCTGGGAAATAGACAGGGAGGTGCGCATCCCGTCCGGTTTCACCCTGAGGCTTTCCGGATGCCACCTGCGCATGGCCGACGGCTGCTATTCCAATATGTTCGTCAACAGCGGATGCGGGACGCCGGAGGGCCGGACGCCGGAGGGCGCGGACAGGAACATCTCCATCCTGGGCGACGGACATGCGGTCCTCGACGGAGGAGAGTACAACGGCCTGTCGGAGAGGAATCATCTGAGCGGCGGACTTCCGCCGGTATGGAAGAACAGTCTTCTCCTGTTTGCCAATGTCGACGGCTTCAGGGTCTCGGGGATCTCCTGCCGTAACATGCGCTGGTGGGCGCTGAACTTCCTCTACTGCAGAAACGGCCGTATCAGCGATGTCGATTTCTGCGCGAACGACACCGGGATCGGACCCGACGGCATCCCCTATCGCGGCCTTAAGCGCTCAAGATACGAGGAGGTGCTGGTCAAGAACGCCGACGGTATCGACCTGAGGCAGGGATGCAGCGACATCGTGATAGAGAACATCACCGGTTTTACCGAGGACGACAGCGTCGCGCTCACGGCGCTTGACGGGCTGATCGAGCGGACCTTCAGTGTGGAGGGACTGCCTCCCGACATATGCAGGGTCGAGATCAGAAACGTACGGACGGCATCCTACTGCACGAACGTCAGGCTGCTGAATCAGGGCGGGATCCCGCTCCACGACATTCTGATCGACGGAGTCCGGGACGAATCCGCCGGGTCGCCTCATATGGACCGCGGGATATTCGCCGTGAGGATAGGCGACCGGCATATGTACGGCAGCCGTCACTCCACCGGGGAAGAGACGTATAACATCACCGTTAGGGACGTCCGGGGAAGAGGAGACTGTGTTCTCTCGCTTGCCGGCGCCGTTAGCGGGCTCGTGACCGAAAACATAGAGGCCGAAGACGGTGCGAAGCTGCTGCTTGACCGCCGGGAGCCGGTCTGAGATCTGAGGAGGTTTTTCTTATGAAAAAGACGCTTGCAATTCTGTTAACAGTCATTCTGACCGCCGTTTCCCTTGCCGGGTGCGCAGATCAGAACAGCTCAAAAAACACGGAGAGCGCCGATGCTGTCAGCTCACAAAACACTGAAGGCCGGGATACGGCCGGCTCACAAAGCACTCTGCCTTCAAATATCGACATTGTGTATATCTACGTCCAGGAATACGGTGCCGACTGGATCTACGGAAATGATACATTCGTCATTTGCGGACAACACAATTATGAGGTCTTCAACACCGTCAAGGTCGAGTATTACAAATCCGACGCCGTAGCGGAACGCGGTACGGTTACCGTAGACCGGTTCGGCGACCCGTATGAAGGTCATTATGATAAGATAATCACAAAGGTCATCCACTCCCGCGTTTCAAGACCGGATGAAGGAGAACCTGTCTTTGACAAACCCGTCATCTACCTCTATCCCCAAAAAACGACCGAGGTCTTCGTCAGGCTTGATTTTGACGGATATTTCACAAGGACGATCCCGACATACCGTGACGGCTGGCATGTGACCGCCCGCCCCGACGGCAGGATCACTGCGGATGACGGAAAAACCTATCCCTATCTGTTCTGGGAGGGCATCCCGAGCCGTGAATTCACGATAACCGAGGGGTTCTGTGTCGCGGGCAGTCAAACACGCGCGTTTCTCGAAAAGATACTTACAGAGATCGGACTTGCCGGGAACGAATCTGACGAATTTATCAGCTACTGGCTCCCTCGGATGGAGAATAACAGATACAATCTGATCCGGTTCTGCGGTGAGGAGTATCTTGAGACGGCAAAACTTGAGATAACACCGGCGCCTGATTCCGTGCTTCGCGTTTTCATGGCTTTCCGTTCCTCCGACGAGTATGTCTCCCTTAAGGAACAGACATTTACACCTTTCGTCCGCACGGGATTTACCGTCGTGGAATGGGGCGGCACCTGTCTTGGCTGACAAAAGGGAAGCGGCCTGTCATTAAAGCGCGGCTTTAATGACAGGCCGGATTTATTTGGCGTCGTTACCGTCAGCCTTTGGGCTCGAGAGCCTCGGTCAGCCGTGCGAAGCTTGCATCCGCGGTCTTCTTTATCGCCTTGTAGGTCGAGCTGAGAGTGTTGGCCTTGGATGTGATTATGTTCTTGAACTGGGTCGAGTAGTCGGTGTCCGACCTGAAGATGTAGGCAAAGTCGAACGAGGCGGTGTTGTAGATGATGTCGATCATCTGCGATGTCTCGGCGTCCTTTGCGTATCTGGTCTTGAGTATGATCTCGTAGTACGAGGTGAGCAGGCTTCTGTAGGACTCGGCGGCGAGAGCCTCGGTGATGATGGCGTTCTGCTCTATGTCCTTGACGTCGATCGGGATGCAGTAGATATGCATGCCGGCCTGGACCGGGGTCACGTAGTCGGGCTGATCTTTGTTGAGGAGCGGCATCGGGATGACTCCGTAGTGGTCCATGTTCTTGGCGTACTTGGTCTGGCCCCAGTAGAGCCAGTGGAAGCAGAAGAGGGAGGTGCCGTCGGAGAATTCGACCTTGGCCTGATCGTTCGGCACGCAGCCTTCCGATCCGTAGAGGAGCTTTATGACCTCGTCCATGATGACGTCGCCCTTGTCTATGTCGAAGCCCTCGGTCGTCAGGGCGCCCTCGGAGTCGTGGAAGGTGAGGGTGATGCCGGTGCAGTAGAGGAAGCCGAGCGCGGTGTTTCCGCCCGGGTCGCCGGACGCAAAACCTACCACGTCGCCGACATCGGCGATCCCGTTCGAGTTCTTGTCCTGCCAGGCCTCTTTTGCCCTGGTCTCGAGCTCTTCGAAGGTCCAGCCGTGGTCGTTTACCGTCTTGTAGATGTTGTAGGAGGATCCGGCGGAATCCTCGAGTATGTCGGTGTTGACGAAGATGTTCTCCATAGAGTAGACCGTTGAGAGCGACATAGCTCCGACAGCGAAGTAGTTGGCGCCCTTGACACTGACCTCTTCGTTGAAGTTCTGCGACCACCAGGGCTTGTCAAGCTTGATGGGCTCGAGCTTCGTCAGGTCGTAAAGGAGTCCGGACGTCGCGAGCGACGTAACGCCTCCGTACCCGGCAAGCAGGTCGTAGGTCCCGTCGTTCGTCTTGATGCTCGCCATGATCTTGGGCAGCGATGTGCTGCCGTAGTCGGCCCAGGTGCCCTCGGCGACGATGTTGAGCTTTATTTTGTATCTGTCCTCAACTGCGCTGTTTCTCTTGTATATGGCGTCGTTGAGCGTTTCGCCGTTCTCTTCGGGCGCGTACCATTCGTACCGCTCAACGTTTCCTCTGGTGTGTATCGTGAAGGTGCGCTCTCCCATGTCGAGGGTCTCGGGAAGCTCGTCGTCGATCCACGGGCGTCCGAATTCGTCGAAGCGTTCGGTGGTCACTTCTGCTGTGACGTCGCTTCCCTGGCCCTGGGTGCCGCCGGCGGCGGTGGTCGTGTCTCCATCTCCGCTGTTCGCGCAGGCGGCGAAGGAGAGCAGGATCATAAGTGCGCAAAGAAGCGCTGAAAGAAGTCTGATCGTTCTGTTCATGGGAAAACTCCTTTTCGGGATTCAAAATACTGAGTATATTATATTTTGAAGCCCTGACAAAGTCAAGGCAATACCGCACAATTAGCGTGCGTGTATTGGCGAGGGATTTTTGTGCCTGTTTTGACTGAGAAATCGCAGGAAAACAGGCGGTTTTTCAAGATTTCGACGTCATAACAGGCGCCAAAAGAGCCGTCAAGACGCGTGCGTCGAATTGTGCGGTATTGCCTCAAGTGTTTTCGCGTTGCAGTTATCCCGCCGGCCGTTTTCCGTTGCGTCCGCGCAGTTTACCCGCCGAAGCTCCAGGCTCCGTTTTCGCGGATGTCGACCGTCATCCGGTCTGACACGCTGAAGACGCCGGTGGAGCTGTTCTTCAGGAAAGCGCTCTCGGCGATAAAGTGTCCGTCGACGGCTCCCCGGATAACATATGATACCGTCACCGAGAAGGAATACTCGGGGCATTCGGTCATATATCTGCCCTTTTTCCCGAGATTGATGTCGTTGTAGACGCTGACGCCTCCGGTCATGTTCTGGCCCGACCGGTTACAGAGGTATGCGGAAGTGTAGACCTTCCCTCCGTTCTGAGCGACAGCCGTATTGTATCCGTATCCTCCCGATTCGATCGACAGGAACCTCGCGCCCGACGGGATCAGGTCGTAAAGCTCGAAATACTCGCTGACGCGGGTCGACGTCCCGCTGATATTGAGTTCGACCGTGCAGTTGCCGCGGCTGTTCTGATACATCTTCTTCGTTACCGTCACGCGTCCGCCGTCGTATTTTTCGGCGCCGGCCATCGCCTCTTCGGCGCTTCCGCGGTAGCTGACGCCCACGGGGAAGTCGTCCGGCAGGCTCGTCTCGAAGGCCGCGAGCTCGGGGGCAGACAGCAGGAGGGTGAAGGAGCGTCCCGCTTCGATCTTTACCTTTTCGGTCCCGGCTCCGACCGAGTATGTGAACTCGACCGGCTCCGACGTCCCGGCGGGAAGGAAGAACTGCAGGTATGACGCGAGAGCGATCCTGTCGGAGACGCTGTCGTCCGGGTTCTCGGCGAGCCAGAGGGCGAGCCTTGCGGCATCGTCCCGCGCGACTCTCGCCGCGCAGAGCAGGGCGAGGGAGGTCAGGCTGACGTTCGTATCGAAGTCAGACTTTCCGAAGCGCAGAGTCCCGTACTCTTTGTCCTCGGTCCCGATCGCGTCTCTGACCTGCGAATAGATGTCGCTGGCAGCCGGCCAGTCGCCGCAGAGCGCGAAGGCGAGCGCGAGACGCAGCTTCGCCTCATCCGGG
>JAEEGL012345697.1_pt1 | contig 12970 bp, 10 predicted proteins | sample 9134231 | NCBI WGS metagenome assembly JAEEGL01 (sample SAMN16246548, study PRJNA631951) | gut metagenome | biome: gut microbiome; feature: rumen; material: fiber-attached | host: Bos | place: Iran: Karaj | collected 2018-10 | reverse complement strand
TTACACAAACATAAATGAGCTGGTAATAAAGCGAGATTATTACAACCAGCGGATTATATTTTGTAAGAAAGTTTGTACGTTCTGTAAATTTTGCAAGCTGGGCTGCAGAAAAAGTCTGATTTGTGTAAGTCTCCAGCGAAAAAGCTTTGTTATATATAGAAAAAACAAGAATAAATACATTAATAATCAAAAAGCAGAGGGAGAGGATAAAGAGCGAAATATTCAGTTTGTTTCTTGTTTTTATGGTCATATTAAAATATTATCGGGTAAAGAAATAATAGTAAAGACTTATTAAAAAAAACCGACAATAAAAATGACACATTTTTACTTGAACTTTTGGGAGGATCAGGAAAATGAAAAAGATTGTTTCTTTAGCTTTATCACTCTTCATTTTGTGTTCGGCTTTGAATGCCGGTGATGTTGCTACCTTTGTAGATAAGGGCTTTTCTGAGGACGGAAAGTATTATGTTTTTGGCCAGTATGGAAGAACCGATAAAAAGTATCAGGGTTGGGCCGAAATCTATCAGGTAGATATTGCAAAGAACGACTGGGTTGATGGTGGGGTTTTTAAGATTAAGCCTACCGCTGTAACTGCAGATAAGGCTGGAATTGAGGTTTATGAATCTCTTGAAGGCAAAAATTATTATTATCTCCGCGACCTTAAATGTAAGGTTGCAGATGCAGACAGAGTTCTTTATATTCTGGATGATGTAAATAAAACCGGAACAGATGAAATTGTGTTCACAGATTTTAATAATTCTACTATTGAAAATCCTAATACCTTCCATATTCAGCTTGTACCTACAATCACAGGCAAAGGAAAGAATGTTAAATCTTCTTTCTATATCTGGGTAGAAAAAAAGGATTCAGAAGGAAATACAATAAGCAAAACTAAGGTTGGAAGTCCTGATGTTGTACGTTCCGGAATCAGTAATTATAAGATTGAGCGCATTATGTGCGACCCTTCACAGAAAAACTTTATTTTTGTTGTAGAAAAAATCCAGGAGGATGATACCGGTATTTCTATCCGTTATATGGTAGAAGCAGCAAAAATTGACTGATATTTGCAAAAAAAATAAAAAATTTTTAAAAAAAACGGGCTGTTTTTTGTAACAAGTCCGTTTTTTTTTCTATACTATATATGATTTGTTTTTCTTGTTTTTAACGTATGGACCTTTGTGTCTGTACGTTATTTTTTTTAGAGGTGAAAAATGGTTGGTTCTAAATTAAAAGAAAAATTAAAGCATATTTTTGTTGTAGGGGCCGAAGCAGCTGTGCTGGTGACAATTGTTGTTTTGTCGGCAGCTCCGGTTTCCTGTAAGATTACTGAGCAGGGAATTACAATATTAAATGGAGATTATACTCCGCCTGTGTTGAACGGCTTTACGGTAATTGATGAAAAAACTGTAAGGCTTGAGTTTTCGGAAAAGGTAGAGGTGTCTGGTTATGTGGTTGCCCGCATTACGGATGAATTATTTTCTTCGGAAGAACATTCGCAGACTCTGGATTTGTCTCCTGCTCTGGAAAGAGCTTCTGGTGTATACGGGGCTCTTTCGTGCAAGGTTCTTCCCGGCGCCGAACCCGGTGTTTTAGAAATTGTTCTTGACCAGGACATGCAGGTTGGTCAGGCCTACGAGTTTTATTCAGAGGTTCACGACAGCTCGGGTAACAGCCTTACAATTGCAATTCCGTTTACCGGTTATAATTCACGGGTGCCCGAATTGCTTATTACAGAAATCCAGACCGAAAGTGTAGGCCAGAGAAAAACTGAAGAAGATGATAATTTTTACCGTAACGAATTTATAGAACTGCTTGCGCTTAAGGGTGGGAACCTTGCGGGGCTTGAGCTTTGCAGCGCTTATGATGGAGAAACAAAAAAATATGTTTTTCCTGTTGTAGAAGTTGCAGCCGGAGAAGTTTTTGTTGTCCACATGAGGAAGCGGGGAAACGGTTGTGTGAGCGAGCTGGGAGATAATCTTGCAGCTGCAACTAATACGTATAGTTCTCCACAGATAAGAGATTTATGGACAGATATTGAAACCACAACTCTTGGCAACAAGACAGATATAATTCTTTTACGGAATACTGCAGATAAAAAACTTTTAGATGCAGTAATGTACAGGGCGTCTAACATAGAAGCCTGGGCAAAAAAGATGATAGATTTTTCTTCGACTGTAGATGAAAGCGGGATTTATGATTCGGGTGATGTGGAAAACGCTTTTATTACCGATGAGATGACTGCGTCCAAAACAATGAGTCGTAAGGATGCTGCTGCTATTAGGGAGCGTGTCCTGGCCGGGGAACAAATTGAATATCCTGTAAAATCTGGTCCTCAAAGCTGGGAGGTGCTTACAGAAGGTACTCCGGGGTCTCTTTAATTTTACGCGTTTTTATGTTACATTTTCCGTATGGTAGAATTATTAGCTCCTGCGGGAAATATAGAATCTCTTGATGCTGCGATCGGCGAAGGTGCAGATGCTGTATATCTGGGCTTAAAAAGCTTTAATGCGCGCATGCGTACAACAAACTTTGCCTGGAATCAGTTTGAAGCTGCAGTAGAAAGCCTTCACAAACAGAATAAGAAGGTTTATGTAACTGTAAATACTGTCTGCGAAGAAAAAGAAACCGAGCGCCTGTACAGATTTTTGTCTTATCTGAACGAGGTTGGTCCAGATGCACTTATTGTTCAGGATTATGCCATTATGCGCATGGCACAGGAATTCTTTCCAAAGATGGAGCTGCATGCTTCTACCCAGATGAATGTAGAAAGCTCTGCTGCCGTTCGTCTGCTTGCAAAAAATGGTGTAAAGCGTGTAGTTCTTGCCCGTGAGCTTGGTCTTAATGAAATCAAAAAAATCAAGGATGAAACAGGCGCCGAGCTTGAAGTTTTTGTTCATGGTGCTCTTTGTGTAAGTGAATCGGGACTTTGTCTTTTTTCTTCATTTCTTGGTGGAAAATCTGCTAACCGCGGAATGTGTGCTCAGGCTTGCCGCCGCTTTTATACAGCAGAAGTGCCCGGTGGAGTAAAGCAGGGGTATTATTTTTCCCCATGCGATTTTGAACTTATTGATCAGATTCCGGCCCTTATAGAAGCCGGTGTAGATTCATTTAAAATTGAAGGCCGCATGAAGAGTGCGGAATACGTTGGCAGTGTAGTTGCCGCTTACCGCTATGTAATAGATCATTATAAAGAAGATAAAAAGGGTGCAATTGCCACAGGAAAAAGAATTCTTTCTTCTGATTTTGCCCGCTCTAAAACTACCTACTGGTACGGCTTTGAAAGTCTTGAAGAAGGTGTTGCTAATGCCGGAAAAAAGATTTTGAATCCTGAACAGGCTGGTGGAACAGGGCTTTATCTTGGAAAAATTGCCGGAACAAAACCCGCTGAACGGGGGCTTATAGAAGCAATTCAGGAAAAGGTTCAGATGTGCTATCTTAAGGGTGGTACTTATGATCCGGACCCTGGCGACTCAATCCGTATTCATAAAAAGGATGATACCGGTCGCGAAAGCCACAAAATCCGCACTGTAGAGCTTGATGACAAGAATAACCGCCGCTGGATTGATATTCCTCCGGGATTTTCTACAGGTGACGAAGTTTATCTTTTGCAGTATAAAACCGGCAACAAGCATTATCATCACGTGCTGCCAAACGATATTGGCCGCTACAGAAAGCAGCCTAAAGACGAAAAGCTTCCTATTCTTGATATAACTCCTGTAAAGCAGAAGGAACTGGATTACTTTCCGGACGGACTTTATGTTCAGGTTTCTTCTGTACCTGATATTTTTGCAGTTCAGGGACTTAATCCTGTTCGTGTAATTCTTGAATACAATTCAGAAACTGCTTACGATCTTCTTAATCATAAAACTGTTTTACCGTTCTCTAAAAAGCAGATATATATTTCTTTTGATCCGTTCTGTTCTTCTTCCGAAGAAGATAAGCTTTTGAACCAGATGGATTCTTTAATTGCAGACGGTTTTACAAATTTTGTTGCAAACAATCTTGCACACATTCAGCTTTTAAAAGGCAAAAAAGTTAATGTCATTGCAGGTCCTTATCTTTATACCTTTAACCGCTGGGCTGCCTCCTGGCTCGAAAATCAGGATGTTGGTGCCTTTATTATGCCTTATGAAGATTCTCGCAGAAACCTGGAAGCAACCTGGGAACAGAATGTTCGTTCCAGAGTGCTGGTTCCGGTTTTTGCTTACCCGGCTTTGTTCCGCATGAGATTCCGTCTGCCGGAAGATTATGACTTTACTTATTTTGAAGACAAAGAAGAAAAAGTGTTTAAAGTAAACTCAACTGCAGATGGTTCTTTTGTAATGCCAGAAGAGCCTTTTTGTATTGCAGATAAGGTTCAATATATCAAAAGCTCGGGCTTTAAGAAAATTCTCATAGACTTTTCTAAAACTAAGGTTACCCGTAGTCAGATAAAGGCAATTTCGACTTCTATGCTTAAGGGACAGCCTTTGCAGGGAATATCCCGCTTTAACTGGAAGGATGGTTTTTATTCTCCACAACAGATGGAAGAATATAAAGCCGCCAATGAACGACTTGCCGCTGCAAAGGCAAAGGCTTCCAGAAGCGGGAAAAAGCGTCGTTAGAAAACAGCCTCCTCTGTTTGCGGTACCGCCTGTTCAGTTGTACTGGCAGTAGCTTCTGTAACAGAAACTGTCTGGGTCTCAGTCTGAGCCTTTGCTTCACCTTCGTCCTTGTCCTTTTCGGATTTTGGTTTCATGAACTTGTATTCAACGTGTTCTGCAACAACATAAATCCTGGACTTTTTCTGGTTATCCTGTTCCCAGCGGCTCTGCTTTAATCTGCCGACAACACGAACTCCCTGACCCTTGTCGCACCATTTTGAGCAGGTCTCTGCAATTTCGCCATAAGCTTCTACATCAAAAAAAGAAACTTCCTCTCTTTGTTCCCCTTCTGGAGTTTTTGTGTAACGGTTTACTGCCAGCGGAAACTTACAAACCTTAAAACCTGTGGAAGGTTCAGAAAGCTCTGCCTTTCTTACAATGTTACCTTCCAGAATAATAGAATTGAGCTGATTCATAACAACCCCACTTAATAAATAGATTTTCGCGCCCGGCCGGAGCACACAGGAAAATCAAAAGATTTCCTTAACTATAGACTAGAAAAAAAATAGGACTTGTTACAAAAATTTGGCAAAAAAAATGAAAAATTTTAAAAAAAAGTGAGAAATTTTGCTAAAAAAGTGAATATTTGCTGCTAGTTCTTCTTTGTACCGTTGCTTACAAGTCTTATCATGTAAAGCTGAACGTACTCTGTAAGGGCCCGCTGCTCCGAAATTTTCTGCATATTCGGAGTTCTAACAAGGGCATCTGCAAGGTTTTCTATGCGCTCTTTTGTAAAAGACTGGGCGGTTAAAGTATTGCAGACTCTTCTTGTATAGTCTCGTATAAGTGCGTTTACGTCTTCTGTAAGATTATTGTAAGCTTCTTTAGAAATCATGCGGTTCCACTGCTTCTCAAGGAAGTTAAGCTCGCGGTCAAGAGTTGAACCTTCCGGAATGAACTCTGCAGTAATTTCCTTTGCCTTGTCTGCAAGAGCTTCGTGGCGTCCTTTCTTAGATTTTTTGTCGCCTTCTTCGTTTTCAAGAATATCCATTGCGTCGACAGAAGATTTTTGCTCTTTTTCAGCCTGCTTCTGCTTTTCAATTTTCCTGGCGCGGAACAAACCGATGAGCCACGAAATAAATGGAATTGTATAAATAAATGGAAGTCTTGTTTTTGCCTCGGAAAGAATGTCGTCTCTTTTAAGCATAAGAAGATGACTGTATGGAAGAAGCTTTCCATCAGAGAAAAGCTGAAGAGTGCTTAAGGAATCATCATAATTCTTTTCTGCAGAAAGTAGGGTAATAAAGGTTGCATTAAGCAGAGCAAAAAGAACCGGCGAATTTTCTTCTACAAGCTTTTCGAGCTTCTTTTCGAACTTGTCATTGTTTGTCATTTCCGGAAGCTTTGAATATTCAAGCAGTGCTTCATACCATTTTTTTACAAGAATATCTTTTATGTTGTTGTGGGCCTCATTACAAAGTCGGACAATGAGCGAAATGACCTTCTTTTTGTAAATATAATATTGTGTGCCCGAAGCAACCTTAAAGATTACAAGCTCCGGCAGTGTATTGTCTTCGCTTTCTGTAGAAAGCTTGAGCAGAGTTTCTTTAAGATCTTCTTCCGAATACTGACCATACAAAAGCTTTCCGTGCTTATCCTGGAATTTAAGAATCTGTGCCGGAGAAAAGAAGTAAGGAGGATTTCCAAGACAAACCTGGAGTTCCTTTAATGCTTCTTCGCGCTTACGGTCGGTATGAAATTTTTCTTTAAGATAAGAGCTGTGAATTTCGGAAATAGAAATTGCCTGAAGAACGCTTGTATCATCAGAAGTACGGTCCTGAATTTTTTCAAAGTCCTGGCGCACAAAATAACAAAGCTGGTTCCAAAGGTAATACTGGTCCCCGTCAGTTACATCAATATAGCCGTTGTAATCCTTATCAACAAAAGAGGTATAAAAATTCTTAACAGAAATTTCTTTGGCAGGATTTGCAGAACGCAGCTTTTTTAAAAAATAATCGTGATATTCTTCTTTTTTAAGAACCTTTCGGATTTTCATCTGTGCCGATTCAATCAGCAGTTTGATTGGTACACAGGCTGGCAGCAAAAGTGCCGGCAAATCACGAGGAAAAGCCACAACATAAAGGTTCTGCGATTTTTGAGGTTCCTCATTCATATTCTGAATAAAATAATCCTGAGCGGCTTTGCGTTCCAGAATTGCTGTTGGGAATTTCTTAGGAAGATCCTGCTCTACAGGATAAGGAATGCTTTCGTTTTTAACCAGTTCCTTATAAAGGTTTGCATATTTTGCAGAAAAGAAAGCAATGGAAACGATCATCTTTTTGTTACCGTTTGGAATTACAGCTGCCAGATGCTTCTGTTCAAGACCGGTTAATTCTGCTGTAACAGTATTTGTTGGATCTCCAAGATACTTTACAAGCTCGGCCTGTTCTTCGACATGATGCTCCGCATACTTTTTAATCCAGGTACAAAATTCACGCAAATCAATAAAAGGAGACTTTTGTTTTTCGGCATAAAACCGAATTATTGAACTTAGATTAGATGAGGTTGCCATACAATTATTTTACACCACTATTCAAAAAAAAGGAAGTTGCGATTTAAATTCTTCTACGATATAATCTAATTATGTCATTTATAAAACGTACAGCAATATGTAAAAAGTCGTTGTTTTTTACCTTTTATCTTTTTGTATTCTCATCATTTGCTTTTTCTCAACAATTACGTGCCGGCTTGTATGGTTCAAGTCAGTTTCCGCTGGGTGAAGTTTCTGATTACTATTCAAATGTTGTAGCCGAGGGCGTTTCTGCGGAATTATCACTCATGGATAATTTTGGACTTTTAGCAAGGTTCCAGTTTGCTGTGGCACTTCCTAAAGATGAACGAATCCTTTATACAAAACAATTTACCCAGTCTCTTGGTTTATGGTATTCATTAAAGTTTGGTGAATCTGGCTTTTCATTTGAGCCTTCTGTTGAGGCTGGCTGTATGCTTCAGGAATCAAATGTTGTTCAGCAGGCGGGCAGTTTACCCAATAAGCTTTATTTTGATTTAGCGGTACAGGTAAATCCTTCCATTCGTTTTAGCCATCCAAAATTTCTTGATAACAGGGTAGAGCTTGATCTTTCTCCTGTGGTTACTGTTGTTCCTCAGAAAGAAAGTGTTCTTACATATATTGGTGCCAGAATTGGTTTATTGTATATATTTAAGTAGAAGGAGCAGGTTATGAAAAAAAGTTTTAGAATTATCAGCATTCTTGCTGGAATGATGTTTGTTTTTGGTTTTGCAGCCTGCAGTAATCAGTTTGATGAATTAAAAAAATCATTGGAGACTCCGGCAGTTCCCGAGGCGCAGGATAATGCTGAGAAAAAGGATAATACTGAGAAAAAGGATACTACAGAGAAAAAGGATGCACCTGAGAAAAAAGAAACTCCTGAGCAAAAAGATACCCCTGAGCAAAATGAGCCAGTCGAGGATACCGGTACCAAAACCGATGATCCTGTGGAAATCGATGAAGATGTAAGCTATTATGTTGAGCACTGGCTGCAATCCAGCGATGGAAGAACTTTTGGTCTTGATTCAAAGGCCACACAAACTTTAACCGGAAAAATAGATTCAACAACTGCCGCTGCTGCAAAAGAATATCAGGGGTTTACAGCAGAGGAAATAAGTCAGAAAAAAATTAAAGCTGATGGATCAACTGTCGTAAAGGTTTATTATGACCGCAAAACAATAACTTATACATTTAAAACCAACGGCGGAAAGTGGTCCGACAATTCTGTCCAAAAAACAGTTAGCGGTCTTTATGAAGCAATAGTACCTGCCATTACAGAACCAACTAAAACTGGCGCACGTTTTTGTAATTGGGATACAATTGTTTCTCAAACCTTTGGTCTTGAAAATAAGACCTATGAGGCTGTGTGGCTTACCAATTCTCTTACTTCCTATAGAATTGAACACTGTATTCAAAATATTTATGATGATGATTATTCGATTGATACAGTGCAGATAAAAACTTCTATGCCGGGAGAAATGACGCAGGCTGAAGCAAAGTCCTATACCGGCTTTGAAACAAAGTCTGTTATGCAGAATACTGTAAATGCAGATGGTTCTACAGTAGCCAGAGTTTATTATGACAGAAAGAATATTACTTATACATACAATATAGATTCTAATTATGGAAAATTTGCAGATAATACAACTACAAAGGCTGTTACAAAGAGATATGGTGCAAAAGTTGAAATTCCTGAAATTATTATGAACACATATGGGATTACGGTTACAAAGTGGTCCGCTAATGTTCCACAAACTTATGATACTGCAGATCGAAGTTTTACTGCCCAATATGGAACTAACTATTATGATAAGATAACTTATTTGCCGGCTGGGACTAATGGTTCTGCCGGTACAACAGGTACTTATGTATATTTTGGAACCTTTCCCCAAAGAAAGGTTACGTTAACAGATGTGACATTTACAACAAGTATAACTGTTGGTCAATTATACTATTATTTCGGATCTGATAATAATTACTATTTAAAAGATTCAAGCGGTAACTATTATTTGTATGAACCGATAAAATGGCGAGTTGTTACTACAAATTATAAGGGTACGGGAAAAGCTTTGCTCCTTGCCGAAAGTATTTTGATTGCATCCCCTGTTAACGGATCAAATTGGAGTCAATCACAATTAAGAACATATTTGAATCAAAGATTTTATTCAAATGCTTTTGGTGGAAACGCAAAAAGCCTGATTGCTAAAGTAGATACAACTGTAGGTCCTGAAAGTGAGGATTATGTTTTTCTTTTAAATCGCTCAGAAGTAAACAGCCCTGAATATGGGCTTACAGATGTAAAAACCAGAATACGTACTCCTACTGATTATGCTAAAGTGACAAATGCTAATAGTTCTTATAACTATGGATGTACCTATAATTATAAAACATATAATTACTGGTGGCTACGGGATAAAATATCTTCTTCTGATTATGTAGATGACAAGGGTACCATTCTTTATACAACTGGTACAACTCCTTACTTCGGCGTCGTTCCAGCTATAGTTGTTACTCTCCCGGCCCGATGATTCTCATACATTGAATTTTCACTCTAAAAAGATTAAAATCACCTTATGATTACATCTGAAAGAATGAAAGGACTGCACCCGTATGTGCCCGGCGAACAGCCTAAGGACAGGGTGTATATAAAATTAAATGCTAACGAAAATCCATATGCGCCAAGCCCGGCTGTGGTAAAGGCGGTTACAGATTTTGTAAGTTCACAGCCTCAAAAGCTTGCTCTTTATCCGGATCCGGATTCAAATGAGCTGCATGCAAAAATTGCTGACATGCTCAATAAAACGGGTGGGGTTTTGAGTCGTGCCCGTGTTGCTGCAGACGGAACAGTTACTCCTGATGAACGCGACCGCATTCCTTTTACCGTAACTCCAGATATGATTTATACCGGAAACGGCAGCGACGAGGTTTTATCTTTTGTATTCTATGCCTTTTTTGACAGCGGTAAAAAATTTGTAATGCCACAGTTTACCTACAGCTTTTATCCTGTTTATGCAGGCTTTTATAATATTCCTATGGATCAGGTTCCACTCAAGGAAGACTGGACACTTGATACAGACGAAATGCTCTCCCGTTCAAAAAACAACGGTGGTGGAATTATTTTTGCAAATCCTAATGCGCCTACAAGTCTTGCTTTGACACGCGAGCAGGTTCGTCAGATGATTCTTAAAGCAAATAAAGACGAGATTTTTATTGTGGACGAAGCTTATGTAGATTTTGGCGGTGAATCCTGTATCCCGCTGCTCAAGGAGTTCCCGAATCTGCTTATAGTCCGAACCTTTTCAAAGAGTCTTTGTGCTGCTGGTATGCGTCTTGGTTATGCAGTAGCTTCACCGGAGCTCATGAATGTTATTACAACAGTAAAAAACAGTGTGAACCACTTTCCGCTGGATGCTGTAGCTCAGGTTGCAGGCTGTGTTGCGTGCGAAAATCCTGCTTATTATGCAGATTGTGCCCGTAAAGTTGCAGAAGAACGCGACAAATTCTATAACTTTTTAAAGTCTCGTGGTTTTTATGTATTAGAAAGCAAGACAAACTTTTTGTTTGCCCGTCATCCGTCAATTGGAGGAGAAGAGCTTTATAAACGCGTAAAAGAAAAAGGCTTTTTGATCCGCCACTTTGCCACACCAGGCATAGAAGATTTTGTACGCATCACAGTTGGAACGCCGGAGCAGATGGAAGGATTAAAAAAAGTATTTGAGGAGATTATATGAAACTTTTAGTAATAAGCGATTTACATGCACACAACGATGTGCTCGATAAAATGGACGATATCTTTAAGCAGGCCGATGCTGTTCTATTTGCCGGTGACTATGCAGAATGCTTTAAACCGGAAACCGGACCAGACGCTCTTGCAAAGCTTAGTTCAAAGCATGATACAATTTTTTCTGTTCTTGGCAACTGCGATCCGGAAATCTTCCTGGAAGATCTGGAAGAAAAGGATGTTTGTGTAGAAAAGGCACTTTTATTCCACGAAGGACTTGCTTTTGGTGGTAGCGGCGGCGGAACAAAGTTTACAGGAAAAACTGAGTTTGAACGCACCGAAGAAGAATGCCTTAGCGATTTTGATATTATCGTTAATTCTGTTGAACAGGGTGGAGATTCTTCTCTCTGGCAGAACACAATTTTGATCAGCCATAATCCTCCAAAGGGAAAGGTTGTTGATAAAGTAAATCCGGCCCTTCATGCAGGAAGCCAGATGTTTACAGATTTTATTCTTGAACACAAACCGCTTGCTGTAATCTGCGGACATATTCACGAAGGTGTTGGAAACGAAAAGATTGGCGATACCCTGGTAATTAATCCTGGTAGTCTTGGCGAAAAAGGAACCTATTGCTGGCTCGAAGTAGAAAAAGATGGAGATGGCTGGAAGGTTACAAAAGTAGAGGAGTGTAAGCTGTAATGAAGAGTTTGAACAGAACAAAAAAAGCAGTTCTTTCTTTTGCTGCAGTACTTTTGGTATGGGGCGTTTTTGGTGGAACCGCTTTTGCTCAGAAAAAATTTGTGCCGCTTTCTCTTGTTTCTTTTAAGAATGGACTTACTTACAAGATTGGACAGGATACAGCTGCTTACCCTGCAGAACGAACACTCAAGGCTTTTTCTATAAATAAATACGAAACCTGTTACAGCCTGTGGTATGAAACCAGAATCCGTGCCGAAAAATCAGGATACTTCTTTCAGAATCCCGGACAGGGCGGAACAAATGGAAAGCGTGGTGCTGCACCAACAGAAGAAAATCAGTATCAGCCGGTAACAATGATTTCGTGGTATGATGCAATCGTATGGTGTAATGCCTTAAGCGAAATTAAGGGAAAGACTCCATGCTATACTTATAACGGAATTGTACTGCGCGATTCTTCTGATACTGCTGCCTGTGACTTATGTACCTGCGACTGGAATGCAGATGGCTATAGACTTCCTTCAGAAGCTGAATGGGAATATGCTGCACGACGAACAAAAACAGGTTTCCAAAAAGGAAATCTTGTAAGCGGACAGACTCAAGCCTCTAATGATGAAGATGCATTCTTGTTTGCCTGGACAAGCGATAACGCAGGAGCAACCCACAACGTTGGAACCGCAGGAGTTCCTTTTGATCCGGACTCAATTACAGAACCTGCTACAGGAAACGCAAATGCAGCCGGTCTTTATGATATGAGCGGAAATGTTCTTGAATATTGCTGGGACTGGTTTGCAGATTATACAGCAGATTTGCCATACGGACCAAAAGTAGGTTATGACCGTGTAAGCCGTGGCGGCAGTATTTCTGATTACACTCCGTTCAACTATGCCGGCGACCGCTACAGCTATGATCCAAACGAATGCTATAATTATTTTGGATTCCGTGTTGCCTGCACAGTACAGTAACTTATTTAAGCTTTCGTTCCTGCTGCTTTAATTTACGGGTTTCTGCTTTAATCTTCATCTTTTGTTTACGCGAAAGCTTGCGGGCAGTTCTGCGAGCTTCGATGTTGCTCTTATTAATATTGAGCAGCCATACACTTAAGAATACCGAAATCACACAGAGTCCTGTTGCAATGAGGACCGGGATATAACCGGGCAGAGTTTCAAACGGCAGCTTGTAGTTCATTCCAAAGAAGCTTGTTACAAAGGTTGGGGCCATCATTACAAGATTAATGATGGCAAGCTTTTTCATTACAATGTTCAGGTTGTTTGAAGTTACAGAGCTGAACGCATCCATTACTCCAAAAAGAATGTCTGTATAAGTGTCGGCCATTTCTATTGCCTGACGGTTATCAATTGCAACGCCTTCTACAAAATCAATATCTTCATCGTCAAACTT
>JAEEGL012138697.1_pt1 | contig 12970 bp, 10 predicted proteins | sample 9134231 | NCBI WGS metagenome assembly JAEEGL01 (sample SAMN16246548, study PRJNA631951) | gut metagenome | biome: gut microbiome; feature: rumen; material: fiber-attached | host: Bos | place: Iran: Karaj | collected 2018-10 | reverse complement strand
CACTTTATTGGGTGCAAATATAACCATATTTATTCGAATATTCTCAAATAAAAGCTACTGAATAACAAATATTTATAGATATTTAACCATATTATCATGGTTATATTCGGGATTTAGGGTTATTAGATCCAGGATAGGCTTCGTCCCAAGCATGATTTTTCACTACCTTATACTCATAAGTTGTGCCTTTTTCCAATGTACAATCAGTTACTGTCAATGTGTACACACCATCCACTAACGTCATGTCGTTGTCTGTGTTTGTCGTAGACCATCCGGCATCACCATTAAGTGCAGCAGATGAACCTGCCACAGTCCAAGTGTCTTCTGCCATGCTCGCAGCCGAGAATGCCATGAGCATCGTCAATAAAGTAAATAACTTTTTCATTTTGTTTTTAATTTTGTTAAGTTAATAAAGTTAGTTGTATAATAAATCTTTGTTTTCGTTTTATTTGATTTTCAACTATCATGCTATTTGCAAAAAGTCGTAATTGAGTGCTGTTGACAATTTGGCGATAGTTGATAGGGAGAAGTTATGTGTTCCCGTCAGCCAGCTTTTTACGTCAGACGGGCGTTTACCTGTCATTCGTGCCAGTTCTTTTTGGCTGATTCCACGTTCCTTTAGGATGGCATCCAACCTGTCGGAAATAGCGAAGGAATAATCATATTGTTTCTTCATTTCCTCTGGAACAGCTGCTATCATGTCCTGCAACAAATCCCATGTGGCTGTTTCGTGTTTCATACGTCAAAAGTTTTGTCGTCCACACCTTGTATTTCAGTAGCTTCTATGACAACAATTCCTTTACGGATGTTTCTTGCTTCACTCATACGAAAAGTTAATAAAGTTAGTTGTATATATAATTCTCTACATTCATCTTGCTTGTATTTCGCAAAACTGCCTGCAAATATACTCTTTATTTCTGAAACAACAAAAAAAATGGGTACTTTTTTGAAAAAAAACGTACATCGAATTGTACAATCGTTTGCGCGATTTGGCTGTTATTTGTGCTCTTTGCCTTATATCCTTGCCAAAAAAGAGTGGCAGCCCCGTTAGAGCCACCACTCTGGTTTGACAGAATATAAGTGTTGATAGCTTATATGTTACTCGAAGATATTGAATGGGAGATTCATTTCACGGCTCAAGATTACCGAGGGATCCTCAATCATATTGTCGGTACTATTGTCTATTAAAAGACTTGATGCCAGCATACTCATGGTCTGAATCTCTATTACGTCAACGGTGGGTTGCAAATATGTCTTCTTCATAATGTGTTTCTGTTTTTTGTTTGAATTTTTGTTAATTACTTCACGATCGTCTTGAACTTTGTTCGAGCTCGTTTCCGCTCGGAAGAACTCGAACAAGCTCGGTTCTTCTCTCACTTAATCACGACCTTCTTGCCGTTCACGATGTACAGACCCTTTGTGGGCTGGCTGACACGCTGACCGTTGAGATTATAGAAGTCACCTCTTACCTCTTCCATCTTACTTCTTACATCGTTTACGCCAGTTGTCTCACCGTCAAGGCCGAAGCCTACGAAGTCGCGGGACAGCGTGGGAATGTTCAGGTAAGCCTTGCCGGCAGGAATCTTCACACCTTCCTTCACTTTGTAGAAGCCGACTTTGTCGCCGTTCTGTTTCAATGCGAAGAAGTGACCATCGCTCGTTGCAGTACCGTCGCTGACCAGCAGGTCGTTGTCTGTGATAGCGGCGGCAGCGTCGATAACATCAAATGTATGCTTACCTGCACCCTCAAGAATTACTGCATTGCCAGCAGGAACCTCAGTTACTGCTGTCAATTCAACATAACTGCCATTATATTTGGCTTTGTATCCTTTGACTGTGCCTAATGAAATATTTTTTGCACAGCTGAATGTTGCCCAGCCAGCAGAACCTACTGTAAATTCAACTATCTCGCCTTTATATTCGGGAACTTTCAGGACGATGTCCTTGATATAATAGTTGTTCTTTTCATTCAAATTCAGGTTAAACGCGATATACTGCCATCCGTCCATCTCGCCTGAAATAGTCACTTCTTTAGAGAACGTCTTCCAATCTGTGTCGAACTCTACTTCACCGATACAAGTCCAGTGCTTGTAGCCTCCTGGGTTGATTACATGTGTCTGTGTACCTACTTTAGCTTTTGCGTCAGCCTTGTAATTGAACTCAACATAGAACTTCTGACCTGCAGGAAGACCTTTTTCAGGAGTTCCAATCCAGAACTGAGTTTTCCAATCGTCACCATCGGTCAAATCGTTGTTAATGGTAATGACACCGTCTCCATCAGCAACAGCAGGGACTGTTGATCCGTTGTTTTCCTTAACGAATAAGGAGGGCGTGACTTCATGTAAATCACCATAGACTACCGAGGATTCTGCTGTGCTTGGCAGAGAAACTGTAAGCTCCTTCCATTCGATGGTTGCTGCAATGGTACCAGGCTGTGCAACAAGGTTACAGTTGGTGCCGCCAATATTTTTGTACTCCCATTCTACTTCCACGAATTCAGTGCTTTTAGGGATTTCTACGCTAGTAGCTATCTTCTCGTTGGCACCCCAACCCCAACCCATGTTGACGATGATCGTTACATCAGCTGAAGCCCTGACCAGTGCTTTGACTACATAGTCGTTACCTTCCACTGTGGGAATACCATCTGCGATGAAATATTGGTGCCAATAAGTGCCAGCACCTGTTACCTTCTGATACTCTGTTCCATTGTTGGTCGTAACTGTACCAACAGAAGACTCTCCGTCTTTCCATTTGGTGTCACTTGTACCATTAAGATTTTCCAGAGTTTCATACCTGTAATCTGAGCCAAAGTCCGTCATAACACCGTTAATCCATTCAGGTACATAACCCATTACATAGAATGGAAAACCCGTGTACGTCGAGTAGTCAATTTTGTAAACGTCTTCTGCCTTTGCTCCCATAACCATAAGAGCTAAAGCGATAATGGTAAAAATTTTCTTCATTTTAAAAAAAGTTAGTAAATAATGATTTTTTAAACGGCTGCAAAGGTAGTACAAAAATAACAAACACGTAGAAAAATTTGTTACTATGGTTTTGTGCAGAGTAACATATCGTTTTAAGTGCAGCATGAGTACTGAGTGTTATAGTTGGGCGCAGTCATTTTTTTGTTCCTTAATTCCTTTGGTCTTTATACGCGCGCGTTAATAGTAAATAGTAAAAAAGACCCCACACTTCCCTCACTTCCCACACCTAACTCATGTTACATGAGACAAACTCCAGGTGTGGAAAGTGAGGGAAGTGTGGGGTAAAAAGTATATATGACTATTACGCGCGCGTATATAGGGAAACAGGAAAAATCTGTGTCCTACGTGTCCTACCCGTCCACGTCGATGTTACATCAGACAAAGTGATCGTGGACGGGTAGGGCGCGCATGTGCGCGCCAAATGAGGAATGAGAAATGAGAGAATGCCACTTGTTGATGAATTCTCTCGAGATTTGGAGCTGAGAAGCCCACTCACGGAGCTGAGTAGCCCACTCACGGAGCTGAGAAGCCCACTCACGGAGCTGAGTAGGCCACTCACGAACGGGAAATAAGGTGACTTGCACATGTTAACCCGCGTTATTTCGTCTAAACATTTGCAGGTTTAGATTTTTTGTTGTACTTTTGCAGCGATTATGGCACAGCCTTGGTGACTCGAGGCACTAAAATCGGTACGCGAACTACTAAGAAACTAATGATAATGGGAAAATTGCTTTTGGGAACATCCCTGACGAGAATGCTGGCAGCTGCATGTCTAATGGCTGCCTATCTGTCAATGTCAACAACGTCGGCTGTGGCACAGTCGACACCAGCGTCGCAGATGGAGCCGCTGACACGTGGCTTGATAGCCATGCCGGCACAGGGCGGCGGACAGTTCGTCAGCTGGCGACTGTTGGGCACCGACCCGATGTCCACCTCCTTCGACCTGCTGCGCGACGGACAAGCCATTGTCGCCGACCTGCGCGACAGGACAAGCTATACCGACCTGCAAGGCAGCAGCACGAGCCAGTACCAGGTGGTGACGAAGGTCGCCGGCGTGGTGGTGGAAACATCGGAGGCCGTCACTCCCCAGAGCGATGTCTACAGGGTGCTGCAGCTGGACCGGCCAGCTGACGGAACAGACGACCTGACGGGCAACACGTACAGCTATACGCCTAACGACGCATCGGTGGGCGATGTCGACGGCGACGGCGAGTATGAGATCATCGTGCAGTGGCAGCCGTCGAACAAGACCGACAACGGCACTACCGGCTGGCATCCCGGCACAGAGTATATTGACTGCTACCGGCTGGACGGCACGAAGCTGTGGCGGTTGGACATGGGCATCAACATCCTGGCCGGCGACCACCAGACGCAGATGCTGGTGTACGACTTCGACCGTGACGGACGGTCGGAGGTGATACTGCGAACGGCTCCTGGCACGAAGGACGGACAGGGTCGCTACGTCAACCTGGTGGCTGACGACGACGAGATACTACAGGCCGACAACAACGCAGATTGGCGCAGCAGTTCGATGGGTACCATCGTGGGGGGACAGGAGTACCTGACCGTCTTTGAGGGCAGCACGGGGCGGGCCATCCATACCATATTCTACAACCCCAACCGCGACGGCTACTACGGTGGCGAGGCTAGCGGGACGGTATTCAACTGGGACGACCGCTCAGGCCGAAAAGACTACGCGGCCACCTACGGCAACCGTGGCAACCGCTTCCTGGCGGCTGTGGCGTGGCTGGACGGTGCTGACAGCAACCCGTCGGCCGTGATGTGCCGTGGCTACTACACACGGGCTTACGTCTGGGCCGTCGACTTCGACGGCAGCAAGCTGAAGCACAAGTGGCTGCACGCCTCGGTGTCGAAAACCGAGGTGCAGCATACCGACGCGGCATGGAACGTGGAAAGCCGCAGCTACAGCAGCAACACTTTCGGCACCAGCGACAGCTATACCGCCTACGGGCAGGGCAACCACAACCTGAGTGTGGCCGATGTCGATGGCGACGGGTGCGACGAGATTGTCTACGGCGGCGCCACCATCGACCACGATGGCTGGCTGCTGTACTCCACCGGACTGGGTCACGGCGATGCCATACACGTGACGGACATCATGCCCGACCGCCCAGGACTGGAGGTGGTCCGCTGCTGCGAGAGCAGCCCCTACGGTCTGGAGATTCACGATGCCGCCACAGGCGAGAAGGTGTTCCACCAGACGGCAGGCAAAGACACAGGGCGATGCCTGGCTGCCGACATCATGGGCGAGTACAGGGGACTGGAGTTCTGGGGCGCACAAGGTAACAAGCCCCGCGAGACGGCTACTGGCGAGTTCAGCACCGTGTCGGAAACGATGCCGTCCGTCAACTTCCGCATCTACTGGGACGGCGACCTGCAGGACGAGCTCTTCGACGGCTCCTATGACAGCAATACGGGAATCGCTTCGCCCAATATCACGAAGTGGAACGGTACTGGCTTTACAAAGACGATGATAGACTACAATGGCTCACAGACCTGCAACTCGACGAAGGCAACGCCCGTGCTGCAGGCCGACATCACGGGCGACTGGCGCGAGGAGCTGGTCATGTGGAACCTGGACGACCCGTCGCAGCTCAACATCATCTCGACCAACATCCCCAGCTATAACCGTGTGCCGACGCTGATGCACGACCACATCTACCGTATGGGCGTGGCGTGGCAGAACGTGTCGTACAACCAGCCGCCCCACCTGGGCTACTACCTGCCCGATGCCGACTTCTCGTATGCTGAAGAGACGGGCGAAGAGGATGACGGGCCTGAGACGATTACTCCCGTGCTGACGCTCGATTTCGAGGAGGGTGAGGTTGCCGACTACTTCGCATTCAATAATGAGGGAGACAGCCTTGTCGTGCCTTCCGCTGCTGGCAGTACAGGACGTGCCGCCACCATCATCGCGTCGATGGACCGTGGCGACTACGTGAAAACCAACGTCGAGCTGGAGGGTGTCAAGAAGTACATGGTAGAAATGGACTTGCTGCCACAGAAGACGTCCAGGACTACGCAGTTTGCTGTCCTTTCACTGTCGTCGTGGGACAGTTGGACTAAAAACTATGGCATCTTCTGGAAGACTTCCAAGCAGCAGGAATACAACCCGACGCTCTTCAGCTGGTCGGCAGCAGGTGGCAGCACCACCGCCCAACTGCTCATCGACCATGAAGGCAACTACCAGCAGACGTGGGAATTCACGGCCGACACGTGGTACCATCTGACGCTGGAGATTGACGCCGACAAGCGCGAGGTAAGCTACCGTATTGCGGAAAAAGTCACACCAAACGACCCCGTGGTCAGCGGTAGCCGCACACTGCCCGAAGGCGAAAGCCCCTACGTCAAGGGTATCTACGAGCGTGGCGGCCGCTACATCTATGAGCCGGGAGCCATCGCCATCGACAACGTGGTCGTCAGTGTCTATGAGGAAAAGACCCCCGAACCGGACTTCGTGACGGGCGATGCCAACGGTGACGGTCAGGTAACAATAACGGATGCTGTCGCCATTGTCAACAGCATCCTTGGTAACAGCTCGGCGGGATTCAACGAGGCCGCAGCCGACGTCAACGGTGACGGGAACATCACCATCACCGATGCCGTGGGCGTGGTGAACATTATCTTGCAGTGACGTATTTGTGGAGGGTGGCGCGCACGGCACCGGGGCTGGCGTACAGCTCCTTCACCATGCCCTCGATCTGCTCGCCGAGGCCAGCCTCATAGAGGTCGAGTCCGAAGACATCCTTACGTGAGTACAGCTGGCGCAGACAGCTCCAGTCCTGATTGGCCTTGCCGATCTCCAGCGGGGCTACGATGGCCTGCATCTCTGCCAGCATGGGGTCGGGTGACGGTTCAAAGGGAGTGCCGTCGTCCTTGATGCCCTTCAAGTAGCGGGCGTAGCCGGCCAGTGTCAGCGGGATGAGCACGAGGTTCGACATGTCGAGACCACGGGCTACATATTTCTTCAGGGTCTCACCGAAGCGGATGGGCAGCTTCTGCGAGGTGTCCATGGCGATGCGCTGCGGGGCGTCGGGCATGAAGGGATTGGGCAGACGGCGGTTGATGACGGCACCGATGAACTCGTAGGGGTTCAGCACACCGGGGTCGACGACCACAGGCATTGCCTCCATATAGCCGATTTTCTGGATAAACGGCCGCAGGTCCTCGTCCTGCATTTCAGCACTGATAAGCGTGTAGCCCAGCATACAGCCGTAGATACTCATGGCGGTGTGCAGCGGGTTGAGGCACGTCGTCACCTTCATCGTCTCCACTTTGTCGACGGTCTCGCGGGTGGTGTACAGTGCGCCACCCAGGTCGAGTGGGGGACGGCCGTTGGTGTCGTTGTCCTCGATGACCAGGTACTGCACCTCCTCGGCGTTGACGAACGGAGCCGTGAAGGTATGCTTCTCGGTCTCGATGTAGTCGTTGTCCTCAAAGCCGTCGGCGGCCAGCAGTTCCTTCACCTTCTCGTGGGGACGCGGCGTGATCTTGTCGATCATCGACCAGGGGAATGTCACCTTCGTCTCATCCTTCAGGTAGTCGAGGAAGGCGGCAGGAACCAGTCCGTCCTTTGCCCAGCGCTCGGCGTAGGCCATGACACCGGCCTTCACCTTGTCGCCGTTGTGCGAGCAGTTGTCCATAGACTGCACGGTGACAGGCAGTTCTCCTGCCTGAAAGCGCTCGTACAGCAGGGCTGTTACCTTTCCCATTGCGAACTTTGGCCCCTCGCTGGTCTTCCCTCCCTGGGGGGACGGGAGGGGGGCTTGCAGGTCTGCCTCGTTATATGTGTAACCCTTCTCGGTGATGGTGAACGTGATCATCTGCAGCGAGGGGTTGCGGAAAATCTCCACCAGACGCTGCCAGTCCGCAAACTGCGGGTCAGCCTTCAGGGCCTCGGTGACGCTGGCGATGACCTTCTTCTCGATTGACCCGTCAGAGCAGAGGTTTACACAGAGCGACAGGTTGTTGTATGGGGCGTATGCCTTGTCGATGACCTCGAAGTCGAAGGTCTCGGCCACGATGACACCACGGTCGTACTTGCCCGTGTTCAGTGCGTCGTTGAGGATGGCGGCGGGGAAGGCGCGGAAGATGTTGCCACCGCCGAAGTGTACCCATGTAGGTTCCTTGGCGGTCTTCTCGCGCACGGCCTTGATGTCAAACTTAGGAAGCTCATAGCCTTTCTGCTCCCATTCTGCGGCATTGAACTGGCCGCTCAGTATATCGTTTAGCTTCATATTATTAATAAGGTTTTTAATAATTTCTGCAAAGGTATAAAAAAGTATGTGAAGTACAAAAGAAACTGTGCTTTTCTTTTTGTTTCTTTCACTTATTTTGTACCATGTCACTCCATTCACTTATGGTCTTCTATCTAATCTTCACCCAGTACACCATGCCGGTGGTCTTGTGGCGGCTGACGAACTGGTATTCGGGACGGCTGAGGAAGGAGCCGATTTTGCGGAAGGTGCCGACCTCTTCCTTGTAGCCTTTGAAGTGTTTTTTCAGCAGCGCAGAGATGTCCTTGAGCGTCATCCACTGGCCGTCGGCATCGTCCTGCGGCTTCTGGATGACGGCCATCAGCATTTCGCCTAAGCCGCTGACTTGCTGGAACTTGAGGTTGTGCTGCATCAGGGACTGCTCCTGTTCGCGGGTCGGCCAGTAGCGCTCGCCATTGCGTATCTCCTGGTACAACTGGGCATACAGCTGCTCGTAGTTGACGGGGGAGCGGAAGTCGATGTCGCCGGTGACCGTCACGCAGACGAAGCGGCGTGCTCCGCTGGGGTCTGTGAGCGGCATCGACTCGTTGGTGGTGCCTATGAACGAGGCGAAGCGGCGGTGCTCCGAATAGGCCTTGCCGTAGGGTGGACGGTATTTCAGGTCGGCAGTGCTGACGATTAATATATCGGATCATCTCAGATCCATTTGTAACCATTAATGACATAAATAAGTAAAGTATTAAGTTATTGAAAATAAATCATCGAGTGTTACAACACTCTGCACCTGTCCACTATATTCGTTTTGCTTCAGTCCGTATGAAGAAAGGAAAGTCAGGTGTACCGTTTTCTTTCGTGGAATACGTTCTATGAGCGTCTGTGTCCTATCACGTAGCAAAGCATCATATTTTTTGTCAATAGTGAAAGCACTCGCGTAAAATTTTATCTCACATAAATTGACGACGTTGTCTGACCGGTCAATCAGCATATCTATCTGCTGCTTGTGGTCAGCGTTCTCTGTTATCCATGAAGATTCTGTGCTACTTACTCCAGCAATACCGAGTTTTGTCTTTATTTGTGAAATATGGGCAAAACATAGCTCTTCGAATGCATAGCCACGCCAAGTATTCAGACGAGGTGAAAGATTATTGTTCTGCCAAAACTTTGGGTCTATACTCTTGTGTCCATCAATGAAATAAAGATAGAACAGGCAGAAAGGATCTGTCAGCTTGTACCGTTCAATTTTTCCCTCTCCGTAGGGAGCATACGCAGTAATAAAATCACTGGCCACCAATCCTTTCAGAATGTCTGAGGCTCCACCTCCATCCTTGATACCTGTAGCCTTGAGGATTTCCTTCCTGGTAAATCCACCCCTGCGCTGGGCCAATAAACGGACAACCTTGATATAGTCTTCTGAATTCTTAAAGAGCGAGCCGAACAAACGGTCAAACTCTATTTTCAGTTTTGCATTCTTTCCAAAGAGCAGGAGATCGATATTCTGTGGCGTACTAAGCCCCTTTTCAAAAAGACTGAGATAGTGGGGAATTCCTCCAAGTACCATGTATGTTTGAGCCACATCATAACGGCTCATCATCATCTCTTGGGATTTGAAATATTCCTCACATTCATAGAGGGTAAATGGGAAAAGTTTTATCTCATGATTCAATCTGTTATAGAGACCACCCTTACTGTTGATAAGATTGTCTTCCATCCAAGCAGTAGCAGAACCACATACAATGAGCATGATGTTATCATGGCGTGCTGCCCATCCATTCCAGAAATGTTCAAGAGCGGGAATGAAACGCGAACGCGCGGTATCCATCCAGGGTAGTTCGTCAATAAAAACGACTTGCCTGCTTCCATCATCTTTTTGAGTAAGTAGTTTCTCCAGCAAGCGAAATGCCTCCAACCATGACTTAGGACAAGATTCCCCCTGCAGCCCATAGTCTTGTAATGAATAGTAGAACGTCTGAAGTTGGTCGCGCAACAGGTATTGCTTGTCACGGTCATACGGCGAAAGCCCTGTATGCCAGAAGGTCATTCTGTCTTTAAACACCTCTTTGATAAGGAATGTCTTGCCAACACGCCGCCGTCCATAGATAGCAACAAACTCGGAACTGCTGGTTCCATAAAGGCGTTCCAGTTCTTTGATTTCTTCTTTCCTGCCAATGATATTCATACTCAACAATGCTTTATTTCTCTGCAAAGGTACAAAAAAGTATCGATTTAGAGAAATAAAATGCTTTATTTTTCTGTGTTATATACATTTTTGATTGTTTTAGAGAAATAACGAGCCATTTCTGTTTAAACAAAGTCATTTGAGCACCTGCAACGCATCATCCATGAGAGCCCTCTTGTGTTTGAATATTCAATAGAGGACGAAGACGGATTATATCGGATCATTTCAGATCCCATCGGAAACCATTAATGACATAATCTGAGTTTGAAGAAATATAGTCAAGTTGCATTAAAAATTCAGAGAATTCTCTTCCAAAAGGAATGGAATGACACCAATATACTTAATACCCTCCTCATCTGTCCACGACTTTGCATTTCCGTCGAGGATAACAATCTTGCGGAAGAAGTCACCAGAGTTCTTTAGAGAGAAGGTCTCTTGATCTCTCTTTGCTTCTGTATCTACATTCAAAGCCGACTGAATATATACTTTTTCTCGCCCCGTATTGACGATAAAGTCAATCTCATATTGTGACTGCTGTTTCTTTCCATCCTTCACAATGGTCACCTCTACCACACCCACATCTACGCTATAGCCCCTGCGAAGTAATTCGATGAATATCATGTTTTCCATCAGATGTGACTTCTCCTGCTGACGAAAATTCAGTTTGGCATTCCGCAGACCGGTATCCACAGAATAGTACTTCAATGTATTTTCGAAATAGCGTTTCCCTTTTACATCGTATCGTTTGGCACTTGCAAACAGGTAGGCATCTTCCAGAAAGTTCAGATAGTTCTTGATGGTGTGGTCAGATGTGCTACGCTTCATCAGTGTGCCTGCGGCATTGGCCAGATTATGGGGATTAGTCAACGAGCCAACAGCAGATGACAAAGCATCAATCAACGCTTCCAACACTTCATCGTCCTTCAGCTTATACCGCTCTACGATGTCCTTGATATAAACCCTCTTGTGGAGTCCTTTAAGGTATTTACGCTTCTCTGTCTCATCCTGCTCCAGCACCGCCAGTGGCATACCACCATAGGTCAGGTACTCCTCCAACGCATCTGCCTTTTCCAGACCAGACACAGGGTAGTATTCTCTAAATGATAAAGGATATACCTTGATTTCCGACCCGCGATCACGGAAGTTGGTGATAATATCCTTTGAAAGCATCTTCGAGTTTGAGCCAGTCACATAGACATCCAGATTACTCCGTCCCATCAAGTCGTTCAGGATGTCATAGAACGTGGTGTAGAGCATATCATAGTCTTCTTCGGGTACCTGACTTTCGTCAACACCCGGATTCTTTATTTTGAACGACAACTGAATCTCATCAATGAACACATAGTAGCGCTTTGACGTATCCTGCGTTTTACTGAGCACATAGTTGTACAATTCATTGGGATTCCTGTACTTCACATGGGCTTTCTTGTCCAGCGCAACCTCTACGAAGCAGTCATCCGTAACTCCTTCCGTCTTGAGGTAATCCTTATAAAGGTAACCCTGTTTTTTCTCAATCCCTCAGACTGCCTTTATTTAAAGAAATCCTGCAAATTCTTGCAAAGTTACGAAAAGTCGAGCACAAAACAAAGAAACTCGTTTCTTTTTTTGTCGAGACGGAGTAACTTCGCTATCTTGATGGCAAAGTTACAAAAAAGTCCGAACCGCGCAAGCGATTCGGGGAATAATTTCTCAAAAGACTCAAATATTGGGAAATAGTGTTACTGTGTTTCCAGCATAGAAGTACTCTGTTTCACAAAAAGAAACTATAAGATAGTTAAAGAGAGTGTGTCAAAATACCAAAAAGGGAGGTTGACCACGAATTACACAAATCACACGAATTTGCATACTGCTAATAATCAACACTATAATAATTTGTGCAATTTGTAAAATTCGTGGTTCAAGAAATAAAGAGGCTATGTCGTTCATTATGACACAGCCTCTCTTGCCGTTTTCCTTACCAAGGAGTTAGTCAAAGAATCCGGGTTGCTTGTATTCGATGCCTAACTCGCGGTCGACGGTGGCGAGGATGCCCTGTACCTGTCCGAGGGCGAACATGCGGCCAAGCAGTGTGTAGCCAGAGTTGTGGCCGTGGTTCGACTCGTCCATCACGCCGCCAGGTTCGTCGGTAAATGTCATGCCGTGATCCACTCGCATGGGTAGCTGCGGGTTCTCCTGCTCGAAGATGCGGCACAGCTCGATGAGGTCGGCACGACCGCCGAGGTGGCTGGCCTCCGTGAAGTCGCCGTTGGGGAAGATGTGGCAGGAACGCAGGTGGACAAAGTGGGTGCGCGAGGCAAACTTACGGGCCATCTCAACGACGTTGTTGTAGGCACCGGCAGAGAGACTGCCGGCACAGAACGTCAGGCCGTTGTGCTTGTTGGGTACGGCATCGAGGAACCACTGGATGTCCTCCTCGGTACGTACGATGCGCGGCAGGCCGAGAATCTCAATGGGGGGATCATCAGGGTGAACACACATATTCATATTGCACTCCTCACAAACAGGCATGATAGCCTCGAGGAAGTACTTCATATTCTCGCGCAACTGAGCCTTGTCGATACCCTTATACAGGT
>JAEEGL010653057.1_pt1 | contig 12970 bp, 8 predicted proteins | sample 9134231 | NCBI WGS metagenome assembly JAEEGL01 (sample SAMN16246548, study PRJNA631951) | gut metagenome | biome: gut microbiome; feature: rumen; material: fiber-attached | host: Bos | place: Iran: Karaj | collected 2018-10 | reverse complement strand
TTCAAACAATTGCTGTGAGTTGACAATTCCTATCCTGGCCTGAGCCATGGCCATGAGCGGCAGCAATGCCATTGCTATGATCAAAAAACGTTTCATTGTCCTATCTTGTTTTTACACATTAATAATAATATGGTGACAAAGGTAGAGACTTTTTTTCAATCCCGCAACACGAATCGAAAATCGAAAGCCCCTCGCTGGCGAACTGCCGGCAAGGGACTTTCCATCTTAGCATTTATCGTGTCGTGAATTGAGTGTGTCTCCTTACTTAATGCCCAACTTGGCTTTCACCTTGGCGCTTACGTCCTCGGCATTGGTACCCGTGTAGATGATGGCACCGGCAGCCTGGTCAAAGATGAAGGTGTAACCGCCCTCGGCACCAACGGCCTGGATGGCGTTCTGCAGCTTCTGTGTAATGGGGGCGAGCAAGGTCTCCTGCTGGCGGGCAAGATCCTGAGAAGCCGTCTGCTGGAAGTTCTGAATCTTCACATAGTCGTCCTGCAACTCCTGGTTGTGGCGATCCTTGATGGCTTGGGGCGTAGTAGCATCCTTGTCGGCAGCCTCATAGTCAGTCATCTTCTTCTGGAAAGCGTCCTGCAGGTTCTTGAACTCGGTCTCATACTTGTCGCTCACCGACTTGAGGGTGTTCTCGGCGGTTGCCTTCTCGGGCATCACGTTGAAGATCTCACTGGTGTTGACGTAACCGAATTTCTGAGCTTGTGCACACAGGCACATGGTGGTAGCCGCGATGGCTAAGAGCATAAATCTTTTAAACATGTCTAAAAATGATTTTCGTTATTACAATTCTTCTTTTTCTTAATAATACACTATAACCTAAAGCCTAAGCCTTATTTATAACCCATCTTCTCGAGCACCTCGTTGCTCACGTCGATGCGGGGCGACGCAAAGATGATGCTCTGGCTGCTGGCGCGGTCAAAGATGACCTGGAAGCCACGCTCCTCACACACCTTCTTGCAGGCGTTATACACATCGTCCTGGATGGGCTTGATGAGCGACTGACGCTTCTTGAACAACTCACCCTGCGGACCAAAGTACTTGTACTGAAGCTGCTGAGCCTCTTTCTCCTTCTCGGTGATCTCGGCTTCTTTCTTCTTCTTCTGGTCGTCGGTCAGGAACACCATGTCGGCCTGGTAGTTCTTATACATGGTGTCGGCCTCTTTCTTGAGTTCGTCCACCTCGCGCTGCCAGCGCTGGGACACCTGGTTCAACTGCTCGTTAGCCATCTCATAGGCCGGGATGTTCTTCAGCACATACTCCATGTCCACGAGGGCAAACTTCTGCGCGTTGGCGGCCATGAAACCGGCAACAAGCGCCACTGCGATCAAAACGATTCTTTTCATATCTTTTTCTATTATCTATTTTAAAATTCGACTTTTAGACTGCGATAACCGCAAATCGTTTATTGATAACGTTGAAAAATTAACTTAATTGTGTTAATCCATTAGAATTCCTGACCAAGGATAAAGTGGAAGTTGCTGCCACCCTTCTGGCCATAGACGGTGTCAAAACCGTAGCCCCAGTCAATACCCATCATACCGATCATGGGCAGGAAGATGCGGGCACCCACACCAGCCGAACGCTTGATGTTGAACGGGTTGAAGTCCTTGACACTTGTCCAGGCATTACCGCCCTCGATGAACACGAGCGGATAGATAGTGGCGCTCTGCGACAGCATCAGCGGGAAGTGCAGCTCCATGACAAAGCGGTCATAGGCATAGCCCTCGCTGCCGTAGGGGGTGAACACACCGTTCTCATAACCACGCAGGGCGATGGTCTCGGTGGCATAGGTATAGGAACCGGTCATACCGTCACCACCAACATAGAAGGTCTCGAACGGCGACTTCAGCCACTTGTTCCAGCTGCCCAGCAGACCGAAGTCGGCACGGGTCATGAGCACCAGCGTCCAGCGACCGTCGGGATCGGTGAGCGGCGTGTAGGTGCGCGCCTGGAATTTGAGTTTCCAATATTCGATCCAGCGATACAGTTCTTTCTTGGACTGCTCGGTGGAGCTCTTGCTCAACGCTTCCCAGTTCTTCTTACCGAACAGGTTGGCAGGAGGCGTGGCATTGAAACTCAAAGTGAAGGAGCTACCCTTGCGGGTGTAGAGCGGGTTGTCGATACTGTTGCGCGACAGGGTCAGACCCAGCACAATCGAGTTAGACACACCGTTCTTCATATAATAAAGGTACTCCCAATTCTTGAGGCTGTACCACTGGTAGCTCAAGCTGGCCATGAAGGTGAAGTAGTCATCGGGCCACTTCAGTCGCTTACCGAAGCCCACCGTCACACCAGCCATCTGCAGGTACTTGTTGGGGTCATAAGCGTTCTCGTAGTAATTGTAGCCACCGTAACCGCCATAACCGTAACCGTAGCCATAGCCACCCATACCATAATAATTGTTGTACATGTTGTACATCGCATTTTGGTACAACTGGCTATAGTAGGACGAGTTGATACCCGTTTGACGGCTGTAGAAGGCCGATAACGACAGCGAGTTAGGACGCTTGCCGCCAAACCACGGATCAAGGAACGACACGCTATAGGCCTGGTAGTACTTGGCGTTGGTCTGGGCACTGATGGTGAACGTCTGGCCCTCGCCCTGCGGGATAAGGCCCTTGTAGGACGACGGGTGCAGCAGGTTCTGAATCGAGAAGTTTGTGAACTTGAGCGAGGCCTTGAGGATGACACCTGTCTGACCCCAACCGGCACTCAGTTCCACTTGGTCATTGGCCTTGCTCTCGAGGTTGAGGATGATGTCCACCGTGCCGTTGTCGGCATTGGGTTCGGGGCGGATGTCCATCTTCTCGGGGTCGAAATGTCCTGTTTGTGCAATCTCGCGTGCCGAGCGCATGAGGTCCTCCTTGGAGAACAGGTCACCGGGACGAACGCGCAGCTCACGACGCACCACCTTCTCATACAGGCGGTCATTACCGTTGATGACCACCTTGTTGATGCGGGCCTGTTTGCCCTCGAACATGCGCATTTCCAAGTCAATGCTGTCCCCCTCGATTTTGCTCTCGATGGGTACGAGCTGATAGAACAGGTAACCGTTGTTCAGGTACAGGTTGGAAACAGCGTCATCATCTTCCTGTGTGCGCTTGGTGAGCAACTTCTGGTTGTACACATCACCCTTCTTTATACCCAAGATCTCGTTGAGAATGACCGACGGATAGACGGTGTTTCCCACCCAGGTGATGTCCGAGATGTAATAACGCTTGCCCTCATCAACCTTGAGGTAAACGTCAACGCTCTTCCCATCATAGGGGACCACGCTGTCGCTCACGATGACAGCGTCGCGGTAACCCTTCTCGTTATACTTGTCGATGATGAGTTGCTTGTCGGCCTCATAATCGCTCTGGACGAACTTCTTTTGAGAGAAAATCTTCAAGATGTCCTTCTTCTCATTGGTCTTCTTCATCGTGCGCTTGATCTTGCGGTCGCTCAGCACTTCATTGCCATCGATATAGATCTTGTGCACCTTGATTTTCTCATGCTTGTCAACATTGATGTTGACGATGACCTCGTTCTGCTTGCTCAAGTCAGGTTCTTGGACAATTTCGCAAGTCGCCTGGCCAAAGCCCTTGTTGGCATAATATTTCTCAACGATGATCTTGATGCGGTCGGCAATATTAGGTGTCATCTGGCTGCCCACCTGGAAGTTAAGGCGCTCCATGATGTCCTTTTTCTCACCGCTCTTCATGCCATTGTAATTCACTTGCGAGACGCGGGGCTGCTGGCGCAGGTTAAACACCAGCCATGCCTGGTCCTTATAAATCTTCTCGACACGGATCTGCACCTTGGAGAACAGGCCTTGGCGCCAGAAGCGCTTGGCTGCTGTCTTGATGTCCTCACCGGGAATATCGATGCGCTGGCCCACGGCTAGCCCCGAATAGCCGATGATGATGTTTTCATCGTAGTTTTCCACTCCCTCCACACGGATGCCTGCAATCTCATACTTGCTGGGCGTGCCGGTGAAGATGATTTTAGGATTATAAATCGTATCATTAACGGTGCGCGTCTCCTGCGCGTTGACAGCGACAGGCATGAGCAGGGCCACCGCCATGAGCGTCAGCAAGACGTGCTTGATATTGATTGATTGTCTCTTCATTGTTCTTCGTTAACCTGTTCGCTCGTTTTACCGTAGCGGCGCTCACGCGCCTGGAAGTCAGCTATCGCGTCAACAAAGTCTTCCTTGGTAAAATCGGGCCAATATTTTGAGGTGAAGTAAAGTTCACTGTAAGCTATCTGCCACAGCAGATAGTTGCTCACTCGCAAGTCACCGCCAGTGCGGATGAGCAAATCCGGGTCGGGCATGTCGGCTGTGGCAAGGCGCGACGCGAACATGTCGTCATCGATGTCGGCAGGGGTCAGAGAACCCGCGGCAGCCTCGCTCGCCAACCGGCGGCAAGCCTCAACAATCTCCCAGCGCGATGAGTAACTCAACGCCAGGCACAGCACCAGACCGGTGCAATGTCCCGTGTCCTGCATGCATTTGCGCAGGCGGTTGGAGGCGAACTCGGGCATGCGGCCCATATCGCCGATAGTGGTCAAGCGCACGTTGTTCTTGATCAGGTCGGGCGTCTGTTTCTCGATGCTCACCACAATGAGGTTCATCAACGCATCCACTTCGTCCTGCGGACGGTTCCAGTTCTCGGTCGAGAACGTGTAGAGTGTGAGATATTTCACGCCCACCTCGCTGGCTATCTCGGTAGCCTGACGAACGGTGTCCACTCCGTTCTCGTGGCCGAAGCTGCGCTCGTGACCATGCTGCTTGGCCCATCGCCCGTTGCCGTCCATGATGATGGCGACATGGCGCGGAATGCGCGTCGGGTCAAGTTGCTGTATTTTCTCGCTGAGTGATGACATCGCAATATTATTCTATATAGTTACACTTGATGCAACGCTTGCCGAACTCGTAGGACACCGTGAATTGTGCGAACGAATACCAGTCGGTGTTCTTGGCAAACGAGTGCTTAATGCCGAACAAGTCGCTCAAGCCGTCGATGCGGTCGCTGAACTCCTTGCGCATGGTGAACTCAAAGCTCATATTGAGCCTGTCCTTGTGTTTGTATTTCACTCCGATGCCAAAGGGCACGGTAAACGACGCCTGATTGTGACCGTCGCAAATGGCGAACACAAAACCGACACCGGCCACCATGTAGGGGGAGATGGGTTTTAACTTTTTGTACATCGGACCGCGACCGAAGTTCAAGAAATTGAACTCTGCCGTGAATCCTGCGTCAATGAGACTGGAATTAAAGTCATAATCAATCCCATCGGGGTACTGAGTCAGATCATCCTTGCTGTTGCCACGGATGTTGGCATAGTTGAGGTTGGCCTTGAAGGCCCAACGGCTGTTGTGGTTGTAACGGAAGATGCCGCCCACAGTGAAACTGGGGTGCTTGAACACATTACCGCTGTTGGCCTCGCCCAAATAGCCGGTCATTCCCAATGACGGACCCACCTCATACTTGTAGGACTGCGCCACCGCTGCAGTAACGGTGAGCACAATGAACAACGCTATGAACAGTGTTCTCTTCATCATTCTCAATACACGGGAGCGTTCGTCAAGCGATTATACACGCCGCGCCAAAGATAGGGCAACAACTGATTCTGATTATTGAATCCACCGAACAGGTAGATATAGGGGCACTCCCATGAGTTGGTCAAGGCCACCACTCGACGAGGCATGTGGTTGCCACCGCCTGCAGTCAAGGTCTCGAACTGCACAAAAGCCTGAGCGCCGTAGAACTTGGGCATGTGGCTAGGTTGCGACAACGTTGTGCCGCCCTTATACCAGGTGATACCCTGCGTGTCCGACAGATAAATGTCGCCGTTCAAAGTGCCGTCGGCAAGTTTACCGCCCATCAGATACCACGTTTCCTGGCGGCCGTAACGACGCACGCCTTTCAACGGTTTGTAGGTATAGTAGGCGAACAGGGTGGCATCGGTCAATGCAGGCAACACGTTAGTGTGGACGTTGTTGATTTTGCCCCATCGATGACCGTCAAAGCCCCACACGTCGTTCAAGACCTTACCGTCGCTGTCAATACCGCCCACGATCATGGATTGTTGAGCAATAGTCCACTTGTTATCGGTCGAAATCATGCCCGAAGAGTGGTTCACAGGGAAACCTTCCTCAACAGCACTCATCGTGAAACCATCGCTGTGGGGATACTCATCATGGTAATAGCCATCATCGCCGTGCACAATACCCAGCACGCGGTCGTCATAGGCGCCCAACACACTATGCCATGTCACGCCACAGGACGACCATTCATGACCATCGGCCGAGGTGTAGAGCACACCGTCGGCATCAAGCATGTAGAGTGCGTCGTCGGTGGCTACCAGCGACTGCACCTGGGGCACAAAGGGTAAGGTGACACTTTCCTTGCTCCATTCACTCTGATCGGGGGTGGATGCTGTAAACAGGAAACTCTCGTAGCCGTTATAGTTCAAGATGCGATAAATGTCGCCCTGCTTCACGGCCTTGTGACCAATGGCAGTATAACGATAACCCGGCAAGTCGCGACGCCACGACTCACTCCAGATGAGCGTGTCGGGATTCACCTTGTGGACAAGCACCTTGACCTCGTAATCCTTGACCATGGTCTTATCGGCCGACGTAACGGTGAGCACGGTCCTTCCGGTGAAGTCCAAGCTCTTGGTCATCGAGGTGGTATAGTTGATGGCCGTGTCGGCCTGCACGGTAGCTCCGGTGATGTTGAATATAGCCGAGTTTACAGTGTTCAGGAAATCAATGGTCACCTTCAAAGCCGAGATGTCGGTGCCCACGGGCAGCGAGTCGGCATTATAGATCAAGCCATTGTCATAGTCAACAGTGAAGTGCACCGAATCCAAGTCGGCAAGCACCTCGGAATTGGCCTGGAGTGCGAATCCCTTGATAAGCGTTGTCTGTTCGCTTTCGCTGTAGCTGTAAACGCTGTCATCATCGTCTTTATCCTTGTTGCATGAGGACAATGCTGACACGAGCGAAAGCATTACTGCCAACGCCAGCATGAGATATAGCGGAGTTCTATTTGTCATTATCGTTTCGGTTGTTCTTTATAACAAACGGCAAAATTACAAATTTTGTGCAAGCCGAGCGCAAAAAAGTTCACATAATTTGCCGACGCGCAGCCAAAATTATCCGCCTCAAAGACGGTTACAAACGAGAACTTTCCCTCTAATAATGTATAAAACCGCCTTTTTGGCGGGCCAAAGATACTATTTAACAAGCATACTGAATGTGCCTGTTAAAGATAATAAACGCATTTTCGGCGCTTTTTACACCTTTTTAACGAAGTGAAGCGGTCGGGATTAGTGTGGTGATGGTATTGCCATCAATGTGATGGCAGGAAATGACATTTCCCTCAATGACCGGAGCTGCCACACCCTGCCACACCCTGCGCGGACTGGTTTCGATGCGCGCTTCGTCCCACAGGCCGGCATCTATCATCTGCTGCAGCACCCGGGTACCGCCCTCAACCATCACGCTGGTCACGCCACGGCGATACAAGTCCTCGAGCCACAACTGTGGGCTGGCTGTGTCCATTTTGACATATTCCACACATCCGTCCACAGCGTTTTTCACACCATTATAGACGATGGCGGGTAAACCGTCGGTGAACAGTTTAAGGTCGTGCGGGATTGACAAGTTGTGAGACAGCACGACACGCAACGGTGAACGACCGGGCCAATAACGGGTAGTGAGCGAGGGGTTGTCGATGCGGGCCGTGTTAGCCCCCACGACGATGGCGTCACACAAGCTGCGCTCACGATGCATCAGGCACATGGTCACCGGGGTGGACATGCGCAGGGGATTCTCGCCGGCCTCGGGCGGCAACGCGATGAAACGGTCGGCCGTCTGCGCCCACTTGAGTTGCACCCACGGGCGACCGATGGTGTGGGCGGTCATGAAACGGCGATTCAGGTCGCGACATTCCTGCTCCAGCATACCCACAACAACCTCGACGCCGGCGTCTCGCAGCAAGGCCACACCACGGCCTGCCACCTTGACAAACGGGTCTAAACACCCCACGACCACGCGCGGTATGCCGCACTCGATGAGAAGATTGGCACACGGGGGCGTTTTTCCATAGTGTGAGCACGGCTCTAATGTCACATAGATGGTGCTGTCTTTCAGCAAGTTCACATCATCAACACTGGCCACGGCATTCACCTCGGCATGGGCCTCGCCGCATCGGCGGTGCCACCCTTCACCGATGATGGTCCCGTCGGGACCGACAATGACCGCACCCACCATGGGATTGGGCGATGTGTGCCCCATCCCTAAGCGGGCCAGCTGCAAAGCTCGGCGCATGTATTTCTCATCTTCCATCATCAACTACGCTCTGCGATGGCGAAACGCGGCTTACCGAAGCTGTCGTCAAGGATGCGCACCTCATCAAAGCCGTTATCCTCCAGCAGACGTTTCACCTCGGCTCCGAAGCGCTGATTGATTTCCAGGTACAGGCGACCGCCTTTTTCCAGCGATTCGCAAGCATAGCGAGCGATTGCCTTATAGAACAGTAAGGAATCATTATCAGGCACGAACAGCGCCTGTCCTGGCTCATAGTCCTTGACGTTGCGCTCCATCGCCTCGCGCTCACTCCAGCAGATGTAAGGCGGATTGCTCACGATAATGTCATAGGGTGCTGCTGGTTGAGGTGCCAGCATGTCGCTCTCGAAAAAGCGCACTTTGACCTTGAGATTGGCGGCATTCTCACGCGCTACTGCCAGCGCGTCCCGCGAGACATCAAGCGCATCAACTTGGGCAAACTTCAACGCCCTGGCCAGCGAGATGGCGATGCAGCCGGTGCCGGTGCCCATGTCGAGCACCCGCAGGTCGCTGCCCGTGTTCTCGTCGATAATGAGGTCCACTAGTTGCTCGGTCTCGGGACGCGGAATGAGCACAGCGGGGGTCACCTTGAACTTGTGTCCGTGGAACAGCGCGCTGCCAACGACATACTGCAACGGCTCGTGACGGCGCAACCGTGCGATGATGTCGGCGACACGTTCCTCGGCAAACTCGGGCAATTCGCTTTCCTGCCTGAGTGCCACATCCACCGGGTCATAGTTAAACACATCCTCGCAGATGACGCGAATCATCGCCTGCACCTCTTGCGGCTCGGCGACTCCGACCAGGCCACTCCTGAGTTGTTCAATAGCTTCTTTAAGTTTCATAATGGGCAAAATTAGTGCAAGCTGCGCAAAATGGCAAATATTGTGTGAGCAAAATGCATTCGTGCATCCCCACTGCCCGATTTCACCATGAAGAAAAACACTCATCCTCAAGCTGCACACGGCCTCGTTTTAAAAACACCGACCCGCCCTGAATGCCAGAGCGGGTCAGCATGATAAGATGATATCACGTCATCACTTGGCGATGAAATGGTAATGGCCTGTCATGTCATTAAAGAACACTTTATAGGTGCCTGCTTTAACAGGGATATTCAAGCCTCCATTTTCTCCCTGGCCATAAGGGAACATGTCTGTGCCCCAATTAAAGGACCAGTCACCATCGGCAGCGAACTTCAGTTCTCCATCGCTGGTCAGTGTAAACTCATCCACATACCAGTCATGATTCTCTACTGCTGGCGAACCTGTGTTCACGGGTGTCATAATGTCCTCGGTAGTGACCCAACCGTTGAAATACCCTGGCATTGCGATGTATTGAAAGGCGTAAACCGTCGACAGATAGGGTTCAATGTTCAAGGTCATGGTCTTTGTATTCAACGTGATCGTGTAATAACCATCATTCAAGAGAAATGAGGAAAAGTCGGGATCGTCGAATGTGCCCACCACATAGTTACCCTGATTATCTACGCCCCATCCTTCAACAATATTACCGGGCTCGTGCAGAATCGTGAAATAGCCGCGCGGGACATGCCCCGACCATGTGAGCGTTCCCTTGCCTTGACTATCGAACTCTCCGTCGGGATACATGGGCAATACGCTCACACCCAAGGCTTCTTCTCCAGTCTCATAGCCCCAGATGTTGCTACCGAAGAAATTGCCCCACAAGTACCACATATCAATGCCCTTGGGTGCTGGCCATTCATTGGTGAGCAAGTAGTTGATGAGCACGGTCAAGTCGTCCATATTTATGGGACCGTCTTCATTCGTGTCGGCAGCAGGTAGATTAATCGATGAGGCGTCACCGGTGAGCAGGTAATTGATCAGCAAGGTCAAGTCGTCCATGCCAACCGCGCCATCGCCGTTGAGGTCGCCCCTGATGAATTCACCCGGGAAGTCGGCCTCGGTGATGTTTTGGAACTTCTTCCAAATAGTCGCTTGGCGATAGGCTTGTGCACTGCCGCGGGGAACAATGAGTTGGACACTTGAATATTGCGCTTCGGAGAAGGGCTCGTGGGTGAAGTCGAATTCGCAGGTGGGTGGCGTGGTGGCCCTGACGGTGAGGGTGGTCAGGCCATTGGCACCGACAAAGGCACTATAGCCGAGGGAGGTGAGTGTGGCAGGCAGGTCGGCCGAAGTCAGCGATGAGCAGTTGTAGAAGGCGTAGTTTTCGATGGTGGTGACGCCATTGGGAACCTCGATATCAGGCAATGCCGTGCAACCGTAAAACGCGTATCCTTCAATCTTGCGGAGTGAATTAGGCATAGTGATGCTGGTGAGCGACACGTTGCCGCGGAAGGCCTCGCTGCTGATCACCTCTGTTCCGTCGGGAACCGTGTAATCGGTGGTTTTGCCCTCGGGGAAGGAGACGAGCCGCTTGCCGTCCTTGGTGTACAGGACGGCATCGATGCTGGTGTAACGGGGGTTGCCTTCAGTGACATAGATGCCATAGAGGAGCGGGTCGACGATGAAGGCATCGCTCCTGATGCTGTCGACCGATGCGGGAATCCAGATTTTGCTGAGGTTGCGCATGTGTGAAAACGCGTAACCGCCGATTCGCTGGACACCTTCATGCAGGACGGTCTTATCGACCTTAAGGCAGTTGTAGAAGGCGTAGTTGCCGATGGTTTTTACGCTGAAGGGCACTTCAGCCCTGACCATCTTAGTGCAGCCGTAGAGGGCATAGTTATCAATCGATGTCACGGTGCACAAGTTGCCCTGATAGGCCACCTTGGGCGAGATGCCGGGATCCGCAATGTTCACGTTGGTGACATCGGTGACTGTAGTGCTGAGGGCGGCGTCGGTGGTCTTGTAGATGAGGCTGTCGACGGTAAACTCAGTGCCGGTGGCCAGGGGCGAGATTTCGGCAACGTTGAAGGTGAAGTCACTTGCATTCCAGTTATGATTGGCATAGGCGCTGGAGGAGCCGGCGGGCACATAGAGTCTGGTACCGTTTGCAACATTGAATCCCACGTCGTAGAACGCATTTTCTATAATTGTCGGTGGTGTAGCCCCTGCAAAAGTAATCTCACTCAGGTTATCGGTATAGAGTAAAGCCATATCCCCAATGGTCTCGAGGGTTGATGGCAGATAAAGAGACTCCAGTTGATCACAATAGGCAAATGCGGAGTGATTAATCGTCTGCAATCCTTCGTCAATGACCACGCGTTTCACCTGAGAGCGGTAGAATGCGGCAGCCCCCAAATCGTCCAAGCCCTGGGGAAGGTAAGCCGACTGCAGAGCCGAAGTCCCATCAAATGCATAGGCCCTGATGGAGTCGGTCCCGTTGAGCACCGAGTAATGCTTGTCGGGCCTGGCAGCGGGATAGCAGATCAGCGATTGGGGCTGGCCATCAGCCTTTTTAGAGTAAAGCACATCGTAGTCGAGCATGAAATGAGGATTCTCGGCAGGCATGATGAATGAGGTCAGCGACGTGCAACCAAAGAATGGCATAGAGCCGATGTACGACAAATTAGGTCCGATGACGCAGTATAAGAGGTTGGTAGCGTCCTCAAAGGCGTAGTCGTCGATGGTTGTGCAGTTATAGGCTGACTGAGTGATGACTTCGGTCTTCTGCGGGGCATAACGGATGAGCCGCGTCTGCTGCTTGTCATACAGGACATTATCAACGGCGCTGTAGTTCGGATTGGCCCCGTCGACAGTGATTTCGGCCAGGGACGGACATTCCTCCAATGGTGCCTCATCGATGAAACGGACGCTTGCGGGGAAGGAGATGGAAGTCAGATTATGGCAAGCTCCGAACACACGATATCCGATGGTATCAACACCCTCAGACAGGTCAAGCGATGTGAAGCCCGTGTTGTAGAAGGAGTAATGATCGTACTTCTTGACACTTGAGGGAATAGAGATTGTGTTCAATTCAGTGCAGTAAGTGAAGCACTGCAGGGGAATCTCGGTGAACCCTTGGCCGAAGGAAACATTCTGCAGTGACTCGCAGCGCATGAAGCACAATTCGCCCATCGACTGCACGCTACCGGGAATAGTTGCACTCGTGAGCGCCGGGCAGCCATAGAAACAAGCCCTGCCAATGCTTTGCACTCCATATGGAATGTAGATGCTGGTGAGTCCGGTCTGACGGAATGCATAGTCGCCAATTGTTCTCAAAGTGCTGTAAATAGAGATCTGTGTCAATGCCGTGCAATTGTAGAATGCCGCATAGTCAATCACGGTGACAGTACCGGGAATAGTCACCCCTGTCAGGTCGGAACACTGGCGGAAGGCCGACTCGCCGATGGCGGTAATGGTGTAGACAATGCCTTCATGGGTAACCGTCGACGGGATGCGCACGATGCCGCTGTAGGAGTTATAGTTACGGTCCTTATAGGTAACCTCGGCTGTGTTGGCGCCAGTGATGCGGTAATAGATACCGTTTGACACAAAGTCATAACTCTTGCCGACGATGTTGGAAAAGTTCTGCCATACCGAGGCCGACTGGTACTGGCTCACGGCATTATCGGGCACATAGAGCGTGGCGTTGGAGTAGGCTGCCGTGGGGAAACAACTGCTGTCGGTGCAGATGGGGGGTGTCGTGGCCCTGCAGGTGATGCTGGTGAGTGCGTTGCAATTAACGAAT
>JAEEGL017413171.1_pt1 | contig 12971 bp, 12 predicted proteins | sample 9134231 | NCBI WGS metagenome assembly JAEEGL01 (sample SAMN16246548, study PRJNA631951) | gut metagenome | biome: gut microbiome; feature: rumen; material: fiber-attached | host: Bos | place: Iran: Karaj | collected 2018-10 | reverse complement strand
GCTTGTTTAAACATATCACGAACACGGCTTGCACCAACACCAACAAACAATTCTACAAAATCAGATCCACTTATATAATAAAATGGTACATTAGCTTCTCCAGCAACAGCACGAGCAAGAAGTGTTTTACCAGTTCCAGGAGGACCAACTAATAATACTCCCTTAGGAATTCTAGCTCCTAATTTTTGGAATTTCTTTGGACTTTTTAAAAAGTCTATTAACTCTTTTACTTCTTCTTTTTCTTCTTTTAAACCAGCAACATCTTTGAAAGTAACTTTATTTCTACTATCAGAAAGTTTTGCCCTACTTCTTCCAAAATCAAATGATCGATTAGCACCACCAGCTTGACGATTTAAAAAATAAAGGCCTCCACCAACAATTAACACAATTGGTAAAAAATTAACAAGTATAACAAGTAAAGTACTACTAGTTGGATCCTTATTAACTTCAATCTTATAATCATATTTTTCATATCCATCAACTAGTTCTTTAATAACTTCTTCAGATAATGGAGCAGTAACCTTAAAAGATTCATTTTCTTTATAACCTTTTAATTTACCTTCAATGTTATAAACTCCACCATCATTGTTAGGAGTTATTTCAATATTAGTAACATCTCCACTACTAATTTTACCCATTAACTCATTAAAAGTTAATTCATTAACTTTAACACTCATTACCTTATACATGTAGAATAAAAAAATCATTAATATTACTAATAGTATATAAGGAATTACATTTTTTTTAACTTCTTTTTTTATCATAAAATTTCTCCTCTACAAACATCTAAATATTATATCACATTTATCAGACTTTAGTCCATTATATTTTGATTTTTTTATTTTAGGAATCCATATAATCTGATTATTACTATCAACAACAATTGGCCAAGAATCTCTTTTATTTAATGGAATCTTTGCATCAATTAATATATCACTAACTTTTTTAGTACCTGACATATTTTTAACACTCATTCTATCACCAGTATGTCTTGTTCTAACATAAAGTGGTAACATAACATCTTTACTATTAATTCTTAATATATCATTACCATCCGTATCACATTTATCCAACCTTTTAATAACCATGCCATTTGGTAATGTTACTTCATCAGTTAGTTCGATATCATATGACATTATACAATCAATATTTTTTTTAAAATATACTTTATTATATTCCTTTAATACTAAATAATCATTGGGTAATGATAAAGATAAACTTGCTTTTTTTGATTTAATTAAATCAATAACCAAATTAACATGCCTATCATCAATTTCCATTAGTTCATCATGATAGATTAAACTAAATATATAATCAATAATTCTTCTTTTAATAAATTCATCCGTTTTATTAAATTCTAAAACATCAATTATACCATCTTTATAAACTCTTTCCATTTCTATATTAACCAATTTATTAATTAAATTATCACATTCTAAAAGAGTTCTACTAAATTTTAAAAATTTTTCATGAACACATTTATCTTCACTTTTCAAGAAAGGTAATACATTTTTACGATATCTATTTCTTGTATATTTATCTTTAAAATTGCTTTTATCAATTCGATATGGAATATTTTTTTCCTTATCAAATAATTCTAATTCTTCTTTAGTAACAAAAATTAATGGTCTAACTAAAACGTAATTATCCATTTTTATAATATTATTAAAACCACTATATCCTCTTAATGTAGAACCTCTTACAATTCTCATAAGAATTGTTTCTATTAAATCATCTCCATGATGCCCAGTCATTAGATAATTTGCCCCATATTTATTAATTAATTCATTATAAAAATGATATCTAATATTTCGTGCTTCATTATGAAAATTATCATCACCATATTTTTCAATTGTCATCGATTCAAATAAAATATCATTATCAAGACAATATCCTTTTAAAAACTCTTCTTCTTCTTTACTTTCATTTCTCACATTATGATTAATATGAGCAACAATTAATTTATATTTTAATTCTTTTCTTAACTCTTTCAATATATACAAAAGGGCCATAGAATCAGGTCCTGCTGATACACCAACAACAATTACATCATTACTATTAAGTTTTAATTTATTAATTAAAAAATCATAAACCTTATCCATAATTTCTTCCTTTTCACTTATTTTATAAAAAAAAAATATATATATCAAGTAATTTTTCAAAATATTAAAAAAAGATAGAAATAAATCTATCTATTTTTTTATTCATTATTATTGGGTAATCTAATTATTAACTCACCATCTTTAGAATAAAAATATTTTTCTCTTGCATAACGTGCTAAATAATCAGTATCTTGTAATCTTTCTATTTCATTATTAAGTTCTTGTTCTCTTTCTTGTAGTGCAATTTTTCTTTTTTCAAGTTCATCAGCTTCCTTATATTTATCAACAATTTGACTAATAATATTTGATACACTAACTAAAACAAAAAGAATTATGCCAAGTGAAAAAAAGCCAAAAACAAGCATTCTTTTAGCATTTTTTTTCATTGTTACTTTTTTCGTACTTTTTTTCATGCTTACACTCTCCTAATATAAGGATAACAAATGAAAATATTATTTTCAATTATTTTAAAGTAGATTTTAATAACTTTACTCTTAACTTGACAAATATTTTATTATATATATAAAAACTACTAAAAAGAATTAATAAAAAATATATATGAAATACTCCATCATTAACTAAATATAATAACAAGTAATATAACATAAATATTATTATACAAAAAAATATATTACTTATGAAATTAATAATTACATGTTTTGTAAATAAATATTTATAAAATAAATTAAACATTAAAGAAAAAAATATTCCATATAAGAAGGATAAAAAAATTGACTTTATTTGTACAATTAGTTCCATTATTTAAATAATCTACTTAAAATAGATCCTTCTTTTTCATTTTTTTTATCATCAATGTAATCAAAACTTTTTATAAATCCTTTAATAGTAATATTTCCTTCTCTAGTATCAAGTTTAACCAATTCCAAATCTTCACCTTTTAATGCTAAATACCCCATGACAGTTTCAACAAGAAATTCTTCATTATCAAAACTTTCTACTTTTTTTACACCTGTTACTAAAACATTTTTTCTTTCTACAACATTTATACTATGACTAAAATTAGCAATTTCTTTTTCTTTTTCCATACACTCTCCATTTAATTATATGTAAAAAAAAAGAAAAAAGACTTTCTTTTCTCTTTTAAAATTCTTCTTTAATTTCAGAAGTTGTTGCTCTTTCATAAGCTCCTAAAATAACTTCATTAAACATTTCTCTTGTTTCTTTGTTAATAGGATGAGCTTGATCAACATGAACTTTTAATTCCTCATTAATTGTTCCGTCTTCATTACGAGCAGGTATTACTTTACTTGGCATAGCTACTACCATTTTTTCTGGTTTTTCAATAATTCTAATGTCTTTTACAACAAAACAATCATCTAAAGTAACTTCTACTACTCCTTTAACATTTGAAGTTGGCTTGTCGAATTTTCTTCCTTGCACTTTTGTAATTTTCATGCTTTTACCTCCTTGGAAATCATTCTATTTAAATTATATAATAATCTTTTTTAAAAATCAATTTATATTTGTCAATTTATTGATTATTTTTTATTTCATTAGCTTCAATTCTTAATTTAATACTATAATAACTATTAGCAAATTCATTAGTCGTATAAATTATTTTATTCTGTGCTTCTGGTTTAGCAGGAAAAATAGTAACTGTAGTTAATTGATTAGAATTTTTCATATAACGATCTGCTGTAACATTACCGCTAGTTGAAACTGCCATAGATGGATTACCTTCAGCAAGTGTTGTTCTTTTAGTAGTTGATGATACAAAGGCCAAATTAGAATCTAACCATAAATCTATTTCATATGTTTTTGTCGTTAAAAGAGTTGTATCTTTAATTAATCCTGTTGCAATTAATATCTCACCATTAGTATATGATGGACTTGTGGCCGTTGAATAATTATTTGTTGTAATACTAATACCATCACCATTTGCTGGTGGAATAAATTTCATTTTCATTGTATTATCTAAAAGTCTAGTTCTACCAGTCTCAGCATCACCTGGAATTGCATAAATTTTAAATTCTACACCATTTGTCAAAGTATTATGTCCTGAAATAGAAAAAGTTAATTTATTATTGCTTCCTATTTCATTTTCTGTCAAAGGAAATTGATTAGATACATTTAATATATTACCATCTTGATAATCAAAATAAATAAGTCCCGTTCCCATCGTGTTTTCAGGTCCTGTTCTTGTATAATTAAAGAATGCATAAGTTGCACCAAATAATGCAATGATAACTAATAATATACCTAAAATACTATAATATTTTTTTTTATTATTTATTTCACTACTATTCTTTTTCTTTTTTAATTGATACTCATCATTCATATATGCCTCACAATCATAAAACAATTATATAATACTTCATAACAAAAATCAATTATTTTATAAAAAAATAAAACACTTATAAAAGTGTTCTATTTAATTTACTAAACTAAATTATGATCTAGATTCGCCCATGTATACTCCGCCAGTTTGTTTAGCTTCAACACGGATTTTAAATGTCAAATTATTTGTAGCTAATGAATTCCATTGTTCTGTAGTCATTACAGTTCTTCCATCAACCCAAGCATCAGTAGTTCCATTTTGATCAGTTGCAGCATTACCTGAACCAGCATAGGTATCAGTAATAGCAACATTAGCAGGAAGTGATGCAGTAACTGTAAGAATTCCACTAACAGCATTAGCAGCACCAGCAGCAATATGTCCAGTAACTAAATCTAAGTTATTAGAAATACGAGTACCAGCAGATACAATTGTACGAGTACTACTTCCATCATTCAAAGCATTTGTTTCAGTAACAGTTACTTGAATAGGTACAGGTGTAGTACTAGTATAGTTTTGAACATCTACTACTCTTACACGGTAATCAATACCATCTGGATATGTTGTACTTCCATCAATGTTAATAGTTACACTTGATGAATTATTAGCATTCTCTCCACCAGGTACTGTTGGGAAGAAATTTGCAATAGCAATATTTCCTGTTTGACTAGAAGTAAAACTAATTTGACCAGTTTGAATAGATTGAGTAGTTGAACTAGTTCTTGTATAGTTGAAGAATGCAAATGAAACTCCTACTACAGCAACAACTAATATAGCAACTCCAATTACTGACAATAGTACTTGCTTACTTTGTTTTGAATTGTCCATTTTATAATCCTCCTTTACTCTACAAATATAACATATAAAAAAAATTCTATCAATAGTTTTTTTAAAAATTTTTCATATTTTTTTATTTTTTTTGACAAATTATTTTTTTTATTATTATATTTTGATATCTATTAAAAAAATGGAGTTACCAACCCCATCTTTCAACTGTAAAATGTATATTTCTTTGACGTCCAATAATAACTGTATCAGCCTCACTTGGATATAATAAATCCATTGTTAATCCAACTATTGCACTACCACGATCAAGAACTATTCCATAGAAACTATCACCCTCAATAAATTTAAAATTACTTATTTTAACAATACTTCCACATGGAATAGAATAATCTGCGGCTAATATTCTTATTTTTCCATATGTTTTATCATTATAATATATCTTTCCATTTAATACATTTGGATTAGGTTTACAATATACCATACCAAGACAACCTGGACAATCTGGTCCATAACCAGTTAAAGTACCATTAAATTCTATTTGATACTTATTTCCATATTTTTTTATATCTTTCGTATTAGTCACTAATTTTATTTTAGGAGTAAATATGTCAGCATTTTCATATTCAGAAATCATTCTAGATGATTTAATAAATTTAACATTATTAACATTTGATGTAACTATTTGAGTTTTAGTATTACCAGTAACAATAATTAAAATTATTATAAAAACGTATGTGATAATTAAAAAATATCTTATAACAGCTTTTTTATCATTTACCATACTTACTCTCCTCTATTATATATAATATCATTTCTATAATTACGTGTCAAATTTGACACAAAAAAATAGAGATTTCTCTCTATTTAAACAAATTATATATCTTATTAACATTCATAGTTGTTTTTATACTTACTTCTTCAAGTGATACTTCCTTTAATTTACGAAGTGCTTGAGCTACAATTTTTATATTTTGAGGATAATTAGTATGACCTCGATATGGCTCTGGAGCTAAATAAGGACTATCTGTTTCTAAAACAATATTATCAAGTGATAATTCATTAATTACTTCTTTTAATTTACTATTTTTAAAAGTTAATACTCCCCCTATTCCAAGATAAAAACCCAATTTTATAAATTCATTTGCCATTTCTAAACTGCCACTAAAACAATGAATTACACCACGATTTTTATGTTCTTTTAATATTTCTAATACTTCACCAATTGATTCTCTAGAGTGAATTACAACAGGTAAATCATATTTTTCAGCAAGTTCTAATTGTTTTATAAAATATTCTCTTTGTCTTTCTTTATTCATATCATTGTGATAATAGTCAAGTCCTATTTCACCTATTCCAACAATTTTTTTATTAGTTTTTAATAGTACTTCTAAATCATTAATATCTTTATCCGTAATATTATCAACTTCATCTGGATGAAAACCAATAGTCATAAAGATTTCAGGATATCGATATATTATTTCTAAACCATCTCTAATACTTTTAGCATCACAACCTGATATAATTAATTTTAAAACATTATTTTTTTTGGCATCGATTAATATACCATCTATATCATCAGTTAAATTCAAATGACAATGAGTATCGATTAAATAGTTATCATTCATGATTATCTATCCTCATAAATAATGGTGTTGGTTTATTTAAAGAATAAACATTTTCATCCATTATTTTTTCTTTCTTTTCATAATTATTTAATTGTTCTAATATTTTATCACTTGTTTCAGGAAGAAATGGTGATAAAAGATTTGCACCAACACGAATTGATTCAAGTAAATTATATATAACTGTTTCAAGTCTTTCTATCTTACTATCATCTTTAGCAAGTGCCCATGGCATTGTTTCATCAATATACTTATTACAACGCCTAAAAATATCAAATATATGATCAAGAGCATTAATTAGATGAATTGAATTAATATCTTCCTCTATTTTTTCACTAATACTATTAGTAAGAGTAATTAATTCTTCATCTATACTTTCTTTAATATTAGTATTAGTTATTTTACCATCAAAATATTTATTACCCATTGAAATTGTTCTGTTAACAAGGTTACCCAAAACATTAGCAAGATCAGAATTAATTCTTTCAATTAATAATTCCCTTGTATAATTACCATCTTGATTATATGGTATTTCATGAAGGCAATAATATCTTATAGCATCAGTTCCAAATTCATGACACAAATCATCTGCGTAACTTATATTTCCTTTAGATTTACTCATTTTATCATTGGAAAATAAAAGCCATGGATGACCAAATATTTGCTTTGGTAATGGTAAATCAAGTGCCATTAATATTATCGGCCAATATATAGCATGAAAGCGAAAAATATCTTTTCCTATTAACTGCAAATCAGCAGGCCAAAACTTTTTAAATCTATCATTACTTCCATCTACATCATAGCCTAAAAAAGTAATATAGTTTATTAAAGCATCAATCCATACATAGACAACATGTTTAGAGTCAAAAGGAACTTGAACACCCCAAGTAAATGTACTACGTGATACACATAAATCTTGTAGGCCAGGTTTAATAAAATTATTAACTATTTCATTTTTACGTGATTCAGGTACTAAAAAATCAGGATGTTCATCAATATACTTGATTAATCTATCACTATAATTAGATAATTTTAAGAAATATGCCTCCTCTTCTGCTTGGGTAACTTTTCTTCCACAATCGGGACAATTTCCATCAATAAGTTGACTTTCCGTATAAAATGATTCACAAGGTGTACAATACCATCCACTATATTTTCCTTTATATATATCACCTTGATCATATAATTTTTGAAATATTTTCTCTACTTTCTTACAATGAATTGGATCAGTTGTACGAATAAATCCATCATAGCTTATGTTTAATAAATCTAACATGTTTTTAAATTCTACAGCTATTTTATCAACATGTTCTTGTGGAGTAATTCCAAGTTCTTTAGCCTTTTCTTCTATTTTTAATCCATGTTCATCTAATCCAACTTGAAAATATACATCATCACCCTTTTTTCGATGATATCTTGCAATTGCATCCGCTAAAACATCTTCATAAACATTCCCAATATGACTTTTACCACTAGCATATGGTATTGCTGTTGTAATATAAAATTTTCCCATAATATCCTCCCAAAAAAAAACACGACTACTTCTAAGGACGAAAAAGCCGTGGTACCACCTTAATTCATAGAAAAACTATGCTCTTATTCTTTTAACGCTTCTAGCGATTTATCTCCAAAACCATCTTCATTACATTCAATTATCTTACTCACACCACTATAAGAATCTCTTTAAATATCCCGTAATTACTCATTTCTTCATCGATAAATATGACTAAATTATAACACTAAGATAATAATTATTCAAGATACTTTTCTAAAAACATTTTAGCAAAAAGAAGAATATTCTTATCTTTATCAACAATTATATCCTGACTATATAAAATCAAACTTCCTAATAAATCACCATTTATTACTAAAGGACATATAATATAATTTATTTTCTTATTATTAAATAAACTAATATTATAATCAATATTGGTAACAACCTTCCTTTTTTCAATAATATTCATAATATCACTATTTAATTCATTATTATCAATTTTTTCTTTATTTAATAATACATAATTAATAATTTTATCACGTGATGTATATAATACACTCTTATTTAAGTACTTATTAATTATAGTCAAAAGATGATGAATAATAACATCATCATCCTCTAATTCATGTTTTGATAATATAATAGTATCATTATTAAAAATTATATCTATCTCATCATTATCATGTATTTTTAAGTTTTTTCTTATCTCTTTAGGTATGACAATTCTTCCTAATTCATCAATTCTTCTTGTTATACCACTTTTTACCATATTATCACCAATACTATTTTTAGGTAAAAAAGATAATTTATACTACCTATTTAAAGTTTTTTCATTTAATTCATGAAATTTATTATTACTTTCAACATAATTATTTAAAAGAATCATATTCATATTTTTAAACATTTCTTTTATTTTATTAATAAATTTTTCATAATTAGAATTAATTAAAAACTCATTGATTCTCTCTTTATTTAATTCATTAACACTTTCAGTTAAAGAATCTATTTTTTCATTATATATTCTTTTTACTTCATCAATAATAACTGAAGTTTCATTATCAATTACTTCTTGATAATTAATATTGTCAATATTATTAATACTGTTTTTTAAATTTAAATACCTTTTTTCTAACATTTTTTTTATTCTATCAAATATAAAATCATAATAATTACTTACATTAAGATTAATATTATCTTTATTTATATTACTACTATTTATTTCTAATATTTTATTTGTTACTTCTTCTTTAAACAAATTTATAATATTGCTAATAGTAATTAAAACTATTTTATTATTATTATCTAAATCAATATTTAATTTATTTAAATATATTTCTCTATTTTTATTTTCTAATTCTTTTAAAACATCATTATTACTATTCATAATCCTCCCTATCTTACTAAAAGAATATCATTAATTTACTTTTTTGTCAACAAACGTAAATACAGATTATAAACATAAAAAAATGTAGAAAAAACTCATTTTTTACGAACAAATTATTCATTTATTAAACTAATATATTTGCAAGTTTAATTAAATAATATATATAGTGTTTTGATAATTTAGGAAGTTCCAAAACTATACCAAGACATTTATTATGGTAATTAAATTTAAAATATGGTGATATATTATATGATTCCATAAATAGTTTTTCTCCATCTATTTTTTTACTTTTTTCACTACTTAAAATAATTTCTACTTTTGTCGCTGTTTGATTAATTTTAATTACACCAACACGTCTTGCTATTTTTTCAAACCATTCTTCATACATATATATTTCCATTTCTTTATCAATTTTTCCAAATCGATCTTCAATTTCCATTTTTACTTCCTTTAATTTTTCATAGCTATCAATACTATTTATCATTTTATGTATTTCAATTTTTAGTTCATTTTCATAAACATAATTATCACTTATATGTGTTCCAATATTTATTAAAGATGGTTCATTAATTTTTTCTTCAATAACTTCTTCACCCTTTAATCTTTTGATTTCATCATTTAATATTTTAAGATATAAATCAATTCCAACAGAATCAATAAATCCAGCTTGTTCATCACCTAAAATATTACCTGCTCCTCTTATTGATAAATCACGGTTAGCAATTTTAAATCCACTTCCTAATTCAGTAAACTCTTCAATAGCTTTAAGTCTTTTTACTGCTTCATCACCTAATACTCTACCTGAATTATACATCATATAAGCATAATCAACTTTATCACTTCTTCCTACTCTACCACGAATTTGATACAATTGAGATAAACCAAAATGGTCAGCTTCAAGAATAATTAAGGTATTAACATTTGGTATATCAATACCTGTTTCTATAATAGTCGTACAAATCATAATATCAGCCTTATGATTAATGAAATCATACATCTTGCTTTCAATATCATCACGATCCATCTTACCATGAGCATATATTATTTTAGCTTCTGGTACAAGAGCTTGAATTTTATATACTTTATGTTCAATTAAATCAATATGATTATATAAAATAAATACTTGACCATTTCTTGCTAATTCCTTATATATAGCATCTTTTATTAAAATATCATCTTCCTCAGTTACATACGTTTCTATTGGATATCTATTAACAGGAGGTGTTGTAATTAATGATAAACTTCTTATTCCAACTAAAGACATTTGTAATGTTCTAGGAATTGGTGTTGCAGTTAAAGTTAAAACATCAATATTACTTTTATATTTTTTAATTTTTTCTTTATGAGTTACTCCAAAACGTTGTTCCTCATCAATTACTAACAATCCTAGTTTTTTAGGCTTTATTGTTTCATTTAAAAGACGATGAGTACCTATTAAAAAATCAATTTTACCATCATTAAATTTTTCTATAACATCTTTTTGTTTACTACTTGGAACAAATCTATTTAAAAGCGCAATATCAACAGGATAATTATTAAATCTCGATAAAGCACTATTATATTGTTGCATTGAAAGAATAGTTGTTGGACATAAATACATTACTTGATATCCATTATCAATTGCTTTAAAAATAGCCCTAAATGCAACCTCGGTTTTGCCAAATCCAACATCTCCACACAAAAGTCTATCCATAGGATTAGAAGTTTCCATTTCATCTTTTATTTGCCTTGTTGCAAGTTCTTGATCAGGTGTCAATGTATATTCAAATTCTTTTTCAAATAATTCTTGTAATTCATCATCTTCCTTATACTTAATTCCTTTTTGCATTTTTCTTTCTGCATAAATGCGAATAAGTTCCGAAGCAATATTTTTTACTTTATTTTGAACACGCAATTTTGTTTTATGCCACTCTAAACTATTTAAACTATTAATTTTAGGAACAACTCCTTCTTTACCAGAAAATTTACTAATTAAATCAATCTTTTCAACTGGAATATATAGTTTATCATTTCCTTTATATAATACTTCAATATAATCTTTTTTTATATTATTGCTCGTTAATGTTTTAATACCATTATATATACCTATACCACTTGTATTATGAACAATATAATCACCTATTTCTAATTTATTAATATCACGTATTTTAGTAGAATACTTAAATTTTGTTTTATATTTCTTTTTTGATATGACGTTATTAAATAAATCCTTATCCGTAATAATTACATAATCATTATAAACAAATCCATTTTCAATTTCATATGGAATAATATTTATCTTGTTCATAAATATATTATTTTTATCAGTAATAATATAATTAAGTCCTAATTCTCTTGTAAAAGACTTTATTTGATAATCTTTCAAAGTAATAATAATAGTTTTATTACTATTTGTTTTTAAATAATTTTCAATTCCTTCAATATTTTCTCTAAATTTAGGAACCTCTTTCATCTTAAAATCAATGATGGATACATTTTTATCACTAATTAAATTATCATGAGTTAAATAATATATTTTAGGATAATCATTTATAATATTCAAATCATACATATATTCATCATGAAAATCTTTATCCTTATTATTTCGATATTCTTCCATTTGTACTGATATTTCTTTATATAATCCTTTAATTTGATTAAAATCTTTAATAAAAAGTAAAGGACTATCAAGATAATTAATAATACTAACAATATCGTTATTATATTTTTTTATATAACTTTGATTAATATAATCAGGAAGATTTCCATTAATTAAGAATTCAAAGGCGGGATAAATATTTATACTATCTATACTTTCTATTGACTTTTGAGTATCACAATCAAAATAACGTATTGAATCAATTTCATTGCCAAAAAATTCTATTCGAATAGGATTAAATGAAGATATAGGAAAAACATCAATTACATAACCTCGAATGGCTAAATCTCCTGTTTTAGACACAATTGTATCACGAACATAACCATTATTATTCAAATCATTAATAAGTTTTTCTTGAGAATAAATACTTCCCTTTTTTAGTTTTATAATATGTTCTTGATACATTTTTTTACTTGGTAAAAAACGAAGTAATCCCATCAAATGTGTAATAATTATGTGATTTTTAATATTTTCTAAACTATTAATTGTTTCGAGCCTAGTAATTTTAAATTCAGGACTAATTGAAATAGCTAAACTAGTTAAAAAATCATCCATAGGAAAAAATAACACATTTTCATTATAATTTGATAATTCATCCATTATTTGATTTGCTTCAAACAAGGTTGGAGTAACAACTAAAATATTTCT
>JAEEGL017259722.1_pt1 | contig 12971 bp, 9 predicted proteins | sample 9134231 | NCBI WGS metagenome assembly JAEEGL01 (sample SAMN16246548, study PRJNA631951) | gut metagenome | biome: gut microbiome; feature: rumen; material: fiber-attached | host: Bos | place: Iran: Karaj | collected 2018-10 | reverse complement strand
CAACAGCCAGGATTTCCCGGAGAAGTTCAAGCGGTTCGACGGTCGCTGGGAAGAGACGATGGACTGGTTCGGGAAGAACCGGGGCCTGTGGCGGCCCGAGGTCGAGTTCCGCAACGTGCTGGCGGTGACCCAGCTCGACGACTACAGCGCTCCGGACGGCCGGACGGCCGCGTGGTTCGACCGCCTCGTGCGCACCCTAGACAACTACCTCCTCTCCGTCAGCGACTCCGAGCTCAAGCAGACCGAGGAGCTGCTGGACAAGGTCGCGACGATGCGCGAGGAGGCGGAGGCGGCGGTGAAGCTCTTCCGCGAGACGTATGAGTCCACCAATGGGTACAAACACACCAAGAGGCTGGCCGACTACTACACGAAGATCTTCGAGGCGTCCGAGGAAGCCGAGACGGCCATCCGGGCGAAAATCGCCGGATTCAAAGACTCCTCGACACCCGTCGGAAAGTTGCGCACCTGCCGCGACGTCGGTTCGGCGGTTCTGGCGGACAGCACCACGGTCAGCAACGGCTGCCCCGCCTACACGAGACGCGTCCGTTTCGCACTGCAACAGGCCAAGGACCTTTTCGACCGGTGGAAGCGCGAGAACGAACTCAAGCGGCCGTAATCCGGTGCCGGGATGTCCGTCCGGCGAAACAGATGGAACCGGTCACGGGGAGCAGACGAACACGAAGAACTCGCCTGGAACTTCGGAAGGATAGAGAGTGCCGGATATGGTTCCGTCTTCATTCTGGAATACCCAGACATCGCCAGCGGGACGAAAATCGTAGCCGAACCCGGACGAAAAGTCCCGTGCGGTGATATTCGCGTTCTGCCAACCGCCTGCGGGATGCCACGGAGGCCCCAGTTCAAGGGGCTCTCCGTCTTCCGAGCGGACATGCGCGGCATAGTCCCATCCGGAGAAAAACGGGATGTCGGCCGAATAGTCCATGCGGAGAACCGTGTACTGGCCTGGCGGAAGATGGCAGACATCGGGCAAGTCCCAGCGGGCGAGAAGCTGTGCGAGAAGCATCAGGAACACCCAGAGACCGATCCAGGATAAAGGCAGGAGCGCGATGCCCAGCGCCCGTGTCCGCCATGTCGCACCTGTGGCGGAAAGCCGGTCGGCGGCCCTGCTGCAGAGCATGGCGACCAGAAGCGCCACCAGAACACAAGGCAGGCAGAACCACGGGACTTGGGAGAGATTCCGGGAGATGATGGCGCAGACGAGGAGGCAAACTACGAAGACACTTCCCCAAACCCACGTCAGGATGTAGCCTACCACCGCGATCGTCTGAAGAAACGAGCGCAGGACATTTCGGAGAAACGATTTCGCCGGATGCGTGTTTATGGTTCGCCTGTCTTGTCGAAGGTCTGGCGCCAGTCGTTGGACGGGGGATTCCAGTCCGTGTTCGTCAGGTGCTCGGAACCCTGGATGTAGTGGATCGAGCGGCTCTTCGCGTTCGTCAGGTTGTTGTAGAGGATCGTGATGCTGGACGGCGCGCAGGTGTAGTCGCCGAGGCCGGCGCGCTGGATCTTGGTGGGGCAGCGGACGCGTTTGGCGAAGTTGACGGTGTCGAAGTACTGCAGGGCCGGGACGAACTGCGGATGCCAGCTGTTCATGCGGCCGAGCTTCGCGGAGCCGCCGAGGTCGCAGAGCCACGGGGCATTGGGCATGCAGAACGTCACCCCCGGCACCAGCGCGGCCATCGCCACGCACTGGAAGCCGCCCTGGCTGCCGCCGGAGACCTCCAGCGCCTCGCCGCTCCATTCGGGAAGGGTCTTGGCGAAGCGGATTGCCGCCATGTCGCGCAGGAGCATTCCGCGGAAGTAGCACGTCTCGCGGTCCCCGTTCTGCTTCGGGTCCATCCCGTAGCCCTGCCCGTTGCTCTTCGTGCCGGCCTCGAACTCCTTGTAGTACTCGGCGTCCCGGTCCAGCTCGTAGCCGTGGGCGTTGATCTGCAGGTTGATGGCGTTCCGGTCGAACCACTCCGGCGGACGCTTTCCGCCGTAGCCGTAGCCGTCGAAGCTGGCCTTGATGGCGCGGATCGACTTCGGCGCCGCGTCCTTCGGCATGACCAGCCAGGCCGTTGCCGGCGCCATTCCCTCCGCGAACGGGAACACGAGCTTGCGGACGCTCATCCCCTTGAAACGGGCAATCAAGGACACCGACTCCGGCACGTCCTGCAGCTCCACCTTCGACAGGTCCGCCGCATCGACGAGCCGCTTCTGCTCTTCCCAGAACGCGTCGAAGTCCTCGGGCTCGGGAAGCGCCTCGAGCTTCTCGGGCTCGACGGCCGCGCCGGCAATGAACCGCTTCGTCTTCGAGGCGTCCTCGAATTTCGCGGTGATCCGCACGAAGCCGGGGCGGTCGAGCGAGGTCGTCACGACAACGGGGCTCTCCGGCGTCGCCGTGCCGGAGCCAGACTCGGCGGGACGCCCGTCATCGGCCTCGACCTTCCATGTCACGGCGGCCTCGGCGGGCTTCTTTTCGGAATCCAGGGCGAACACCTTGAACTCGATGGGTTCCCCGGGGGAATGGGCGAACTTGTCGGCGGTCACGTTCAGAAGCGAAGCCTCGCCTCCGAACGCGGCGGCAGACCAGAAGCCAAGCAGAATAGAGGAAATGAGTTTTTCCATGAGGTCTCCTTTTCAAGCCCTGCGGTGCAGAAGCGCATCGGCCAGATCGCGCAGGGGGGCGGTCGGGCCGGGAAGGGCGTCCAGAGAGTCCAGCGAGTCGCGGGTATGCGCCGCAAGACGGTCGCGGGCCTCTTCGGGCGTCCAGATGTCGAGGCAGCTCAGCTCTCGCTCGGCGACGGGCTTGGCCTGGCGTTCCGGCTCGTCCAGCAGGTCGTCGGCAATCTGGAACGCGATGCCGAGATGCCGGGCGAACGTGGCCAGCGCGGTTCGCACAGGCGAGTCGGGGCCGCCGTCCGGATCCGCCACAATGGCCCCCAGCGTGGCGGACGCGATGAAGAGGTCCGCAGTCTTGTGGAGATGGACGTAGCCGATTCGGTCGGCATCGTGCGGCGGAACGGTCGTGACATCAAGCCACTGCCCGCCGACGACGCCGTCCGGCCCCGCCGCGCGCGCGAACTCCGCCAAAGCCTCCCGGAAGGCGGGCCCCGGGAGGTCGAGCCTGGACAGGAAACGGAACGCCAGCGCCTGGAGCGCGTCGCCCACCAGCACCGCCTGCGCGTAGCCGTATTTCGCATGGACCGTGGGCCGGCCGCGGCGGAGCAGATCGTCGTCCATGCAGGGGAGGTCGTCGTGGACAAGCGTGTAGTTGTGCAGGGTCTCGATGGCCAGGGCCGCCGGCATCGCCCGTTCGGCGCTTCCGCCGGCGGCTTCGGCCGAAAGGACGCAGAGCATCGGACGGATGCGCTTCCCGCCGCCCAGAAGGGCGTAGCGCATCGGCTCCAGAAGGGAGGCCGGGACGTCGGGCAGGGCGTCGGGGGAGAGCGCCTGGTCGAGGCAGTGTCCGATGTCGGCGGCGAGGGCATTGAAATCGATCATGGCGAGGGCGGTTCCTGTCCGTCGGAGAAATTTACGGTCACGATGGTGTCGCTGCCGCACGGAGTACTCCCCCCTGCCCCTGCGGGGCATCCCCCCTCTCGGAGGGGGGCAGAACTGGGGAAGACAGCAGGGATTTCCCATTATGTGGAGCATCTATTTGAGGAGATCCCCCCTCCGAGAGGGGGGTGGCGGCGGAGCCGCCGGGGGGAGTACTCCGTGCGGCACCCGAGGTCGAATTCGAAAATGCGTCCTGTCCGTCGGCGGGGGACTTCTCGGCCTGCGAGTCGAGGATTTCGCGGTAGACCTCGCAGGTCCGGGCGAGCTCTTCGTGCGGGGCGTTCCCGACGACGCGGCCGTCGTCGAGCACGGTGATGCGGTCGGCGCCGACCACCGAGGAGATGCGCTGCGCCACGCGGATGACCGTGGTTCCGCGCAACTCGGCGCGAAGGGCCGCGAGAAGGCGGCGCTCGGTGACCGTGTCGAGGGCGGAGGTCGAGTCGTCGAAGAGGAGGATGGACGGGCGCCGCACCAGCGCGCGCGCGATGGCGATGCGCTGCTTCTGCCCGCCGGAGAGGGTGACACCGCCCTGCGCGACGTCGGTCTCGTATCCCTTGGGCAGCGCGGCGATGAAATCGTGCGCCTGCGCGATGCGGGCGGCGCGCTCAAGCTCCTCCTGCGAGGCGTCGGGCGCCCCCCAGCGGAGATTCTCCGCGATGGTGCCGGAGAAGAGGCGCACGTCCTGCATGACGATGCCGATGGCGCCGCGGAGGGCGTTGAAGGCATACTCGCGCACGTCGCGCCCCCCGACGAGGACGGCTCCCGCCGTGGCGTCGTAGAACCGCGGGATAAGGTGTAGCAGGGAGGTCTTGCCGGAGCCCGTCGAGCCCAGGATCGCGTAGTGGCCGCCGGCGGGGAAGTCGAGGTTCACGTCCTGCAGCACCGGATCCCCGACCGCCCCGGGATAGGCGAAGGACACGTTGCAGAAGCGGATCGACGCGTCGGGCGGCGGCGTGGCGTCCGAACCTTCGGCGACCGAGGGCTCGGTGTCGAGCACCTCGTTGATGCGCTGCGCCGCGACTTGTGCGCGGGAGACGTGCATGAGCTGGAAGCTCACCATGATGAGCGACATCATGACCTGCGTCGCGTAGTTGACGACCGCGATGATCTGGCCCACCTGGATCAGCTTCACGCTGGCATCCCGCGCGGCCATGAAGAGGATGGCGATGACGGCGGACTGCTGGACCACCGAGATGACCGGCCCGAACCAGATCACGAAGCGCCCCGTCTCCACCCCCGTCTCGCAGAGGCTGTCGTTGGCGCGGCCGAAGCGCTCCAGCTCGGCGTCCTCGCGCGTGAAGGACTTGACGACGCGGATGCCGGTGAGGTTCTCCTGCATGACGGCGTTGAGGTCGTCGATGCGCTTCTGGATGGTCTGGAACATCGGCCGCATCCGGCGGACGCGCGAGACCACGAGGGCGGCGAGAATCGGCGCGGCGGCGAGGATCGGCAGCGAGACGCGCGCGTCGGTGGTGCAGACGAGATAGACGGAGCCGACCAGCATGAGCGGGGCGCGGATGAGCATCCGCGTGATCATGACGACGACAGTCTGCATCGTGCGCACATCCCCGACGATCCGCGTGACGAGCGACCCCGTTGTGAAGCGGTCCGTCTCCGCGAAGGAGAAGCCCTGGGCCTTGCAGAAGAGGGCCGTCCGCAGGTCGTTGCCGAAGTTGAGCGCCGCGCGCGCCGAGCAGTAGGTGCAGGCGCAGCCGCCGACAAGACCGAGAAAGGCGTAGAGGATCATCCGCCAGCCGATGGCGAGGATGGCCGCAGTGTCGCCGGCGGAAATGCCGTCGTCGATGATCTTGCTCATGAGCTCCGGCTGGTAGAGGTCCATGCGAACCTCCAGCGCCATGGCCAGGGGGGCGAGCAGCACCCAGGGCCAATACGGACGGAGATGGCGGAGAAGCCTAAGCATGGGGCGGCGGTCTATTGGAGGAGATTGCGCGGGTCCGGGTCGAGGCAGTCGCCGATCCGGAGCTTGGAGCGGTAGCCGTTGACGAACGAGGGTCCGTCCAGCGGCCGGGGCTTGCCGTCGGGCCGGACCGAGACGAGACGCACAGCGCGGTGGTCGCCCGTGGCGGCGACAAGGCCCTTCTTGTCGATGGCGATAATCTCGCCGGGACGGGCCGCCTCCGGGGCGGCGTCCGGCAGGATTTCAATGGCCAGGATCTTGAGGACCGGCCCCCAGTACTTCTTCAGCAGCTGCGGGTTGTGGAACGCCTCGGGGGGCGGCATCCCGTTGAGCGGGGGCAGGTAGCCTGTGCAACCGGGCTTCGGCGAGAATGCCCGGACCCGGCGATCCAGCGCCTCCGCGGGTTCCGTCCAGTCGATGAGCCATTCGTCCGCGCTGACCTTGGGCGCCTCCGTCGCGCGGGACGCGTCCTGCGGCGTCGCCACCGCCGTCCCCGCCCCCAGCGCGCGGATGGTGTCGAGCATGAGCGGGAGGCCCGCGTCGATGAGCTTGCGCGTCAAGGTCTCGTGGTTGTCGGTCGGGAGGATGTCCACCGCCACCTGTCCGTAGATGTCCCCGCCGTCCATTTCGCGGGAAATCTGCATCGCGGAGACCCCGGTGCGCGCCGCCCCGGAGAGGATCGCGCGCTGGATGGGCGCCGCCCCGCGCAGCTCCGGCAGAAGCGAGAGGTGCATGTTGAGGCATCCGTGGCGCGGCAGCGACCGCACCCGCTTCCCGAGGAACTGACCGTAGGCGACGACGACGAACAGGTCCGCCTCGTACGCGGCCAGCCGGGCCACCGGGTCGGGGTCCTCGGGGCGCTCCGGCCTGTTGACGTTCTCGGGCATGAACTGCTCGATTGAAACGCCTTCGGCCCGAAGCTTCGCCCGGAACGCGCTTTCCTGCATCTTCTGCCCGAGCCGGTGGTCGGGCTTGGTCACAATGGCACGGACATCCACATCCTCCGCATCGAGCAACGCGCGGAGGTATTCGTACGAAATGGGGTCGGAACCCATGAAAACAACGGTCATCCTGTTCGGGGCGGGCCTGCCTTTCTATCGCGGTATAATCTGAAGACCGGCCATGCCGGTCCATCCTTTGCCCCCGCGCCACTTCATCGCGACCACGATGTCGCGCGCGGAGACGTTTTCAAAGCGTACGTAGGTGGAGCACTTGTCATCCCCGCCCGCCGGCGTCCGGGAGAACTCGTGCTTGCCTCCGTTCCAGCCAAAGTTGAAGGCGTAGCCCTGCAGCTGCTTCCCGTCCGTCGTCGAGAGCGTCAGATCGCCCTGCACGTTGGTCCAGTTGCCCTGCTCGTCGGCGCCGATGCCGGCGATGTCCGCAGGGCCCAGGACCTGGTCGGGGTCGTTGGCGTCCATGACGAAGCTGACGCCGATCGAGCCGGCGGCGATACCTGATGCGAGGGGGGTCATGTCTGCGGGTTCCATGGAGGTGTGAAAACAAAGTGGGATGGCGCAGACTTTACCACAACTCGCCCTGTCTGGCTATGGCAATTTGGCGGTTCTGCGGGTCTTGCGCTCCGCTTCCACGAGTCACGCGGCGTCCGAGTCGGCGGCATTGCACATGCGCGCGTAGATGCCGCCGAGGGCGAGAAGCTCGGCATGGGTGCCGCTCTCGGCGATCCGCCCGCCCTCCAGCACCAGGATGCGGTCCGCGTCGCGGATGGTCGAAAGCCGGTGCGCTATGATGAGGCTTGTCCGCCCCTTCATCAGCCGCACCATCGCCTGCTGGATGTGGAGCTCGGTGCGGGTGTCGACGCAGGAGGTCGCCTCGTCGAGGATGAGGATGGCGGGGTTCGCAAGCGCCGCCCGCGCGATGGCCAGCAACTGGCACTGTCCCTGCGAGAGCGCCGTGTCCGCCTGGTTGATCTTCGTCTCGTAGCGGTCCGGGAGGCGCTCGATGAAGAGGTCCGCGTTCGCCAGGCGCGCCGCGGCCTTCACCTCGTCGTCGGTGGCGTCCGGCCGCCCGAAGACGATGTTCTCGCGGATCGTCCCGCTGAACAGATGCGTGTCCTGCAGGACGACCGCCATGCACGAGCGCAGCGCCTTCGTGGGAATGTCGCGGATGTCCCTGCCATCGACGAGGATGGCCCCCCGGCCGATTTCGAAGAACCGGGAGAGGAGGCTCACAAGCGTGGTCTTGCCGGAGCCTGTCTCGCCGACGAGGGCGACTTTCTCGCCGGGATGGAAGACGGCGCTGAAACCGTCGACGACCGTCTTGTCCGGCGAGTAGCCGAAGGTGACGTCGCGGAACTCGATTTCCCCGCGGACGGCGGCGGGGTCGAAGGCGGCGCTTCCCCCCTCCGATTCGACCGGCGTGTGGAGCACCTTGAAGACGCGCTCGGCGCCCGCGATGGCCGACTGGATGTCGTTGAACTGGTTCGCCAGCTCGTTGACGGGTCTCCCGAAGTTGCGGGAGTAGAGCAGGAACGTGACGATCGTCCCGACGGAAAGCGTGCCTTTGGCGGCGAGCCACCCGCCGGCCGCGGCGACGAGGATGAAGCCCAGGTTCCCCACCAGATTCATGCAGGGCCCCATGAACCCGCCGAGCGTCTCCGCCTTGATGCCGATGACGCGCAAATCCTCCGCGATGGCGTTGAAGCGGCGTTCCGCCGTCGGCTCGTAGGAGAAGGCCTGCACGGTGTGCTGGCCGGTGATGATCTCCTCGACCAGCCCGTTGATTTCGCCCAGGCGCCGCTGCCGCTCCCGGAAGATCCGGCGCGAGATGCGCGCAATGCCGCGGCCAAGCAGGAAGGTGAGCGGCAGGGTCGCGCAGGAAATCGCCGTCAGAAGCGGGCTCAGGCGCAGCATGTACACGAAGGTCGCCACCAGCACCAGCACGGTTTCGAAGAACCGCGTGACGCCGTTGCCGAGCGTGTGCGACACCATGTCGACGTCGTTCGTGAGGCGGCTCATGAACTCGCCGTGGGTGGTGGCGGAGAACGCCCCGACCGGAAGCCGCTGGATGTGCTCGAAGAGGCGGCGGCGCATGTCGCGGACGGTCTCGTTCGAGATGCGGTTCGTGGTGTACCCCTGGATCAGCGAGCAGACCTGGCTCACGAGGAAGGCCCCGAAGCCGATGCCGACGAGGGTGGCGATGCGCAGGTAGGGCGGCGCGGTCGCGCCTTCGTCCAGCGACGTCTTGATGGCGTCGATGATCCGCCCGAGCATCCGGGGCCAGACCAGTCCGGCCAGAACCGACAGCGTGATGGGCAGGAGCAGCAGGGCGATGGCCAGCCGCCGTCCGCGCAGAAACGCGAAGAGCTCGCGGAGCGTCGCCATCGGGTTTGCGGCGTGCTCCGGCTCTTTGCCAATGGGGCCGTGGTGGTGCATCGGGGGCATGGTCGTCTCGTCTGGGGAACGCGATTCTACCACATTCCCCGGCGCTGCGGACAGGGCAATTTCACCCGGCGCTCCGGTGCCCAGCTTGCGGGTTCGTAACTGCGACCTTGCCTGCGTCTGTGTTCAATGAAGGGCTGCGTCTGTCCCTTCCCGTATCCTCTGCCGGTCCAGAACTCGATGCGATCCGTTCCCTGGATCAATCCATTTAAGAGTCAAAACGGGAACGGCCATGTTCCCCGATCCACCGGTGGATGGTTCGTCAAACACGCCGCCATCGCCCTTGAGCCAAAACGGGAAAAGATCAGGAGATTCCAAACCGCAGGTCGGTTCAATGGACAGGTCCACGCTGGCGTTTCCGCCAACGACAAGACGGTAGTGGTAGAGTTCTCCGGGGACAAGGCCGAGTGTCCACGAGGAAGGCGAGCGGAGCGGAATGCAGAGGCCGCCGACCATGAGCGAGGCGGATGATCCGGCGGGAACCGCGCTGTTCAGCGTGACGGTGATGGAGCGGGCTGCATTCGTCGCGTTCGCAGCCCAAAGCGTGTTTGCCGCCCAGTCAGCGGCGGATGTGCCGTCCGGCACACCGTCGCCGTTCTCGTCGGCGTTGAAGGGGTCGGTCCCCATCATCAGCTCCACGTTGTCGGCGATGCCGTCGCAATCCGTGTCGGAGTGATTAGGGTCCGTTCCCCAGAGGAAGGTTTCCGCCCAGTCTGTCAGCCCGTCGTTGTCGGTGTCCGCTTCGGGGTCAAGGCCTGTGGTATTCTTCCAGCGGAGTTCAAAGGCCGCCGGGGTACGAAGAACGCCGTTCGTGCAGAGAAGGTCCGCGACGGATACTCCGTTCGTGACGGGTTCGCCGTCAACATTCCAGACGGTCGCGGCAAGGAGGTTCGTTCCAAGGACGGAAAACGCGTTGACGCCGTTCGTCCCCATCTGAGCTCCCAGGACGAAGTTCGTCGGGGGTGGGTCCAGTTTCTCTTGGAAGCCGTAGCGGTAGACGCAGTCTCCAGAAGCCCGCAGTTCGACTTGGAGCGAGACGGGACGCCCCGGCACTCCGTCCACCAAGGCATTCTCCCATGTGAGGGCTCTGCCACCGTCGGGAAGTCTATCATGCCAGAAGCGAAACGGAGGGACGTTGCTCACCGGATTCGCCTCCGGGACGAAGCCGAGAGGGGCGCGGAGCGGGCAGAGGACCGAAAGCGCGGCTCCGTCTGGAAGCGCGGAAGCGACCGGCGGGTGGCGAATGGGCTCAAACGAGACCGAGCCGCTGGCGGAGGCGTAGAACCGGAAGACCGGATTCGTCCCGATCCTGAACAACGGCGCGTTGGTCGGTCCTTCAATCCAAGCGCCCATTTCCGTCCCGCCAATCAGCCGCCATGACACCACCTCGACCGCGTTCGAAGATGCCGCTCGGAAGGTAACGCCGTTGGTGTGAACGGAAACGAGATCCAGGGACGGCTCCGGGGGAAGCTCAGCGACTTGGAGCAACCGGGGAGGCGTCGGCAAGGACTGCGGGGCATTTCCGCCACCTTGGGTTCCCGCATGGATGGAAAGCGCCGTGATGCCCCAGACGAGGGCGACGAAGGCAACAGCATCGTTGGGAATGATGTAGTTCATGCGCTACCGATTCTTTCGAAGTGGATTTTGCGGGCGTCCATGTGCGGGGCGGGGTTCTAGGTTCGCCCCCATTGTACCAGCCCCCTCAGGGGAGGAAAAGCCTCAGGCATACAGGCTCGCAATATGCGATTTTCCAATGAAAGAATGACTGTGCTCGGCCGGGATTCTCGCGTTGAGGGGCGGACAACGTTCGGTCGCCCCCTAGACCTTGCGGTGGGATTCTGGTAGGGTATGGGGCCGATTCAAGGAGAACTGATTCCATGACGAACCAATCATTTGTCCGCCGCGCGCGCGCCCTTGTCGCCAAGATGACCCTGGAGGAGAAGGCCTCGCAGATGCTCCACTCCGCCCCGGCCATCCCGCGCCTCGGCATCCCGTCCTACACCTGGTGGAACGAGGCCCTGCACGGCGTCGCACGCGCCGGTTTGGCCACCGTGTTCCCGCAGGCCATCGGCCGCGCCGCGACGTTCGACACCGACCTGGAACAGAAGGTCGGCGACGCCGTCTCCACCGAGGCCCGCGCCAAGTTCAACCTGTTCCAGGCGCGCGGCAACCACGCCATCTACACCGGGCTGACCTTCTGGTCGCCCAACGTCAACATGTTCCGCGACCCCCGCTGGGGCCGCGGGCAGGAGACCTTCGGCGAGGACCCGTACCTCTCCGGCCGCATGGGCGCCGCCTACGTCCGCGGGCTCCAGGGCGACGATCCCAAATACCTCAAGACTGCAGCCTGCGCGAAGCACTTCGCCGTGCACAGCGGCCCCGAGGCCGAGCGCCACGGCTTCGATGCCCGCGTCGACGAGCGCGATCTGCGCGAGTACTACCTGCCCGCGTTCGAGCACCTCGTCAAGGAGGCCCGCGTCGAGTCCGTCATGTCGGCCTACAACCGCACAAATGGCGAACCTTGCAGTGCAAGCAAAACCCTGCTCACGAAGATCCTCCGCGACGAGTGGGGCTTCGACGGCCACGTCATGAGCGACTGCGGCGCCATCGGGGACATCCTCAACGGCCACAAATTCGTCTCCTCCCCGAAGGAGGCCGCCGCCGTCGCCGTCAAGGCCGGCTGCGACCTCTGCTGCGGCGGCTTCTACGCGCACCTCGTCGAGGCCGTCCGCTCCGGCCTCATCCCCGAATCCGAGCTCGACATCCACCTCGTCCGCCTCTTCACGACGCGCATGAAGCTCGGCCTCTTCGACAAGAAGGGCTCGACGCCCTGGGACGGCCTCGGCGAGGAGAGCGTCGCCAACGCCGCCCACCGCGCGCTCTCGCTCCGCCAGGCCGAGGAGTCGCTCGTCCTCGTGAAGAACAGCGGCATCCTCCCCTTCGACTCCGCCAAGATCATGCACCTCGGCATCTGCGGACCTCTCGCCTACGACGAGACCGCCCTCCTCGGGAACTACAACGGCCTCGGCGGCGAGCTCACCTCCTGCGTCACCGGCATCGCGAAGGCCGCCGGTGGCGGAGTCCAGATCGTCTTCGGCCGCGGTTCCGGCCTCCTCGACGACGACAAGGTCCCCGCCTGGGCCTGGGGCCAGATCGGCGATCTCACTGGCAACACCAACACCCCAATCCCCGTCGTCGCGTGTGTCGGCCTCGCCCCGATCCTCGAAGGCGAGGAAGGCGAGACAATCCCGCCCTTCTGCGGCGACCGCACTTCCCTCGCCCTCCCGAACTGCCAGCTGGAACTGCTCAAGGGCCTCAAGCGCAAGGGCCACCCGCTCGTCGCCGTGGTCTTCGGCGGCAGCCCGCTCGACCTCTCGTGGCTTTTGGAGAACTGCGACGCCGTGCTGCTCGCCTGGTATCCCGGCGAGGCCGGCGGCGAGGCCATCGGACGCACCCTCTTCGGCCGGAGCAATCCGTCCGGGCGCCTGCCCATCACCTTCCCGAAATCTCTGGACGACCTGCCGCCGTTCCGCGACTACGCGGTGAAGGGACGTACCTACCGCTACTCCGGGGCGGAGCCGCTGCTGCCCTTCGGCTTCGGCCTCTCCTACACGACGTTCCGCTACGCGAATCCGGAGCTCGCCTCCCGCAGCGGGACGCTCGTCGCCACGGTCGAGGTCACGAACACCGGCGACCGCGCCGGCGCCGAAGTCGTCCAGGCCTACGTCGAGCCCCCTGCCGGGGCCGACACCGAAATCCTGCGCCGGCTCGCCGGCTTCCGCCGCGTCACGCTCAAGCCGGGCGAGACGAAGCGCGTCCGCGTCGAGATCGACTCCGAGGCGCTTGTCCTGCGCGACCGCGACGGAGCCCGCTACGTTTCCGACGGCGCCTTCACCGTCCATCTCGGCGGCGGCCAGCCCGGCCACGCCCAGACCGTCAGCGCAAGCCTCCAAGCGGAATAGCCGTCCAGATCCGGGGAACACCCGCGTTCCCCGGATCTAAACCGCTCACGCATCCTTCTTCTTCGGCGCTTTCTTCGGCACGGGGATTGGCTCTATGCCAAGCTCCGCGAAACGCTGGAAGAGGGCATGCGT
>JAEEGL015841939.1_pt1 | contig 12971 bp, 9 predicted proteins | sample 9134231 | NCBI WGS metagenome assembly JAEEGL01 (sample SAMN16246548, study PRJNA631951) | gut metagenome | biome: gut microbiome; feature: rumen; material: fiber-attached | host: Bos | place: Iran: Karaj | collected 2018-10 | reverse complement strand
TGACGGCTGAAAGACAAGGTTCAACTTCTTCAAAGACCTGGACTTGGGAAAAAACAGATAGAAAAACGGCCGAGCAGGTAATGAAAGAAGCTGAACTTACAATTAATACCGGTACTTATAATTTCACGCTGATTGGAAGGGAAAGATATGGTGCAATTTCAAGAGGCGAGATTTATGGCAAAGTACTGTCTGCAGACATGAGTGATGCTGAAAAACTTCTTATTTTTACTATTGGTGTATGTGATGTTTCTGACCATGGAGTTGGTGAAGCATATATTACTGTAAATTATAATCAGGATTTGACGGTGAAGAAATTGTCTGTTGACCTTTTCCCAACAGCAGATGGAATAAATTATGATCGAGAAGATTATCGTATTGAAGGACGAAAGTCGTGGGATAATTTGAATAATTCAAGTGGCTCTGTAAATTATGTTCTTGAAGGTATTCCTGCCGGAAAATATATTGCTCTTTTTACTTTTAATTTTGTTGATGGTCAGATTACTCGAGACTGGGCCTGGAGTGAACCTGTATGGATTTCTTCTGAGCGTATAAGTTCTTCTACAATTAATATTAATTCAAACAAATACTTCACAATTACTTATAATCCTCGCGGCGGAACTTTAACTGGTAATGAAAAACAGTTCTATACTCCTTTGGAAGATGTAACTCTAACAACTCCACCTGTAAAAGATGGTCTGGTATTTGCCGGCTGGTATATGTCTGATGATGACGGCGAAAGTCTTTCTGATACTGAAACAAGAAACTGGCAAAAGATGACACATTCTGGAAACATTCAGTTATATGCAAAATGGAATGCTCTTGTTTCTTTTGATGCAAATGATTCAGACGATGCTCCTGCTACCGGTACAATGGAAAACATAGTTGTAGAAGAAGGTTCGACAATCGCAAGTATAACTACTAACGCGTTTACAAGAGATGGCTATGCATTTAATCTGTGGAATACAAAAGCTGATGGTTCTGGAACTACATATTTAGAAAATGCTTCATTAGTTGCAAATAAAAATACAACTTTGTATGTACAATGGGTTGAAGTGCCGGAAGATTCTGTAGCATTAACCTTCAGAAGCAATGGTGGAACTTTCGTAGATACATTAGCTGTAACAAGCGGTGCAACTTTGACTGCTGCACAGAGACCTGTTCCAGTATTAGATAATTACGATTTTGCCGGCTGGTATACATCCGAAGACGAGGGATTACATCTTTCAAGTTCTGCTTATACTTTTGAGAACATTTCAGAAAGTGTAACACTTTATGCTAAGTGGACTCCAAAAGTATTTAATATTACTTATCTGGAATGTGGTGGAGAAGATTTAAGTGTTTCTTTGCCGTCTGCGGCTCCGATAACTCATACTTATGATCAGGATACTACACTTCCTGTACTTGAAAAAGACGGACTTGTGTTCCTTGGTTGGTATAAGAACATAAACTGTACAGATTCAAAAGTAACAACTCTTACTTCTTTTGATTATACGGCTGATATTACTTTGTATGCTCTGTTCTCTGCTGTTTATTATGTTAGTGCAACTGATGGTAATGATTCATCTGGTACAGGTTCAGAAGAATCTCCGTTTGCAACGGTTGCAAATGCAATAAGTGTTATTAAGACTTCTGGTAGTGGCGAAGTTGATTATACCATTATGATTGATGGTGAATTGACTGAAAATGTCGTATTCGATAATGAATTAGTTGCTGAAAATGCTAAATCATTAACTATACGAGGCGTAACAAGCAATGAAAACGACATCATAAAATGTACTTATGACAACCGTCCTATTACAGTAGAAACTGAAATACCAATTATTTTACGAGATGTAAAAATAACTAATGGCGGACGAAATTATGGTGCAGTAAATCTTTCAGCAAATACAAGGCTAACTCTTGCATCTGGTGCAAAGGTTTCTGGTAATACAAATTCAGTTTATTACAGATCTGGTAGTGGTGTTTATATTACAGACGGCACTCTTATAATGGAAGATGGGGCTGAAATAAGCGATAATACAATAACAAGCTCTAACTCTAATGGAGCTGGTGTATACATGTCTGGCGGCACATTCATAATGAATGGCGGTAAAATTACCGGCAACAATTCAAGAACAAGTTATTATACAAATTATGGTGGTGGTGTATACATGTACAATGCTTCATTTACAATGAACGGAGGTGAAATCTCTGGTAATATTACTGCGAAAGATGGTGGTGGTGTTTATATGAGTTCCGGAGATTTTGTAATGACAGGCGGTAAAATAACTGGTAATACTAGTGGAAATTACAGTTCTGCTATTTATATAGGCGATGGTTCATTCACTATGACAGGCGGTATTATTTATGATAATTCTTATGGAACAACATATTCAGTTAGCCGAGAAAATAGTAGTACAATTTTCATTGGTGGAAGTGCATGTATAAAAGATAATGTAAATTTGGGTGGAAGTTATATTACTGTAGTTAGTACACTTACTGCGAATTCACCGGTTGCTGTTCTTACAGGTTTTAATGCTGATACTCAAATTATTAAGATTGTACAAGGAACAGAATTATCACTTGCTGACGAAGCTGCAAAATTTGCAACTGTTAATGGTTTGCGAATTGATGAAAATGGTTTTGTGCGGTCTAACTGATATAATTACAAATAAATTATGTAATTAACCTGATTTCTTAAACAGGGCAGTTTTTGCAAGAAGCTTGCCCTGTTTTTTTTATTTTCCAATTTTTTTTCTATTTTTCCCCGTGAAGGTGTGGTATAATTCTAGAATATTGTTTCTGCTTGTATTTTTGTTCTAAGAAAATTGAAAAATAACTGTATATCAGGAGAAATTATGAGAAAATACATTTCGATTGCTTTATGTGTGATTTTTACAGTGCTTCTGGCTGGCTGTAATTTTGGTGAAAAAACTTCGTCGAAACCAACGGATAAACCAATTTATTTTTATGATCCGCCGGAGATTGTTGAAAATCCTTCAATCGGCAGTCGAAGTGAAAGCCTTGATTTTATCTTTAATAATCAGTCTTTGGGTGAGACAACAATTGTTATAAAGCGCAGTGAATGGAATAAGCTTTGTGATGATTATCGTTATTTCTATAAAAATGAAAATTGCGTTTGTGCAGATTCATATACTTATGAGAAAGACGGACAAAAGTGGGTTTTCAAAAATGTTGCCTTCCGTTTACGGGGCAATACCAGCCGTTACTGTCCCCAGGGCTTGGATAATGGTCGTGAGCAAGGGCAGATGAACAAAGACTGGAATGGTACTTATTATGATACAGAAGGTGTCGCAAACAATCATTACAGACAGAGTCATTTTAAGGTAGATTTTGAAGAGTTTGCTGCTGATGGAGTAGATGTAAAAATGGCAGGCTGTATGAAGGGCCTTGCATTAAAAAGAATGGATGCCTCATGTACCCGCGAGATTTTCTGCTACGATTTGTTTCACCGCTATGGAATCTGGACGGCTCCAAGGGCAAGTCACACAAAAGTAACAATCAAAATGATAGAAGATATTGACGATCCGTCTGCTACAGAGCCGACTACGACTGTAAATTATGGTGTTTACGAAATGTTTGAAGAAATAAACAAACAGTCGCTCAAAGCACGTGATAAGGATGAAAATACTTCAGAAAATGCCTGGCAAAACAGCAAGGGTAATCTGTGGAAATGTTCTAATGATTTAACTACGGGCCGAATAAATGAAATGGGCGTTGAGGATATAAGAATAATTCATTCTTACGAACCAAAGCCAGATGGTTTTAAGACAAACGGACGAGAAAATGGAAAAAGGGTAGGTTATGTCTGGAAACAGTATTCTATGGATTTGAAAACCAACAAAAACAGTTTTAATTCTGCTGCTAATGAATTTAGAAGATTTATAACTGAATTAAATGCTCTTCCGACAGTTAAGGGGAATAATGACACCTCAAATATAAACAAAATCAAGGCTTTTTACGAAAAATGGTTTGATGTAGATTTCTTCTTAAAAACTTATGCTGTAAATATTCTTTGCGGTATGGATGATGATTACTGGGGAAATGCCAATAATTTCTATCTTTATTTTGATACCGGCAAAAATGGTAGTGGCAAGGTTTATTTTATTCCTTTTGATTATGATAATACTTTGGGGTGTTCAATTAAGGAAGGCGGTTTTATGCATGATCCTTTGGATTGGGGAAGAGGTGCAAATCGACCTTTGATAAATAAACTTCTTATGGTTCCTGAGTATAAGGCTAAATTTGTAAATTATCTTTTGGAAGTTTCTGCAGAAGACAGTGAATGGAACTTTGAAGACTGTAGTGCACGCTTTTTAGACTGGAAAGATAAGGTTCAACCGTATCTGTATAGTGAAGATTTAAAAGATGGTCGTCAGGGAACTTTATATTGGGGAGATTGGGATACTTGGCAACCGAATGGTTATACACTTACAAATAGAGCAAATAATGTTTTTGATGCAACAAGCCTGTTTTTCCGTCTTAATCTTGGAGAAGAAGTTGAAGGCATGGATTCTGCAAGTGTAAATGAACAGCTAAGAAATCCTGATGAAATGACCTATTCAGCTTGTGAACTTTCTGTTACTGCAAAGAGTGATGGACTTCATATTACAAAAGCTCATGATTCTGTCTGGGATCGTGTTGAAATTCATGTTTATGATATTAACGATTCTATCGAAAATGCAAGAATTGCAACGAATCAGAATGAAAACGAGTTTGTTTATCCATTTGTCCAGAAGGGGCATCTGTACAAAGTTTGGCTGACCCTCCAGGCATCAACTTGTAACTGGTATTACACTGACGCAAAGGAATATGGAATAAGTGTTCTTGTTAAGGCTGAAGGTGGCAATGGTAATTACAGAATTACAAACTCCGGTTATTCTTATTCCAGTCCTGATTATTCAATAATTCTTTCAGATTTAAGAATTATAAAACCGGCTGGATTAGCTTTTGAAAATGAAAGAATTGAAGGTAGTATTTATGATGGAGGAAACTGGAAAGGAAATTCAATTTCGGTTAACGGACTTGTATTAAGGGATTCTATAACTAATACTGTTTTGTATCTGAGTGAAAAAGCTGAAGATTTTGTCCGCGGAAAAGATCAAATCTTCTGTCATATTGATAAAAAGTTTACTTATAAAGGCATTAACTACGAATATACTGTTATTGATAACTATGATAATTTCTTTGTCGATACAAATGATAATCCTTCTGTTCAATTCCCGGATTCGGATTTTCCAAAGGAAATAATACAGTATACGACAGGTTCTTCATCAGATGCAGATGGAAAAAAGGCTACAAAAACTGTTTCCATAATAAATCCTGACGAAATAAGTTATTCTAACTGTACAATTTCTGTTACGCCAAAATACAATGGTTTATATATAGAAAAAGCACATAATTCTCTATGGGATCATGTTGAGATTCGCATTCGTGATAAGACAGAGAATCGTGACAATGTCTGGATTTTGACCAATCAACATAATAATTCTTTTATGTATCCTTTTGTTCAAAAGGATCATGAATATGAAGTTTGGTTTAATATGCAGTCTGAACAATATAATTGGAATTGGAAGGGCTTTGACAAAGAAACGAAGGTAACGGTAAAAGCTGTAGGCGGTTTAGGAAATTATTGGATTTCTTGTTCTGATTTTGCTTATCACAGTCCGTCTTATTCAATTGTATTTACGGATTTAACTTTTGGCCGTCCAAAAATAAATGAAAGTAATTCCCGTTTTGATGGCGCAATTTATTATAATGATCAATGGCAGGGAACCGCTTATTGGCCAGGAAATATTCCTCTTGTAAAATCTGTTTTGGATTTAAGCTCTGAGCGTGCATATTTGAAAGGACAAAAGACAATTTTCGTTCGTATCACTTATAAGTTTGTTTATGAAGGAATTGAATATCAGACTTACGTAATGGAAAATTACGGCAGGCTTTTTGAAGATACAAATTAAAAAAAAGATAAAAAAAAGTGAAAAAATAGTGACTGAGTTATTGACACAAAATGCGCTTTCATATATATTAGTTATCACACGCCGCAATAGCTCAGTTGGTAGAGCGCCGGACTGAAAATCCGTATGTCGTTAGTTCGATTCTAACTTGTGGCAGTAAGCTTCTAACTCTGTTAGAAGCTTTTTTTTGTTTAAATCCTTATGTTATAAGGATTTAGGCAAGCCATTTTACTATACAAATATTCTTTCCTTTACCTCTTTTGTAGAAATTAGGACGGGAAAACAATCGTTTTGGTAAACATAGCAGGAAACTTAGCAAAGAAGTTAGCAAAAAACTTAGCAAAGTTTTTGTATGGAAACACTGTAAACGAGGAGTTTTATGCGTCCTTTTTACATTTATAAAAACAAAAATGGGTTTTATTCTGTACGTTTTGTAAATTCTCAGACTGGTAAGATGACGCCGTACAAAAGCACACACACTGCTGATTATTCACAGGCAATGATGATTGCAACGCAGTGGCTTAATAACGGAATCCCTTCTGTACAGGCTCGCCGGTTAAATCAAAATATTAATGTCTGCAATTCTGGAATTGATGTAAAAAAACTTATGACTCAGCTTACAGACGATGATGCTGCTTTATTATACCAGGAACTGTCTAAACGCTTTGAAACTTCGGCGGATGTTTCTGTTCAAACTGTAAGTCCAAAAATTGAACCTCCGCAGCCTGTTGTTTTGCCTCAGGAAAAAATCGAAAAAGAAGAAGTAACTGTTGTTAAGAAAAATGCGTTATCTGATTCCGGTATGATTCCGGCAGAAATTGCGAACAAAGCTTATCTGCCTATGAATCCTGAATGTAATTTGAAGCTCTGTGAGTTTTTACATAATTTCTGGACTCCTGAAAAATCTGAATACATTAAAAATAAACGTGCCCACAAAAAAGAAATCGGTGACTACCACTGCAAGGAAATGTACAACATGGTGAACCGTTACTGGCTGCCTTTCTTTGGTGAGGATTTTACTGTCGGTGAACTGTCGGAACAGTATCTTGAAGACTTTCTGCAGGAACTTGCTAACTTCCGCGGGCTTAAGGGAGCGACGATAAATCATGCAAGGACTTGTGGTGCTACTGCCTTGAAATGGCTTAAGAATAAAGGTTTTATTAAACATAATCCTATGGCAAATGTTGAAGCTTTCAGTAAATCTGATTCTATCCAGCGCGGTATTCCGAGTGAGAAGGAGATTAAAGAACTGTATGAACTTAACTGGGACAGCGAGGTTATGTATCTTGCTTTTAACCTTTCGGCTTTCAGCGGTTTACGTCCTGGTGAGATTTCCGGACTGCAGGTGCAGGATATTGATCCTGATAATAATTTGATTACTGTCCGTCACAGCTGGCACAGGACCGGATTCTTGAAAAGCACTAAAACAAATCTTGTAAGAAAAGTTCCTGTTGCTCATAACATAATAATCCGTCTGCTTGCACAGGCTCAGCGCTGTCCGGTTGCAGGTAAAAAGAGTTTTGTTTTCTGGTCAAATGTAAGTATTGATAAGCCTTATTTACCGCAATATTACGATGACGGTTTCTTTGATGCCCTGCACAAAATCGGAATTACGGAAGAAGAACGGAAAGAGCGCAATATTGATTTTTATTCACTCAGACATTTCTGTGCTACGTATCTTGCAAACATGACTGACATGAGAAATGTACAGGCGGTTCTTGGTCATACGACACCGGCAATGACAAAGCATTATGCTAATCATATGACTGATGAACATTTTGATTCTATACGTGAAATATTTGAACAAAGCAGATTGAAGATTCTGGCTGCATAAGTCTTTTATGGCTCCGGCTTTTTAGCCGGGGCTTTTTTTATTTCCCAAAGGTAGAACTTTCTTTACCCGAAATAGAACTTTATTACCCGGGGATAGAACATTCTTTCCCAATGGGAAATGTATTTGGGGTTTATTATATGCGTAACAAAAATGAATTATGTTACGGATTTCTGAATGCCCTGATTCTTAATTACCGTAACAGGGAGTTATATGTCTGAGAAAAAAGTTGATGAAGAATGTTCTGAAAGGCAGATAAATTATCCGGACATTATGTGCATGAGTGAAGCTGCCGCGTATATGGCAATCAGCAAATGCTTTTTGTATATGCTTGTCAGAGGTGGCTTTGTTCCATACGCAAAGATTGGCAAACGGATTGTATTCCGCAAGCAGGATTTATATGACTGGATAGGTTCGAATGTAATTGAACCTGTAAATTTTATGACTTACGAGGATGAGGATGATACTGACTAATAAGGATGAGGTACTTAAAAGAATAAATGAATTGATGTCTGAATATATTGATTCCAGAGATTTTGGTGAATTTGGAGTAAGCGTAACAATGAATCACGGTCGTGTTGTAAGGCTTACCCGCACTGACCGTGAGAATGTCGTAAATTACGGTTGCGATAAAGTAATCGTTGAAAAATAAATAATACGGGAGGATTTGTAAAGTTGGGAGGACAAGTTGCTGAAATACCAACCGGCAAACTTGGTGAACAGGCAGAGCCTAAATGCTGGGAGACCCGATTAGAAGCTGAGAATCCGAAAGCATTTAAGGCTTTCTGCATGTTCAGGAACATGGGTTATAAGCGAAGTATAAAAGCGTGTTTGGAACTTCATGAAATAGACCCGAAAAAATATGGTTCATGGGCACGTTATGCAAGGCTGTTCCGCTGGAACGAACGTGCTGCTGCATATGACGAATATCTTGCAAAGGAGACTGAAAGAGAAATCCTGGCGGAGCGTGTGGAACGCAGAAAACGTCAGATGGAAATGTTAAACGGATTTGATGAAATTGTGGCGAAGAGAATTAAAACTCTTAATCCTGATGATTTGAATGCAGACGGAGCAATGGATTTACTTGAACGTTCTGCAAAGCTGGATTCGTTCATAACGGGAGCGGATAAGGAAAATGCAAAGCCGGTTCAGGGGGAACTGGCAATAACTTTTGTTGATTCATTCCAGGGGCTGTAATTGCGTGAAGTTTTTAAGCCGACGGAAGTACAGAAAAAGGCACTGGAGCTTTTAAGGTCAGGTGCAAAACATATTCTGCTGTTTGGCGGTTCGAGGTCCGGGAAAACTACAGTGCTGGTTATGGCTGTGATTTTCAGGGCGTGCCGCTATCCGGGAAGCAGGCATTTAATCTGCCGATTCCGGGCGAAGGATGCAAGAAGTTCTGTACTTCATGAAACTCTTATTCCATGGCTGAACAAGACTATCGGTGCAAAAAACTACAAGGCAAATGTACACGACGGACTTATTACACTCTGGAATGGTTCTGAAATCTGGATTGGCGGGCTTGGTGATAAAGAACAGGTAGACCGCATCCTTGGACACGAGTATGTGACGATTTACTTTAACGAAGTAAGTCAGATTTCATACTCTGCAATAACTACAGCTTACAGCCGTCTAGCCATGAAGGTTGAAGGCTGTAAGAACAAGTTTTTTTATGACTGCAATCCTTGTTCTCCTATGCACTGGGCGTACAAGGTTTTCATAAGAAAAATTGAGCCGAGGACTGATGAAAAACTTAATAAGCCGGAGTTGTACGCAAGTGCGGTTTTGAATCCAATAGACAATGCGGAAAACTTAGACGAGGACTACATTTCTGACATTTTGGACAATATGCCGGAAAAACAGAGGGCACGTTTCCGCGATGGTCTTTGGGTAAAGCCGGATGGTTCGGTTTACGAAAAGTTTGAAGAGTCTATGATTCTTCCGCGTGATAAGCTCCCTGAAAAGTTTGACAAATACACAGGCGGACAGGATTTTGGTCTTCATATTGCAGCTGTAAAAGTCGGCTGGGTTGGAGAAACTGTCTATGTTGTTGCAGACTTTGGCGGCTTCAACATAACTACAAAAACGAGTGTTGAACAGCAGCAGTCTAAGCACTGGTACGATGACAGCTTTGTTACATACTGCGACCCTGCAGGCGGCGAGCGTATTCAGGAAGTTCCGGGAGGAGTAAAAGCAAATAATTCGGTGGATGCCGGAATTGATTACATTATTGCAAAAATCGAACGCGGACAGTTCTTTGTATGTAAAGACTGTACAGGTGTTCTTGGTGAAATCTGGGATTATTCACGAGACGAGAATAACCAGATTGTAAAGGTGAATGACCATTACATGGATGCGATGAGATATGCAATTTTTAGTGCTGTAACAAGCGGAATTGTGATGGTGTAGGGATTGTTATTTCAAGCTTTTGAATATGACATCTAGTAGGTGTCAAGATTAAAAAGACATCTAATAGGTGTCATAATAAGCACGAAATTACACATTTGTATAGATGTTTTATGAAAAAAAATTGTAAAAAATGATAATTCTTTAAAAAAAGCTGCAGAATTTTTTCATTTTTCGACTAATTAAAGTGTAGGAAATATATGAAGCTGAAACGTCTTTTGACACGCAGGAAAAAGCTTTCGGATTTTGAAGAACAGAATGCTGCTGATATTGCAGAGGATTTTGCGGTAAGGGAAAAGAAAACCTGCAATGATCCTTACCTGCAGCACGCGTGGGTATCGGTCTGCATAGACATTCTGACAAGGAATGTTGCGAGGGCTGAGTTTGAAGTACGTAAGGATGGAAATGTTGAAACTTCTTCAAGGATTTCGAAGCTGTTCAGATTTCCGAATAAGAACTTGAGCCGTTTTGACTTATGGAAACAGACCTGCGCCTGGTGGAGTCTGGACGGTGAAGCGTTCTGGTGGTTTGGTGAAAATTATATCTGTGGGATACCGGATGAGATTTATATTTTGAATCCGCGTTATATGCAGCATGTTGTGGATGGCGGAAAGATAACCAGATGGGTTTACACGGAAGAAGGAACGGGAAGACCTCTGGTTATTCTTGCCGACGAGATTATACATTTTAAGGACTGGAATCCGTGGAATATTTACAGGGGTGTTAGTCCGCTGGTAAGTCTTGGGCTTGAAGTTGAACAGGATTTACTTGCAGCGAAACAGAATACAGGTTTGCTTAAAGAAGGAGGTGTACCGAAAGGATTATTAAAAACTGACCAGGTATTAACTGAAGCTGAGGCCGAGCTTCTGTCCCGGACCTGGGATAAAAAATATGGGCGCGGCATGAAGAATCGTGTCGCAGTGTTGGGTAAAGGAACGGAATATCAGCCGATTACATTCAGTCCTGATGTTCTGAAGCTTTATGACATGAAAAAGTGGAATCTGTATACGCTGCTTGCCAAGTATGGTATACCGCCGCGGGTAGCGAATATAGAGGATTCAAAAAGTTCTTTAAGTGGTACCGATACGGAAAACCAGCACAGAGCTTTCTGGAATTACACTTTGATCCCGCTTCTAAAAAACTTTGAAGAAGTTTTGGAAGTTCAATTTTTTACGAGATTTAATTTACCTGAACGGGGTATTTTCAATCTCGAATCCATTCCGGAATTACAGGAGAGTGAGGATGCACAAAGCAACAGAGATATAGCTGAAATCAATGCCGGATTAAAAACTATAAATGATGTTTTGCGTGAACGCGGAAAAGAAACAAAACCCTGGGGAGATACCTGGTTTAGAGCTTCTTCTCTGGTGCCTGTGGATGAAAAAAGTTCGGAGAATTAAAAATGGTTAAAAACTTGATAATTGCTTGTTGTGATGATGAAGTAAAAAGAATACTGGTGAAAAACTGTTCTTCTTATTTTGGCGAGAATCAGCTTTTTATCTGTAACAATTATGTGGATATGTACCAGCATGTAAAGTACGCCGAAAATGCTGCAATTATTTTTGACAAATACTTTTTAGGCTGGATACTTTCTTATCAGATTCTGCGGGTTCAGGTTTTGAACAGCAGCATACTTTCTTATTTTGTAGAAATAGGTGACTGTTCACGTTATTTCGGTATTCGTGTTTACGGATTGGGAATAAACGGGTATATACCTGAAATTGAATCGAGGGATGTTTTTAAGAAAAACATTTCAAGAATTCAGGCAGGATTAAACTCATACCCGGAAACTATTCTAAGGTCTATTGAGGATGAAGATTTTATTCTTGATAAAAAATGTATTACTGAAATAACTGCAAAAGAAATGGAAATCGGTATGTATCTTGGTATGGGGAAAACACAGAAAGAAATCTGTTATATAACGGGTTTATCAAAATCTGTTGTAAGTACGCATATTCACAGATTGAAAAGAAAAATCGGATATAAGAAGCCGGGTGATTTTATACTTCTTGATCAAAGTTATACAAAACATTTTACAGGAGGAAGAATGTGATAATAAAAGTGGATGGAATTGAGAAAAAGGAACTGAACAATAAAAGTTCGATTATCCATTTCTTAAAGGAAAACACACATGGTGGCAAGGTTTCTCCTCATGTTGAGATTTTCAAAACAATCGATGTTCAAAAAGATTCATTCCACTGGGTTATGAGTACTTTTGATACTGACAGAGATTTTGAAAAAGTAGATCCTGCCGGCTGGAACCTTAAGAATTATCTTTCTAATCCTGTAATCCTGTGGAGTCATGATTATTCGATACCTGCAATCGGCTATGCTGAAAACGTAAAGGCTGAAACTGTTCTTGAAGGAGACATTGTATTTAATGACAGAGAATACGATGAGTTTGGATGGAGCATAGGCCAGCGTGTAAAAGCCGGAGCTTTACGCTGTGGATCTGTCGGTTTTATTGCTGATGAAATTGAATTTTTAGAAGCAAAAGACCGTGAATGTGATTTGATTTTCAGAAAGCAGGAACTTTTGGAATTTTCCATCTGCTGTGTTCCGGCAAATCCTTTTGCCAGAAATAACGGAACAAAACAAGCAAAGAAAGACTGTGGAATTCAGAATGATGAATTATCTTACTTTGACAGGTTACGTGAAGGTTTGAGAAGAACCATAGCGTAAAAAATACTAGGAGGTATTTTTATGAATGAAGTTATTACTGCCTTGCACAAAAGACTGGAAAACATGAAGAATATGCTTCCGTCTGAAGCTGCAAG
>JAEEGL015828859.1_pt1 | contig 12971 bp, 13 predicted proteins | sample 9134231 | NCBI WGS metagenome assembly JAEEGL01 (sample SAMN16246548, study PRJNA631951) | gut metagenome | biome: gut microbiome; feature: rumen; material: fiber-attached | host: Bos | place: Iran: Karaj | collected 2018-10 | reverse complement strand
TTGCAGACAAACTTATGGGCATGTCAAAAGTTACTTACACTCCACACATTGATAACCGTGACTATGTTGTTGTAATCAATGCTAAGAACATTGTAGTAACTGGTGACAAGATGGTAGCTAAAAAGTACTATCGTCACTCTGGTTTCCCAGGTGGTCTCACTGAGCTTAAACTTGAAGAAGTTATCGAAAAGAACCCAGCAGTCGCTATCCGCGAAGCTGTAAAGGGTATGCTTCCAAAGAATAAACTAGCTGCTGATAGACTAGCTCGCCTTCGTATTTTCGATGGCGCTGAGCACGCACACGCAGCGCAAAACCCAAAGGAGATTAAGTAATGGTTGCTACAAAGAAATACACCTATGGACTTGGTCGCCGCAAATCTGCTACTGCTACTGCTCGTCTTTACAAAGGTAAAGGTGAAATTACTATCAACAATAAGCCTGCTCTAGATTATCTATCTAATAACAAAGCTTATCTTGCTGAAATCACCGATCCATTGGCACTAGCAAACAAGCAAAAAGATTACGATATCACTATCCTTGTAAAAGGTGGTGGTCTAGCTGGTCAAGTAGATGCAATCAAGCTTGCTATCTCTAAAGCTCTCGTAATCGAGGCTCCAGATCTACGTGCTGTTCTAAAGAAAGCTGGATTTACTTCCCGTGATCCACGCGAGAAAGAACGCAAGAAATACGGTCTTCGTTCTGCTCGTAAGAAAGAACAGTTCTCAAAGCGTTAATATGCTTTTCAAGAAAGTCCCTTCGGGGACTTTTTTGATTATTTTTAAATTTTATGTTATAATATAGGTAGTGAGGTGGTGTACATTGAGAGGATGGTGATTATATGGTTGTTAGAGAAGCGGACGCAAGAAGAATTTGGGAAGCATACAAAATGTTTTCTGGGACTTCGTATATAGTACGTACTGGTTTTCAGTGTTTTGGCTTAACGCAGGATTATAGCGTAGAATGGCTTGATGGTGTTGCGAATAAGTTTTATGAGAGAGGGCAGAGTTCTCTGGAACATCAGGGAAACGTCACTCTTCTTTGTAACTTGTTTTCTAGCAATTTTCCTGGGTTCTTTGGTCAGAATACTTTAACTGCTCAAGAATTTCAGCATATCTGGGCTCTGTCCATGGTTTCTTTATTTCATGATGTTGGAGAAATCAAAGTTGGGGACATTCCGGATGATGGCAGAAGAGCGCATGCCGTTAAGCAAGCTGAGGAATATAAAGCATTTCTAAAGTTCGTTGAAACTGGCTTTTCTCCTGACGATGCTAGAGATATTATCGATGGCTATAAGGCTTTTTCTGACCACAATAGCTATATGTACAATGCTCTGTATGCGTTAGACAAGGCTGATGCAGTGCTTACACTGATCTTTTTAGAGAAAAATGGGGTAATTGGGAATATGAAGCACAAGGTTGACTATACTAGATTGGATGAAAAAACCATGGAAGTAACAGGTACATCTAATCCGGTAGACTGCCTGGCTCTTCATTTAAAAATGATCTTCGAAAACCTGAATTTGCCCGACGGAATAACTGAGCCAATCTATGCAGTTCTTAGAGTGGCAATTTTGGATACAAGAAACGAATTCTTTAATTGGTGGAATGTAAAAACTCCAGAATTAAAGAAGTACAAATCATCTCCTCACTAGAATCCCCCGAAAGGGGGATTTTTTATGCTATAATGGATGAAGTTGGGGACGTAGCTCATCTGGTAGAGCGCAGCATTCGCATTGCTGAGGTGGTGAGTTCGAGTCTCATCGTCTCCACCAAAAAAATAACCCCCGGAGGGGTCATTTTTTTGTGTTGGAAATTAATTATTTCTTGCCACCGATCATGTTCTTGATTGGTACCCATGGAAGAGCTGCGGTAATGATACCGAAGATTAGCACCATCCAGAGGCCGATACCTGCACCTGCGGTTGCGAGGCCACCAAATGATTTGGAGCCAACGTTGATGATATTGTAGAGACCTAGACCGATTGGGAGAAGGCTAGCTACAGAGATACCGATCTTTGCGCCGATGTGCATATCTTCTTTAGTGATGAATACACATGCTACTACGACGATAGCTACGAAGGCTAGCAAAGTAAACCAACCGTCTGAAGCACCTTCGGAAACACCGTTGATACTCTCTGATCGGGAGATGCCTAGGAAGCTGACAGTTACAACTGCCCATGGCAAGAAGCTAGCGATGCCACCAATAAGCGCAGCACAGCTGATAATGATATTTTTTAAGGAAAAACCTTTATTCATTTATGATTCCTCGCTTTTTAGTTATTATTAAGCTTATTTTTACATACGTATTGTAAAATAGCAAGCCCTAAATTGCTGGTACAGGGAATTTGAGTGCAAGATCTTTTACTTCATTTCTGATAGTTTCAAGCTCTGCAGAATATTTGTCGAGATTTTCTTCGGTTTCTGCTTCTTTGCAGATATCTGCAACTTTTTTCATCCAGAGAGCCAAGGTAACCATCTCTTCTTTGCCGAGACCACGGGTAGTGATAGCTGGAGTGCCAAGGCGCACACCGGATGGACGGAAAGCGCCGCCTTTATCTGATGCAACTGCGTTTGCGTTCAAAGTGAGACCAACCATATCTAGAGCGCGTTCGTAGATTTTGCCATCAAAGCCAAAGCTCTCTTTGACATTGGCGAGAATTAGATGGTTTTCTGTACCGTTACCCTGGAGTTTAAAGCCATGCTTCTTGAGCTCTTTTGCCAAGGTCTTGGCGTTTTCTACGACATTTTTAGCGTATTCTTTGAATTCTGGCTTCAGATCTTCGCCAAATGCTACAGCTTTTGCGGCAATGATGTGTTCGAGCGGGCCACCTTGGGTGCCTGGAAATACAGCGCGGTCAATAAGAATAGGAATGTTGGCCAAGGTTTTCTCTGGTTTCTTGAGTGGGGAAGCTACATTACCCTTTGAGAGGATAATACCACCACGTGGGCCACGAAGGGTTTTGTGGGTGGTAGTGGTCATTACGTCGAAACCATGATCTAGTGGATTTGGGTGTACACCACCAGCGATAAGGCCAGCTACGTGTGCCATATCGGCCATTAAGAGAATCTCGTGGCCAAACTTCTTTTCTGCTGCTTTTCTGATTTCTGCTACACGGTCGAAATCAGGGATTTTCATGAAGGCAGAGAAACCTACGAGCATGATTTTTGGATCACACTCGAGGGCTTTTTTCTCGAAATCGTCATAATCGATATCGCCGTCGTCAGTAACGCCGTAACCTACGAAATTATAGATGTGGGCAGAAAGAGTAACAGGGGCACCGTGAGTAAGGTGACCGCCAGCAGGGAGAGACATACCAAGTACAGTGTCGCCTGGTTCAAGCCATGCATAATATACGGCATTATTTGCCTGTGCACCAGAGTGTGGTTGTACGTTGGCGTGGTCCGCATTAAATAGACGGCAAGCACGATCGATGGCTAGACGCTCAATACGGTCGATGTTTGCCTGACCACCGTAATAGCGGTAGTTTGGTAAGATTTGCTCGGCGATTTGCTCTTCGCTCCAGCCTGGGATGCCATCAAAGTGTGGATAGCCTTCTGAGTACTTATTTGTTAAGATTGAGCCCATCGCTTTTAATACTTCGGCGGAAACATAGTTTTCGCTAGGGATTAGCTCCAAACCCTCAGTTTGGCGCTTTTTTTCACTGTCGATTAGGTCAAAAATGACGTCTTTCATATTATCTCCTTTATTTTTTAGTATATTTAACGATGGAATAATCTAAATCATTCTCAGTGCCTTTCTTTAATACTTCTTTTTCATAGAGAGATTTATCGAATTCAGGGAAGAATACGTCGGCATCGGCGTTAGACTCTATCTCTGTAAGATAGAGATTTTTAGCATATGGCAAAAATGCGGCATAAATAGATGCGCCGCCAATAACAAATACTTCCTCATCTGTATCTTTATTCGTTGCGATAAATGCCTCAATATTAGATATGGACTCGTCTGCGCCCTCTATTTCGTGTCTAGATATAACGACGTTTGTGCGATTCTTAAGCTTTCCAGGGAGGGAATCCCAGGTTTTTCTTCCCATTACTACTGTATGATTAGAGGTGGTTTCACGGAAAAACTTCATATCATCTTTAAGATGAAAAACTAAATCATTACCTTTACCTAGTTCTCTGTTTTTTCCGATTGCAGCGATAATACTTAGCATTTTACTCCGTAACTGGCATCTTGATTACGCCGAGATTCTCGTAATTCTCGAGTTTTATGTCTTTTAGTTCGCGTGAGCTGTCAAATTTATAAAAATCAGTGATTTCTGGGTTGATCCAGAGCTTTGGCGCCTCTGGAAGCGTGCCATTTTTCTTAGCTTCATCATAGCGTGCAATTTGTTCTTTAATGCCATCAATCTGGTTTTCGTAGATATGAGCATCGTTAGTAATGAAGGTAAGCTGACCTGGGCGAGCACCTACTGCTCTAGCGATGAGATGACAGAGAACAGAGTACTGCCCCACATTGAATGGTAGTCCTAGAGGTACATCAGAGGAGCGGGAAGTAACAAGCACATTGAGGCGGCCGTCAATAAGATTCCACTGGGAATTCCAAACACAGGAAGGGAGGGCTGCGGTTTCTAGCCACTCATTTTGCCAGAGAGAAAGTACCATACGGCGGTTACCAGGGTTGTTTTTGAGAGTCTCAATTAGATTTTCAATCAAATGGTATCTATTTACGATCCAGCCATAAGCTGTACCGATAGTGTGAGCGAAATCTACTTCTGGCTCATCTGGGTGTTTTTCTGCAAAGATCTTATTGATATTTCGCCCTTGATAGGAGCCATCTTTTGCAATTTCCCATTCATTCCAGATTTTAACATTTCTATCTTGGAGCCAGCGAACATCGTTTGAGGCTTGTTGATAAATCCAGAGAATCTCTAGAACTGCGGTCTTAAAACCGACCTTTTTGGATACTAGGATAGGGAATTCTTCCTCGAGGTCGAATTGGAGTACCTGGTGAGGCAGACGAATGGTCTGCGCTGCAGATGAGGCCTGGGCGGTATGATCCGGAATTGCTGAAGCAACAGAGGCGCTTCTGGTGTCTTTTTTCTTATAATTGGTGATTTTTTCACCGTGTTCAAGGATGCGCCGACATAGGTCAATATATTGGTCGTCAAATTTACTCATTTTACCTCCACTTTTCTTCATTATATCATGAAAAAACTTGTGCTCTCTCTTGAAATATTGCTATTTATAGGGTATATATATTGACTTTTTAAGACATTTATGCTATAATGTAAGCATAAGGAGTTATTTGGGAAATGTTTAAGAAAACTCTTATTTTAATACTCTCTAGCTTTGTAGGTATTGTTGCCTCACCTAACTTTTTGTCTGCGTCTTCTGATATTCAAGTAACTGAGATCAACAATTCTGGTATTGTAAAAACCGTGATTCCTGAACCTGTACAGCCTGCTGCACAGACTGTACGTACTGCTAAAACTGCAAAAATCCCTGCCAACCGTATTACTATTGGTGGTCGTACTATTGCTGTTGAACAATCTTCAGATACTAGAATTGATGCTGGTAGTGTTGTTAAATTCTATAATAACAGATTTCTTTATGGTCATAACTCCCGTAACGTGTTTGGTTTTCTTAATAAAAATATGAAGGGTATGACCTTCTCTCTTACCTATAATGGTGTTACTACAAATTACAAGATTATGGATGCGAAAATCTATAAAAAAGCTTCACAGACCTCTCTTTATGACGAGGAGGCCGATAAAACATATGGAATGACTTATATCTCTAAAGGCATGAATAAGTATTCTCTTACCCTTATGACCTGTAGTGGTACTTCTTATGGTAATGGTGACGCTTCTCACCGTCTTGTTTTATACGCTAACGCTATATAATTATATTAGTTTTAAAAATACCAGAGTAACGCTCTGGTATTTTTGTATGATATAATCATAACCATGAAGCTGATTAAGCGATTAATAATCCTAGCTATTCTGATTGGAATTACGCTTACTTTGTTTTTTATGGTTAAAAACCGTGTAATTACTATTAACAACTGGTTTGTTGGAAATTATCAAAAAGGGGTCGATGTTTCTTCTTATCAAGAGAATGTCGACTTTTCTAAATTGAAAGAGCAGCATATTGATTTTGCGTATATAAAAGCCACTGAAGGCAGCTCGCATCAGGATCCAAGTTTTAAACAAAAATGGAAGGATGCGAAAGAAGCAGGCATGCCGGCTGGGGCATATCACTATTTTTCGTATTATAGCAGCGGCGTGACTCAAGCAGAAAACTATATAAAAACTGTTGGTGATTTGAAGGGTGGCCGTTTGATCCCTGCGATTGACATGGAACTTGCTGTCGAGGAGGTTCAAAACCCACCAGAAAAGGATGACGTGGTGCGTGGGCTTAAAGCATTTTTGGCTGTAATTGAAGAACACTATAAAGTAAAACCTATTATATATTCGCAAAAAGATTATTATGATAAGTATTTAGCTGAGGATTTTTCAAGCTATCCACGTTGGATTAGAAATGTTTATTATCCGGCTTTCATTGATCTTGGTGAAAACTGGACCGTGTGGCAATACTTCGACAAGGCTACTCTAGACGGTTACTCTGGTGAAAAGTATATTGATATGAATGTCGTCCGTATTATGGATGAAATTATTTATAAATAAAACGCTTGTGCTAGCCATTTTTGCATGCTAAAATTTAAACATAACTAAAAACGTGGAGGTTTTGTGGGTAAAATAAAAAGTATTTTGGCTGCACTGGTGTTATTTTCGGTGCCAGCAATCTGGAGCGTTGTAGCTCAAGCAGCGGGGAACTTTGGACTAGAAAGTGTTACTGTCCTAGATAAATCTATTAATGTAGTTGCAGATACGCCAACCGTTTCTGGTAATACTGTTACTTCCACAATCGTCTTCCACGAATTAAACGATTATGTAAAATACAACCTTGCCCTAAAAAACTCCACCACAACTTCCTACAAAATTATCGATATTACCGACAATAATTCCAATACCTTGATTGATTATACTTACGATAACCACGCAGATGAGGTAATTAACGCTGGCGTTTCATTAAACCTTGAACTTACCATCACCTACGTCCAGGCCCATCAGGACGCAAACGATCGTACGCAAAACAACAATGTAAAATTCACTATTTCTTATCTAGATCTTCACACCAGCACTGTAGAGGATGATGAAATTATTCTTGTCCCAAATACTGGTGAAAACACTAAAGAAATCGTTGCCTCGAATTTTGTCCCAGGTATTGTGACTTTTGCAATTATCTTTGCTGGCATAGTGTTAGTTGCCGCAATTCTTTATAAGAAAAAGGGCATTGCTATAATTTCAGTTCTTGCAATCGTCATAACTACTACTGGCGTACTAAATATGGGTGCAGTTGCAGAAGATTATTCTGATATCGATATTGAATTAAATAGCGAAATAAAGCTTCGCGACCAAATATGTGGTGAACTATATTGGAAAGACCCAGACACTGGCGCGGATATTTATATGTCTCCAGATGATTTTGGTTGTGACGATTACGATCCGGACAATTTGGTCTACTTTGGAGATTTATTCAACCCTAGCTGGATTCCTGCACCTGATGGGTTAATGGTTACTGGTTTTAAATTTACTGGCACGAATACTGACGTGAACCTTGATGCTCCAATTTTGGATGACTACAGTGTGACACTTCTTTATGGTGAAAGAACCTATAGCATTACTTATGATTATAATGGTGGGACTGTGGCGACTGCCAATCCAACCACAATTAAGAAAACCGACCAAGCATTTACGTTGAATAAGCCAACAAAGGATACTGCTTACTTCAATTGCTGGACTGGCACCGATATCTATGGATGCCAGGAGAATGTGACTATTGAACCGACTAGCGTTTATTCCGACCTAGAATTTACTGCAACCTATAAGCATGAAGTTGTCGTAAAAGACCAAAATGGAACCGAGCTCGATCGCACGTTTGTGAATGAGGGCAGCGATGGTTATTATGAATCCGTAGATTATCATACTGACGAATTCAAGATTACTGGCGGCTCTTGTACGAACGGACAGCATATTATTACGACAAACAATTCTTATGAGGTGGAGAATATCACTTCTAATACTGTCTGTACTATTGCCACTGCCCCGATTACCTATGATGTTGAACTTATTGTAAATCATGGCTCTGGTGATGGCTTGGTTACAGTAAATAAGGGAGCTAATGCGACTTTTGAAAACATCGTAGCTGATGACCTATATACGCTGCCTACTGGCGTAAACTGTACGAACGGCCAGAATGCTACTATCTCGAATGGCACCGTGATAGTTAGCAATGTCACAAACAATACGACATGTACAGTAAATGCTCTTCCACCTTCGCTACATACTATTACCTACATGCAGGAAATGACTCCAGAAATTTGTGCTGCAACCACAACTCCGTCGAGTAGTTTCGAGACTGCAAACCACGACGACTGGGATGGTTCACATTTCGGCGACGAAAACTATATCCCAAGAACGGTTTTGGTTGATACTCGTGATCAGCAAAAATATCTAGTCGCTAAACTTGCTGATGGTGAATGTTGGATGACTCAAAACTTGAATTTGACCATGTCGACCACTAAAGCTTTGACAAAAGAAGAAACGGATCTACATACAAAAGATTCTTATACTCCAGATCGCAATACTTTACCATCAATGCCTACAACTGGTTCTCCATACGGTGACTTTGCTACGGTATCTGACATGCAGCTATCTTGGCATGCAAATAATAAATACTATGTTGATACCGAAAAATATCCTGGTATGGGCGTTAAGGCGTCCGAAGCTCCAACGAGCGATAGTGATGAATATTTGTGGCAACAAACAGGTATCTTCTATACTGGCTATGTCTTATCTGCGGGTACTTACCCTTATAATGGTGGTAGTGGTGTATATTATACTGATACTATCTGTCCTAAAGGCTGGACTTTGCCAGAGGGTAGATTTAGTGCAGAAGAAGGACATTTGAGTAAATCTTTTGATAAATTATATACTACTTATGCTCCTGGCAGAACGCAACAAGAATACATTGACTTTAACAAAACCACAATCTTTAGGCCGGTATACGCTGGTTATTATCGAGCATATGGTAGTGTACTCTATTCGGGTAGCTCTGATATAATGATGCTTTCCTCAAACTATATCTCACCATATAACGGGCAGCATAATCGCATTTCCGTCCTTAAGGCTTCTTATACCACATTTACACCAACCTACGTGGCTTCTGATATTAGTGCCTTTGGTGCTTACGGCTTAAACGCTCGCTGTATTGCAAGATAAAAAGGCTTATTCTGTCGGAAAATTGTCCTTACTCGCCTTTTTGTTCTTCTAACAAAAAAAGAAAGTCTTCGACTTTCTTGGTTGTAGTGGAGCATAGGAGATGGGGGGGATCTCCTCTGTTCGTCATATAGCATAAAAATAGAACCTAAAGGTTTTCTTTTTATGCTGGTGGAGCATAGGAGATTCGAACTCCTCACCTCTTCCATGCCATGGAAGCGCTCTACCAAATGAGCTAATGCCCCAGCACTTTTATTTTAACACATTTTTGCTATAATTAAAACATGAAAACAATTCTTACTGGTATCAGAGCAAATTCTATATTAACCCTAGGAAACTACCTCGGTGCACTTCTTCCGATGGTACGTCTTGCTAACGAGCATTCCAAGGATCATAATATTAATATTTTTGTGCCAGACCTTCATTCCATTATTTCTGATATTGACGGTGATTTACAAAAGAACATTATCCGTGGGCTTAAATATTACCTTGCCGCTGGTCTAGAAATTAACGACAATGTTCATATTTATCGCCAGAGTCATGTGCCTGCACATTCTGAACTTTGTTGGATTCTAGATTGTGTAGCTACTATGGGTGAAACTTCCCGTATGATTCAGTTCAAAGAGAAATCTAAGGGCCAAGAATCATGTAATGTTGGTATCTTTAATTATCCAATCTTGATGGCAGCAGATATTTTGCTTTATGATGCTGAATTTGTGCCAATTGGGGAAGATCAATTCCAGCATATTGAGCTTACTCGAAACATCGCTATGCGTGTAAATCATAAGTTTGGCGATATCTTTACTGTGCCAGCTGCTACGGCAGACCAAGTAAAGTTTATGAACGTAGATAACGGTATTCGTATTCGTGATCTTTTGACGCCTGAAAAGAAGATGAGTAAATCTACTAAAGCTGAGAACTCTAAGATCATGCTCGATGATGCACCAGAAGCTGCCGCAAAGAAGATTATGTCTGCTACTACCGATTCGCTTGGCAAGATTAAGTTTGATATGTGGAGTCAGCCTGGCATTTCTAATCTTCTTCAGATTGAAGCACTTGTAAATGATATGCCACTTCAGGATGTTATTTCTACTTGGGCAGGGGAAACTCGCTATGGCGACCTCAAGAAAAAAGTTGCCGAGAGTGTATCTACTATGCTTACCACTTTCCAAGCTAAGATGGATGAGATTTCTGACGATGAAGTATTGGCGCTTCTTGAAAAAGGTGAAGTTTACGCAAATGAAGTAGCTAATAAAAAACTCAATGATGTACAAAAGGTATTTGGTCTAAGATAATGATTATTACTGGCAAAAAATTTAGCAAACCCGAGATGTCGCGTGTGATAAACGGCGACATTGCTTTGGATGCTCCAGATGAAAAGCCAGAAAAAGTTCGTCTTGATCATATGATGGTTAAGATTTACAAGAGTTACAATCGTTCTACTATCCAGAAGTTTATTGAAAGTGGCTTTGTCACTGTAGATGGTGAGCTTGCCAAAAAACCAAATCAAAAGTTTGAAGAAGGCGTAAAGATTGACCTTAAAGTGCCAGAAGATTTAAAGAATGCCGACGTAAAGCTAAAAGTGATTTATGAAGACGATAATGTGATGGTAGTAAATAAGCCGGCTGGACTTCTTAGTGAAGCAAAAGGTGAATACTGCCCAGAAAAAACTTTGGCAGATTTTGGTTTTGTAGCACATCGTCTAGACCGTGATACTTCTGGCGTAATGATTCTAGCAAAATCTGAAGAGGTGCAAAAGTTCTTGAAGCGTCAATTCCAAGACCGCAAGGTTCACAAGACTTACTATGCGATCGTTTCTGGTCGTCCAAAACTAGATGAGGCTCGTATTGATCTTCCGATGGCACGTGATATCAAACGCCCTACTACTTTTCGCGTAGATCCAAATGGCAAGGAGGCCGAGACTTTTTATAAAGTCCTAAAGTCAGACGATAAACATTCTTTGGTAGAACTTAGACCAACTTCTGGCCGTACGCACCAACTACGTGTTCATATGAAATATTTAGGGCATCCAATTCTTGGGGATCCGGTTTATGGTGAAGAAAAAGCTGATAGACTATATCTACATGCGGGTTCTCTAGAAATTACACTCCCAGGTGGCGTGAGGAAAGTGTTTGAATCTCCGCTTCCAAAGGAGTTTAAGAATGTTCTTTAAAGACGCTAACGAGATTCAAGGCATTGCAAGTAAGACTGGTTGTGCTGTTTTTGTGGTGCCAGACAATACCAAAGTAGAGATAAAAAACGCCATTATTTTGGAGCCTGTCGAGAAAAGTATAATTACAATCGAACAAGTAAGAGATACGCTCCATCTTCTAAATAAGAAACAGACTTCTGAACAATTTGTTTTGATTCGCCCTGCAGACTTGATGGGGGAAGAGGCGGCTAATGCATTTCTCAAAAATCTAGAGGAACCAAAGGACCATATACATTTTGTATTGATTACCAGCAGCCCTTCCAAACTTCTTCCAACAATCCTCAGCCGTGCTGCTATTTATTCGCTTAAACTTCACCAATCAATTGATGGAGATATTGATGCCGATGATAAGATTAAAGATATTGCAAAACGTCTACTCGTCGCTAAATCTTCTGATCTTCCTGCTATTGCTGAAGAGATTGCAAAAAAGAAAGATGGTGTGAGGGAATATGCTTTAAAAATCGTTGGCACTACCATCGAGATGCTTTATAAATCTTATTTTAAAACAGGGAAGACTATCTTTGTAAATAAGTTGCCGAAGTTCTTGACTCTATATAATAACCTGGAGAAAAACGGTCATATTAAATTACATTTGGTGGCCGATTTATGCTAAAATAAAACTATGACAGCCGTTCTAGTCATTTTGATATTTGGTCTTTCTTTGGTCTTATTTTTTCCATTCGAAGCAAAAGAGAAGAAAGAAGAACCAAAGTCTCCAAAATATACTGCTCAAATGAAAAAGCTTTGGCAAATTGCTCAGACTGCTATGAAAGAACGCAAGCCTTTCCGTGCGGAGAAAGCTCTTCTTACTATCCTTAAGATTGATGAAAAAAACGCTGCGGCTTATAACCGTCTTGGTATTCTTTATGCTAAAGGGCAAAAATACGATGAAGCTGTTGAATGTTTTGAAATCGCACAGTCTCTAGACAATAACCCTGCTTCAATTCATAATGCGGGCTTAATTTACCTTGAAACTGGTGCTTACGAAAAGGCTGAAATGGCATTCCAACAGGCAATTGATCTCGAAGGTGATATTCCATCCAGGTATATCGCTTTGGCTAAAGCTGAAGAAAAACTTGGCAAGACTAAGAAGGCCGTCGAAGCTCTAGAAAATGCATATGAGCTTGATCCTAATGTAAATACGCTTCGCCAAATTTTGGCTATTTACGAAAATAACGGTGATGTTGAGTCTGCCACTATTACTGCTACTCGTATTGAGGAGCAAATAATGAAAGACAACCAGAAGAAACAAAAGAAGGTCGTAAAGACCGTGACAAAAATGCCTTCCCCTCTCAAAAAACGTGTTGGACAAAAACGAATTTAAGGTATATAATATATATAGCGTGCTGGAATCGTCTAGTGGCAATGACAAGAGACTGTAAATCTCTCGGCTTCGGCCTTCGTAGGTTCGAGTCCTACTTCCAGCACCATTTTTGTTCTTCGAACAAAAATCTCAA
>JAEEGL015535774.1_pt1 | contig 12971 bp, 8 predicted proteins | sample 9134231 | NCBI WGS metagenome assembly JAEEGL01 (sample SAMN16246548, study PRJNA631951) | gut metagenome | biome: gut microbiome; feature: rumen; material: fiber-attached | host: Bos | place: Iran: Karaj | collected 2018-10 | reverse complement strand
TCAGCTGGTCAGCATTGTACTGAACGCCATCAGCGCCAGTGTACTGCTTCCACTGCTTCTCGCCATTGACGACTTCGTAGTTGACGCCTTCAACACCATAGTTGATGCAGTCAAGATGCTCGTCGCAATAGTAAGCATCAAGCCAAGCTGCGCCAAGCGCAAGGTCGGTCAGCTGGTTGGTGAATACGAACTCATCCCAAATGTAAACCGGGTCTTCCAGAGCAAGGAGCGGTTTTACGCCTTCGACAGCCTCGATCGGGTAAATGTCAGCGTAGCAGACCTTGGAAGCATCAAGGCTCGGGTCAGCAGCGACGATCAGCGGCTCGTAGGTGGTGGACAGCGCGTATGCGGTGTAGGAACCAACCTGGTTGTTGGAGGACTTGGTACGCAGAGTCGTGGTGTCACCGATCATATCATCATCGTACAGACCCTGAGTATACAGGCTGTTAACGTAGGTGATGTAGTCGGTGAAGGTCTCCTGGAACCACGGGGAAGTAGCTTCGCCCTCGGTCCACTTGATGTTGGCAAGGCCACGAACAACGCCGAACCACTGAGCGATAGCATCGTTCAGGGAGCAGGGGTCGTAGGAGTAAACGCCGAAACCAGCATCGCCACCGCCGTATGCGGTATTGAAGGTCTTCAGGGCGTTGGTGTACTCATCCAGCGTAGTGGGCATTTCCAGACCCTGCTCTTCAAGCCAATCCTGACGGATGGTAACACAGATGTTGGTACCGATACCGTAGCGGCCTTCGAATACGGAGATGTAGATGTTGGGCAGCCAGTACATCTGGCCTTCCGGAGTGGTAACCTTGGATTTTGCGGCTGCGCCAAAGTCATTGTTGGTGAAGAAGTTGGACGCGGTTCCGTCGGATTCCGGAAGAATGGTGTTGATGTCAAGAACGATACCGTTGTTGGCAAGTGCCAGGACATCGGTCTCACCCAGTCTGTAGCAGGAAACGAACATAGGAATTTCGTTCATAGCTGCGAAACGGGTCTGAAGGGTGTTCTGATACTGGTCATCAAGGACGTACTCAACTACCATGTTGACGCCACGAGCTTCCATCTCGGAGCGGAGCAGCTTCCAAGCTGCGAACTCTTCCATGGAATCGGTTGCAGAGTAGTAAACCGTGAAAGCGTCATCACCAAGCATGGTGAAGTCTTTGAGCTCAGGAGCAGTCTCGACTTCAGTGGAGGACTCAGTACTGGTTTCAGTAGAGGTCTCGGTAGAAGTCTGAGTACTGGTCTCGGTGCTGGTCTCGGTGCTGGTCTCGGTGTCGCCGCCCTTGGAGCAGCCGGCAAGCATACCAACACAAAGCGCAGCAGCAAGAAGCACTACTAAAAGCTTTTTCATGTGTTTTTCTACCTCCTATTGATTATAGAAGAACTAGTATATCGCGCCTTAGGCTGCTTAGGTCAGCCCAAGACACTGTATAACGCTGCTCTCCGATATATCTTAGGCTATACCGGGGAGCCGCGAAATACGCTTGAGAGAGATAAGGGTTTGGGATCAGCCCTTCAGGGAACCGACCATGACGCCCTTGACGAAGTACTTCTGGAAGAACGGGTAAACGACCATGATGGGCAGGGTCGAAACGACGATCATCGTGTATTTCAGCTGATCGGCGGACAGAGCCATCTGTTCCATTCCTTCGGAAGTATCGGACGTGACACCGCCCTGACCGCTTTCCATTGCCTGCGTCAGGTTCTGCTGCAGGATCAGGATTCGGCGCAGGTACAGCTGCAGGGGCTGCAGGTTCTGCTTAACCAGGTAAATGGAAGCGGCAAACCAGGAGTTCCACTGCGCGACGATCGTGTAGATCGCGATAACGGCCAGGATCGGCTTCGAGGTCGGAAGATAGACGTTGAAGAGGATCTGGAAGTTGTTCGCGCCGTCGATACGGGCGGATTCGCGGAGCGACTCGGGGATCGATGCAAAGTAGGTACGGACAAGAATGATGTACCACATGCTGACGATACCGGGGAAGATGATCGCCCAGCGGGTGTTGTACATACCCAGCTTGGACAGCCAGATGTACTGAGGGATCAGACCGCCGGAGAAATACATCGGGATCAGAATGAAGAAGACGACGATTCTCTTTCCCGCAAGCAGCGGGGAGGTCAGCGGGTAAGCACACATCGCACAGGTCGCGAGCATACCGATCGTACAGACGCCGGCGTACAAGATCGTGTTGCCGTAGCAGATCCACATCTGCTTGTCAACGACCAGCTGTCCGTAGGAACCCCAGTAGAGGCCTTTCGGAAGCAGGTAAACGTCAAGGGTACGGGCCGCGATCGGTTTACTGATGGAAATGATGATCGTGTACCACATCGGGTAGACACAGATAATGGCCAGAAGCGCCAGGATCAGGTAGATAATGACACTTGCGATAACCGAGCCGTTCTTAATGTGGTTAGGATTTCTTTTCGACATCGCTTTTCTCCTTTCCTCAATCAGAACAGTCCGGAACCGGTCACGATATCCGAGATGTTATTAGCAACAAACACGAGCAGGAAGTTGATAATCGACTGGATCAGACCGATAGCCGTTGTATAACTGAACTTACCGCCCAAGATACCTTCTCGGTAAATGAATGTACCGAGTACATCGGCCACCTCATAGGTCGAAGGCACGTAGAGCAGCAGGATCATGTCGGTATTGGCGCTCAGCAGCGAACCGACGGCCATGATAAGCATGATGGCGATCGTCGGAAGGATGCAGGGGATCGTGATGTAGATCGCCTGCTGGAAACGGTTCGCACCGTCAAGACGGGCCGATTCGTACAGCGAGGTGTCAACCGAGGTGATAACGGAGATATAAAGGATCGAGTTGAAACCGAAGCTCTTCCAGATGTTGGAAAGAACGTAGATCGTCGGGAAGGACTTCGGAAGGTTACGCCAGGGCTTCGCGGTTCCGCCGAACGCCACGATGATCTTGTTGATGAGGCCCTTGGTGGTAAGGAAGCTGATAAGCATACCACACATGGTAACCATCGAGATGAAGTACGGCAGATAGGAAGCAGTCTGGATCGCTTTCTTGTACCCGGTATGCACGACTTCGTTCAGCAGCAGTGCAAAGACGATCGGGACCCAGAAACCCCAGATCAGGTTCAGAAAGCTCAGCCAGAGCGTATTGCTCATCAAGCGGCCGAAGAAAATACTTTCGTAGAACTTGATGAAGTGCTTAAAGGCGACCCACTTTGTATTCGCGCCCCAGAAACCGGCACCGGCAGTGTAATCCTGAAAAGCGATTACATAACCGAACATCGGAATGTAACAGTAGACGAGGATAACGAACAACGCAGGGAACATTAAGACATACAGTTCCAGGTTGTCCTTCAGCAGCATCAATTTGCGCTCTTTTGATCTCTTCGGGATCTTCCCGGCAGTTGTGCTACTCATTTTGCTCTCAGATCTCCTTCCCTTTTCATACACTAAAGCCAGACAAAAAAGGTGGTTTTGGTGCGTTTGCACAAACCTATACAGTATTTGCACTATGAACGTATTAATATTATACGTAAGCCTTTGTGCAATGTCAACAGAAGTGCCTAAGTTTTTTTCCGTTTCGTTTCACTTTTTTGAACAAATTGTAACAACAAACCCGCATTCTCTCCCTTTAAAAAGTCCTGAAAATGCGGGTTTTGTGCATTTGAATATCCGAATTGTCCTTGTTCAAAATTACCACTTGTAATAATTATTAAATTTTCATTTTCGGCCTTTGGATCGGATTCGACCAGGCCTTTTTCCCTTCCGCATCGGTCACTTCCACTCTTACGTAGCGATCGTAGGAGCCCCAGCGGTAATACGCCGCCGTCAGCGGCTTCTTGCTGTTTTCGGGGAATGCGGTGCGGAACCGGTCGTAAAGCTCGTTCGACATGAAACGAATGGCTGAACACTCGGATGTCTCAACGATCACTCCCTCTTCATCGTACGCAAGGCGGGTGATCGACGGTCCCTGGGACGCGTAGAAATGTCCGCCCATCATCGCCTGATAAAGCGCCGGCCAGGTCCTCTCCTTCGCCTGCACCATGATGTACCCGACGCATGCGTCACGGTTGATACCGCCCCGCTCCGGGTCCCGGTCATAGAAATGACAGTCATCGACCGCCGTCACAAGCTTGTAGATCCCCTGCGAAGCCAGCATGTCCACATACAGATCCGAATATCCGCGTCCGCTGTACACATCCGAGACCGTATTGTAGATCTCGATCGCATCGTACCCCTTCAGGTCGGCGCACATCTCAAACGTCATCAGGGACCAGATCGGATGAGCCAGCGTGCAGAACGCACCGTCGGCCTTGATCATGTCGACGATCGCCTGCGGGCTCATCTCGTTCGTCTGTTCGAGCGGGTGAGAGAGCCCGACGCCCGTGATATGGTAAGCGTATTCGGGCCGCCCTTTCAGCATGTTGCGGTCGAACTCCGTTCCCGGGATGACGAGGATGTCCTCGTCCTCATATCCCGGGAACCATTTCCGGTGATCCGTGATCGAGAGGAAATCATACCCGTGTTCCTTAAAGAGCTCAATGCACTCCTCGGGCGAGATCCTTCCGTCACTCAGCGTGGTGTGCGCGTGCAGATTTCCTTTGTAGAAGCGCCCCTCGGGGCTGAATAATTCCGTCATCATTTCCGGCTTTCCGTCTCGGTCAGTTTTCCTGACCGTTTTTCATTTCCATTCTTACATGGAAGGTAAACTTCTTTTCATCAAAGCGATAGGCCTTCGCAAGGCGCGGACCGCAGCTGTTCGAGCCGATGCCCGCCATTTTGTAGTCCAGATGGACCACGGTAAACGGCGCTTCCTCCAGCTCGTAATTGTGCTTCTTCTCGGTCAGCTGCTCGTTTGAGTAGCGGGAAACAGCAAAGCTCATGCGTTCGGGTGCCGTAAAGGACATGCCGACCGCATGATCATCGTAGACCGCGGCCTGGGCCGTGCCGTAGTGAGATCCGTTCTCCTGCGGCTTGATGTAGTCCTCGTAATTCTCCGCTGCCGTCGTCTCGAAGTGTCCGAAGCGCGAAGCGCGGCGCTTGTCAATGTAGCTCTCCTCCGGCCCGTAGCCAAGGTAGTCCGCGTACTGCATCGCTTTCGGCATCTTCAGCGTCAGGCCAAAGCGCGGCAGCTCGGGCATCTCCCAGTTCACTTCGCCGGAAAGGTTCATGTCGATCGAACCGTCCGCACCGATCGTGTACACCGTCTCAAGAGTCACGACGCGCTGACGGTAGACCGGCAGCAGTGCGCTCGTGCACTTCAGCACGCCCAGTCCGTCCTTCTCTTCGAAGCTGACTTCATAGACGCGCGGCTTCGCCATATCCAGGCCCGCCTTCAGCCATTCCTGCTTGATCGACGCATCGTTGTCGGTCGGCGCTCTCCATACACTAAAGGCTGCCGGGGCCGCAAGACGGTCCTCATTCTGATAGACAAGATGGTCGAACTGGCCGCTCATCTTGTTAAAGACGTAGCGGAAGTCCTCGGTCTGAATCACCAGCTCGCGCTCGGTTTCCTTGACACGGAACGTTCCCTCCGCAGCCGTCTTCTGCGCGCTCAGCACCGGCGCTTCTTCTCGAACGACAAGCTGATCAAAGCCCATCTCGCGGCCTGCGTCGGTCAGCAGATCCTCGTCCCGCTGAATGTAGAAGAGGTTGATGCGCACATCGCCCGCAGCCGGGATCTCGCAGGGAAGGACGACCTCCGCCGACTCGTGCGGCGCGATCTCCACCTCAGGAAGCAGGTAGCTCTGCAGCGCTTCGCCGTTTACCACGACCTCGTAGTAGCCGGCCAGCCGCTCCTTCAGGTTCGTAAAATCATAGTAGTTGGTGAGGCGGACCTTGATCCCGCCCTCTTCTAACGAGACGAGCTCCGCGCGCACCGGGCGGATCACGTTCTTGTACTCCAGCAGGCTCTCGGACACCGTGCGGTCCGGCTTGACAAGACCGTCCATGCAGAAGTTTCCGTCGTGCGGATATTCACCGAAATCACCGCCGTAATAGAACTTCTCCTTGCCGGTGTTGGTCTTGCCCATGTAGACACCATGGTCGCACCACTCCCAGACAAAGCCGCCGACAAACCCGTCGTGGCGCTGAATGCACTGCCAGTAATCCTCCGCGTCTCCGGGACCGTTGCCCATCGCGTGGATGAACTCGCAGAGAATGTACGGTTTCTTTCTGGTTTTATCAGCAAAATACGCATCGATCTTCTCGACCGGCGCATACATGCGGCTGTGCAGGTCGATCATGGACGTATCATTGACATGGTAGGAGGCCTGATCCACGCTCCGCTCATAGTGCGTCAGACGGGACGGGTCAAACGACTTCACCCAGCGTCCGGACTTCTCGAAGTTCGTGCCGTAGCCGGCCTCATTGCCCAGCGACCAGATCAAAACGGCCGCGTTGTTCTTATCGCGGTGCACGTTGCGCATCTGGCGGTCCAGATTCGCTTCCTCGAACATCGGATCATCCGCGAGGTGGCAGTATTTGTCGGTCCAGCTGCGCTCGCTGTAGATCGAAATGCTGCCGTGGGACTCCAGGTCCGCTTCCGCGATCATGTAAAAACCGTATTCCGAGCAAAGCTGCGGGAACCACGGCGCATTCGGATAATGGCTCGTGCGGATCGCGTTGATGTTGTGCTCTTTCATCAGCACCAGGTCGGTCATGGCCTGCTCTTTCGAGATCGTGTAGCCGGTAAACGGATCGGAATCGTGACGGTTAACGCCGCGGAACTTGATCGGCTGGCCGTTCAGCAGGATGACCTGATCCTTGATCTCGATGACGCGGAAGCCGACGCTCTGGCAGATCGCTTCCTCGGGCGTCTCGATCACAAGCGTGTACTGGACCGGGTTTTCCGCGTTCCATGTCCGGACGTTCGGAATTTCAGCCTCAAACGGCTCCTCCCCCGTGACCGGCTCCTGAAGGAGCAGTTCATCCTCCGGGTCAAAAAGCGAGACCACGCAGGGTACCTCGCCCACAAAGTCAAACTCCACCGTCAGAAGGCCGTCTTTGTAATCATTCATAAGGTCGGTATGAACAAAGTAATCGCGCACGCGCTTCTCCGGGCGGATCAGCAGATAAACGTCACGGAAAATACCGCTCATGCGCAGCTTGTCCTGATCCTCAAGATAGGAACCGTCGCACCACTTCAGCACCGCGACCGTCATGTCATTGTCACCCTCAGAAAGCTTGTCCGTCACGTCAAACTCGCTCGTGGAGTGGCTGACCTGACTGTAGCCGACAAACTGTCCGTTGATCCAGACATAGAAGCAGGAATCGACCCCTTCAAAGTTCAGGAAATAGCGGTCGCCTCCCATGTTGCCGACCTCGAAGGTCGTCTGGTACACGCCCACCGGATTCTCCTTCGGCACATACGGAGGATCGTAGGGGAACGGATAATTCACGTTCGTGTATTGATGGCGATCGTACCCATGGTTCTGCCACACGGACGGAACGGGGATCTCATCGTTGGCAAGATACTCGTTCCAGAAATCATCCGGCAGATCATAGACACTGTCGTAGTAATGAAAGCCCCACACACCGTTCAGCAGCTGAAAACGGTCTGACGTTTCACGATCCATCGAGACGATCTGGCCCATCTGCAGCGCGGAAACACCATTCTCCTCGCCGCTCGAAAACGGGACATAGTAGCTGCGGTTCTCTTCACAGCCCACATGCAGGGTCTTGGGATCTTCAAAATACTTGGGGATGTTCATTCCAAACCTCCTGATTGTAACGTTTACGCGTAAACGTTTATGTTTTGACGTTTATGTTTTGACGTTTATGCTTTGTTGTTTACGCTTCTGCGTGATGCAGTGCGTAGAATTCATCGTAATCCGCCTTCATCTTCTGAAGCAGCGAAGGCGTGTCAAGCCCGTACGGGCAGCGGCTCTTGCAGGCATTGCAGTGGATGCAGTCGTCGATGCAATCCATCTTCGCGCGCCACTCGTCGCTCATGTAGGGCTTGTAGGGGCTGCGGCGCAGCAGGAACGCCATGCGCGCGGCCTGCGGAATATCAATGTCGACCGTGCAAGGCAGGCAGTAGCCGCAGCTGCGGCAGAAGTCACCGGCGAGCTCTTTCTTGTCGGCCTCCATGATCGCCTCCAGCTCCGGCGTCATGCGGACGTTCTTCTCCGCCATCTCGATCCACTGGTCAAGCTCCCACTCATGCTGAATGCCCCAGATCGGAACAACGTTATCGTACATTTCGACGAACGCGTGGCAGACCGCCGGCTTGTTGAGAAGACCGCCGCACAGGCCTTTCATCGCGATGAAGCCCATGTCCGCTTCCTTGCAGCGCTTGGTCAGCTCGATGTCCTGCGGTGCGCTGATGTAGCTGAACGGGAACTGCAGCGTGTCGAAATTGCCGGAATCGATCGCCTCGTTTGCGACCTTCAGGCGATGGTTCGTGATGCCGATGTAGCGCACATATCCTTTCTTCTGCGCCTCAAGCGCGGCTGCAAACGCGCCGTTCGGATCATTGATATCCGGCAGCGTAGCGGGATTATGGAACTGAAGCAGGTCGATATAGTCGGTCTGCAGGCGCTTGAGCGACAGCTCGATGTGCGCCGCGGCAGTCTTTTTATCCTTTGCCGCGGTTTTCGTCGAGATCACGATATGCGAACGCACGTCATGGAAGGCTTCGCCGAGCTTCTCTTCGGAGTCGGTGTAGGCGTTCGCCGTGTCATAGTAGGTGATGCCCGCGTCAAAGGCTTTGCGCAGCAGCTTCACCGCGTCCGCTTTGGAGATGCGCTGGATCGGCAAGGCGCCGAAGGCCGGTTTTGAGACCATGAGGCCGGTTCTGCCGAGTCTGATCTGTTCCATTTCTTTTTCCTTTCTTTGCTTCTCTTCTAAGTAAACCCTCTTGTATGGTTCGTTTTTCTATACTATTTTGATGCGTCTGCGCGCCGCTTTATGTGAAAAACATGGCGAAAAAGCTGAGGAAGTTCATCAGCACCACCAGCCCGGCTATGATCAGTATCGCGATCGTCTTGCCGGTATGCTCCGGCTCTTTGATCAGCTTGATGCCTTTTGCAAGGGCTGAAAGGGACACGATGATTCCCACGATCGGCACTAACCCAACGAACAGGGCGACGATCGCTTCGATCAATCCCTGCTTTTCCATCGCTGCAACCGCACTTTTGCTTATGCCGGACGGCGATTTCGGCCCCTGCGGACCCAGCTTCATATAGTCGTTGGCCGCCTGCAGGTTGGAGCGGAACGGAACCGCCACGTTCGGAACATAGGTGTTTTGCGGAGCATTCACGGCCGGAGCCGCACCTCGCGTCATCATGGCCGGATATCCTCCGCCAAACGAACCGTTGTACTCAAGCCCCCGAATGACTTGCTGCAGCTTCGGGTCGATCGCCGGGCGAACGCCCTCTGCTGTCTGTTCCATCTGAACCGGCGGAGCCTGCTGCATTTTCTTCTCCGAAACCGCCGGCGCCGCCCACGGCCGCTGCGGCTGCTGCCCTTGCATCTGTGTCATGATCATCTCTTCCTTTTAATATATAAATGCATAAAAATGGCTAAACTGCAGCCTCCATTTTAACAGACCTTGAGCGAAATCTCAATATTGTAGGGGTGCGCGGTGCGTGTTACAATACGCATATTCGTATCAATGAAAGTCCGCACCCCGTCTCGAGGTTTCAACCATGGATTTTTCCGCCATTCTGATCGTTCTTTTTAAGCTCTTTTTCCTGCTGGTGCTCGGCTACGTCCTGTTTCGCTGTCATGTTCTCGACGCGAAGGCCAACAAAGCGATCTCCGCTTTGATCGTCAACGCCACGAGCCCCGCCCTCGTTTTGGGCTCGCTTGCCGCCACCGGCGCCACCTCCCGCGGCGAGGTGCTGAAGCTGGTTTTCTTCGGCATCGGCCTGTACATCCTGCTGCCGATCATGGCTTATCTGACCGTCCGCCTGTTCCGCGTCGACCTCAAAAAGCGCGGGACGGTGCAGCTGCTGCTGATTTTCGGCAACACCGGCTTCATGGCCATCCCGGTCCTGCAGACGCTCTATGGTGACGTGGCGGTATTCTACTGCAACATTCTGAATCTGCCGTTCAACCTCATGATCTTCACCTACGGGGTTTACCTGCTGCAGTTTTCCGGACGCAGCAAAGAGGAGACCGGCGAAGGATTCTCTCTCAAAGGCCCCGCGCTCCGCAAAATGCTCCTCACCCCCGGCATCATCTGCTCGGTGCTGGCGCTCATTCTCTATTTTGCGAACCTGCAGCTTCCCAAGGTGCTGAGCGAGACCTTCCTGTTTATCGGAAACGTCACGCCGCCTCTGTCCATGCTCGTGATCGGCTCGGTCTTGGCGGAATATCCGCTGAAGTCGATGTTCAGCGACCTCAAGGTCAACCTCATCCTCGTGTTGAAGCTGCTCCTGTTCCCGGTCCTGATCCTCGTTCTCTCGCGCCTGATCTTTAGCGATCCGGTCGTTGTCGGCATTGCGACCCTGACGTTTGCGATGCCCTGCGCCTCGATGTGTGTCATGCTCAGCAAAGAGCACGGCGGTAATTCCCAGACCGCCTCGAGCGGTGTTGTTTTCACCACGCTGCTATCGCTTCTCACGATCCCGATCGTCTACCTTGTGCTCGGCCCGTTCTTTGGATGAGGCCAGGCATTCACTGCTGCGTTTTGTTTGGCTCGTTTTGCTTAGCTCTCGCTGCCGCGGTTTGCCCGCTGCCTACTACTGCTTTTGGAGGTATTTTCCATGAAAATGACGACCTGCTGCTACATCCGCCGCGATGATGAAGTCCTGATGCTCCACCGCACGAAAAAAGAAGTTGACATCAACAAGGGTAAGTGGGTCGGTGTCGGCGGCAAGTTTGAAAACGGCGAAAGCCCGGTCGAATGTGTCATTCGCGAAGTCCGCGAAGAGACCGGCCTCACCCTCATCGAGCCGCACCTGGCCGCGATGGTCACCTTCAACTTCCTCAATCCGGCTCCTGAGCTGAACGACTGGGACACGGAGTACATGTTTGTCTTTGTCTGCGACCAGTTCGAAGGAGAGATCAAAAGCGAGGACACCGACGAAGGCTTCCTCTGCTGGATCCCTCAGGACGCCCTCTCCGGCCTCAACCTCTGGGAAGGCGACGCCCTTTTCATGGCTCCCGTCCTCGGCGGTGCACCCTTCTTCTCGATGAAGATCGTGTATCAGGGGGACGAGGTGGTTTCTTGGTCACTTGACCTGTGACAGTTATCTGAATTAAAGTCCCTGAAGCAGATACTGGAGGTAAATACTTTGTTTAGCCTCCCCTTGCCTCCGGCTTGGTGCTATGAATGGAGGCATCTAAGTAAAGCTTTCCACAAACGCCTCCACCTTTTTCGTCTTAGTGGAGGCGTTTTTACATTGATTCTAAGTATTGCCTCCGCCTTGGTGTAGTGAATGGAGGCATCTAACTAAAACTTTCCACAAACGCCTCCACCTTTTACATCTTTGTGGAGGCGTTTTTACATTGATTCTAAGTATTGCCTCCGCCTTGGTGTGATAGATGGAGGCAACTACTTAAAACTCTTCACAAACGCCTCCACCTTTCACCTCTTTGTGGAGGCGTTTTTACATTGTTACTAAGTATTGCCTCCGCCTTGGTGTAGTGAATGGAGGCATCTAACTAAAACTCTTCACAAATGCCTCCACCGTACCGCTTCCGCGAACCTGTCATTTGCGGGTCGCCGTGGTAAATGTGTTTTTTTGAGGGCGAAATTGAGAATTTGAGAATTGACCCGGCAAATCACTTTCCATTATGCTATGAAGGAATCATTCTTTTTTCAAATTACTTGTTTTAAGGAGAGATTTCGCATGTGGACTGAAAAATCAACTGAGTACGGCTTTAACCTTGTCGAGAACGAGGGCGGCAAAACACTGGGCTACTGCCCGGATTCCGGCGTGAAGATTATTGAGAAAGACGGGTTTGCGTTCAAAGATCTCGCAAAGACCGGTGAGCTTCTGCCTTATGAAGACTGGCGGCTTCCTGCCGAGGTGCGTGCGGATGATCTTGCAAAGCGGCTTTCCATCGAGCAGGTGGCCGGACTGATGTGCTTTTCCGCTCACCAGTTCAGTATTGTGAAGGAAGTCACCGATGAGCAGAAGGCCTTCCTCGGTCAGCATCTGAGAAGTGTTCTGAACTCCGGCGGTCTTGGCGGCATTCCGGACGAAGTCCAGATCGCTTGGGCTAACAATATGCAGAAATACGTCGAGGGCATGGAGTTTGGCATTCCCTGCTACTTTGCCTCCGACCCGCGCAACGGACAGGGCGTGTCCGACTGGCCGGGAAACCTCGGGCTTGCCGCAACGTTTGACCCAGAACTTGCCAAAACCGCAGCCAAGTGCCAGTCCCGAGAGCTGCGCGATCTGGGCGTTGCCTGCTTCCTTGCGCCGCAGGTCGATATCGCCTCCGATCCGCGCTGGTACCGTGACAGCGGCACCTTTGGCGAAGATCCCGCGCTGTCCCGCGACATGGTCAAAAAGTTCTGCGACGGTCTCCAGAGCACCTACGATGAGAACGGCAACGACCTCGGTTGGGGCAAGGATTCCCTCACGGCCATGGTCAAGCACTGGACCGGCGAAGGCGCATCCGAAGGCGGCCGCGAGGCTCACATGGACGGCGGCAAATACGCGGTCTATCCGAATCACAACTTCGAGGCGCTGATGATCCCGTTTGTCGACGGCGCGTTTAAGCTCGAGGGCAAAACCGGTTCCGCCACCGCGGTCATGAGCTCCTACACCGCCGCTTACGAGGAAGACGGCTCCCTTGGCGAGCCCGTTGGCTCCAGCTTTTCTGAATATAAGATCAAGAAACTCCTCCGTGAGCGCTACGGGTTTACCGGCGTTGTCTGCACCGACTGGATGGTCCTGAACGAAGGCAAGGCGGAAGGCCGCCGCGCCTGCGGGTGGGGCGCCCATATCGAAGACCTCAACACGACCCCCGGCGAGCGCGCGTTTATCGCGATCATGGCCGGCGTTGATCAGATGGGCGGATGTTCGAAC
>JAEEGL014821633.1_pt1 | contig 12971 bp, 13 predicted proteins | sample 9134231 | NCBI WGS metagenome assembly JAEEGL01 (sample SAMN16246548, study PRJNA631951) | gut metagenome | biome: gut microbiome; feature: rumen; material: fiber-attached | host: Bos | place: Iran: Karaj | collected 2018-10 | reverse complement strand
GTATTTTGTTATGAGCGACAATAAGAAGATTCTTTCCCTTTACTATGGCGAAGGGCTGTCTCAGCGCAAGATCGCTGAAAGAACCGGGATATCAAGAAATACGATCTCTCCGGTATGTAAAAGAGCGGATGAATTGAAACTGGATTTGAGTAAGATCCAGCCGATGTCCTATGAGGAACTGGATCATCTCCTGTTTCCCGATCGGAAATTCATTCCTGCCTATGTGATGCCGGATTTCGATTATGTCCATAAGGAACTGCTGAAGCCTGGCACGACACTGATGATGTTGTATGAGGAGTACGCCGAAAACTGCAAGAAAGAAAAGCTTCCTTCCTACAAGAAGACGCAGTTCTATGATCTGTATTCCGATCACGTGCAGAAAAACAGACTGACGATGCATATCAACCATAAACCCGGAGATCGCGTTCAGGTAGACTGGTTTGGCACGACGATGGAAGTAAATGACCGCTATACCGGTGAAGTCTATACCGCCTATCTGTTTTGCGGAACACTTCCTTTCTCGATGCTGAGTTTTGTATATGCCTGTCCGGATATGAAGGTCAGCAGTTGGATCGATTGCCATATCCGCATGTTTGAATACTTTGACGGTGTACCGAGGCTTCTTGTACCAGATAATCTCAAAACAGGCATCAAGTCCAACAAGAAATATGAAGACCCTGTAACGAACAAGTCCTATCAGGAAATGGCGGATCACTATGGTATAGCCATTATTCCGGCAAGAGTGAAAGCACCCAAGGACAAGGCAGCAGCCGAAGGTGCGGTGGGAGACGGTACCTACACCATCATCGGTCATTTGAGAAACCGGAAGTTCTTTTCTTTTGATGAGCTCAACAAAGCAATCGCAATTGAGCTTGAAAAGTTCAACAACCGTCCCTTCCAGAAGAAAGACGGATCAAGAAGATCGGTCTATGAGGAAGAAGAAAAAGACTTTATGAAGTCTCTTCCTGAATATCCTTTTGAGCTCTCTTCCTGGAAAAAAGCGACTGTACAGCTTAACTACCACATACAGGTCGATAAGATGAACTATTCTGTTCCCTATGAATATGTTTCCAAGAAAGTCGATGTCAAGATGAGTAAAGATTTCGTTAACATCTACTACTCCGGCTTACAGATCGCTTCCCATAAGCGTTTATATGGTCGAAAAAATCAATACTCGACGATTGAACTCCATATGCCAAAGAATCATCAGCTCTATGAATGGAACAAAGACCGCTTCCTGATGTGGGCCAAGAATATCGGCCCGAGCACATACGAGGTGATAAACAGACACATCCATCGCTATCATGTTGAGGAACAATCCTATAAAGGCTGCATATCTATCTTAAAGCTTTCAGATAAATATACAGCCCTTCGTTTGGAGAATGCGTGTAAGTTGGCGCTTGAACACATTCTTAATCCTACATACAAAAATATAAGGCTGATCCTTGAAGCCGGTCAAGACGAGAAGGAAGAAGGAAATCCATCGACTGAGCAATCAGATGATCATGCGCTGATCAGAGGTTCTTCCTACTACGGAGGAAAGAAATAATGGATCTGACGATTGAAGAAAAGCTCAAGGCGATGAAACTTCCCCGCATGAAGGAAGAATACCTGAAACAGAAAGAGGACCCGTCGTATTTATCGATATCTTTTGAAGAACGGTTTAAGCAGATGGTCGATCTGGAATACGACGCCAGGATCTCCAGTACTATCGAGAAGCTGATCAGGAAAGCAGATTTTTATGATTCCTCCGCTTCTTTGGAAGACGTCAACTACAAGCCCTCTAGAAAACTCGATAAAGGTCAGATCGATTCCTTATCCGATAACTCCTATATCGCCAGTCATCTCAACATCATCCTGGTCGGAGCGACCGGATCAGGGAAAACCTGGCTGTCCTGCGCCTTCGGTGTCAATGCCTGCAAGGCAAGATACAAGGTAAAGTATATACGGCTTCCCGATCTGTTCTCTGAGTTTGAAGCCAAGAAGATCCAGGGCAAATACAGGGAATATATCAAAGAAATGAAGAAGTACGATCTTCTCATACTTGATGAGTTTTTACTGGTCACAACTTCCACGAGCGAAAGAAACGACTTACTTGAGCTCATAGAGGCAAGGATCAATCGCAAGTCAACGATCTTCGCTTCTCAATGGCTCCCTGAAGGATGGCACGAAAGGCTTGGCGGCGGTGCCGTGGCTGACGCCATACTTGACCGCATCATCAATTCTTCTTACACCATTCCCTTATATGGAGATTCATTAAGAGAGGACTATTCTCTGATCAAGAAATAATTCAATTTAAAACAGGACTTTCCATTAACTGATTATGGATCGTCCTGTTTTTAAGGTGGTTATATTTTCGGAATGTGTGGTTCTCATTTCCGGAATAGGTATGGCTCCGCCATCCGGAATGGGTGGCTCAGAAACGTCGGAATATTCAATTTACTCGACAAAAATTAGCCTTTACTAGTTAAAAAGATAGACGCTATTACCATCATAATTCCAATCAATTTAATAAAAGAGATCTGCTGTCCAAAAGCAAATAAGCCTATTAATGCTGCAACAATTGTTTCTATTGATGCATATACGGGTATATTAGCTGTTTCCCGACATTTTTCTAGTCCTTTCATGTAAAATACATAAGCCAACACTGTTCCCACCAGGCCAAACATGATTGCTGTTACAAAAGAAATGTATGACATTTTTGTTATGATCCCAGAAATAACGTTGGGAACAACAGCCAAAAACAAGGAGCCAAACACAAAACTATAAAACAAAACCATCATATGATCATACATATATAATTTTTTTGCGCTTATAATCGTCATTAAGGCATATGTAAATCCAGACAAAAAACCGATAAATATTCCTTCGAAAGACATATTGGAAATAACTAATTTTCCACCAGTAACAGTCAGCAAGCATCCGGCAATATTAATCGCCAATGCTATTCTCCTTTTTAGTTTTATCTGTTCATGAAATACAAGCGCAGAGATCAAGGCAACAAAGATAGGAGCAGTATATTGAAGAATGGCTGCGGAAGCAAGGCCGATTCTGTTTATTGTCATTGCATAAAAAAGATTATTTAGTGCTTCTCCTATAAGACCATTTAGGAAACAGTACTTAAGAGCTGTTCTATTTATCTTAAATGATGTTTTTCTGATCAAAAGTAATATAAACATTAAAAAAGAAGCATTGCTCAGCCTTAGAAACGATGATTCAAGAGATGAAAAACCAAACGCTGACAAATGTGCAGTAAATAATCCTATTGTTCCCCATAAACATCCAGCTAGAATTACATATATTGTTCCGATTGTATTATTCTTACTCATTATTACCAGTCTTAATCAAAATTCCGGTTTACCCGGAATTTTGATTATTTATCTTAATTATTCACCACGCTGTTTTTTTGCGTTTCGCATCAGCTCTTTTACACGATCAGGATCAACTTGGTTGTAGAAATTACCATCATATTTTATTCCTGTTCCAACAATACATCCATCAGCATATTTTAAAATTTCCGCAACAGTATCAGGTTTAACTCCATTTGACGCAAGAACAGGAGCTGATGTAACTTTTTTTACAGTATTGACTAAATCAAGATCAATTGAAGACCCGGGTGTACTGCTGTAAATCAGAAGTCCATCAGGATTAACATTGAAAGTCAATGTTCTTATCACATCTTCAAGAGGCCTATCAGCAATCTGTCTAGTTCCTTCCTGCAAAACAGCTGTTAAAACCTTTGTTTTACCGCATCCTACATAATAACGGTGTCTTTCGACATCACCTGGATCATAATCATTGATTCCATAAACTCCAACATTCGCTCCATGATAATGGGCCCTGACAAAGCTGGCACCTGTAGCAGCAGCTATATCGAAAGTGGCTTTCCAGTCAGCCGCACAGGTAACTCCAAAAGGCAGTTTTATCATGCTTTTTAATTCACCGATAACATCAGAAAATGCTGCAACTACAACTCTATTAACTGATTTTGTATAAGGGATACTGTATTCATTGCAAAATAGCAGTCCATCTACTCCTCCATCCTGCAATGCAATCAAATCAGCTTTTGCAGCTTCAACAATCGCTTTGACGCCACCCTCCTGATCATATTTTGGATCTGTAGGAAAGGCTTTTAAATGCATCATTCCTATTACTGGCTTTTCAACACCAAATACTTCTTTTGTCCACATTTTTCTCTCCTTTTTTATATTTTTATACATCTCGCTTTTTTCATCAGATTTCTGACTCTCGATTCATCTATTTCATTATCGAAAATCCCATCTCGTTTTATTGACGTGCCAACAATACATCCATCTGCTACCTCTAATATAGAAGCAATCGTTTCGGCCTTAACTCCATTAGAAGCAAATAAAGGAACATCGGTCACTTCCTTGGCCTTTTTTATGTATGAAAGATCGATTTCAGATCCCGATGTAACAGAATAAACCATAAATGCACTTGGATGAATTGCAAATTCTATTGACTTTGCAACCTCTTCAACGGGGCGATTAACCAAGGGGCTGACACCTTCATGCATCAATGTAGTAAAAGTTAAAACGTTTCCACATCCAACGTCATAACGATGCCGTTCGACCTCTCCTTGAGGGATTGACTGAAGACCATAATTGCCACTGTATGCTCCAGACAGTGTTTCGCGAACAAAGTCTGCACCTGTTGCTGAAGCAAGATCAAACACTTTAAAAGGGTCTAATGCAACATCTACCCCAAATGGAACTTTTATTTCGCAAAGAAGTTCTCCTATAATCCTTGCCATGCACGCAACTGTAACTGTTCTAACATTCTCTACATAAGGAATTGAGTACTCATTACAGAACAATATTCCATCAATTCCGCCATTTTGCAAAGACAGCACCTCTCTTCTTGCTCGCTCAATTACCGGCTTAAGTCCAACACTATTATCATATTTTGGATCAGTAGGCATTGGAAGAAAATGAACCATTCCAATAACTGGTTTATCCACACCAAAGAGTGTTTTTATATCCATCCTAATTTGTCCTCCAATTCTGAGAAGCTCGATACTTCAAGATCGGCATTGGAAGTGTCTTGAATTACTACAGATCCTTTAAAACCAACAGTGTATAATCCAGCTCGTTTAGATGATTCTATGCCATTAACTGAATCTTCAATGACAATAACGTCTGATTTATCTAACTCTAGTTTTTTAACAACCAGATTATATATATCGGGCATAGGCTTACTATTATTTATCTCAGTTCCGGATTGAACAAGATCAAAATAGTTAATGATATTAAATCTGATTAATAAATCATTCAAGTATGAAAGCCTTGAAGAAGATGCAACTGCCATTCTGATACCACGTGAAGCTAGTGTTTCAATAAAATGAGTTAACCCCGGCATCGGATCTATAGCGGCTTCATTCCACTCTCTGTCAAACCAGAATCTGATATCGTTTCCGATCTGGCAATATTCAGTGTCACGGAGTTTTTCATATCTGCCTGCAAGATCGCCTACCATTTTGTTGACTGTCTTGCCAACCAAGTCTTGTATCTCACCAATTGAAACTTCAATACCTTTTGATTTTAGATATGATTGAAGACTTTTTAAAAAAACAATTTCACTGTCAACAATTACACCATCACAATCAAATATTACTGCTTTTATTTCTTTCATAATTAATATTTGGCCTGGCTGATGTTTTAGCCAGGCCAATCAAAATCACTTCTTGCTTATTACAGAATTCCTACTAATGAAAGAAGGAAACCGATGACGAAGATTCCAATAATTAATTTATTTACTGATACCCCTTTACGAAGAAGCGCGAATACCGTAACAACAGTAGCAACACCGATGATGTTTGGCGCAATTTCCGATAGAACATCATTCAGAACTACTGAAGATTCACCTGCCTTAATAACCAGCGGAGTACTTACATTGGCATTCGAAACGATCATCGATCCAGCAATGGTCATTCCAAGGATAGAGAGACATTCAGTGATCTTCTTAAGAATAGTTGAATCAGTAATTTTGCTTAAAGCATCTTTACCAAGCTGATAACCTTTAGTGAAGGTAAAATAGCCAATTCCAATAATGTATGCAGTATAGAGAATGATAAATAATACTGGAGCAAAATAGTTGCCATTTAAAGCCATGTTAATGGTAATGGAGAGGAATACAACTCTTACAAGAGTCTGAGTGATTGTATCGCCCAAACCGGCAAGAGGACCCATCAAACCAACCTTAACACCATTTATCATTTCATCAGTAATAGGCATTCCGCTGGCTCTATCTTCTTCCATTGAACATACAATGCCAGGAATAAATGCACCCCAGTTATTTTCTGTATTGAAGAAAGCCAAATGACGCTTAAGTGCTGCCTTCTTTTCTTCTCCATCTGGATAGAACTTATTGATGACAGGCAACATTGACCAGCAGAAACCTAAAGACATGAGTCGTTCATAGCTGTTACATGATTCAGTTCCGACCTGCCAGCGAAGAAAAACGTTTGCCAGATCTTTTTTTGATAATTTCTTACGTTCTAAAACTGCGTTTTCACTCATTTTATACGCCCTCCTTTTCGTTGATCATTGTCCAGTAGATCAGCATGGCTGCCAGGCCTACCAAAGCAACACCGATTGTAGGCAGATTGAAATAGCCAACAAGAATATAACCAATTATTGCGAATGCAACAAACTTGCGATTATAAACAGCTTTCAGCATCATACCGATACCTAAAGCAGGAAGAAGTTTACCAATACCGGTAATTCCGTTTTTAAGCCAAAGAGGGATACTTTCCATGAAACCCTGCAGATAAGTAGCTCCAAACATGATCGCAATAATTGCTGGGATACCATAAATAACCAGGTATTCAAAGAATGGGAACAGCAGATCATACATCCACAATCTGTTTGAAATGCCTTTTTCTGCATCTCTATCAGCCATATGTACCCAGATTGAATTTACCGTCATACGAATATTATCGGTAACGATTCCAAGAGCTCCGATCGCTACACAGATAGTGATTGCTTCTTCAGGCGTCATGCCTGAAACGATTGCAACAGCAGGTCCGATTACACCAGCCCAGATATAACTATATGCTGTAATTCCACCGACAGCAATCTGACCCATGTATACAAGCTGAATAGTAGCGCCAATAGTTACGCCTGCTTCCCAGTTGCCGAGGATCAAACCAACAATACTGCTGGTGATAAATGGCTGGCAATAAATAACCCATGTAATAGATTCTATGGTACGGATTACTGCGATGAACAACGCGATAATAAGTGCCTTAAATAACATTTTTTCTCCTTTTAAAAATTAAATTCCGTTTTTTTATCTTCCGGTGTTACCTGAAAATATACATTAACACCGGATTTCTGTATTTCTCTTAAGGTTTCGACTTCTTCAGGACTTGCGGATATCTGCCGATAAAGATTTTTTCTTTTCGGATTAGCGCTGATTCCGCCGATATCAAGTTCTTTAAAGGAAATGCCTGTATTGAAAAGTTTCTGCATTACATAAGGATATTTTGCAAGAATCATTGTATTCTTTTTTTCCTGATCATATCCGTTGGCAAGTTCTTCTATTTTATCTTCACCAGTTATAACCAACTCAATATTTGCAGGAGCAACCAGTTTCATTACGCCCTTCAAGAATTCATCATCGTTAGTAGTGTTGTCAATTACCCAAATACGGTTGATATCGAGTGATTTAGACCACGAAGCTACAACCTGTCCATGAATAAGCCGATCATCAATACGAACAAATTTAATACCCATAATAAATTCCTTTCTTTTTTTTCATTTACGTTGCCGTGCACTGAAACGTATTTTGGAAACTATTTAAAAATCATTAGCATTGCATAGTTCCGAGAAGTCAATCACCCCTTTCCTGCCAAATTCAACGGCATCCTTCTTTAATTCCGCAAGACTTTTTGCAGTATCACCGGTAATCAACTGCAAAAGCATAGGCAGATTTAACCCTGTAACAATTTCGACAGGTAACTGATCTTTGTATTTTCCATATAGTCTGCTTGAGATCATAAAAGGGCTCCCGCCCAAGAGATCCGTCAGAATCAGAATGCCATCTTCACCAGAGTTCAATATTTCTTTTTCGATTTTATTTTTATATTGGTCTAAATCATCATCATAGGCGATCGTCAGGTATTTCACATTATCCTGTGGACCTGCAATCATTTGTGCAGTTTCCCATACGCCTTTTGCATAATTTCCGTGACCAAGAAGTAATATATTCACCATACAATTATCGGTCTCCTTCTATGATTCTGATTATATACACTACACAGTTATAACCAAAAAAATCAATTTGTTATTGATGTGTATAAAGTGTGTAAACAGAAAAACATGCTATTTTACTGCATATTGTATTTTACAGACGATTCATATTATTATATCTGTGTAATACTAACGATTTTTATTACACAGATAATTGTGATAATAAACACTCATCTTATTCAATAATTGAACAAAAACACTAATTGACACTAAAATGAACACAGTAGAGAAACAGATCAGCAATTACATTAAAAGAAAAACGGTTTCTATCATTGAATCTGGCGAATTCGACCTTCGTCAGGGAATTGAAGCATCTGATATAGCCTTCGATTTAAAAATGGATAGAGCCAATGTTTCAAGACTTCTAAATAATCTTTGGCGAAATGGCGATCTAATAAAGCTTCAGGGCAGACCTGTTGTATTTCTTGATTATTCTGTGCTTAATGAATACTATCCTGATCGTTATGTGCCATTAACTATCTCAGCCAACGAGACACTTCAAAAATTCTTAACAAACAAAGACGACAGAAACAATATAATATCAACGTCTATTAACAGTATTGACCAGCTGATAGGAGCAAACGATTCTCTTGCCGAAACAATAAAGACTGCCAAGTCAGCAATCACCTACCCGCCTTTTGGTTTACATACATTAATAACAGGAACAAATGGAACAGGTAAAACAACATTTGCAAAGTGCATGTATGAATATGCCATAAATATTAAAGGAAATATTCCTTTTGAAATTGTCAATTGCCGTCTTTACAGTGGCAATCCAGAGGAATTTGTAAAAATAATGTTCGGATCAGCTAAAAAGAAAAACAATTCTGAAGACGGAATTATTAATAAGTGTTCAGGAGGCATTATTCTTTTAGAAAACTATGAGTCTTTAGACCCCTCATCTCAGGAAACGGTTATTTCTGTCATTAAAAACAATAGTTATCTTTCTTTTTATGATCGAAAGGAACGCGATCTGAAGGCGATGTTTATTATTACATCTTATTTTCTTAATATTGATGAACATTCATCTGCTATTGAAAGAGTTATTCCTATAAAAATACAGCTTCCAGACATTTCCAACAGAGGATTATTTGAAAAAATAGAGCTTATATTTGACATTTTTAAAAAAGAGGCCAAAAAAATCCATACAACTTTACAGGTATCAAAAGGAGTTATAACATCTATTGGCTGTGTAAAATACAAAGACAATATTATAGAGATGCAGAACACAATCCAGTCTATATGCAGTAAAGCATACCTGGAAATGGAAAAAAACAAATACAATACTGCCTATATAGATTTTGAATCGTTACCACAAAGGCTTTTAGAAAATACGGAAAATGATTCTAATTCCAGTCTAGCGATTGCAAATCTGCTTGATTGTATTCAGGGAAATATAATCTCATTCGATAAAGATGGCAATTCTTCAGAAGCAGATATTTTTTCTAAATCACCAGATAGTTTTAAAGATCTTCGAATGAAACAGTTTATAAATGAGTTTAATGTTAACGTAAATGATCTCGACAACATAAAGGATTATGTCAACGAAACAATAGATACATTAATTAATTGTTCAGAGCCTCAATTAAGAGCAATAAAAAACAATATAGCCCCTGAAGTATATAAAACCGTGATCAGAGTGATAAAAGAAAGACAGCTTGACAACTTTCTTGAGAACACTCAGCTATTATTTGGAATTATGCTTCATGTCTCAAATTACCTTGAAAGAGCAAAACATGGAAAAGTCGAAATGAATATATCTGAAAGAAAATCACTGTTTTCGGAAACATATCCCAAAGAATACTCTTTAGCTGAAGATATATATTCTGTTTTTGAAAAATCTTATGGCATCAAAGAGAATATACGGGAAACAGATTTTCTTGCATCCTATTTTGTTGCCATAAATCAGCTTTCAGAAAAAACAAACATCGGAATATTGCTTATTTGCCACGGTAATCACGTTGCTTCTGAACTAAAAATGTATGCAAAAGAGGCAAGTAATGGTTCATATTATCTGGATGCAATAGATTATCATAAGGACATGCAATTCAATGATCTTTTAGAATTAGCTTGTATCAAATGTTCAGAACTCAATCGTGGTTCAGGGGTTTTAATCCTTTGTGATACAGAGCCTTTAACAACAGTTGGAGACTATGTTTTCAAACATGTTGGCATTATTACAAGAACCATAGATAATGTATCTTTACTTTTACTGCTGAAAGTTATTGAACTAAGCAAATCCTCTTTTTCAGGTATAGATAATCTGGTAATTCAGTTCAATAACAGAAAAGGAATTCTTCAAAAACAGAATGAAATTCACAATGACTATCTCGACAATTTGAAAGATAAGGTCATAAGAAAAACCGTTTCCTTTATCGATGTAGACAAGGCTGTTGATGCACTTTCGATATGCTTGAATGATACTCTTCAGGAGTTGTCAATTCCTTATACAAATGCGATAGCAACTAAATATTTATGCCACTGTACCAATATGCTTGAACGGGTCATTAAAGGAAATACTCTGGATTTTGTTGCTATAAATTCATATATATCCAAAAATCGCGGCTTGATGAATATAGTTGAAAAAAATCTAGAGTATGCAGGAAATGCATTTGGCATTAAAATTCCAGCTCCAGAAATTGCATACGTTTCTCAAATATTACTTGATTCATGATAGTATATCCTTTCTTTTGATACTAATCAGTTATTTCTTCGAAATAGACAATATTGTCTGGTAATAAACAGTATTCCGAAATAATAAATACAAAACTGAAATATTATAATAAGATCATTGAAAAAGACAGTGAAATCTTTGTTATTGTCAAAGACAGCGGCCTGATCAATGTTGAAAAGCTGAAAGAGGTTGATGGAATCGGATCTGTTGAAATCGTAAGAAACAAAATAATTATAAATCGAAAGGAAAAAAGTATGGCTGAGATGTCAAAGATCGCTTCTGATTACAACAAAGTCATGAAGATCCTGAGTGAATATAAGCGTAAGGAGCCGATCATAAATAAAAGCAAGGAGCTCATGTATGAACTGAATGTTCAGGGAGTCAGCGAGAAAGACAGGCGCTTAATTTCCCATGGGTACACATACAATCAGCGCCGGAAGACCTGGTTCAAGATCATCTCGCCGAAAACGGTCGATTATGAGAAGAAAGTATTGAATTTCTTAGGCATCAGCAGCTATCAACTGAAGGACGCTAACAAGATCCAAATGCTAGACGATGAACAGGAATTCATGAACTATCAGAAAGATCTGGCGGAACGAAAACAACTGATTATTGAAAAAACAGAAAAGGAATACGGCCAGCTGAAGAGATATCTTCAAAGATTGATCAAACAGGGCTTCGAGTTCAATGAGCTGAAGCAGCAACTGGAAGGAAGAGATCTTCCGCTGGAGAACGACACTCCGGCATTCCGATTTCGATATGTGACGCTGGCAGGAACACTCTTCAACAAGAAGGATAAGATCGAGCTTGGTGACAGGTTCGATATCTATGAATACAGAGAAAACGATTCACAATGCGTTCTGCAGAACGTAACAATAGATGGTGTAAAGGAGGCGGTCGAACAGATCAGATAGACGCAGCAAAGAATTAGAAATGGTTTGAAATCACCTCAGGTTTCAGAAAGGGCACATCTGAAAGGAAGGTAAAAACCATGTTTGAAAACATTACTAAAGACGGAATTTATAAGATCGAATTAACCAAAGGGAATCCATACGCCAGATATCTGGTCGTAAAGACTTACGGATCTGAGCAGAAAAAGAAACGCATGTGTTCTTTGGAAGACATCAGGCAGCAGGTGCAAGAATGGGACGATGACTATTCCAAGATTGAGCCTGAATTTAATTACAGAGGAACAAAGGTTCTTTTCGGGAAGAAGGAGCCTAAAAAAGTGGCAAGAAACTACTACATGGTGTTTGATAAGAATGGAAACCTGTATATGCAGGGCTTCGGTAGTGAGATTGCCGAGAAGTTTGGCTGCAAGAGCAAGACCGTATGCAACGCCGCCAACACCGCCGGAAGAAAGCTCACAACCTGGATCAACAGCAAAAAGGAAGAGTTTGATGTCTGCAAGAACGGCCAACCAGGATTTTTCTGGAAAATTGATGGTAACATTAGTTGGTGAGGTGACAGATTATGCAAACAGAAAACAGTAAGTACTCTCTGGTTGTTGAAGGAGGATATGAGAAGCTCTGCTGGAGACTCAAAAAGTATCCAAACAAAAAAGAAGATGTCAATTCGTTTATGAAACAGGAAGTTCGTGGGCTTGTCGAAAAAGCCAACTGGATCAATCCGGATCTGGAAGAAAAAGGATATGGTATCTTCATTAATGCCGATCAGGGAATCCTGAACCTCGCCCCTTCCCTGATGGCTAAAAGAAAAGGCCAGGATGTACAGGTCAACGGCAACGTTCTGTTCCTGAAAAGCAGGGAAAGCATGGTTGCCGGGCTGACGCTTGATGATGTAAAGAGGATCATGGCTGCATATCCGGATATATCAGATGTATATGCCGTGATGTGTGAAGAAGTGGCTGGGCAACTGCTGAAAGGAATGAATATTATCCCGGTCAACAAGGATCGAATATAAAAAAACAGGAGTTATCGCATCACTGCTTTAACTCCTTTTCTTTTTTTCTTTTCTCTTTGGCAATCTGTTTTCTGACCGCATCCCTGACAAAACCGGCCACG
>JAEEGL014289335.1_pt1 | contig 12971 bp, 11 predicted proteins | sample 9134231 | NCBI WGS metagenome assembly JAEEGL01 (sample SAMN16246548, study PRJNA631951) | gut metagenome | biome: gut microbiome; feature: rumen; material: fiber-attached | host: Bos | place: Iran: Karaj | collected 2018-10 | reverse complement strand
TTTGGCAGGATTATTGCCTTAAGGAGAAGGAGATCTACATAGAGCTCCTTAAGACTCCGGACGAAGAGGTTAAGGGAACCGTAGCTTCTCTGGCGGAGAAATACGGCATTACGCTTATGTATATGACCGGTTTTCTCGACGGGATCAATGATTCCCTGAAAACACCGAATGATCTTGAGGGTATGACAGAAGAGACAGAGGTCTCCCTTGGCTTTGATAAAGAAAAGCTTTTCAGAAATATGGTGGATGCCAAGGCGGACTGGCTGTACGGTCTTCCCGAGTGGGATGAGATCTACTCCAAAGAAGAGCAGGAGGAGCTGATAAAGGATCAGAAAAAGAGCCACACTTACGTTCGTGAGGGAAGAAAGATCGGCCGTAATGAACCCTGTCCCTGCGGAAGCGGTAAGAAATATAAAAACTGCTGCGGTCGGGGGATCTGACTGTTAAGGTATGAAGTGGAATTATGATTTCGAAATAGCGGCACTTGCATTTGAGACAGTACTGCTCATATTCTATTTTGCAAAAAGACATCTTCCGACCAAGAAGAACAGGTACTTCATACTCGCAATGTGCTCGGGGTGTCTGGCCACCGTTATGGATATTGTCTCCGGTCTTGCAAATGAGTATTGGCATGTGATACCTGTGGAGCTGCTTCATACCGCAAATGTGATATATTTCATCTGCATGGCGATGAACACATTGCTTTTGTTCGTTTATATCCTTTCGGTCACGGATCAGCTTGACGTAATAAGGACTCCTCTTTTTGTAGTCTACTGTATTCCGGTCCTGATCCTTGTGATAATGGCATTGTCTACGCCCTTTACCGGCGCCATATATTATCTCGATCCCGTAATGGGATATACGCATGGGCCTGCGGCGATCACAAATTATATTTTGAATGCATTTTACCTTTTGCTGGGAGTGGCGTATGTTATCGTATACAGAGCGCGAGTGAGCAGACTCCATATGTACAGTATCGTTTCACTTCTGGTGCTCTTATGCATAGGGTCGGTCCTTCAGGGACTGTTCTTCCCGAAAGTCCTTCTTACGAATGCGTTCTCCTGCTTTGCAATGTGTATAGTATATCTTTCGCTTCAGAATCCGGACCTCTATATAGACAAGGAAACAGGGTTGTTTAACAGGGACGGATACTATGAGTATCTTAAGGAGCTCACGAGCAGCGGCGTCGAATTCTGCTTTCTGGTTGCCTGCCTTGACAATTACAGATCGGTCAAGACGGTTTACGGAGAGGAAAAGGCACAGAAGGCCCTGAAAGAGGCTATAGGTTATGTCAGGAAGAATTATTCCGATGATCATATTTTCAGGTACAGTCAGGATACATACATAGTATTGACTCCTGCAAAGTTTGATGTGGATCATGCTATGGAATTTGCAAGAAAAAGACTGGATGCGGGATTTGTCATAGGCGGAGAGCACATAAGGTTTTCGGTAGTATTTATTGTTATGCCTTATGAGATGCTTGATAATGATCTGAAACGCACACAGAATATACTGGATTATTCACTTAAAAGCGTTTCTGCCGGAGCAAAGGGCAATATCATCGTGGATGATGAGCTGGTCAACAGCAGCAGAAGAAAGAACGATATAGAGATCGCTCTTGAAAAATCCATAGAGAAGAAGAGCGTTCAGATTTATTTCATGCCCATTTATTCACCTGTTACCGAAAAGATGGAAAGAGCGGAGGTTCTTGCACGTATATTTGACCGGAATGTAGGTTTCATTCCTCCGAGGGAATTTATTGCGGAGGCCGAAAGAAACGGCAGCATCATCTCTCTCGGAAGGGATATATTTGAAAAGACCTGCGAATTTATCAAAGAGCAGGAGCCGGAAACATACGGAGTATCAAGAATCAGTGTGAATCTGTCTGCCATGCAACTTATGCAGGAGGGGATGGCGGAGGAGTTCATAGGTATATCAAATAAGAACGGTGTTCCTTTGGACCGGATCAGCTTTGACATAGCTGAGGTCATAGATACCAGCAGGAATGACATAGCGCAGATGAATATGAACATCCTTGCCGAAGCCGGCGCTGAATTTGCTCTGAACGGCTATGGCAGCGGATATTCAAGTCTTGAGAATATCATGAAGCTCCCGATAAGCATGGTTAAGATCGACCGGACTCTGGTGCTGTCTTATTTCGAGAAGGATTCACTGCTGCTGCCTGATGTTATCGAAATGTTCAGAAATCAGAAGCTTAAGATCGTACTTGTCGGAGTAGAGACGAAGGATATGGCGAGACGGCTTTCCGTTATGGGCTGTGACTTCCTTCAGGGCTATTTCTATTCAAGGACGCTTCCTGCCAGAGATTTTGTAGGACTTATGAAGCGGACGGGTATTCAGTAAGGGTATTGACAAGCTTCCCGGGTCGTAGTATTTTATTTAAGTTATCAAGCAGAGCAAGGCTCTCACCCTGAGGCGTTTTATAGCAGCTGTCAGGTGTTCATTATGGAATGGACTTTGTGGAGGACTGCGCTTTGCTGCGCGGTTTTTTGTTTTATCAGGAGGAAAAAGCGATTAGCAACGATTATTTTATCAATGATCAGATACGCGACAGGGAAGTCCGTGTCATAGGAGCTGACGGCGAGCAGCTCGGTGTAATGTCGATAGCAGATGCGATGAGGGCGGCTGAGGACGCAGAGCTGGATCTTGTGAAGATAGCTCCCAATGCAAATCCGCCGGTATGCAAGATCGTTGATTACGGTAAGTTCAAGTATGAGCAGATACGTAAGGAAAAAGACGCAAGAAAGAAGCAGAAGATAGTTGAGATAAAGGAGATCAGGATGTCACCCAATATTGACACGAATGATCTCAACACAAAAATGAGTGCAGCCCGCAAGTTTCTCTCTAAGGGGAATCGCGTGAAAGTGACGCTTAGATTCCGCGGCAGGGAGATGGCTCATATGCAGGACAGCAGATATATTTTGGATGATTTCGCCGAAGCTTTGAGCGATGTGGCGGTCGTGGACAAGGCCCCGAAGGTCGAGGGACGCACCATGACGATCACCCTGGCAGAGAAAAAGTAGATAAAGGAGGAAATAATCATGCCAAAGATGAAGACCAACAGATCGGCAGCAAAGCGCTTCAAACTCACAGGAAGCGGCAAGCTGAAGAGGAACAAGGCATACAAGCGCCATATTCTCACCAAGAAGTCTCCCAAGACTATCAGGAACTTAAGGAAGTCAGCATTAGTTGACGAATCTAATGAGAAGAACATGAAGAAGATATTGCCTTACGTAAAATAACAGCCTGATACCGTCGCAGGCAGATAAGGCCGGTATACGGTGTAAGCTGAAGATTTATTGAGTCAGATATAAAACTATGTTTTATAGTAGGAGGAGTGAGAGATGGCCAGAATAAAAGGCGGCTTGAATGCCAAAAAAAAGCATAACAGAGTATTAAAGCTTGCAAAAGGATACAGAGGAGCACGTTCAAAGCAGTACAGGGTAGCGAAGCAGTCCGTTATGCGCGCACTTGCTTCAGCCTTTGCCGGAAGGAAGCAGAGGAAGAGAGATTTCCGTAAGCTTTGGATCGCGCGTATCAATGCAGCAGCAAGAATGAACGGGATCACATACAGCAGACTTATGCATGGACTTAAGCTTGCCGGTGCAGATATTAACCGCAAGATGCTGGCGGATATCGCAGTAAATGATGCAGAGGGTTTTAAGTCTATCGCAGAGCTTGCAAAATCAAAACTGTGATTGTATAATTTGTAGGTTGTCTCAGGCTTGTGCCGTATCGTAACGGCATAGCCTGATGATATAAAGGATGCAGGAGTGGCGGAATTGGCAGACGCGCAGGCTTCAGGTGCCTGTGACCGCAAGGCCGTGTGGGTTCAAGTCCCATCTCCTGCATTTTTTTTGTCTTTATTCAGACCTTGATGGACCCGGGGGCCGGGGTTAGGGACCATTTCTGCCGTCGGGAAATAACAAAATCAGCATTGCAGTAATAAAGATAAAAAAGGCGGAAGCGGTCTGATCGACCGCTTCCTGGAGAGTTAATTGGGGGAGAAATAGTTTTTTAGGATTGTCAGTTCCTTCAAACTATACCTGTATTATATAGTTAAATTGTGTTCAAATCGTGTTCAACTGATGGAAAAAAGATGAAGAATGAAATAAAAAAGGCGGCTGGGATACTCATATATTTGATTATCGGGGCAGTTGCAGGTATGCTTCTGAACCTGCTTATCATGCACAGTCCGATCCCGGAGATCTTTCCGTCATATACAGACAGTATCAGAGGAAAGATGTTTTCGGTTAACATAATTTCGGGATTATTCCTGTATTGCCTTGTATCCCCTGTCCTGGAGGAGCTGCTGTTCAGACGCTTGATCTATGATTTTTTGTACAGCTATACGGGCTTTGCGGCTGCTGCTGTCATATCCTCGCTTATTTTTGCCATATATCATATGAATATGGTTCAGGGGATATACGCTTTTATCATGGGCATGCTCATATGTATCCTGTATCACAGGGATCACAGGATCATAGTACCGGTATCGCTTCATATCGGCGCAAATCTTGCCGTATGGCTGTGCGGAAATCTCCTTTTTGGCGTGTAATAAGAGATTCTTTATCCAATCCTGGATCAAATATGAAACCGGCGGTCTGCGAATTAATATTCTGTCAGACCGCCGGTAATTATATTCTGTGCTGTAATATTCTTTGTCTCAGCCGTTTACAGCTGTATTTATGGTATCCTGCATCATTGCATAAGCCACGATGCCGAGGCCGAATATTCCGAGTACAAGATACAGCACTGCTGAAGAAGAACCGGGTCTTCCCATGCTTTCCTTGATCCTGTCGGCTCTTTCTCCCATCTTGTACAGCCAGTACCAGCCATATATTCCACAGGTTATGATAGTGAACAGTATGACCAGACCGCCTCCTGTTGCATTTTGCTCGCCTGAAAGGCCGTTGATCTCCTCATTGAGGACATACATCCAGTAGATCCCGTAGATACCACAGGTTATGATCGAAAGAACTATGCAAAGAGCAATGTTTCTGTTGACACCGATGCCATTAGGAGCTCCATAGCTCTGCTGGCCATAGCCCTGCTGGCCATAGCCCTGCTGGCTGTTGTAATCGGTCTGCTGATATACAGGCTGCTGATATACAGGCTGCTGGGTATCGGGCTGCTGGGTTTCAGGCTGCTGATTTTCAGGCTGCTGCTCCGCAATCGGAGTGCTTTCTCCTGAAGTGAGGGCTGCACCGCAGTTTGGGCAAAAAGCTGTTCCGTCGGGAACATTGGATCCGCAATTAGGACAAAACATTTTTCATTCCTCCTTAATTAAAAAAAACAAACTTATCGAAAAGTATACACTTAATCAATGGGGAAGTACAGAAAAAAGATAAAATAGTTAACATAAAACTAAAATGAAGCAGGAAGAATCCTGTCTGTATCGTTACACTATATAACGCATACTTGACGAACGCTTTACATAATCCTATAATCTTAAAGACTATGTAAAAAAATGGGAGAAGTGTGCAAAAAATGAGCAAAGAACTCGCTAAAACCTATGATCCGAAGGGTATAGAGGACAGTCTCTATAAAAAATGGGTCGAAAAAAAATATTTCCATGCCGAAGCAGACAGATCGAAAAAACCTTTTACGATCGTAATGCCCCCTCCGAATATAACGGGACAGCTTCATATGGGCCATGCCCTTGATAATACGATGCAGGATATCCTTACAAGATTTAAGAGGATGCAGGGATATAATGCGCTCTGGCAGCCCGGTACTGATCACGCGAGCATTGCGACTGAGGTGAGGATAATAAATACACTTAAGGAGCAGGGGATCACCAAAGAAGATCTGGGACGTGAGAAATTCCTTGAAAAGTGCTGGGAATGGCGGAAGGAGTATGGAGGAAGGATCACCAGTCAGCTTAAGAAGCTTGGATCCTCCTGTGACTGGGACAGAGAGAGATTTACGATGGATGAAGGCTGCAATAAGGCAGTCAATGAAGTATTCGTAAGACTCTATGACAAGGGACTCATATATAAGGGGCAGAAGATGATAAACTGGTGCCCCGTATGTCAGACCACCATTTCCGATGCAGAGGTTGAGTATCAGAATCAGGCCAGCCACCTTTGGCATATTAAGTATCCTGTGATCGGAACAGATGATTATCTGACATTTGCCACCACGAGACCTGAGACTATGCTTGGAGATACCGCAGTAGCGGTAAATCCGAACGATGACAGATATAAGAATCTTGTAGGCAGGAAAGTCATGCTTCCCATCATAAACCGGGAGATGCCGGTGGTTGCGGATGACTATGTGGATATGGAGTTCGGGACCGGTGTCGTGAAGATAACGCCGGCTCATGACCCTAATGACTTTGAGGTTGGCAAGAGACACGATCTTGAGATAGTAAATATCTTAAATGACGATGGAACTATAAATCAGAATGGCGGAAAATATGCCGGGATGGACAGATATGAAGCCAGAAAAGCCATCGTAAAGGAACTTGATGAAATGGGCCTTCTCGTAAAGATCGAGGATTATTCCCATGACGTAGGCACTCATGACAGATGCCATACCACCGTAGAGCCCCTGGTCAAGGAGCAGTGGTTCGTGAAGATGGATGAGCTTATCCGTCCTGCTGTTGAAGGCGTTAAAAAGAAAGACATCCGTCTGGTTCCTGAAAATATGGAAAAGACCTATTTCAACTGGACTGATAATATCAGGGACTGGTGCATTTCCAGACAGCTTTGGTGGGGGCACAGGATCCCGGCCTACACCTGCGAAAAATGCGGCGAGCTCACGGTGTCCCGTACTGCCCCGGAGAAATGTCCGAAATGCGGGCATGATCATCTCATACAGGATCCGGATACCCTTGATACCTGGTTTTCATCCGCGCTTTGGCCTTTTTCCACTCTGGGCTGGCCGGAGAAGACAGAAGAGCTGGATTACTTTTATCCTACAGATGTGCTTGTGACCGGATATGACATTATATTCTTCTGGGTTATAAGGATGATCTTTTCCGGATATGAGCAGATGGGTGCAGAGCCTTTCAGAACAGTTCTTTTCCATGGCCTTGTGCGTGATGAGAAGGGACGCAAGATGTCCAAGTCTTTAGGGAACGGTATCGATCCCCTGGAGGTTATAGACAAATACGGTGCAGATGCGCTTCGTTTTATGCTTATCACCGGAAATGCTCCCGGCAATGACATGAGGTTCTCTTTTGAGAAGGTCGAAGCAGCAAGGAATTTTGCAAATAAGATCTGGAATGCTTCCCGTTTCATCCTCATGAATATGGATGACAAGACAGTGACAAAACCGGATGAGTCAGACCTTGCTCCTGTGGATCGCTGGATACTCTCAAGGATGAACCGCATAGTCAGGGAAGTCACAGACAATATGGAAAAATACGAGCTCGGTGTTGCAGCAGCTAAGATCTATGATTTCATCTGGAGCGAGCTGTGCGACTGGTATATAGAGATGGTAAAGCCCAGACTCTACAATACCGATGATGTGGCCTCACAGAATGCGGCTCTTTATACCCTTAAGAAAGTGCTGGTCACTTCCCTTAAGCTTCTTCATCCCTACATGCCCTTTGTTACCGAGGAGATATACTGTACGGTGAAGGAAGAAACCGGAGACAATGATATGGACGAGTCGATAATGATATCTGACTGGCCCGTATATGAAGCTGCGCTGGATTATGCCCGGGATGAAAAGAGCATAGAGACCATAATGAGCGCAGTAAAAGGCGTCAGAAATGTACGCGCTTCTATGAACGTGCCGCCTAAAAGGGAGGCGGACGCCACCGTGGTATCAGATGACAATGAGGTACTTGAGAGCTTTAAGACCGGAGAGCTTTATTTCAAGGCTCTGATCAATGCTCCAAGAGTTATATACCAGACAGACAAAAAGGGTATTCCCGATGATGCGGTATCTGTTGTCACCGGTGATGCGACTGTATATATTCCTTTGGCTGAGCTCATAGACATAGATGAGGAGATCGCACGTCTTGAGAAGGAAGAAAAGCGGCTCGAAGGGGAGCTTAAGCGTTCCAATGCAATGCTTTCGAACGAGAAGTTTCTCTCCAAAGCTCCGGAGAGCAAGATAGCCGAGGAGAAGGAAAAGCTTGCCTCATACGAAAAGATGATGGCTGAAGTAAAAGAGAGGATAGCGGGACTTAAGAAGGATTGATGCAATGATAGATTTTGATGAGGAATTAAAAAAATTTCATCCGTCGCCGGAAGTCGAGGATGCTGAGAGTACCATAAGGGCTCTTGACGTGACCGATATGGTGGATCTTATCGTTCACCTGGAGGAGAGAACCTATACGCAATGAGATGCTATAACTGTGGGGCGGAATTAACTATCAACCCCTTCTGCACTAATTGCGGTGCCGACATAAGAGAATACAGGCGGATAATATGGACTTCAAACCAATATTATAATGACGGTCTTACCAAGGCAAAGGTCCGGGATCTTTCGGGAGCAGTGCTTTCGCTTAGGGCGTGCCTTAAATTGAACCGCACAAATATTGAGGCAAGAAACCTGCTCGGGCTTGTCTATTTTGAGATGGGTGAAGCCGTAGCGGCATTTGCGGAATGGGTCGTGAGCAAAAGTCTTAAGCCGGACAGAAATATTGCGGATGATTTCATGGATACCATCCAGAGTAATCCCGGAAGACTTGATACGATCAACCATTCGATAAAGAAGTACAATCAGGCGCTTTCCTATGCGAGGCAGGGAAGTCTTGATCTTTCCGTGATCCAGTTGAAAAAAGTACTTCAGATGAATCCGAATCTTGTAGTGGCCTATGAGCTGCTTGGACTCCTGTACCTTCAGGGTGAGGAATATAACAGAGCCAGAAGGATACTGAATCAGGCGTTAAGGATCGACAGGAACAATACGCGCGTCCTGTATTACCTGAAGGAGGCCGAGGAAGGCATCGCGGCCAGATATTCAGGGGATCCGGGATCCTCCAGAAGAAGACGGTCGGCCGGTCGTGCAAGCGCGGATGCGATAACTTATACCAGCGGTAACGAGACCATCATACAGCCTGTTAATTCCGGAGACAGGGGAGGCTCTTCCGCGCTGCTCAATATAATCATAGGCGCTGTGATCGGGTGCCTTCTGATGCTCTTTCTTGTGCTTCCCTCCAGGATCAGGAGTGCAAACAACAAGATGAACGATCAGCTTAAAGAGCTGAGTGACGAGATCACGGAAAAGGATGCCGATATAGAGGAGCAGAAAAAGACCATAGCTTCCCTGCAGTCGGAAAACAATGAACTAAAGGGAAGCATAGGAGATCTTTCGGGGGAGTCCGGGATGGCAGAAAGATATGATTATCTTGCCGAAGCAGCCCTGAACTATATTAAGGATCCGGATGATGTCACTGGAACTGAATCGATGCTTGCGCTGATACCTACGGGATCGGTCTCTGCCAATGCGATCAACCTTGAGATAGAAGCTGTCGGTGATCTGGATCCTGCCATATATTCACAGTCCTTCAGGAGTCTGTACAATTATCTGGACAATGATGTTTCATCCCGGGCTGCCAGATCCTATATAGACAAAGGAAAACAGGAGTTTGAGGACGGACATTATCAGTCGGCTATAGAGGATCTCCTCAAAGCTACGGAGATAGCTCCTTTGAATGATGAGGCATGGTACTATCTGGCAGAGAGCTATAAGCAGTCCGGTGACAGCATTCATGCGACTCAGGCATACAGCAGGATAGTCAATGAGATGGCAGATTCGGAGTATGCGGATAAGGCAAGGACAAATCTGAGCAACGGAGCTGCCGCAGATAATACAAATGAAGATCAGGCTGGTAACAACGATACAGCTGATCAGGATAATACCGATAACGGTGAAGCTGCCGCTCCGGATGCCGATGCGGATCTTATCGCGCAGGCGCTTGCGATGCAGGCTCTGCAGGCGGGAGCCGGAGCAGATACCGAGACGGGGGCGGAATAGAGATTGAAGCTGATACATTGTTCTGACATACATCTGGATATACCCTTCGGGGGGATACTCCCGCCGGAAAAGTCTGCCACAAGAAAGCAGGAGATAATCTCTTCCTTTGAACAGATGGTGGAATTTGCGGTAGCGGAAGATGTCAGGGCTGTAATGATCACCGGTGGACTGATCGATGCAGAGCATATTTCAAGGACAACGATAGACAGGGTCTATACAGCTATGAAGCAGGCTCCGGGGATCATTTTCGTGCTTCTTCCGGGTAATTCCTATGAATCCGCTTTCTTTTCGGTGGAGAAATATCTCCCGGACAACTTTAAGATACTAAATGATCTCGACAAAAAGGTCACAATAGATGAAGTGGATATTTACGGCGTTTACGAGGCATCAAAGCTTCCGCTTTTTGATGACAAGCATCTCAATATAGTGCTCGCCTCGGGACTTTTGAACCTCAGGGGATTCGAGGAGAGGGGGATATCCTATCTTGGGCTCGGTCTTGAACGCACCTACAGACATGGTGACCTGAAGGGCGGCGGATATTTCTGTGCGCCCGGATCGCTTGAGGCGCTTGCCTTTGAGGAGGGCGGCAATAAGGGCTTCATGGAGATATATACTGCCGGTAAAATGCTTTCTCCCGTATTTGTGAGGAGCGGAAAAAGGCTATGCTATGAAGCGGAGGTTGATATTACCGGCGTAGGTGGTTCCGAAGCTGTAATGGAGAATACCCGACGGGAGCTTGGAGAGCTTCCGGGGATAAACGGAGCGGCCATGGTGCATATTAATCTTGTCGGAACCATGGATCTTAATCATATCATCGATAACCGGGCTCTTGAGAAGGCTCTTGCAAGGGAGTATTTTGCGGTTTCCGTTACCGATGAGATCGTTTTTGATGTAGACGCGGAGAGTCTTACGGAAAACAATCTTCGCGACAGATTTATAAAGAGAGTCAGTGAAGGCAATGAATCCCTTGAGCTTAAGAAAGATATTATCAGGGTTGGGGTGACCGCTATCATGGGAGGAGAGATATATTGAGGATCCTTAGCATCCACATAGACGGATTCGGAAACCTGAAAAATACGGATTATGTTTTCTCACATGGGATGAATATTAAGGAAGTCGGTACCGTATGGGACAGATCGGCGGTATCGGAATTTATTGTTGCCATGATATACGGACTTGATGGCCAGGGTAAGGTAAGACAGCAGTACATTCCCCGTGACGGAGCGGTATTCGGGGGATCGATGAAGATATCCGCTGAGGGAAGGGAGTATTCCATAACCAGAACCTTCGGAAGCTCTGATCCGGCAATGGATACTCTTAGATTCGTATCGGAGACGGATGGTTCTCCGATGGGTTTTTCTCCTGACTATCTGCTGGGCGTTACCAGAGAGCAGTATGTCAGGAATGCGACGATAATAGACGGCTCAACATATGATGATTATTCGCTTCATGACAGAAATCTCCTTATGTCTCTTATGAATGCCGAAGAAGAGAGGACGCTTTCAAAGAGGAGTCTTGAGACTCTTATGAGGGCGGAAACAAGGCTTACAAGAGGCGGCTCCAGGGTTACCGAGGAAGCAAGATACAAGGAAGAGCAGAAACAGTATGAGCTTCAGGAGGAGCTTAAGCGCTGCAAGCAGAAGAGTGATGATGTTAAGGTCTTAAGGGAGCAGGAGGCGGAGGCCCTGAAGACCATGGAAGAAAAGAAGTCTGTTATGGACGAGGCGGAGGAAAAGCTCGGAAAGGCGCAGAATATGAGAAAGCAGAACACCCAGCATGTACTGAGCCTGGGACTTTCGATGCTGTGTCTTATCGGCGGACTCGGACTTGTACTGGCGGGAGTGGTTTTCCGTTTTGAAATGCCCGGCGCAGTTAACGGCTCTTTTGATACGATATACGACGGGTTCCTTCTTCTGCTGTTCGCATTGTTTGTATTTTATTTCAGGAGACAGTGGAGACGGAGACAGGAAAAGAAGATCGACGGACTGAGGAGCGCTGCAGATGAGTGCAGACAGGACTATGAGGCGGTCCTTGCTGTGGTTAATGAGATAGACGAGCACATCAAGGAAGTCTCGGTAGATGCCGATCGTGTGGGAGAGGCATCGGATGCTCTTGAAAATTTTAAGAAAAGAGTAGAGATAGAGAGAAGGCAGCTCAGGGTTCTGCGTGGAGCCAGAAAATATATACAGGCTGCGACTGAGGAAGTAGGACATGAATCGTCGAGGATACAGGAAGCATTCTCAAGAGAAGCACCGGCCCTCATAATAATGGATGTTTTTTCGGATCATGCGCTTGCAAGAGAAGTTTTCGGGAGGACATCTGACAGATTTCAGGTTATATTTTTGACTTAACTGATTATTACTGCATAGATTCACTGTCGGATATAGAACCGGTTTTTTGTTGAGGAGGATTTTATGAGCATAAGGATTATAGCAGACAGCTGCTGTGAGTTTCCGGAAGATCTGAAAAAGGAAGTGGTCTGCGAAAATGTACCGCTGATACTCACAGTGGACGGGAAGGAGGTCGTTGACGATTCGTCCTTTGACCAGAAGAGCTTCTTAAAGCTCCTGTCCGGATGCAGGGATGTACCCAGATCGGCCTGTCCGTCTCCCCAAAACTACCTTGATGCCTATGAAGGAAGTGATCCTTCGGAGGAGGAATGGGTATTTGTAGTGACTCTTTCAAGTTCGCTTTCGGGATCATATAATTCAGCCGAGCTTGCAAAGGAAATGTATGAAGAAGAGCATAGGGATGATAAGGGCGGATCAGAAAGAAGGATACATGTCTTTGATTCCAAGACTGCTTCCGGCGGAGAGGCTCAGGTTGCGCTGAAGGCGTATGAACTCTACAAGGAGGGCTGCAGCTTTGACGAAATAGTTGAAAAGTGCGAGGATTATATAGCTCATCTCAATACCTTTTTTGTGCTTGAATCTCTTGAGGTTTTCAGAAAAAACGGAAGGCTTTCCAATACAAAGGCCTTTGCCGCAAATGTGCTTAATCTGAAACCTGTG
>JAEEGL014263458.1_pt1 | contig 12971 bp, 15 predicted proteins | sample 9134231 | NCBI WGS metagenome assembly JAEEGL01 (sample SAMN16246548, study PRJNA631951) | gut metagenome | biome: gut microbiome; feature: rumen; material: fiber-attached | host: Bos | place: Iran: Karaj | collected 2018-10 | reverse complement strand
TCCTGGTAGACGATGGATTCCTTCGGGATCCACCCTGCATCGACGCCCAGGATCACCAGGTCGCCCTCCCCGTACCGGATGAGATAATCCAGTTTGTGGATCGGCCCGAAACCATGGACGTAGATCACATTCTCTTCCACCGCGCTGTTCTCCTCGGGAGACGATGGGATGTGCCCTTTTTGTTCCGCGAATGCAGAACCAGAAAAGACAGTCCCCGACGTTCCCAGCGCGATAACAACTGCCAGCACAAGCAGCAGCGTTTTTTTGTTCATCAAGGCGATTCTCCTCCTGTCCCGGAGGATCCGCTTAAGGAACCTCCTTCGGCAATCATACTACATCTCCGCCTTTCCGTGTTGTTTTGCGCCTGTTTTTGATGTATGATATACGCAGAAAAAAGAAGTGGAGCGCACGACAATATGATCATTGATGAACGAATCTTCAGCAAACTCACCGACGAGCAGAAGAAGGCCGTTGAAGACGCGCAGTCCCCGGAGGAACTCCTGGCCTTTGCGAAGGAGACCGGTTATGAGCTGACGGATGAACAGTTGAGCGCCGTCTCTGAGGGCTCCTGGTGTGAGCCTTTCTGCGCGGGATACTGCTCGTCCTTCTGCCGGGAGGACAGTTTCGACCGGGATCGCCTGCGCTACGGGATCTGTCCTGATCTGTGTCTCCGGGACCAGTAAAGCCGGTGAACAAGGAAGGAGAATACAATGTCTGTCTGCTGGGATGAAGGATTTGATCCGGACCTGTTCGGCGCCGATGAAATCGACCGCATGGAAGCAGTCATGCTTGACAGCATGGATCTGGAGGACCTGAAGGCCTATAAAAGCAGGATCATGAGGACCTTGAAAGCAATCAAAGTCCAGGAACAGCTTTGGAAGGAGCGCACCTCGATCCTTCTAGACATGAAGGAAGAGGCCGAGTATCTGATCAATGATCTTTCCTGATTTTTTTCTTTTGTTCCCGCCGTTCCAATTCGAGTGTTTTTCGAGTATCGGGTGTTTGAGTGTCGCCCCTTTATTCTGCGGGGAGTATTTTACACTGCAGCTATTCTTCCGGTGTCAGTTTGCCTTTCTTGGTGATAATGCGTCGGAGATGCCGATTTTGCCAACGTCATGCAGCAAACCGGCATAATAGATCTTCTGGTATTCCTCCTCGTTTTTCTCATTTCTTCGTCAATCCGCCTGGCATATTTCGCCACCCGCATGGAATAGGCCATGGGAATATTCATCCTTGGCGTCAATGGCCGTCACCAGGGCCAGTGCTGTCTGTTCAAACAGCCGTTCGGACTGTTCTTTCTGTTTTGTCAGATGTTCAGCTTTGTCCTGCTGGAACTGAACGATTTTCCGGTCCCTTGACCGGATCACGATGATCACGATTACCGTCAGAAGCGTGCTGAAGACGCCAGGCAGAGAGCCCATCTGCCGGGTGACGATCAGGTTTCTCGCCCGGATCGGAACCTGGCCGAGCAGCAAAACCAGTGCTGCGATAAAACCGGCCTTTCCGTAGAAAACGACCATCAGGATGATACAGATATTGGCCATCGCCGACACGACGCCCGCGAAGGCTGACATCGGCAGCTGCGTGTTTCCGATCGTAAGCATCTCGCCCGACCGCGAAATCCGCGGGATGATCACGAGCGACGCGACAGAGAGGAATATAAACACAGCAAAGCCGATATATCCGGTCAAGACTTTGTTTTCATCCGGCGCATCCTGTACTTCATCGTTCCGGGCTTATTAATGCTGTCAATGGTATTGAATTCGATTATCCTTGAAACAGAGAGTGCTTTAAGTTTACTTTTTCTTTGACATCCGCTTCACCGTATAGATCGCGAGGGCGATGGAGAAGACCATTCCGACGGCGGCGACCAGGGGCTGGCCGTCCGGCGTCTTGGGCCGCAGATCCGTCGCGGAGAGGATGCAGGAGCCGATGAACAGCACACACGCAAACACGGCCAGGATGATATTCTTCGTGGTCTCGTGGACCCGGTTAAGGATCTCCTCATAAGCCGTGAGCTCAAGGTTCAGCTTCAGCCGGCCCTTGACCATATTGTTCAGCACATCGTAGGTCAGTTCGGGCACTCTGGAGACCTTCTTGCTCAGGCCGAGCAGGTCCTTTCCGGAAGAAACGAGCTGCTGCTTCATGTCGAAGTTCTTCTTCACCCGTTCCATCAGTTTGTCAGTGACCAGCTGGAAGAGGTTCAGCTCCGGACAGAGCTGCTCAATGACGCCTTCGATGGTGGCGATGGAGCGGACCAGCATCGTATACTTCCCGGGCAGGGAAATATGGTGCTTGTTCGCCATGTTGGTCACTTCCTCCAGCAGAACGGACAGATCCAGTTCTGCCAGGTTGGTGACGTTCATGTACTTGTCCATCATCATTTCGCCATCTTCCAGGAGCTTGTTCCGGTCGGTCTTCGGCGAAGTGGCGCCCATAGACATGATGGTGTTTATCATAGTATCCAGGTCCTTCTCCACGAGGGAGAGGATCAGCGACTGGAGCATGTTCACATCCGCCTCAGAAATACGTCCGATCATGCCGAAGTCGATCCAGACAGGTTTCCCGTGGCTGACCATGATGTTACCCTGGTGCGGATCCGCATGGAAGGTTCCCACATCCAGCACCTGGTGCAGGTAATTGTTGATGATTACGGAACCGATCTGGTCCGGGTCATAGCCTTCCTCGATCAGTTTGTCCTTTTTGGAGACGGAATAGCCATCCACGAAGGTCATCGTGAAGATCCGCTCGGTGGTCAGCTCATCGATGACAGTGGGGCAGGTAATCATCTCCTCGTCGTCGATGCAGTTTTCCTTGAAGAAGCGTGTATTCTCCGCCTCCACGCGGAAATCCAGTTCCTCATTCGTCACCTTTTCCAGCTCATCAATGACGGATACCAGATCGATCATCTGCTCGCTGTCGTCGTCGGTATCGCCGATCATGTTGATCGCCTTGCCGAGTTTCTTGAGCAGAACGAAGTCCTTGCGCATCATATCCGCGATCAGCGGGCGCTGGACTTTCGTGACAACCTTGGTGCCGTCCTTCAGCACGGCGTAATGGACCTGGCCGATGGAAGCTGAACCAAGGGGCTTATCCCGGAATTCCTGGTAAATGTCTTCGATTTTCTTTCCCGTTTCCTGCTCGATCACGGCGCGGGCAAGTTCAGGGTCCAGCTCCTTCACGTTCTGACGAAGCTTTTCGAGCTCTTTGCAGTATCTCTGTGGCAGGAGGTCCACCCGGCTGGACATGATCTGACCGATCTTCACATAAGTCGGACCCAGATCCTCCAGGGTAACGCGCAGTTCCTCAGGCGTGAAGCCGTTGGCATAGAAATTGTGCTTGGCGAAAACAGCCAGGATCTCAGCGCCGCGCGTTTTTTCACTCTTCTTCATCTCCAGGAGCTCGCCGGAAAGCAGCTGCTTCATGGTCGTACTCAGTTCAGCTTTGGTATGCTTCAGGGACTGCTTGCGGCGTTCCAGATCGTCATGCAGTTCCTGTTTGCTCTTCCGGACTGCTTCCTGCCGCTTCTGCTTTTTATCTTCCCGGACAGCCTGTTTGGTCTGCTTCTTCTGGGCAGCCAGCGCCTTCTTCGCTTCGGCGATCTCTTTGGTCGCCTTGGAATACTGTTCTTTTGTGGATTCGATCCCCGCCTTTGCCTTTTGCATTGCCTGCTCCGCCTCGGCGAGCTGGGCCTTGCTTTCCTCGACCTTGCTCAGGGGATTTTCTGCCGCTGCAGACTCCACAGGAGCTTCCGCGGTTTCCGACGGTTGTGCAACCGTGGCTTCCGCTACGGGTTCTTCGGCAGGTACATCCTGAACCTGCTCCTGAATCCTTATCTGTTCAGTTTCCTGAACTTCATTCTTTACTTCATCCTGAACATCATTGACAGGTGCCTGAAGCGCGTCGTTCGTTTTTTTCACAGCCATCGTTTAACCCTCCTCCTCATCCTTGATCGGCCAGATGATGATCAGACGCACGATGCTGACCAGAGATGAGAACAGCAGCATAACGCCGATGACAAAAAACAGTTCGGTCGTCTCATTCCACCACGGATTGATCAGGATCGCCAGGCCGCCCGCAATCATCAGCACGGAGAGCAGGATCAGGATCCACCAGCCTTTACGCTGGGCGCGGCGGACATACAGGCTCGTATTGATAATGGTGATGATTCCATCGCTGATCAGGATCAGGCCGAACACGATCCCGATGATTAAAACGATGTTCGAGAAGACCAGAACAGAAATGCCTAGCAGCAACAGGACAAGGGCGCCGGCAAACTTTATATAGTTGATCAGCGACTTTTTTGCTGAAATAAAGCTCAGCATAAGCACGGCGGCAAACACCACCATCCCGTAACCCAGGACGGAAACAAGCGAATCAACATACCGAGCGGGGCACATAATCATCACGATGCCGATCGCCACCAGGACAATGGACGTCATGATCGACGATCGTTTGATCCTACTCAGTTCTTCAAAGAGCATAGCAATGATTCTCCTTTCAAATTGTCCTCAACTATGTAGTATAACAAAGAAAGAATACAGAAACAAGGAAGAATCTGACAATCGCTGGAATGGCAGGCGTTTTAAATCATCAGGACTCAGGGTGATTTTATTCTGCCCGGATGGTTTCCTGATTCCCCTTCTCTGATCAGTTGCTTTCTTTCCGCTCATTTTGCGATTCGCTACTTTTGCTTAATGTTTCGCCGTTTTGGCAATTATCACTTCCCGTCCGGGAAGCTGGTAAACGCCTGGTGCTCCACCTCCGGCAAACCGTATTTTTCTTTTCCGTCGGCGATGACTTTCATCAGGAATACCATGTTCCGGGCAAGGTTCCGCATAGTCTGCAGGCCTTCCGCGTCCTTTTCCACATCCTCCGCGGTAAAGCCGTGTACCTGGTTCCAGTAGGTAGCTGTGGCGATCGGCATGCCGCTGATGCTGAAATACTTGTTCAGCACGTCGAACGAGGCCGTGTTCCCTCCGCGTCTGGCACTGACCACCGCCGCTCCGACTTTCATGTGCTTGGAGAAACGGGTGGAATAGAACAGGCGGTCAACAAAGGAAAGGAGAGTCCCGTTCGGGGAGGCATAGTATACCGGGCTCCCGATCACCAGGCCGTCAGCCGCTTCAAACCGGGCAGCAACCTCGTTGACCGGATCGTTGAATGCACACCTTCCCGTCTTCATACAGGACCCGCAGGCAATGCAGCCCCGGATATCCTTGTTGCCTACATGGATCAGTTCCGTTTCCACGCCTTCCGCTTCAAACACGCGGATCATTTCCTTCAGTGCGGCAGCGGTGCAGCCGTTGGCGTGCGGACTGCCGTTGAGCAATAAGACTTTAGCCATCCCGATCATCTTCCTTTCTGTACTCCGTCGTTTCTGTCGTCGCTGCCTCCGGAACACGAGGTCACAGGTACTGGTTGAATTCCGCCTTTTCCCCGTTGGGGCCAAGGACTGTGAAATATCGGACTCCGTTCTCCCAGAAGGACAGCTGTCCCTCCTCGATCACGTCCAGTTTCAGCCCGTCCGCGATCCGGCGTGCTTCCTCCACGTCGGTCACGTTCAGGGCAATATGATCGATTGCGCCTGAAATGCCGACTGCTTTATGGTTTTGGTATGTCTCAAGGACCAGGTCTCCCATCTTCAGGAACGCCACGTCCTATCCCTGGTTGTCCTTCCGGTGGATGATCCGGAACCCCAGCGCCTCGTAGAAGGCAATGGTCTTCGCAATGTCATTGGTGGGTATCCCCACGTGCTGAAGCCCGGTGGAAATATCGCATATACGCATGGAGGATCTCCTTTTCGCTTTTTTCGATGATAACATGCCGCAGCCGCGGAAATCAACTTTTAAAAACACTTTTTCCCGGTACAACGTTCCTGTCAGAAGATCGCTTGACCGGTAACCGGATAGCGCCGGCTGCGCCTCTGCCTGATCCCGGACCGTTTCAGCGTCGAGACCTTCGTGAACGGCACCAAGCGGGTCATGTCCGCAGCCCTGAGCACCGACCCGAGTGCGCAGGGCATCATCTTCTTTGCGGACGGAAATTTTCCTTCTCCGTCCGTGAACGATACAGGAACGATATTTCCGAAGCCCTGCAGTTCCTCAGCTGATACTTCATCCTCGTTGACGTAAATCTGCGCGTTCAGGAAGGAACGGGGCTCGCCGGAATGATCCCGTGTTTTTGTGTCAGAAGGATCCTTGTCACTTGCTCCGGTTTGCAGATTCGTGGATTTACCTGTGTGCTGCAGACTGGGCGAACAATCAGAGGCAACAGGAGTTACCGCATACATAAGGAAGTCATCCCATGAAGTATACCGCCATTTACAAAACAACTTCGCATCGCAGCGTTATTATGTTATAATTATTGCACAGCACCGGCAGGAAAAGTGCCGAAGAAAAGAGCAGAAAAGCGAAACAGAAACCGAATGACCGCGGAGGAAACATCATGAATTATTCCTGTGACGACGGCGGAATGACCGAAGCCGCCATTGAATATATCCGTTCATTATTTGACAGCAATTCAGACGGCCACGGGTTTGATCACACCCTTCGGGTGTATCAGAATGCCCTGCTGATTGCAAAGAGCGAACCGGGATGCGATCTGCAGATCGTATCCCTGGCTGCCCTGCTTCATGATGCGGATGACCATAAGCTGTTTTTCACAGAGAACAACGCCAATGCGCGGAGCTTCCTGACCGGCCGGTTCCTGCCGAAAGACAGGATCGACCGGATCTGTGAGGTCATCAACGCCGTTTCCTTCAGCAAAAACCGGGACAAACAGCCCGGTACACCGGAAGGCCGGATCGTCCAGGATGCAGACCGCCTGGATGCGATCGGCGCAGTCGGCATTGCCAGAACGTTTGCTTTCGGAGGATCACACGGAAGGGACCTGGATTCCTCCATCAGGCATTTTTATGAGAAGCTGCTTCTTCTGAAAGACAGGATGAATACTGCCAAAGCCAGAGAAATGGCAGAAGCCCGGCATGCGTTTATGAAAGCTTTCCTGCAGGAATGGAATACAGAAACAGGCTCTATCGTGTAATCCGTTTCGATCCCGGTACGATCGCCCGCTGCGGGCAAACCAGTATGCACAGGTGGCAGCCTACACACTTCTTGCCGTTCAGTACAGGACGGCGTTTTTCATTCAGTTGGATCGCCTGGTGTCCGCCGTCGTCGCAGGAGATTTTGCAGCGGCCGCAGCCGTTGCAGCGCTCCTGGATGAACTGCGGGAAGAGGATCGTATCCCGTTCCAGTGTATCAGTCGTTTCGCTCAGGGTGTCCAGTCCCTGGCCGATCGCTTCCTTCACGCTGCGGAAACCTTTTTCCGCCAGGTAGAGGTTCAGCCCGGCCTTCAGGTCGTCGATGATCCGGTAACCGTACTGCATGACGGCTGTCGTGATCTGGATGGAGCCGCCGCCCAGCAGGATGAATTCCATCGCGTCCTGCCAGGTCTCGATCCCGCCCATGGCGGAAATGTGCATGCCTTTCAGGGCTGGGTTCTGCCCCAGTTCGGAAATGAACCGCAGGGCGATCGGTTTGACGGCATTGCCGCTGTATCCGCCCAGGGCGCTGTGCCCATGTACGGCGGGATGTGCGACAAAGGTGTGCAGGTTTACGCCGGTGATTGACTTGATTGTGTTGATCGCATCGATGCCGTCTGCGCCGCCGCGCTTTGCCGCCTCCGCCGCCGGGCTCATCGCCGCCACGTTGGGCGTCAGCTTCGCCAGCACTGGGATATGGCACGCCTGCTTCGCGGCGCGGGTAAAGCGCTCCACCAGTTCCGGCACCTGGCCGATATCGCTGCCCAGGCCGCCTTCCGCCATGTTGGGGCAGGAGAAGTTCAACTCCACCGCGTCCGCGCCGTTCTCCTCGCACAGCCGGGCCAACTCTCCCCATTCCGCTTCATTCTGCCCCATGATGGAAGCCAGAATGAACTTGGTCGGATATTTTTCCTTCAGCTGGCGGAAGATCTCCATGTTCTCCATCACACTGTGGTCGGAAAGCTGCTCGATGTTCTTGAAGCCGATGATGCTCCCGTCACTCCCTGTGATCGCGGAGAAGCGCGGCGACGCCTCGTGGATGTCCAGGGAACAGATGGTCTTGAAACACACGCCGGCCCAGCCCGCCTCAAATGCCCGGGCACACATATCGTAGGTGCTCGCCACTACCGAGGAGGACAGCAGGAACGGATTCTCCAGCGGGATACCGCACAGGTCGCACTTCAGCCGGTCCTCATCCGCCGGGAGCGGCGTTTCACACTCCGGCTTCACCTGGTAATACAGGCGGTTGACCAGGTCCCGGATTGGCACCTCGCCTTCCCGGACGCAGGCGATCTCGCACGGCGCTTTGCATATCTGGCAGGGATTGACCTCCGGCAGGCGTTGCGCCGCCGACTGCTCGTTCCCGAACCAGATACTGCGCAGCAGGGCCGCCGGATTCAGCTTTTCGCAGGCAGTGTCGCAGGGCGCCTGATCACATAGCACGCACCGGATCATATCGCTTCTGGAAATCTTTGCATTCAGACCGATCATATGGTTTCCTTTCCCCGATGGTTCATGACCTCAGTCAAAAACATCGTGTACAGCTTTTTTCCGCTGATAATAATATACACGATAAACAGGATTGTCGCAAATCTCCTCTGCCCCTGATATCAGGGATCTTTACTGGGCGGAGGAGAATTCGCTTTTCATCATGGTCCAGTCCATATCAATCGTGACCGGCTTGGGCCGGATCGTTATCACGGAAGCAGTAGCGGCCAGAGCCAGACCCTGGGCCAGAGAAATGGCAGGCAGTTTCATTATTTGATTATTCCTCCTTTATGGGATTTCATTGATTCCGTCTTCCTGAAACAGGGCCGTTCTGTTCCCGTTTCATCTCTTTATAACAGCGGTTCTCCGGTATGGCGTTGTTCCTCTTTCAGCGTCTCGGGATTCATTCCTCCGTTAGAAAACGGACCAGCTGCTCCGTTTCCGTCTCCGTCATCCCGCCAAGGGACAGATAGACCTTCGCGCCATCCTCCACCGTCCCGTCACCCAGGCTGCAGAGCCAGTCGTACGGATCGTGAAACCGGACGTTCAGCACCGCGTCGTACTTTTCCGTTCCCGGCGTGATCCCGTAGTAGTTCCGGTAGGTTTCCATGTAGTCCGCTGCGATTTCTTCCCCGTCAGCTCCGGCCAGCGCCTCCAGCAGGATGCAGACAAACCCGGTACGGTCCTTTCCTTCCAAGCACTGGATATAGAAGGGGCCATCGTGGTTCATCATTTCCCGGAGTCCCGCTGTCAGCGGCGCACAGTATTCTGCGTTCCGGTAGGATGCTCCGAGACCCAGGTAGGCCACATTTCCGGCTTCCGCCAGCGACAGGAAGTATTCCGGCTTCGATATTTCCGCGTAGGCCGCCGCCTTTTCCTCCGTATCGGAAAGGTCCAGGTTAAAACGGATCCCGGCCTCGCTGATCAGCCGGTTCACCGTTTCGACCCGGCCGTACTGGTTGTTTACCGGGGAAGCCCCGCGATAAAAGGTTTTTTCTTTCAGCCGGCCGCCCTTCAGCTCCCGGAAGTTTGCGAAGGCCGTATCATCCGGGAAATCCGCCCGGTCGTTGCTGTATACCGTGTCCAGTGACTTCTGAACGCTGAGATACTTCCCGGCTTCCGCCCGCATCACCGTAATTGTATCGTCATCCGCGCACCCCAGTTTTTTCCATGCTGCAGGCCCGTTGCTGTACGCAATAACCGGATACTCATACCCAGGATATGCCACGATCAGAAGCGCACCGGTCCGGGCATAGTATCCGTTGTAATATGGAATGTCCTTCAGCGTATGGCCGTTGCTGAAGGCCAGGTCACAGCTGTCGCCGCACCGGAACCCCAGTGCGTTGAAATCGTCAACGGATATTCCTAGCCGGATGGAGCCGAATTCCGTATCCTCGGCAATGGGAACCGTGCAGGCAGGTACGGTTTCTCCGGATCCGACAGCTGGCATCAATAACAGCAGTACAAGGACGATCAGAAAGATCATGGTTGTTACCTCCCCGGCATGATGTCGATCCTGTTCGGATTTGTGATCGGATGAATTGATTATACATCATTGCACACCGTACATCAAATCCTTCACATCCCTTGTTTTTGCCGTTCCGTTTTTTGTATAATATCCATGTATCCTCCTGAACGAAAAAAGAAATCTGGAGGCTGATCCCATGACCTATGATTTTGATACGATGCCTGAACGGCACGGGATGGATTCCATCGCCGTTGACTGGATCGGCAGACCGGATGCGCCTGCCGGCCCGAAGGAGGGCTTTTCCGCGATCCCGATGTGGGTGGCGGATATGAACTTTCCCACCTGCCCCGCCATTACCGATGCGATCATCCGCCGCGCGCAGCATCCGCTCTTCGGGTATTTCCCGGTCTCGGAAGCCTGGTATGCTTCCATCCTCCGCTGGCAGCGGGAGCGAAACGGCGTGGCCGATCTGTCCCCGCAGCACATCGGGTATGAGAACGGTGTGCTCGGCGGCGTGATCTCAGCGCTGAACGTGCTCTGCTCCCGCGGTGATACGGTTCTCCTGCAAAGCCCGACCTATATTGGTTTCACCCATGCGCTGGAAAACAACGGCTACCGGATCATCCTGAACCCCCTGAAGCGCGATGCGGACGGCATCTGGCGCCTGGATTACGAGGATATGGAAAAGAAGATCCGGGAGCACCATATCCACGCCACGATCTTCTGCAACCCGCACAACCCCTGCGGACGGGTCTGGGAAAAGGAGGAGATCCTCCGCGCCATGGAGATTTTCGAAAAGCATCACGTCTGGGTTGTTTCGGACGAGATCTGGTCCGACCTGCTCCTGAACGGCCACCGCCATACGCCGACCCAGTCCGTCAGTTCCTGGGGCCGTTCCCATACCGCCGCTTTCTACGCACCATCCAAAACCTTCAACCTGGCCGGTCTCGTGGGTAGCTATCATATCATCTACAACGACTGGCTGCGGGAGCGCCAGATGAAAGAAGCTTCCCTGTGCGAGTATAATTCCATGAACGTTCTGTCCATGCATGCGCTGATCGGCGCCTATACCGATACCGGCGCTGACTGGACTGCGCAGCTCTGCCGGGTGCTGTCGGAAAACGTCAATTATGCGTATGACTTTATCATGGAAAACGCGGACGGTGTGACCCTGCAGAAACCGGAAGGCACCTACATGCTCTTCCTCCAGTGTGAGGACTGGTGCCGGAAACACGGAAAAACCATTGACGAGCTCCTGAAGCGGGGGACCGATGTCGGCATCGCCTGGCAGGACGGCCGGCTCTTCAACGATCCCTTCGGCATCCGGATGAATCTCGCCCTCCCCCGTCGCACGGTTGAGGAGGCCTTCCGCCGCCTGAAGGAGTACGTTTTCTGATCCGGCGCAAAGGCCGGCGGAAAACAGGAACCGGCTGCCCGTTGCGGCAGCCGGTTCGTTTTTCTGTATGATTCTGATCATTCCACCGGGACGAAATCCATATCGCTCAGGAACGCGACGACGCGCTCGATATCCGCGTCGCTCAGTGTTCCCTGCTCTTCACCCGGGTAGAGGTGCATCTCGATCTCGTGTGCCTTATAGATCGTGTAAACATAGGCATCCTGCCCGCCGGGAACCGTCACGACCAGGAGCTGTGTACCTGCGGCGGTTTCCTTCATATCAAAAGTCAGCTCGCTGTATTCCTCATAGAAGGAATCCTTGATTGCCTGCAGGTCCTCTTCGGAAACGTCGTTCAGCTTTTCCGTATCCGCCCATTCATCGTTGAAGGCGATGACCAGGCCCATCCGGGGCAGGGTCTTCTGAGTGGACAGGATGCTGGCGATGATCGCCATATCGTTCTGTTGGGAGATAAAAAGCGAATAATCGTCCGGCAGGGCACTGTACTTGATGTCGAACGCCTTGTTTACCTTCAGGATACCCATGGATTCCTTATCCGCTTCAGCCACGGCTGCCGCGCAGGCAAACAGCATCACAAGGCTCAGAACCAACGCGATGATTTTTTTCATTACAAAGTCCTCCTTCAATCTTTCTCAGGTTGTTCACCGGTACAGGAATTTGCTCATCGCAAATCCCGTAATCCCGGTGACCGGGTCCACCACCTGTGACCAGTCCCCCATCTCGGCAATCACCTGCATGGTGCTGCCGTAGGCATAGGTCTGGATCAGCGCGCTGTCCGTGCTGGGCGCCCAGCGGACGTTGACAGAGCCGGTTCCGCGGGTGCCGCGCAGCGTAACCGTATACGGTGAGACAAAGCGCGCCTTCTTGAAAATATTGTTCAGGGCGGAACCGCCGGAAGGAGACGGAGCGGGTTGCGGCTGCGGACGCGGGGTCGGACGGTACGGGCCGGGATCGGTTCTCGACAGCAGGGAAGTCATCACATAGCCGGGAACGCTGCCCCATACCAGTTCGGACCAGCCGTTTCCAAGGTCGTGATCCACCGCGACCATCTCGCCGTAAGCAACGGAACCGATGCGTTCATATTCCTTGCCGGGGCCGCTCCTAACGTTCAGGGGTTTGCCGTTTGAACAGCAGGAATACGCTTCGTAGATCGCGCCTGCGGTTGTCGGCAGGATGAACATGGTCATAACAAGCGTCAGGACAGCTACCAGTGCAACAATCCGTTTGGTCATCATCTGTGACCTCCTTTTTACTTTCTTTGCATGGATTTTACCACACATTCATATAACGCACAACCGTTCGGTCTCGTTCCCGGAACAAGGGCACGTTCCCAACGTCAGGCCCCCGCCTTTCCGGATCCCTGACTGACCGATCCCGGCACGTCTTTCAGGGCACTGTCTGCCGGTACCCCTCTTTTGCGCTTTCCGCGGGGGCCTTCTGCACGAGCAGGACCTCCGACAGGCAGGCGGTATTCGGTTTTGATTTTCCCTTATAAAACGACTGGAAATAGATCAGCACGTCGCCGACGCCTTCCAGACGGCCCGTATCCAGTTTCTGCC
>JAEEGL012147564.1_pt1 | contig 12971 bp, 10 predicted proteins | sample 9134231 | NCBI WGS metagenome assembly JAEEGL01 (sample SAMN16246548, study PRJNA631951) | gut metagenome | biome: gut microbiome; feature: rumen; material: fiber-attached | host: Bos | place: Iran: Karaj | collected 2018-10 | reverse complement strand
GATAAGTGCAGTACATGTGATATGTGTGCAACAGTAAATAACGGTCTTTCGGCTGCATCTATGGAACAGCTTAAGGATAAGACTGGTGAGGAAATTGTTGATGCTGATATCGCAGCACAGATGAACAAGTAGAATATAATTTAAAGGCGGAATTAATGAAAGTTGATGTTATTACAAGACATGCAATAACAAATTATGGTTCGTTATTACAGTCACTTGCGACACAAACAGTAATAGAGGAATTGGGACATGAATGTGAAATAATAGATTATATTCGTAATGATGAATCATATTATGAGCATGAAAAAACTTTATTAAAGTCAAAACCAAAATGGAATAATAATATAGTGCTCAAGTTAGCTTATTTAGCTTTGAGACAGCCTGAAAGTATTCTTGCTGGAAAAAAATTTGAGAAGCAAAGAGAATCATATTTACATTTATCACGTAGATATGATTCTCGTGAATCAATAAAAGCTGATGCTCCTATTGCAGATGTTTATATGACAGGAAGTGATCAAGTTTGGGGTCCAACAGAGGATGGAACATATGATGAAAATTATTGTTTATCCTTTGTTGAAGGAACAAAGAAGATTGCATACGCAGCTAGTTTTGGTAGAACTGAAATGACTGAAAAAGTGAAGGATTATTTTAAAAAGAATCTTTCAGATTATAGTCACATTGCAGTTAGAGAAGATAGTGCCGTAAGTATTTTGAAAGATTTTAATATTGATGCTGAGCAGGTACTCGACCCAACACTTTTGTTTGAAAAAGATTTTTGGCTTTCATATACGAAGGATGTCGATTGCGGAAAATATATTTTAGTTTATCAGCTTCATAATGATAAGAAGCTTGGTGAATATGCTGAGAAAGTTGCTAAAGAAAAAGGTATGAAGTTGATACGTATTTCTTCATCATTTCATCAGATTAGCAGACAAGGAAAGTTTGTGTGGTGTCCTACAATTGCAGAATTTTTAGGTTATGTTAAAAATGCTGAGTTGATGATTACCGATTCTTTCCATGGTACAGCTTTTGCAATCAATTTCAACACACCTTTTGTTGAAGTTTTACCAAATAATAAAACAGGCACACGTAATATGAGCATTTTAGCATTAACAGGGTTATCGGATAGAATTCTTAGTGATGAGAATGCTGATGTTGCTAATAAAGAGACTGACTTTACATTTGCAAATAAAATCTTAAGGGAAAAAAGGTTAGAATCTCGAGAAATATTAAGAAAAATGATTGAGGAATAGATTAATGACTGTATGTGATATCGATAAATGTGCAGGTTGCATGCTTTGCCTAGAGGTATGCAAGAAAGAAGCAATACATATTGAGGATTCAATTAGAGCATATAATGCTGTTATTGATGAAGAAAAATGTATTAATTGCAACGCATGTCATAATAAATGTCCTCAGAATAATACACCTGAAATGGTAGAAACTAAGCATTGGTATCAAGGATGGTGTGTGGATGAAAAGATTAGGGAGAATGCTCCGTCCGGCGGTATTGGAATGGCTTTGGCTAAACAATTCATTGAAGAAGGCGGTTATGTATGTAGCTGTCTTTATAGAGCTGGACAGTTTGTTTTTGATATCACAAATGATAAAGAAGCAGTATTTAATTTTACTGGTTCAAAATATGTTAAGAGTAATCCAATTGGAATATATGGAAAAATGTCTGATTTGTTAAAATCAGGAAACAAGGTATTGTTTATTGGTTTACCTTGCCAGGTGGCTGCAGCCAAAAGCTATTTTGGTGAAAGATACACAGAAAATTTGATGTTGGTTGATTTAATTTGTCATGGAACACCTTCGCCTAAGCTTTTAGATGCTTTTTTAAAGCAGTATTCAAAGAAATTGGCTGATACTAAAGATATTAAATTTAGAATAAAGGGTAAATATCAAATTGTATTAGATAATATAAGTTTGATAAGAAAAGGTGTTTCTGATAAATATTCATTGGCTTTTGTAAAAGGCTTGGATTTAACCAATAATTGTTATTCATGTAAATATGCTTCAACAGAGCGAGTAGGAGATATTTCATTAGGTGATGCTTACGGAAGTGAATTAGAAAAGAGTGAGATAGCCAAGGGAATATCGCTTATTATGGTTCAAAGCGATAAGGGAGAATTATTGCTTAGAAATTCTGAAATTGAAATCAAACCAATGGATAAAAAAATAGCTGTAGAAAATAACAGACAGCTTATTGGGCCAATGGAGAAGAAGAATTCTAATGAAATCTTTTTCGATGGAATAGATAAAAATATTAATTTTAATAAATTAGTATATAAATTATATAGAAAAGATTGCTTAAAGCAGGATATAAAATATTTAATGCTTAAGTTTAAAATATTAAAGTAAGGGGTGTAGTATGCATAACGATTTAATATCAGTGATTGTCCCTATCTATAACGTGGAGAAATATATAAATAAGTGTGTTGATTCTATCTTGAATCAAACCTACCAAAATCTAGAGGTTTTTCTTGTAGATGATGGTTCTCCAGATAATTGTGGTAGTATTTGTGACTTATATGCAGAAAAGGACGATAGAGTAAAAGTAATTCATAAGCAAAATGGTGGACTTTCTGATGCTAGAAATGTTGCTATAGATAAGATGTCTGGAAAATATGTTACTTTTGTAGACAGTGATGATTATTTGGATTTAAACTATGTAGAGAAGTTATATACTGCTATTAAGAAAAATGATGCAGATATGGCTGTTGGAAGTTATGCATATATCACTGAGGACGGGAAAATAATTAATCATCCAAAAAATACTGGAAAGATTGAAGTGTTTGAGCAAGAAAAGGCTTTATATGAGTTATTGGACTCACGCAAATTTTCTAATTCAGCGTGGGGAAAGTTGTATAAAGCAGAGCATTTTAGTGATATCAGATACCCATTTGGAAAGATATATGAAGATGTTCCGACAACATATAAATTGTTTTTTAAATCAAGTAAGATAGCATATGTTGACGAGATATTATATTTTTACTTGTACAATCAGAAGGCTATTTCTAAACAAGCTTTTAAGCCTCAAAGGATGGATGCTATTTATTTTGCTGAGAATATGGTTTCTGAAGTAGTGGCTAGATATCCAAAACTAAAGAAAGCGGCAAATAGAAGAGTGTTTGATTCTTATTGTACAGTGTTAAATATTATTGATAATTCAAACGAATTTTATGAATTCACTAAAGGACGTTATGATTCTGTGAAATGGAAGGTTTTATTTGATCCTAATTCAGGAATCAGAAGAAAAGTACAAGCATTAAAGTACTGAGGTATATTATGATTATTAGTTTTAAAGATTATGATTTAAAAAAAGTTATTAGTAATATCGCTTTTTTTTATCCAGTTTTATACACTTTCCTATATACGATTAATCCATCTTTTTCTAATGGATTATTTAAGGTGATTGTAATTCTTCTACTTCTTGCATCGGTTAATAGTATTGTAAGAAGAGACAAGTATATTAATAAAAATATACTTGTCTTGGGAATGTTGCTAGTAATTGCTGCGCTTGAAGTAAGTCGTACCTCAATAAGAAATCTTGGTAATCAGGATGTATTTGGATACATAGGTCTTATTTTACTATTTTCTATATACATTCAGGATGATTATAGAAATGAATTGATAGATTTATGTATTGATTATAATAGATATAAAATAGTAATAAGTGGCTTTTATACCTTGTTACTATTTGGTGTTGTATTTAAACATGGATTAAGAGCTGAAGGCTGGGGTGTTTCGGTTCCATTATTATATGGTCAGTTCGAAATACCACACAGTTTAGCTTATATATTGTTAGCTCTATATGCGTTGTCATCATTACAGTATAGACTATATAAGAAAAAATTACCGTTATATATGATGGGATTATCTTTCGTTTGTGTTGTATGGACAGGTGTTAGATCTGGATTGCTTGCATTATTAATACTTGTAATCATGGATTATCTTGGAATTAAAAATAAGACAAGAAAAATAACTGTAATGTTTGTATTAGTTGTAGGTGTGCTTGGCTTATTATCATTTACAGATATCTTAACTAATAATCCACTTGTACAGAAAACAATGAATGCTGCTGAAAGTGGTACTATTTCCAATGGTCGTGATAAATTTGCTCAGGTTTTATTTGCATATTATTTATTCGCAGAGTCTAATATGGAAAGATTTTGTGGAATTGGTATTAACGGAATAAGACAAATTATGAAGTCAGTGTACAATGTAGAAATACATGCCCATAATGATTTCTTTAATGTTCTATTAGGATATGGAATGCCAGGTACTGTGCTATTTTGGAGTATGCTGATAGCTTTTTGTAAAAAAGTTAAATTTGGGTTTATAGTATTTGTTATTCTGATAATCCTTGCTTTAACAAATGGATTGTTTATGTACATATCCTTTACGCCATTAATGATTTATCTAGCAATTTATGTGGATCAGTTTTTTGATAAAAATGATTTATATAAGGATAGAGCAAATCAAATCGAAGAGAAGAAAAGCATATTTTATATGGGCAAATAGTTTGGATTGGAATAGACATGGATAAAAAAGAATTAAAAGCTTTACTAAAAAAAGAACAGAAGATATATGGCATTTCTTCACCAAAGGAATATATTAAAAAGGCCTTATTATGTGATCATGATTATTTACTATATAAGTATCTAAAGCAATTGAGATTACTTGAGTATTATTATGGACGTAATAAAATACTATTTCAAATATATCAAAGACGAAAAAATAAAATGGGTGCAAAGCTCGGAATAACTATTTGGCATAATTGTGTTGGAGAAGGCTTACGTATTTGGCACTATGGATCAATAGTTGTAAATGGACATGCTAAAATAGGTGAAAATTGTCAGCTTCACGGTGAAAATTGTATTGGAAACAAAGGTGATTTTGATAAATCTGCTCCAGTTTTAGGTGACAATGTAGATGTAGGTATTGGCGCAAAGGTTATAGGCGATATATATATAGCTAATAATGTTAAAATCGGAGCTAATGCAGTAGTTACAAAATCTTGTTATAAAGAAGGTGCTACTTTAGTTGGGGTTCCAGCTAGAGAAATATAGGTGTATTTATATGGCTAAAAAGATAAGTATTATTATTCCAGCCTACAATGCTCAAAAGTATATTGTACGCTGCCTAGATAGTATTGTTAATCAGGCAAATGACAATATAGAAGTTGTGATTGTAAATGATGGTTCTACAGATAATACAGAGCGAATATGTAGAGAATATAGTTCTATATACAACTACATAAAAACTGTTTCACAAACAAATGGCGGAGTATCATCAGCTAGAAATAATGGAATAAAAAATGCTCAGGGCGAGTATATTCTATTTTTGGATGCTGATGATTTTTTAGCGCCAGGAGCTATTGGTTGGGTTATAGATAACGTAAAACACAATGATACGCTTATTTGTGGCTCGTTTAATTATATAAAAACAAGAGGTAGAGTGGAGCCATATTACCTTCCAGAAAAAATATATGATTTAAAAAAAGATACTGTTGATTCAATTATGGATTTTATTCCAAATGCTCCATGGGGGAAGATTTATAATCGCAATATTATCACTGAAAATGATATTGTATTTCCTCTTGGAATTCCATATGCTGAGGATACCATTTTCATGCTAGAGTATTTGAAATATGTCAAGTTTGTTCAGACTAGTAGTGCAATAATATACAATTACAATTTTACAGATAGTGGCTCGGCGATGTGGAAATATTATCCAGAATTTTATAAATACATGATTGCAGTTATGAAAAAGAAAGAAGAACTATGTGATTTCAAAGGTATTGACTATAACGCTGAATCGGATAAGCAGAAATTTTTTACTAGATGTTTGAACCATTATATGAGAAATAGTGCATTCGATAAATTGGATTCTGTTATAAAGGTGTTTGAAGTAAATAAAAGTGTAAAAGCTATTAAAAAAGAATGGTATATGCACAACTGGAAGAATTATATTATGTACAATCTGAAAAAGAAAGTATTAATGTAGTTTTGTGAAGATATTTAGGAGGATATAATTTTGAAAATATGTATTGTAACCATAGAGGATTTTAAAAACTATGGAAACAGACTTCAAAATTACGCTTTAGACAAAATTCTAAAGAAAAAAGATATTGAAGTTGTAAATGGATTATATGTAAAGACTCTTTTGGATTGGGCAGAGTCTAAAGATAAAAAAAAGAGGATTCTAGCAAAGGTTATACCTTTTTTTATTCATAAAATAAGATATGTTTTGACAGACCTAAAGGTAGAATTAAAAAGAGACAAGTTAACTAAGGAAAGAATGAAAAACTTTAATGTCTTTTCAGATAAATATGTAAAAACACTTCCACATTATTATGTAAAAGATAATGAGATGCTTAGACAAAAGATTGGCGATAGTGAGATTGATTACTATATTACAGGAAGTGATCAAGTGTGGAACCCATATTTTGCTGGATATGATTATGATTTTTTATCTTTTACCAGTAAGGAAAAAAGACTTTCATTTGCTGCTAGTATGGGCGTGGATTCAATTCCAAATAAAGACGTTGATAGATATAAAATGTTATTGGATGAAATGAGTTTTATATCGGTTAGAGAAGCAAAGGCTGCTGAATTGGTTAAACAGTTAACAGGTAAGACTGCTGAAGTGTACTTAGACCCTACTTTATGTTTAACTGTTGAAGAGTGGCGTGAAGTAGAAGAAAAACCTAATATTGAAATGCCAGAAAAATATATAGCAACATATTTTTTGGGCGATACGCCAGATGTAATAAAAGAATTTGCTAAAAAAAATAATTATAAATTGCTTGAGATGAATAACAGAGATAACAAAGAACTTTTTGTTATTAATCCAGGTGAATTTTTATATATTATAGATAATGCTGATATGATGATAACAGATTCATTCCATGCAGTCGTATTCTCAATCCTGTTTAGAAAACAATTCATGGTATTTTATCGTAGTCAAAAGGGTGTAAAGAATATGTCATCACGTATAGATAACATTTTATCATTTTTCGATTTAAGCGAGCAAATACAGAGCAATGAAGCGGATTTTTCATTTCATAATATAGAAAATGATAAATTTAAGATGGTTCATGAAAAATTAGCTATCCACAGGAAAAAGCAATTAGATGAGTTCTACGAAATTTTAAAATAAGCAATATGCGTGCAGGTGAATAAATGGCAAAAATTGAAAGAACAAAAAATGCAACTAGAAATATAGTTTTTGGAATAATTTTAAAGGTATATCAGATATTGGTACCTTTTTTTATGAGAACAGCCATGATTTATTTCATGGGAATACAATATCTAGGCTTAAATAGTTTGTTTACATCAATATTGCAGGTGCTTAATCTTGCAGAGCTAGGTGTAGGGTCAGCTATGATTTATAGCATGTATAAGCCAATTGCAGCTGATGATGAAAAAACTATTTGTGCATTGATGAGATTGTACAGAAGTTTTTATAGAGTAATAGGGTTAATTATTGCAGTTATTGGATGTGTGCTTACTCCATTTATACCTTATTTGATAAAAAAAGACGTACCTTATGGAATTAATATTTATATATTGTATCTATTGAATTTGAGTGCAACAGTACTTTCTTATTGGTTGTTTTCATATAAGAATAGTATCTTACAAGCACACCAGAGGAATGATGTAGTAAGTAAGGTTACATTGTTCACTAATACTTTACAGTATATTTTTCAATTGTTAGTATTATGGATTTTTAAGAATTATTATTATTATGTAATAGTTTTATTACTAACACAGGCTACAACGAACATAGTCACAGCATATTTTGCTAATAAATTATATCCTAACTATCAGCCAAAAGGGCAGGTAGATAAAGAGGTTGTAAAGCAGATTACTCAAAGAATAAAAGATTTGTTTACATCAAAAATTGGATCTGTTGTATACGATTCAGCAGATACTATAGTTATTTCTTCGTTTCTTGGATTAACAATGCTTGCGATTTATCAAAATTATTATTTTATTCTTAATTCTATAACAGCTTGCATTGCAGTTATTTTTGCAGCATGTACAGCTGGTATAGGAAATAGTATAGTTGTTGAGACGAAAGAAAAGAATTATAAAGATTTTAAGAAATTTACTTTTATAATTACTTGGCTAGCAGGTTTCTGCGCTACATGCTTATTAAATCTGTATCAACCATTCGTTATTTTATGGGTTGGTAAGGAGAATACAGTAGCTTTTTTTGCGGTAATATGTTTTGTTATTTATTTCTTTATAAGACAGTTAAATGCACTTTTTAATCTATATAAAGATGCTTCTGGTATTTGGCATGAGGATCGGTTTAGACCACTTGTGTCTGCCGGCGTGAATCTTGGATTGAATATTATATTGGTTAATTATATAGGTATTTACGGAGTAATACTATCCACTGTAATTGCTATAGTTATAGTAGGTATTCCATGGCTTTTACATAATTTATTTACTGTAATATTTGATAAGAACAATTTAAAAAGCTACTTAAAAAAGCTTTTTATGTATTGTCTTGTAGTACTGCTTGGATGTGTTATAAGCTATTTTGCTTGTTCTTTAATAAATATTTCAAGTCTCGTAATTACATTAATAATTAGACTTATAGTTTGCATTGTAATAACAAATTTATTGTATTTTATTGCATTTAAGAGAACTGAAGAGTTTAATCAAACAATAGAATTGGTTGATAAGATGACTAATGGAAAATTGAATTTCTTAAGAAAAATCTGATTTAGGAGGCACTGAGTTTAAAATGAATTCTTGTGCATATGCCTGTTATAACAAAGAAAAAAAAGTTAGACTTGAAAGTTCCTCAGGAGGAGTTTTTTCATTATTGGCAGAGAAAATTATCGCTAAAGGTGGAGTAATTTATGCTGCAATTTATAATGACAACATGCAAGTGGAACATCATCGTATTGATAGCATCTTAGGTATTCAAAAAGCAAGGGGTGCTAAATATGTTTTTTCGCGTTTAGGTAATACAATTAATGATATAAAAAATGATTTACAGAAAGGGTTAACAGTTATGTTTGTAGGTACACCATGTCAATGCGCCGGTGTACTTTCAGCTACTAAAGATATTAATGAAAATCTTTTAGTAGTAGATTTTGTATGTCATGGTGTTCCTGACTCGACAATTTGGCAGTTCTATTTAGATTCATGTGAAAAGAATGGACTAAATATTAAATCACTTAATATGCGTTCAAAGAAGACTGGATGGACAAATTATAATTATTGTTGGGAAATTATTACTGATGATAATAGGAGCTTATTTGAGAGGCAGCAAGATAATATTTATATGAGAGGCTTTTCGAATGATTTATATCTTAGAAATACATGCTATAGTTGTAAATACAAGGCATTTGAGCGTTCGACAGATATTACGCTAGGTGATTTCTGGGGAATATGGGATTGGAAACCGGACATGGATGATAATAAAGGTACATCGCTAGTTATTGTTCATTCAGATAAGGGAATGGAATTTTTTCAAGATATAAAGTCGAATCTTTGTGTATGCGAAGCGCCTAAAGATTGTGTGATAAAATATAATCCTAGCATTATTAACTGTGCAAATAAGAATGAAAATTATGAGAAATTTATTGAATATAGAAGCGCAGGATTAAACTTTGAGCAATGTGTAAATCGATGTTTGCGAAAGTCGGTAATTCAACGTGCTAAGATGATGGCAAAGAGAGTTTATAAAAAGATAGCGAAATAAATGTAAGAAGAGAAGCCCCACTGAAAATTTCAGCGCGGCTTCTCTTCTTAGTTAAAATTCATTTCCAGAACCATATAAATACTTGGAATTATATATTTTTTGTTTGTAATCTGAGAATGTATTATTATTTAAAATAATTTTACCGTTATTATCTAGTTTATATGATACACACGATGCATCTGAATAATTACAAATATTATCTTCAATTAGAACAGAGTCATTATTTCCAGTAGTTCTCCATAGGCAGAGAAAAGCACCATAGGAAGTCCCAGCCTTTTCTCGATAACCTTCGGTGATATCAATGGAATTATCTAGAATATTATTACGAACAATAACCTCGCAAGTTGAGAGTGCAGTTGTCGCATTGAAATATTCAAAGTTATATCTACAATTAGTAACTGTATTATTTTCAAAAACAAGATTGTAATTAGAGTAATTTTCATTACCACTAATTTGAGCAGTGATACCTGCATCAAAGCAATCGTAAATATCATTATCCTCAACATAGACATTTTCTAGGTTGGACATCCATAATTCGATACCATTGCCAAGTTTAAGTCCGTCAGCCAAGGCTCCACCTATATGGTGGACAGAGCAGTTGGAAATAGTAATATCGGAACAATTATGTGTTACTTGCATACCGTGTAGTCCATAGTAGCAAAGTTCGATGTTGTCCACTGTTAGTTGTCTACATCCGTTGATGATCATACCACAGTATGGTGCAGCAAATCCTGCAGAAGTAACTTTTGTGCCATAGTTAACAGTAAGTTTTTTAGTAGATGTATCTAAATAATAACTATTCGGATCACTTATATCAGAGTTTAAAGTTTTACGTTTCCAAAATGATTTGCCATTAAGTAGCAAGACACCCATATTTTTTTCTGATAATGTGCCAATTGTATTATTGCCTGAATTTGAAGCTGTAAATGTTATATAGCCACTTATCTTAGGCTTTGAACCTGAACCGTAAGAAGAAATCAAAACATTTGTCAGATTAGAAACAGATACACCATATCTTAAGATAAAGGTATCACCGCACTTTAAATAGTAAGCCGTGTTACTACCATTTTGTTTTATGGCATATGATAGTGACCTATATGGAGACGATTCTGAACCTGATGTAGCTTTATCGGACCCCTTAGATGAAATATAAACAGTATTATGTGGATCAGGAGATACTCTACTATTAGTTTTGGTAGTCTCTAAATTAGAGTCTAAAAGTTCAGATTCATCAATAGCCATATCAGATTCAATAACTTCACCTGTACCAGTTTCAACTAATGTTTCAGTATTTTCATACCCATAAGCTTTTATATATAAAGAAAGTCCCTTTTGAGTTGAACCATTTACTTTAGATAAAGGCTTATCTACAGAAAATTTGGAGGCATTTTGTATGCCACTAACTCTATTATCTGAAGTAACGCATTGGGAAACATATGCAATATCTTGTATTGTTCCTAAGCCTAAAGATTTCTTGTTTGATTCTAACGCAATATACATTTCAGTATAATTATATTCGTAATCAGGTATATCAAAATGTTGATAACCGACTCCTTGTGGCGTGGTTACTTCAGAAGAACTTATAATGTAATTTAAGTCAGTATCTAGTATACTTGCAGTTAAATTAGAATCTTCAGTTAGAACGTAGTAAATATCTAAAGAAGTAATATGACCTTGATTGACAACTCTGGTTGCAAAACCAGAATACGTAACATTGGTCAATGTGGAAGTTGGTTCTTCCCATTTTGTTGTAAATAATGTAACAACTTCAGGTGTTTCTTCATTTGTAGCTTCGGTATTCTCAGAATATAACTCTCCATAAGCTTGAATGTAAAGTGAGAGGCCGTATTGAGTAGAGCCATCAACCTTTTGTAGTGTTGAAGAAGTTGCCCACTTTTGAGCATTTTGAATACCGCTTTGTCTGTTGTCTGAGGTAACACATGAAGAAACGCTGTTAATTTCTTGAACAGTACCCAAACCAATAGTTTGTGAATCTGACTCTAGTGCTACATACATATTGTCTCCTGAATATGTATATTCAGGGAAAGAAAATGTTTGTAATCCACTACCAGCTTCAGTAAAAACAGAATCTGAAGTTGCTACAATATTGAGGTCCTCATCCATAATATGTGCTGTAAGTGTACTATCTTTCGTTAAAACATAGTATATTTCAGCATATTTGATTGTGCCATTATTCTTAACACGTGTAGCAAACTCGGTGTAAATGGCACTTGTATTAGTAGAGGTAGGCATAGCCCATTTGGTAGTAAATAGAATTTCGGAGGATAAAGGCGGATCTATCTCTTTAATAGTTACATTGCTTTTTCGGGCAGTAAAAATAAGGAAAAAAGAAAATAGTATTATTAATGTTATTGAAATAATAATATTTAGTTTTTTTCTAAAAAGTGAGATGCACATACGCTAGCCCTCCTTAAAGTAAATTATAAATAATAGTTTGTACAACTATTAAAATTTATTGTTTGAACCATATAATAAAGCAGGATTCAAAATGGTATTTTTATAGTTTGAGAAAGAATTATTAATCACTTGTATTCGGCCTGAAGTATCAGTTTTGAAAGCGATACAAGAGGCATCAGAATTAGTGCATTGATTATTCTTAACAATAACAGAATCTTTAATACCGTATGATGACCATAAGCAAAGAAAACTACCATGTGAGGTGCCGGCTTTTTCTCGATATCCACCAGTGATATCCATGCAATTTTTTAATGTGTTATTACTAAAGACTATTTCACAAACGGTATTAGGATTGCTTGCGCTAAAATATTCAATATTGTATCTGCACGAGGATACGGTGTTACTATCAAATAATATATTTTTATTTGTATAGGCTGCTGTGCTTTCAAGTTGGGCAGTTAATCCAGCATCAAAGCAGTTATATACAGTGTTATTAATGACAGATATATTGCTTAGATTATTCATCCATAGTTCTATGCCATTTCCATATTTTATATTATCAGCGTTAGGAACTCCTCCAATATCGTGTACATTGTTATCCTTTATTGTGACATTTGAAGAATTGTTATCTACCCTAATTCCATGACGACCATAGAAACTTACTGTTAAGCCTTGAATCGTTAAGTTTTTACAATTTGATATCATTATACCAGTATATGGTGTGGCAAAATATGATGAAGCAATTTTATCATTATAACGTAAGACTAAGCTACGATTTTGTTTATTAAAATAATAAGTCTCATTTTCATTTAAATTTGTAT
>JAEEGL012087723.1_pt1 | contig 12971 bp, 5 predicted proteins | sample 9134231 | NCBI WGS metagenome assembly JAEEGL01 (sample SAMN16246548, study PRJNA631951) | gut metagenome | biome: gut microbiome; feature: rumen; material: fiber-attached | host: Bos | place: Iran: Karaj | collected 2018-10 | reverse complement strand
CGACAACCGTGTTGACGTAGTTCAGGTCGTTGCTTCCACCGATATCCCATGTTCCTCCGCTTGAATTGAGGTAAGCGATGATGAACCGTTCGGAATCGATGAGCTCATAGAGGCGGTCGCCCTGATACTGATAAGTGGCGTTCTGATTCATGCCGTGAGTGACAATCATCAGTGGAAGTCCGTTGCTCACATTGTTAGGTGTGAACATGATGATGTTGCGCTGTCCGCCGTTGACGTTGATGAAAAGGCTGTCTTTCTGAAAAGCAAACGAATTCAGAAAAGCAAGCGAAAAGAACGCGCAACACAAAAAAAGGTGTTTTAGCAGGCGATTCATAATAGAATAGAGTTAATATGGTTAATTAATTTTTGGTTGTTATGTTTTTTGCGGCGGACAACCGCCGCTTACATGAAAGCAGACGAAGAGCTTGCGGTGATAGAAACTGACTGCAAGCCGTTTTGTCTTGCCCTCTTATGACTAGATGCCAGCAAGCCGCCGGCACTCTCAGGTTGAACTGCTCACAAATGTCGCCCACATAATCATTCGGTGAACAGATTGGATTCAAGAGACTGACCGACTGTGCTTCGCCAGTCGTTTGTGCGGGACACAAGGTTCGGCATGGCTCTCCTGTAGGGGATCAGACGATATTACGATTTCAGAATATAAAGAACAAATGCCGGCGAACCAGCGAGGTTCCTTGGCTTTTTTTTGATACCGCCAAGCCATCTGCGGTTTTAGCGAGATTAACTGTTTTTATGCGGGGCAGCTTATGCCGCCCCGCATAAAGAACAGCGTTCAAGATTGATAACTTAACTTATTTACAAATCAGACAGTCATTATATATAACTTAACTAATTTTCCAGTTTAGAGCGTCTTACCAGAGGTTGCCCCAAGTGACTTCGACAACTTCAACGTCCTCTTCCCTCTCCTTTGCCCCATCGATGATGGGGTTCGGGTTTTCGGGATCATCAGAACCAGTGAGGTCGATACCTGAGTTGTTCTGCATGAGCACATCCAACGTGAGATACTTGTCGGTGTAGGTCTTCGGGCTGATATATAACTTTTTCATTGTTTCGTGAAATCTTTTAAAAATTAATACTCAATCGATTTAAATTCATTTAACAACCTTCTTACCACCTACAACATATACGCCCTTCGGGAGGTTACGCAGTGCGTCGGCAGCCTTCACGTTCTTCATAATCTGAGCACCACCGATGGTATATACATCCACGATGCTTTCAGCGTTGACACCTTCGATATTCTCGATAGCGGTAGGTGTGTCGTCGTCATCGAGGTAAGACGAGCCTCTAACAACCTTCACCTCACCGGTCGGAGTAATCTGGCTCTCGTTCTTGATATCCTCATTGATATCCTGCGGTGACTGAATCATCACACGGAACGGAGCGACCGTTGCGTTGGCAGCGTGCACGAGTGTACCGGCAGAAGTATAACCATATACATTCTCCACGTGGGTTGACTCCATGAATCCCTGGAGGTAGTGGCGCTGACCAGAGTCGTTAGCTACAGACTCGTTGCTCATGTACTCGCCCGGAGCATCCTCAGAACCGATTTCCGGAGTTTTTCCGATTACACCGCTGTAAGTGAACTCAGTGAGGTCGTTTGAAGCATCAGCCACATAGAGATATGGCCAGTAAGCTTTGACAGCTCCAGAGTGCTCTTCGAAGAGGAGGACATGGTCGCCCTTGTTGATATGTGTGTCTTTGAGAATACCATTGCCTTCAGAATCGACCTTAGCAAATCTTGATGCGAATGTGTCGTAAGCCGTACCCTTGATGTCGGATGTCTCAAACGGGAGGATGAGCGTACCAACCACACCACTTGTAGTCTTTCTTCTGAGCGTGGCATTCGTTGCGTTGATGTCTCTCGGAGCAGAGAAAGGATATCCGTCGTAGATGTTGATGGCATCGCTGTTGAATCCGTTGTCGCCAATCTGATAGCCATCGCCATTGTGTGTTCCCTCGTCCAAAGTACCGCTGATTTTCACCATGTTGGCATAAATCGGGTTCTTGCCAGTTGCTCCATAGCGGAGAGTGTCGGATGGTGTGTCAAACTGCACACGCTGAGACTGCTTCTTTGTGAGGTTCTCACGCATGAGGTAGAGGCAGTTCGGGTTCTCCGGGAACACGAGAGATGAGCGGGAGAGGTTAACACGTGGACGAGCGTCGATTACGCGCGCACCCGGGTCGTTGATAGCGTCGAGCGCACATCCGCCGAATGGAATTGCGTTTTTACCACCAGTAAGCACATCATTAGCCTCTTCTGCGTTTCTACTGAGTGTACCGTTACCCTCGAGAATATAGTCAACGCGTTCATCGGCAATCAGCTTGATTGCGGACACCTCACCAGCCTGTGCACCAACATCGTTCTTAAGTGTATTGAGGTGGAAATAAGCGTAAGGAGTGAGGTCGAAATCCACATACCCATCGGCAGGAATGGTCTTTTTAATGGCATTGAACTTAGGTTCACCGGTCTTTGAGCCGTTCACACAGTTGAACACGATACGTGGCACCATACCCTCTGTACCATATACTCTGAGGGTCTTATATCCTGTAAGTTCAGCATAGTTCTCCGGATGGAACTCGTGACCAGTACCGAAGATTGCGCTGTTAGGCTGAACAACATCGCCGTTACCTACATGGTAATCGAAAATACCTTCAAAATTAGCACTTGTGGAATAACGTCCGGTTCTACGAGTCACAGGCACGTTCTCGTCGCGAATCCAAGAGTGGAAGAGCTCAGGGTTGAGGTCGATGACACCGTCTTCCTCACCGTAGAGCTTGATGTATTCGATTCCTGCATCGGTACCGCCAAACGGAACCTTGATGGCATTGAGGTGATATACCTCCTCATCCTTGATAGTCTGTGCGAGATCCACAACAGCCAATCCCTTAGAATCAAGTCTGACAAATGTCTCTTTATAGTCTCTGCCGCTGACAACTCCACGGTTAGCAAGTATTCTAACTTCGGCATTTGCCGTACCCTTAATCTGCATCTTGTAGTAGTTAGTGAGGTCTGCATAATTACCAGCACCTACACCACCATCACCATAGAGTGTAGTTCCACTGCCACCAGAATTGCCAATTTCTTCGCAAGCATTCGGGTTATTGTACATAGCCTTAGACAGTTTGGTGTGGTTACCACCGTTACGTGTGATGACGTGGTTCTTAGTGATACAGATATCGTAGATGGTCATCTGCTGTGTTCTGTCCTCACGGTTGGCAGTGTCCCAGTACATGTTGTTAACCTTGTCTTTGTAGCTCTGATAAGCAGCATAAGTACCATCGTTTACAGGCGGCTCGAACTCAGCGTTATAACGGCTTACATAGAGTGTGCGAATGTCGTGCGGGTTTTCGTTCTGGGCAGCGAGATATACCTGTTTTTTCTCATGATTAGGATCATTACGTTCACCTTCCGGAACATTCCAAGTACGGAAATAGTCAAGATATCCGCATATCCAACGTCCGATGACGTCACCGTCCTCTGCGTTGTCCATGGAAACCATGGTTACGTCACTCATATCAAATCCTGCGAAAGGTACTGAGAGCTGAATACGGCAGTCTTTATTAACCTCACCATTGGCGGTGTCGATTCCACGTGTACTGATTTTCTCAAGGAGTACAGAAGAAACAAGTGTGCTTCCGTCGCCAGCCTTGATGAAGGAGAGCTGTGAGCCTGTCTGTGCGAGGTCTATCTGCCAAACGCCTGAAGCATTCTGCTGTCCATAGTCGCTTATATTGGAAGCGTTGACTTCCGTGCCGTTGAAATTGAGCACCGGTGCAGCCTTTGTCTGGTCGAAACACACATACATATTGCTATAAGCAGCAAGGTCAGCATAGTCAGAACCATCAAGACCGTAGATGGTTTTTCCAGAGGCAATCTCCATACCCACATAGGATGTTGCATCCTCATTTGAGTACATAGAAGTGCTGAGGTCATTGTAAACATATACGTTCGGGTCAACAGAAATCACACCAGTCACCTCGTCGATGCTCACACCGTTGCTCAGCATGAAGTATGACGGGTGGATATAGGCGTTGCCGATATACTCGTCGTCCATGTCGTAGAAGTATTCTCCGAGCGGATAAGTCTCTGATGACTTGTTGAGGTCGTAAGGTGTGATGAAATAAGCCTCTTTCACCTGGATGGTAGCGCTGAGGTCTGTGTCACCGCCTGCTGTTGACAGCCATACAGAATTGATGCTGTTGAACTGTTCATCGGTGAAGAACTCCTTGAGCCGTACCACCTTAAAGTCCTCACTGTAGATGATGAGCTCGTGAATCACAGCGTTATTCGCATCGCAGAACTGCAGGCAGTAGCGGTGTGTCTGTGAACGTCCATGAACATCACCACTATATTCATGTATGTTGATGCTCTGTCCGTCAAGCGGGGTCGAACAGTTGAGCGTACGGATTACGAAGTTCTCATATCCCGTGAGGTTACCCTGAAGGCCATAGAAAAGATTAATGGCCGCATTACCTGTACGTACATTAGAATAGGAGAAAGTACCTACTTCCCTGACTGGGTCGTAAGTGTAGGAGCAGTTTGCCTCACGATTTATAGAAGCCGGTGAGAGCTGACAAGCGGTGATGTTGTTGACAGTGTTATTCTGTCCCCAAGCTCCAGACTTAATCGTATTCAGATATACTTTTCCATCATATTGTGGAATTTTTGAGAGGTCGATAGCGAAATACTTCTCAGAAGCATTCCATTTAACCCAGTCGGTATGATTAGCGAAATTATCGACTTGATTTGTGCCAGTTCCATCAGCATTGATGAAAAAAGCGCGGAAATTTGTCTGGTCGTCACGATAAATGCGTAATTCGTCATAAGCAGACAAATCCACATAATGATCAGCACCACTACTACCAGAACCATAATATGTGTCAGAAGCAGTATTTTCGCCATTATCCCAGTTTCCGACATGCCATGTAGCTGTGGCATTGGAGCCATCCATATTATGATATTGTAAAGTGTTAAGCACATCCTCCTGAAGAAGGGCTCTTACATACTCAGTTTTGTAAACCTGAATGTCAGTGACGGTATTGTCATCTTCAACATAATTGGATTTTATACATTTGAGATAAATCTTACCCTGATAAGTCGGTGCTTTTGACAAATCAAGGCTCCAATAGCTACCATCAGCATTCCAGGTCACGCCATTAGCACCTGAACCCAATTGAGTTGTTCCTGAACCGTCTGAATTCCAGAAAAAGGCGCGGAACCCAGCATCTGATGTGCGGAAAACACGTAACTCACTGTAATCAGTCAAATCCACATAATGAGTGGCATCTCCTGAATAGTTACCATAATATGTGTCTAAAGAACCACCATTAATCCAATCCGGTGTTTGAGCATTATTGGTTGAAGAGTTAATCCACGGTAACGTGTTAAGTACCGTTCCCACAAGCGTAGCCTCTCCGCCTTGCTCAGTATAGCCATGGAAGTTGTCGGATTTCACAATCGGCATCCCTTGTACTGGCCATCCAGCGTTGTCTGCCACGCCGTGAGTAGCAGGGTTGAGGTCCGCATACATTCTGTCTGCAATCGTTCTGAAACAAATGTTTCTTTCATCGTTGGAGACGAGTCGCTGTTGCCCGTGATTCGCCCCTTTCTTGTTAGTCGTCTCCAACGTATAGACACTCTGCGCACTGGCAGCAGTTCCCATACAGATGGATAAGACCAAAAGCAAATACTTTTTCATTTGTCTGTTTGTTTTGTTAATAAATTAATTATGTTAAAATCTTAGAAATTTACGATTTAGAAATTTACGATTTACGATTTATTTTGTCATTTGAACATTTTATTATTTATGTCACCATGATTTCTTTACTGCTAACCAAATAATCGTTTAATCAAATTTCGGTGCAAAGTTAATAATAATATAAAAAAGATGTTTTCTGTAGGGTAACATTGATTTTGTTACATGTTACACAAAGAAAAGTTTTGATTAATTAACGTTTAGAATGCTAAATGTTGTAAAATAAACAAAAAAAATGTAACATACAAGAAAAACAGTTTTTAGAAGTTAGTTTTTAGTTTTTAGATTTTTCGGATGGTTTATGAGAAGATTTTAGCGGGACATGAGACCGAGCTTCTCCTGCCGATTATGCGGGACACGAGGTCCCGCCTACCTCTCCTGTGGGGCATCAGAGGGTTTGGGGGATTCGGAAAAAGATGCAGGCAAGCTGCCAGCACTTTCAGAATCATTGAAGCCGCAGACAACTGCGGCATACATGAAAGCCGACGGGAATGATGGGGATGATGGGAATGATGGGAGCAATGGGAAATGGGAATGATGGGAGCAATGGGAAACACAAAAGGATGCGAACGGTTGTTCGCATCCTTTTGAGAATATGAGCGGGAAGCAGCTGTTCTACTCTTCTGACTGGCCTGCCATGGCGTTGATGACAGCGACGACATCGGAGATATCGACAGCATTGTCACCATTGACATCCGCCTTGGGGTATTGCATGGTTCCAGCCATCTGGTTGATGATAGCCACGACATCGGAGATGTTGACCACTCCGTCGGCGTTGACATCGTAGGAGAGCTCTTTCTCGAGGTGGATGTCGCTGATATAGAGTGCGGTGACACCTTGCGTGAGGAAACCGGCGATACAGATATGTGTGAGGTCGAGCGGATTGCCGTCCACCTTGACGAGGTCTTTGAGCGGGATTTCGATGGTCTTCTTCGTACCGATATCGTAATCATAATAAGCCCTCGATTTGAAGTCGTTATCGTCGTATAGTCTGAAGTGTGGTTTGTTGGTTGGAGCACGGCGCAGCTTGATAACGAGTTTGTCGTACTGGCTGATGTCTATACCGCTGCTGTATTCCCATCCGCCGAATCCATCCTTAGCTGTAGTCAGCGATGCAGTTGACTGCTTGAAGGTTCCGTTTCCAGAGATAGACGGATTGAGCAGGCCTTCGAGGAGCGGGAAGTAAGACAGCACGTTGACCTTAAACTCCATGGTCTGCGTGTTTCCATACACATCGGTGTAGGTGGCGGTGACGTTAGCTGTTCCCTGTTCGAGTGCGATGATTCTATCGCCCTCTACGGAGACAACACTCTTGTTATCAACCACATATTCACATTGCGAAGCCACATTGGAAGTGCGTCCCGACTGGAATGACGCTTTCAGGTCAATAGCATTTGAAGAGCCCGGCAACACCGAATACTCAGCCGTTCCATCTATTGAAGCAACTGTGAGGTCCTCGATGGAGAACGAGTTGAGTACGCCCTCTCCGTAGAATCGGTCCTCGGTGAATATTTTCTCTGTTGAGAACCAGTCGATATCCACATATCCACCGAGCTGCTTGGTTGAGTAGTTGAATATGCCGAATCGGTTGCCCACGAACACAGAGAGTATATAGCGCATGGTCATCTCGTTTCCGAACTTCGTGAAGTTCTCGTTGTCGGTGGAGTAATAGAAATTCGCCTTGTCGGTGCCGAAGTTGACGACAGCGCGTAGATAGACCTTCTCGCCGTCGGTGAACTCCAGCGGAGTGTCGCTGACGGTCTCCTGCGGCTGCGTGGAGTCGTATGCGCTTCTGTACTGCACGATATATTTCTTTCCGTCGATCACTTTGACAGCGATATAGCCATAAGGGTCCTGGAAGACACAAAGTCCGGCGATGTCGCCCTCCTGCATTCCCTTCGTGTCGATGGACACCGTTCCGTAGCTGTCGGCATACTGGCTTCCTGGGGTTCCGGCTTTGTTATATCCGAATATACGCTGTGTGAGCATGTTGCGAGCCTGCTTGAGGTTGTCGGTGATGGTGACGGAATGAAGTCGGAGGTTACCCGGGTTTTCGAACAGCGACCACGCCTCGTTGTCGGGGTTGTGGTTCCACTGCCACTGCATCCCGAGCTTTGCGTCGGTGAAGGTGTCGTTGGTAGGGAGATAAGTCTTTGGATAAGTCTTGCCCACATTCGGTTTCTTGTAGGCTTTTCCCTGCTCGCTGACATCCCTTCCGGCATTGCCGATTGTAGGCCATCCGTCCTTCCATGTGATTGGTTCCAGATACGGGATACGTCCGATGGTTCCGGCATCCTTGAAGAGAATGGTCCACCACTCTCCTGTCTGCGTCTGAACGATGCCCCCCTGGTGGATTCGCTGGTTGGCAAACACCCTGCCGTTGTGCTCCTCGTAAGGTCCCATCGGGTCGGTTGCGCGGAAGATGGTCTGTGAGCCTTCTGTGCCTCCGTAGGTGGCATAGATATAATAGTAGTCACCGATATGGTACATGTGTGATCCTTCGCATCCGTTTCCGACGGTGATGACCTCCTTGCTGGAGATTTCCTGGAAAGTGGATGCGTTGAGCTTATGCACGGTGATGTGGTCGATACCTGCAGCCACATAGAGATATCCGTCGCCGTTCTCCTCGCCGTTGGGTCCGAGTCCGTGCAGGTGGTCGCGGTTGTCGTCGAACAAGAATCCCGCATCATAGTAGAATCCGTTGAGCTTTTTCTTGGTCCATTCTCCCTCCGGGTCGGTTGCAGAGAGTATCCAGTCGCCTCCGTCGTCGAATCCGTCGCGTCCGAAAGCAATGAAATTGAGGTAGAACTTGCCGTTATGATACTGCAGCGAGGGTGCCCACTGTCCGCCTGAATAGCGGCTGAAGTTGTTGAGCAGGTTGTATGCGTCGTCGTTGGCGATCTGCTGCAGCGGGTTGGCACAGTATTCCCAGTTTACGAGGTCTTTCGACTTAAGAATGGTAGCTCCCGGGAAGTGGTGCATGGTCGTTGTTGCCAGATAGTACGTGTCGTCGACGAGTATGATGTCGGGATCCGGGAAGTCGGCGTTGATAAGCGGGTTGGTGAACCCTCCGAATCCGTTGTCCGCCGTGTATTTGCGTTCGAAGTCAGGACGAGAGTAGTCCTTCTGGGCATATTCCTTGTACCACTTGAAGCAGGCACCGCTGCACGCCTCGGATGCGTCGGCATAGCCGTCTTCCTGCATGGCCTTTTCGAATGCCGGCACCACCTTTTTATTTTTGATATACTCGTCGATGTCGATAAAGTCTCCGGTGCCGGTGAGGGTCATGCTGATGTTCCCGAAGTGGTCGAGCACCGCCTTGAATCCACGTCCCCACTTGGATGTGGTTCCCGTGGCCCATGTTCCATAGTTGCTGAGCACCCAGTCGCCATGTTCGTTGTAGTGCCCGGTCCCTTCATTTTGCGGGCTCCAGTCCACCTCCGTGATGACAATCGGGTGTGTGTTGACCACGGGCACCTGATTCTGGAAGTTATTGATTGACGTGGTTGGGTTGTTGTTCTTGTCGTCGGTGCCGTACCATCCCACGTAGTCGTGAACGGCAAAACCGTAGTTGCCGTCTTTGATTGGATAGGTGGCGTAAGGACGGTAGTTGGACTGCCAGCCTGTGCCCGGCACGAGTATGATTCCCGTAAAGCCGTTCTCTCGGACTTTATCGACGATGGGCTGGAAGAATTCGCAGAGGGCTTTGTCGCTGTCGGCTCCGTTCGCAGCCTTCAGGTTGACCGGCTCATTACCCAGCTCAAGCATAATCTGTCCGGAGTATTTCTTGATGGAGTCGTTCTGGGTGACGATATCCCAGACGGTCTTGAGGTATTCATTATACTCGTCGCCCACCTTGACCGTCTCGGGGAACACTCCTGGCGGTCGGAGGATGACATACAGTCCTTTTCCGATGGCGTTCTTTGCTATACGGAAATAGAGAGAACGCAGATACGTTCTCAGGCGTGCAGAAGAGAAACGGCTGATGTCGTTCTCACCTCCTCCGTTGGTAGCCTGCTTATTCGGGTCGTTTGTCCAGCAAGGGTCGAGATGCAGGCGGAAGAGGTTGCAGTAAGCTCCGCTCGCCGTGTCGGTGATAGCCGTGAAGAGCTTGTTGAAATAAGCGATGCAGGGGCTGATGTTTGTCGATGAACAATCGCGTCCCCATCTCCAGTTGTTAAAGTAGGGGCTTGGAGTGTCCATTACTCCATGGAGCACCACTTTGTTGCCGTGCGGGTCAACAAAATACTTTCCTTCCACATGGAGCGGTGAGGTGACGCCAAACTGTGCGAAAGCCGCTGCCGCCAGAAAGAAAGCAGAAAGAAATGCGGTTAGTTTTCGGTTCATATCAGATAATTTATGATTTAAAATATTTACGAAGTAAGATTTATTCAATTATTTCTGCAAAGTTACAGAAAAAAAGCGAATTGTACGTATTATTTTGTTTCAGAAATTATCGGGGATGTTACAAAGGGGAAAAAGAAAATACCGAAAAGACACCGGCACTAACGGGTTTTAGGCCGTGCTTCGCCGGCCGACTGTGCGGGACACGAGGTCCCGCCTACCTCTCCTGAGGGTCTTCGGACCGACAATACAACTCAGAAAGGCTTTGAGCCGCAGACAACTGCGGCATACATGAAAGCAACGGAAAACGAAAGGCTTTAGAGCTATTCACTAAAGGCTTTGAGCCGCAGACAACTGCGGCATACATGAAAGCAACGGAAAACGAAAGGCTTTTAGAGCTATTCGCTAAAGGCTTTTAGAGCTTTCCGATAAAAGCTTTGACGACTATTCGCTGTCGGTGATTTCGGAGACGGACTCAAGAGCGGGTTTGTCGGGCTCATCGTCGTTGGTTCCGATGACAAAGCGCTTGTAGTAGGAGATGAGCAGCGTGGTGAGCGGCAGTGCGATGATGAGTCCGGTGAAACCGAGTAGCACTCCCCAGACTGAGAGGGATAGGAGAATGACCGCACCGTTGAGCCCCGTGACGTTGCCCATGATCTTAGGCACGAGGAATCCGTCCTGTATGACCTGGACGACGACGAAAACGATTAAGGCCGGTACGAGAATGCCCCAGAAGTTCTGGTTGGTCTCGTAAGCCTTGAGCAGTGAGAGGATGATGGTCGGAATGAAACCGACAATCTGGAGGTAAGGCACGAGGTTGAGCATACCGATGAACAGCCCCAATGGAATCGCCATGGGGAATCCGATGATAAGGAATCCGATGGAGAAGAGAATGCCGACGCAGAGCGCCACGAGCGACTGTCCTCGGAAATAGCTGTTCATGCCCGCCTCCACGTCAGTGACGAGTCCCTGTACGAACGCCCGTTTGCCCTTCGGCACGAACTTGATATAGCCGGTCGTCATCTTTTCGTAGTCCATCAATATATAAAAAAGGTAAATGAACGTGATGAAGAACATGACAGCCCCCCATACCGCTCCGATGGACGATGAGATGACCGAGAAGATTTTTGGCAGCATCGTGTCGAGGAACGTGGTGAGGTCGCTGACGGAGAAATACTGTCCCACATCCTCTGTGGATGAGATATAGGGCATGATATAGTCGGTGAAGAGGTCGGGGAGGTTGTTGTCTTTCACGTATTTGACGACTATATCCTTGAGCATCGCGATCTCGTTGATGACCGCCGGAATGATCATCCAGCATAGTCCTCCGATGACGACGACAAACAAGATGAAGGTGATGACGATGGCTAGCCAGCGGTGGCGTATCTTGCATTTGTTCTGCACGAACTTGACGAAGGGGTTGAGCATGTAGGCGATAAGCCATGCCACGATAAAGGGCATGAGCACACCGCTTAATTTCCGCAGAAGAAAGTAAACGCCCACACAGAGGGCAAGCCCGAAAAGAATCCGGATAAAACGGTCGAATGTGATTTCTTTTTTGGTCATTAATTTTTAAATTGCATTTGGAGTTATAATTCCTGTGGAATTGGAGTTATAATTCCTGTGGAATTGGAGTTATAATTCCTGCGGAATTGGAGTTATAATTCCTGCGGAATTGGAGTTAATTCCTGCGGAATTGGAGTTAATTCCTGCGGAATGGACTTAGTAATTGACGAAGAAGGTGTCCCAGATTTTGAGGACAGACGCTTCGTTGCGGGAGATGATTTCTGCAGAACGGGTGAAAGCCTTGAATTCCTTTTTTCTCTCCGGGCGTATTCGCTGTAGGATGTTCTTGTCAGTGACTTCAAAAATCTCCTTGTTGTAGTTGATGAAATAGGTGTCGATGGTAGGCAGAGGCTCCTCCTCGGGGTTGACGATGTACGATCCGCTGAAGTCGATGGATAGAGATCCGAAATCACCGCCTACGGTGAATGAACCCATGTGGCTGGCGTCTTTCTCGCTTCCCTTGAATTTCTCCATGTCGATGAGCCTGACCATAAGCACACGTCCGACGGAGTCTTCCCTGACGACCTTGGCGAAGGTGTTTCCCATCGCCACATATTTGTCGCCGTCGCGGAACTCCACATAGTTGACATTTCCTGGGCTGGCCTTCATGAGCGTGTCGTTGAGCACATACATGAGCGTCTGGTTGCCGATGTGGATATTACATGGATAGATGGTCTTCTTCTTGTTGATGAATCCGGTGACGATGGTCGCCGGCTCGAAACGGCGTCGGATGAACGGCCATTCACCAGTTGGCAGCCACTCTTGCTGCGCTTTATCCGTATGTTCCGGGTTCTGTGCGGCAACAGAAAGTACAGATGCTGCGAACAAGAAAAAGGAGAAGATTAAAAACTTAATATATGACATTTTTATATTTTTTTACAGGAATTACAGGAATTTATAGAATTATAATAAGTGAATAGTGAATAGTGTATTTACTTTGCTGAATAAAGTGTTATGGCAGGATTTTAGACATTCATGAAGCATGTCCTTATCGAAATATTGTTTTAGGTGCTTCGCACCCCATTGAAGACGCGCCACGGCGAGTCTCTACTGGCCAGGAGGTTTTCACCTGACTATTTGACGCGTATGACGAGGTATTTGGTGAGCGACCAGAAGTCGGCTGGGCTGTTGATTTTGAGCGTGAGCTCTCCTGCCGGGTCCTTGAGCATGGTGTAGGAGCCAGCCGGGTGTTTTGAGAGTAGATTTGCCGATTTGGAGTAGAGCTTGATGGTTGTGGTGTTTCGGATGTCGATTTTAGTGAAATAGCCCTTGTCGAAGTTGGCT
>JAEEGL011945310.1_pt1 | contig 12971 bp, 8 predicted proteins | sample 9134231 | NCBI WGS metagenome assembly JAEEGL01 (sample SAMN16246548, study PRJNA631951) | gut metagenome | biome: gut microbiome; feature: rumen; material: fiber-attached | host: Bos | place: Iran: Karaj | collected 2018-10 | reverse complement strand
TTTCGCTTTGAAATCAGCGAGGATGCTCGCGAAAGCCTCAGCACGTTCGTGCTTCTCGAGAGCCTGTTTGGTCACATCGTATGCGGGCTGGTAGAGTTCTTTGTTCATCTGTTCGCGCAGCGCCTCGTCGTTCACCTCGTGGTTATACTCACGTTTGACGTCGGTGCCGAGTTCTTTCGACAGTTCCACTTGCAGTTCGCACATGGGTTTGATGGCATCCATAGCCGCCTTGAGAGCACCGAGCAAGTCTTGCTCGCTCACCTCTTTCATCTCACCTTCCACCATCATGATGTTCTCGGCGCTGGCGCCCACCATGATGTCCATGTCGGCTTCCTTCATCTGTTCTGCGGTGGGGTCGATGACATATTCGCCATTGATACGAGCCACACGCACCTCAGAGATGGGGCATTCGAAGGGGATATCCGAGCAAGCCAGCGCGGCCGAAGCGGCGAAGCCTGCCAAAGCGTCGGGCTGGTCGACACCATCAGCAGAGAGGAGCATCACATTGACGAACACCTCAGCGTGGTAGTTGGAGGGGAAGAGAGGCCGCAGCACGCGGTCCACGAGGCGAGATGTGAGAATCTCATTGTCACCAGGTTTGCCCTCGCGCTTGGTGAAACCGCCCGGGAAACGTCCGGCAGCGGCATACTGTTCTTTGTAATCGACCTGCAAAGGCATGAAATCTGTTCCGGGCACTGCATCTTTGGCAGCGCACACAGTGGCGAGCAGCACGGTGTTGCCCATACGGAGCACAACAGAACCGTCGGCCTGCTTGGCCACTTTCCCGGTTTCAATGCTGATGGTTCTTCCATCAGGCAGTGAAACTGTTTTCGTAATAACGTTCATCTAAAAAAAAATAAAAATACTTATTGTTTTAACTGCATCTTCTGAAATCCGCGACACGGGAAATGAATCCCGAAGACGGTATTTCAGAGGGGCGCATTTCGCCCCATACATGAAAAATCGTGCAAAGATAGTGATAAAAAAACGAATTGACGAAGAATTGTGCGATTATTTTCTTTTTTGGGGGAAAATAGAGGAAATCAAGGAGATAAAGGGAGATAAAGGGAGATACAAGGAGATAGAAGACAATAGTTTTACAACATGGTACTACATGGTGCAACATGGTACAACAAATGCCGATGGCATGGGAGGGATTACTGGGGCACACCAGAAATCCCTAAAAAATGGAGAAAGAATTGGATAATCAGAAAATAATGTTTAAATTTGCAGTGGATATTACCGCTGACGGGCATCTTGCGATGCTTACGTCATTGATCACTTTCAATCGTTATTAACCTCAATCAAATAAGACAATGAAGAGAAAACTATTTACCCTGGCAGCCATCCTGTTGGCTTTGCCGATGATGGCCGTTTGCCCACAAAAAGGAAACAGTGTGCCCGAGTTTGCCCAATTCTGGTCATTGATCAACAGCATTTACGATGGTGAGTGGGCAGACAAGACCACTGACCCCGGCACAGACATGAAGAGAATCGTCTTTGAAAACGAGACCGACAGTGAGGAAGGGATAGATATGACGACCATCATCTACGGCCGGGGCGTCAAAGCCGTCAAAAAACAGATGGAGGGCTATATGGATTGGGTGTGCGAGGCGACCGACGCACATGCCTACTACGCACGCTTTCATTTCGACACCGACAACGGCGCCATCATCGCATTCAAGGACAAGGCCGATGCCGATGCCTTCGCACGACAGATGCAACCGCTTCTCCAGCGGGATGACACCGACTTGGAATACGGCTCAGCCACTATCGGCTATTTCTACTTAGCCCAAGTGGAGCCCCAGCAAAACGACGAGGGATGGTGGATATTCGATTTCCACGCCGGATGATTTTAGAGGTGAGAGGTAAGGGGCAAGGGGTAAGAGATATGCTTAGAACACTAAACCCTAATCCCTCAACCCTAAACCATTTAGAACCCTAAACCTTATTAAAAATTTTGCTATTCCAAGATTATGACGTATTTTTGCCGTCAAATTTTAACACAGCAATGAAAAAGTTACTCAAGAACATGACAAGCGCGATGGCTGTGGCGATAGCCGCCATTGCCGTCGCCTCCTGCGACAACAGTCCGAAATTCCAACTCACAGGCAACATCACACAAGCCAAGGACTCTGTGCTCTATCTCGACCACATGGCCTTGGACGGTGTCAAAGTAATCGACTCACTAAAACTGGGCGACGACGGAGCGTTCTCTTTCAGTATCAACGCGCCCAAAGACGCACCCGAGTTTTACCGTCTGCGCATCTACAACCAGATTATCAATGTGGCCGTTGATTCCACGGAGACCATCACCGTGAAAGCCGACTATAAGAACATGGCCGGAGGATACAATGTGGAGGGCAACGACGACTGTCAGAGAATCAAAGAGCTGACCATCAAGCAGATGGACTTACAGGCCCGTGCCCAACAGGTAGCCTCCGACCCGCGGATGACGGGCGATATGCCGGGCGACAGCATCTTCCGTATGCTCAACACCTATAAGGACGAGGTGTGCCGCGACTATATCTACAAGAACCCGCTCCATGCCTCATCGTACTTCGCCCTGTTCCAAGGCATCGCCGTCAACAGTGCATATATCAACATTTTCGACCCGCAACGCCATCTCGACGATGTGCGTCCCTTCCAGGCTGTGGCCACCTCGTGGAAACAGAAATATCCCGAGGACCTGCGCGCACAAAACTTAGAGACCATCGCATTAGAGGGAGTGAAGACCAAGCGAATCGTGGAGAAGCAAAACCAAGGATTCGAGATTGACCCTGAGAAGGTGAGCGAGGTGTCGCTGATTGACGTGCCCCTGCCCGACGCCACGGGCCGCGTGCGTCACCTGACCGAGTTGAAAGGCAAGGTGGTGCTGCTCGACTTCCACGTCTTCGCCGACGAGAACTCACCCGCCCGCATCATGATGTTGCGCGAACTCTACAACAAATACCACGACCGCGGATTCGAGATTTACCAAGTGTCGCTCGACCAGGACGACCACTTCTGGAAGACACAGACCGACGCGCTGCCCTGGATCAACGTGCGCGACGACGGGCGGGCATCACTCGTCTATCTCAACACCGCCCCGGGCATCCCGTGCAGTTTCATCATCAGCCGCGACAACGAGGTGGTGATGAGCGCCACGCAGATTAAGAACCTGGAGACCGACATCGCGAAGTATCTTTAGGGGTAAGGGGTGAGAGGTAAGGGGTATGAGGTATGAGGTGAGAGGTGAGAGGTATGAGGTGAGAGTTTGAGGTAAGAGGTAAGAGAAAACCACGATGAACAGACACATATGGATGTTGGCGGCATGGTGGGTCTGCATGGCGTGCGACGCGCAGACCTACGCGTTGGAACGGGTGAACGACTCGCTCACCTACCTGACGCTGACCACGGGCCGCTACACCGACCGGGTGGCGATACACAAACCTGTGTTCCGGTTGGAGACGGGCGATGTGGACGGCGACGGGCGCGAAGAGGCCATCGTGGGGATTATCGGGCGCACCCGGCACGACCCACGCTACCTGAAGCGCCTCCATATCTATAAGAATGTGGGCGGGCGTGTACGTCCGATGTGGATGGGGTCGCAGTTGGGCGGCATCTTAGAGGATTTCCGTTTCATCAACGGCCAGATACATACGTTGCAGTCCACCACCGACGGGCGCTATGTGGAGATGACGCACCGCTGGCGCAAATTCGGCCTGGGCTCCGATTCCATCATCCAAGTGAGAGATGAACAATTCAACAACTCAATACCCAACAATCTATGAAAAAACTACTTACATTGCTATTCATGCTCATCGGCGTGATGAGCGGATACGCACAAGAAGACAACGACTACACTCCCGAGCCGTTTATCCTGCCCGGAGCCGGCCACATCAACGTGGAGAAGTTGGACAAAGGGCTGAACCTGAACATGGACATCTCGAAACTGTCGCTCAGCGAACTGCGCGTGCTGCGCAATGCCGTGTCAGCGCGCAAGGGTTATGTGTTCACCAGCAGCGAACTGCGCAAAATCTTCGAATCGACCACTTGGTACCTCGACCGTGCCGTGAAGGTGTTCGATGGCAAGAAGAAGGTGACCTACACCGCTGCAGAACAGAAATTCATCAACCGCGTGAAAGCCCGCGAAGAGGAGTTGAAGAAACGCAACTTCCAAGGGGGCAGCGGCAATGTGGTCAACCCCGACAACATCATCAACATCTTTCAGTTGACGGAGTTCGACCCCAAGCTCAAAAGCACCCTGGCACGCAACGGCTTCGGCATCGTCAGAACCGACGAAGAACAGCTGTTCCAGATTTATGAGCGCAACACCTACCAAGTGTTCCCCTCGTTCGTCACCACCGACCTCTATCTGCAACTCTTCCACATCTACTTCGACTGCATGCTGCGCCGCGTGGAGGAAGGTATGCTCAGCGAGAAGATTGCCATGCTCTGCGACCGTCTCCAAGAGCAGTCCCTCCGTCAGGCCTCCCTCAGCAGTGACTCGCGCATCGTCCAGGCGGCAGAGTGGAACGCAGCCTACTTCGCCGTAGCCAAAGCGCTCATCAAGGGAAAGCCGCTCTCAGGCGTGCCCGACCGCTATGCCGCCATGGCACAACAAGAACTGTCGAACGTCATGGATGCCGTCGATGGCTATTCCAATTTCTTGGAGTATATCGAGGTGAAATTTGCCTACAGCCTGTTCCGCCCGCGCGGTCACTACACCCGCACCGAGGGACTGCAACGCTATTTCCGCACGATGATGTGGCTGCAAGATGTGCCTTTCGGTACCGACATCGACCATCAGTTGCTGAGCGCCGCCCTGTTGGCAGAAGCCGTCAACAGCAACAGCGACGTGAAAAAGGCTTACGACGAGGTGTTCACCCCCGTCACGTTCCTCATCGGTGAACCCGACAATGTGACCATCCTTCAGGTGAACGACATCATGCGCCAGCAAGGCACCTCAGCCCTCGCCATGGCGCAACATCAAGACCAACTGGACAAAGTGCGTAAGGCCATTGACATCTTAGGCGAGAAACAGACACGCATACGTCCGAGATTCGAGCGCACCTCGTACGTGAAAATCAACCTGATGCCCCAGCGCTATACACCCGATGCTGAGGTATTGCTTAACATGGCCGACTACGACAATGACCCCACGTTGCGCGATGTGCCGAGCGGTCTCGACGTGATGGCTGCCATGGGCAGCACCGCTGCCGAGCGCATCCTCATCCAGGAGTTGGGCACCGACAAGAAGTGGCCGGGGTTCACCGCCGCCTTGGCATCGATGAAGAAACGCATGACTGACATCAACTGGAATGCCAGTGTGTATAACTCATGGGAAGAGGCGCTCAACGTGCTCAACACCACACGCGACAACCGTTGGCCTTACTTCATGAAGACGCCTGCCTGGGAAAAGAAGACTCTCAACGCATCGCTCGCCTCGTGGGCCGAACTGAAGCACGACGCCATCCTCTACGCCAAACAGCCCTTCGCCGCGGAGTGCGGCGATGGTGAGGTGCTGCCCGAACCCATCACCAAGGGGTATGTGGAGCCCAATGTGGCATTCTGGGAGAAAGCCGTGCAACTGGTTGACGCGATGAACACCGTGATGAACCGCCACCAGCTGCACTCAGCCAACACAGAGGAGTTGACGGGAGATATCAAGGCGATTGCCACGTTCCTGCTCCAAGTGAGCAAGAAAGAGTTAGCGGGTCAGAAACTCACCGATGATGAGTACAACTCCATCAAAAACATCGGCGCCGATGTGGAGTATCTGTCATTGGCCCTGCTCTCTCAGCCCGATGAAGAACTCTACGGATGGTATCAGGTGCAGGATGCCGACAAGAAAGTGGCACTCGTCGCCGATGTCTATACCGCCAATGGCGACAACAACCCCGAGAAGAGCATCCTGTTTGAGGCCGTGGGTCCCGCCGACGAGATTTATGTCATCGTAGAGATCGACGGTCTGCTTTACCTCACCCGCGGAGCCGTATTCTCTTACCGTGAGTTCAAGCGTCCGCTCGGCATGCCCCGCATGACCGATGAGGAGTGGCAGGAGCACTTGGAGACCTATCCCGACGAGGGACTGCCCTCGTGGATGCAAGAGATTATCGTGCCTGTCAAACCGCCGAAATCAAACGAGTCGGTGTTCTTCGGTTCAAGCTGTTGACGGAAAGGAAACTCAATACTCGTAGAGTTTCACATGTAAAATCTTATACTCTCCTACGGAGATGCGTGCATGGCGGCCTTGGTGATCTTGGTCGCCATTTTCGCGTCTTAGATATTGCAATTGTCCTTGCGCATCAACGGCCACCTCATCGACATAACCGATACCGATGCGCTTGCCTTGGAAGCGGTGTGGGGTGAGAGGCGAAGGATGCGAAGATTGTCCGGCATCCACGAAGCCGTCTTCGCCTAAGGTCTTTTGTTCGCTCTGCGCCTTCTCCGTGGCCGTTTGGAACACCACCACTACCCCACTGCCCGCGATGAGATACTCATCTTGAGCCAGACGGATGATGACGGCACCGCCCTCGGGCCATACCGAGCCGTCGGTGGCACGGGGGTCCCAAGGCAGGGTGAAGTTATGGCGGCAGGTGAGCACCACGTCGCCGTCGTTGATGACCGTCTCTTTGTCCTCCTGGTCGAAGAGCACGCCATGCATGGTGCCCTTACCCTGATGCTGTGCGACGACGGGCATCAACTGGCGCAACAGATGATAGCTGCGTGTGATGTGGTGCGTGTCACTGTCAGGCGCCTGGTCGATGGCAAAGGGACTGAACCCGATGGCCTGATGCTCGCCGACCGCGTAGAGCGCACGCACACCACTGTTGACACAGCACCGTGACTCGGGGATGAAGAGGGGGTTGTCGGGCAGCGCATATTGTGCCGTCCACCCCTTGAACCCTGTGTCGTAGATGTCAGGTGCGAGGATGTCAACGCTCGGTGCGCCACAGTGCCACACATCCTTCAAGTGAGCCAACGGACCCGCCGACGGGTATTCGCCCGGTTGTCGTCCACGGCTGTTCATCGCCGCATTCACATAGAGCGGCATATCATAGACACTGCGCGCGGTCTTGGCCAGCCGCTCCACATATTTGGCATAGTGATAAGCCATGAAAATCTCATCGGTATAAAGGCCGTCGCCGAACACCTCGGTCCACGTGCCGCCCTTGCCCGAGAAACGCTCGCGCATGGAGGGGTGCAACGTCTTCTGATGCCGCTTGAGGAAAGCGACCAACTCGTCGGGCACCTTGGCACGGAACAGCCGGTCGGCCTCGGGCGAGTGGTCACGGGCGTCTTCGAGCATCCCTATCTCATTCTCTATCTGCATCATGATGACGGTATGCTGCTGGCGGTCGATGCTGGCGATGTGCTCCATCAGCGCCTTGAACGCGCGGTGGTCGGCCTGGAACACATTCTCCGAAAAGACGCTGGCTATCTCCAGCGGTTTGCCCTGACGGGTCATGCTGCGGGGGAACCGCCGTGTGTCTTTCTTGAACCACAACGGCGCATAACAACTCATGGAGTTCTTCCATGCGCCGAACCAGAGGAAGATGACCTTCAAGTGGTTCTCACGCGCTTTCTCTATCGTCCGGTCGATGAGGGTGAAGTCGAAGCGCCCCTCTTCGGGTTCGGTCAGATCCCACTGTGCGGGCACCAACACCGTGTTCAATCCCAGCCGTGCCATGCGTGGCATCACACTGTCGATGTCGGCGGTGCAGGTGGCCGCCGAGTTGCTCAATTCGCCGCCGAGAATCAGCGTCGGTCGCCCGTCGATGGTCAACTGCATGGACGTGCCTTGTTGACGGAGAGACACTTGGGCAAATGCAAAGACGGGAAAGAGGAGGAGAAGGAGGAGAAGAAGACCCACCCCCGGCCCCTTATGAGGGAGAAGAAGACCCTCCCCCGGCCCCTCCCGTAAAGGGAGGGGAGTAGATAGTTGATGCATTGAGGTATTTTAGGTTTTTGGTTTTGAAATGATTGGCTGACGCCCTTGAGGAGACTGACCCTACATGGGAGGGGGCTGACGCCCTTTATTTCCCAGCGAAGCTGCCGAAGTAGTTGAGGCAAACGTTGCGCCACTCACGGGCATTGTCCAGCTGGGTGTCGAGCAGGTCGGCCACATGCTGCCAACGAGCGGCATCGACATAAGGACGCATCTGCTGCCACACATCGCAGTAGCGCGCCACCTCGCTCACACCGCGGTCGTAATGCACCTGCAGGTTCTGCCACAAGGTCTTGCCGTTCTTCATCTTGAAATCCCATGCCACATGGTGGAACCACAACAGGTATTCCTCGGGGCACGTCTCCAGACTGTCGTAGATTTTGCTGTAAGGCTGGCGATACTGCTTTGTCGCCCCCGTGCCTTTCGTGGTCCGTTCGAATCCCACGCCATCCTTGTCGGCCTTGTGGTAATAGACGGGACACCACTCGATGGGATACTCCGCCTTGAAACCGTCGGGTTCCGGTCCGTAGTGGTGGTCGAACTTAAAGATATGGTGGAGTCCGAGCGGCATCATATAATCGACGCACGCCTCGCGCGATGACATCATCACCTCGCCCATTGCCTCGATGAACGCTTTCTCGCCGGTGAACGTCTGTTGCAGCCACTCATTAGCAATCGCCTCAGAGGTCATATCGGGATTCCATGCCAGTCGTCCGAAGGCATACCAGTTGGCTTGCGAGAAGGGATGACCGCACCATCCGTCGGTGTCGCCGATATTTGCCACGCCGGCGATGCCCTTCAAGAGGTCTGGACTGACAAAGCTGAAGAACTCCTTCCACATGGGTGCGAGATAGACCAGGTGCAGGCTCTGTCCGAGATACTCCTGTGTGATTTGCAATTCCGCCATCTGCGGTGTCTTCTTGATATTGTCGAAGATGGGAGCATAGGGCTCGCGCGGTTGGAAGTCGAGCGGTCCGTTTTTCGATTGTAGAATCACATTGTCGGCAAACTTCCCGTCCATGGGTTTGAACTCACTCACGGCCTGCATCACACGGTCCTCGCCCTTGTGGTTGGCACCATAGACGAACGAGCGCCACATCACGATGCCCTTGTGGGGCTTGAGTGCTGCCGCCAGCATATTGGCACCGTCGGCATGGGTACGGTGGTAGTCGCCCGGCCCTGGTTGCCCTTCAGAGTTGGCCTTGACAAGGAATCCGCCGAAGTCGGGGATAAGCTGATAGATTTCATCCGCCTTCGCGCACCACCATTTCGCCACCGACGAGTCGAGTGGGTCGGCAGTGGTGGTAGCCCCGAGCACCATGGGCGATGCGAAATTGATGGAGAGATAAACCCGTATGCCATAAGGGCGGAACGCGTCGGCCAGGACCTTCACCTTCATCAGATAATCGGTGGTGAGGATATTGGGCGAGGCATTCACATTGTTGAGCACACTGCCATTGATGCCAATCGAAGCATTGGCACGGCAATACTGCCGCACACGCTGCTGCATCCACTCACTCATGGTGCCATTCTGACCATCAATCTCCTCCCAGCGCCAGATGCTCTTACCGGCATAGCCGCGCTCCACAGAGAGGTCGAGGTTGTCCCAGTGGTTGAGCACGCGCAACGGGTATTTCGGAGCCGTCTGCAAATTGTGTACACCACCTGTCTCTTGTTGCCGGAGCAGTTCGTAAGTCCCGTAGAGCAGTCCGAAGTCATCACCGGCGGTGATGGTCACCTTACCATCGGCCGTGTTGACGGCAAACGCCTCGGGTTGGAGCGCACGGTCTTTCAACAGACTGACCGTAGCGCCACGGAAATGCTGCCGCAGTTCGTCGGTGGCAATGGCTATCGTGGGTGAAGCCGTGTTCGCAATGACCGTAGCACTTTTGGCGTTCGTGCCGTAACGCAACCAGAGTTGGCTTCCATCTTCAGCATGGATCGCTGAAGCAATGAAAAGGAACAATAATGAAAGAAGGTGTTTCATGTTGAATGTTGAGTGTTGAATGTTGAGTGTTGACGAGTTGTTGAGGTCTATGACCGAAAAATTGTCGCTTCGCGATTACGAATGATGAATGATGAATGGTGAATGATGAATGGTGAATGGTGAATTCTGTAGGCAAATTTACATGAAATTGGACAGTTAAGCAAAAAAAAAGGTGAAAATTGTTCCATTCGCATAGAATTTGAAACAAATTGGATAATTGTTGAATCGATTTGAATTGCGTATTTGAAAATATATGTGTATTTTTGCAAAGTAAAATCTTCAAATGAAACAAATGAGACGTCTTTTTATCAACTATTTCTGCTTAGGAGTTTTTTTATTGGCACTACCATCACTGTTTTCTTGCGCCAGCAAGAACACGGTAGCACCTGCTGACAACGCCGTTCGAAAGTGGACCGCCACTTGGGCCACGGCTGTGGAGAAGCCGGGAAAGGGCGACATGCCCAAGGCTTCACTGTCGGGTCGCTCGCTGCGGCAAGTCATCCATATCAGTATCGGCGGCGACACCATGCGACTGAAACTGTCGAACGTGCAGAGTTCATCGCCTGTCAGCATCAAGAGCGTGTTTATAGCCGATGCCACTTACACGCACCACATCGATGCGGCCACGGCCACGTACCTCACCTTCGGCCAACGGCGCGACGTGACCATCGCCCCGGGACAGGAGGCGGTGAGTGATATCGTGAACTACCGGCTGCGCCCGCAACAACTGCTGGCCGTGACCATCAACTACGGTGACGAGACGCCCGAAGAGGCATCGTGCCACCGCGGTTCGCGAACCACCTCGTACATCATCACGGGCGAGAGCGACCCCACCACCAGTTTCGAGGGGGCCGAGGAGGCTGTACACTGGTATAACATCGCTGCTATCGATGTCTTGGGCGAAGGTCAGACGGCCATCGCCATCTTAGGCAACTCCATCACCGACGGACGTGGCAGCACCACCGACGCACAAGACCGTTGGACCGACTTCTTCGCCAAAGAACTGTCGAACAACCCCGCCACCGCACATATCGGTGTGCTTAACTTAGGCATCGGGGGCAATTGCGTGATGCGCGGCGGACTGAGTGAGCCAGGGTTGGTGCGTTTCGACCGTGACATCCTCGGTCAGACGGGCACCTCGTCCATCATCATCTTCGAGGGCACCAACGACATCGGCTCGTTCGGCGATGACCCGAAGACCGCCGACCAGCTCATCGCCGCCTATCAGGAACTCATCCGCAAGGGGCATGCCGCCGGACTGAAAGTATTTGGTGCCACCATCACCCCGGTGAAAAACTCGTTCTACTACAGCGAGAAGCACGAGGCGGTGCGCAAGCGCGTGAACGAGTGGATACGCTCGTCGGCCAACAGCCAAGCAAGCGCCGACACCTTCGACGGCGTGATTGACTTCGATGCCGCCGTGCGCGACAGCAGCGACCCCGAGGCTCTCCGCAAGGACCTTCAAGACGACTGGCTGCACCTCAACCCCGCCGGCTATGCCGTCATGGGCAGGACAGCCGCCCGTTTCTTCCAAGGGAAATAATCAATCATCAAAAAATAATTAAAAACCATTATGCAAACAAACACAAACACCCAAGAATCCAAGGGATTCTACAAACTTTCCTGGTTGCAGCGCATCGGTTTCGGAAGCGGCGACATGGCACAGAATCTGATTTACCAGACTGTCAGCATCTGGCGATTGTTCTTCTACACCAATGTTTATGGACTTGACCCGGGAGCCGCCGCAGTCATGTTTCTTATCGTCAGGCTTATCGACTGGGCTTGGGACCCCGTAGTAGGAGCGTTTGTCGATAAAAGCAACCCCAAGTGGGGCAAATACCGCTCATGGCTCATATTAGGTGGTATTCCGCTGACGGGATTTGCCATTCTCTGCTTCTGGAATGGCTTTAGCGGCTCCTTGTTTTATGCATACGTCACCTATGTGCTGATGTCCATGTCGTACACGCTGGTCAACGTGCCTTACGGAGCCTTGAACTCATCGCTGACCCGTGACACAAATGAGATTACCATTCTCACTTCCACCCGTATGTTCATGGCCAATGCAGGTGCACTCATCGTGAAATCGCTGCCGATGGTGTTGGCCATCTTCGCCCCATTAGCAGCTGATGGTTCAGCCATTATCAACAAACCAGAGTCGGCATCAGCCTGGTTCATCACTATGGCTATATTCTCATTGTCAGGCCTTGTCCTGCTGATTTTCTGCTTCACGCAGAGCAAGGAGCGCGTCGTGATGGACAAGGCAGAGTCGGACAAGGTAAAGGCAACCGACCTTTTCACGGAGTTTGTCCGCAACCGCCCGTTACGCATCCTCGCGTTCTTCTTTGTCACGGCATTCTCCATGATGAGTGTCAGCAATGCCGCAGACGCTTATTTCATGACCTACAACGTCGGAGCCAATGAATACATGACCACCGCTTTCATGTGGCTTGGCACAATCCCGGCATTTATCTTCATGCCTATGGTACCTGCCATCAAGCGCAAGGTTGGAAAGAAAGGCATGTTCTATATTTTCCTCGGTGTCGCCATCATTGGCATGCTACTCATGTATATCTGCGTACAAGTGGAAGCGCTGAAACAGTTCTGGATTCTCTGCATCATACAGTTTATTAAATCCACTGGTATCATAGTAGCGACGGGTTACATGTGGGCACTGGTTCCCGAAGTGGTATCCTTCGGTGAATACAAGACGGGAAAGCGTATCGCAGGCATTGTCAACGCCCTCACCGGTATTTTCTTCAAACTTGGCATGGCGCTGGGTGGCGTGGTACCTGGCTTGGTGTTAGATTTCGTAGGATTTGATGCCAAACTTGACAAGCAAACACCGTTTGCCGAGCAGGGCATTCTGTGGCTCGTGTGTGTGATTCCTGCCGTGTTGCTGTTACTCGCCATCTGGATTATCAGCAAATATGAACTTGAAGATGACGTTATCGATAAGATCAACGCCGAAATTGAGGCTCGCCAATAATAAAACCTACACTCGAATGAAATTGCAATTTAAGTTACTATGGTTATTCTCGGTAGTGGTTCTTG
>JAEEGL011231277.1_pt1 | contig 12971 bp, 8 predicted proteins | sample 9134231 | NCBI WGS metagenome assembly JAEEGL01 (sample SAMN16246548, study PRJNA631951) | gut metagenome | biome: gut microbiome; feature: rumen; material: fiber-attached | host: Bos | place: Iran: Karaj | collected 2018-10 | reverse complement strand
TCGCCGTCACCTCTGCGATCAACGGCGGAAAGGCGCCTGCGCGCAACCTCGACCTGATGCGCGTCTATGCGCGGAAATTCGCGTCCAACGGCTACAAGACGCTCTCCGACTTCAACAGCTATATCGACAGGCTGATGCAGAGCGAAAAGCAGCTCGCTTCCGCGTCCGACGCGCAGGGAGGCGCTGCGGACTGCGTGCAGGTCATGAGCATCCACAAGAGCAAGGGGCTGGAATATCCCGTGTGCTTCCTCGTGGACACCGCGCGCGAGTTCAACATGATGGACTTGAAGGAGCCGATCCTCATGGACAGCGAGGCATACGTGGGCGTCAAGCCCTATATCAACTACGCGCGCCGTTCGACCTTCCCGTACACCGCGATCCGCATGCGCAAGAAGCGCGAGAGCATCGACGAGGAGATGCGGATGCTCTATGTGGCGCTGACGCGCGCGAAGGAGAAGCTGATCATCGTCGGCACCGCCGAGGAGTCGGAAACCAAGCTGTTCAAGCCGATCGCGGCAAAGACCGCAGGCGGCAGGGTAGAGGAAAAGGACGTCTACGCGGCGAAGTCGATGCTCGAGTGGCTGCTGCTCTGCGCGGCGGTCAATCCCTCGACGGCAGGCGTATTTGCCGGCGACCGCGCGGGAGAGAGCGATACCAACTGGATTTTACATAAAATCATGACCGAGGAGGAGCTGTATTCCGTCGGGGAGAGGGTGGAGCAGGAGGAAAATAATTCCGAAAAAGAAATAAAACCCGATTACGCAGCGCTTCTGCGCGAGAATCTCGCGTTTGTCTATCCCGACGCGGATATCATCGGAATCCCGCAGAAGGTCAACCCGTCGCAGGTCTCCCACAGCGAAAACAGGGAGTTCACGGCGCGTGCGCTGGTGATGCCCGTATTCGCGAAGGACGCCCAAAAGCGCAGCCCGACCGAGATCGGAACGGCGCACCATGAGTTCCTGCACTACTGCGACTTCAACGCCGCGCGCGCGGATATCGAAGCGGAGATCGCGCGTCTCCGAAGCGCGGAGAAGCTGACAGAGCGGCAGTGCGAATGTCTTGACCGCGCCAAGCTCCAAGCGATACTCGAAAATCCGCTCTTTGAGAGAATTATCAGTGTCGTCAACGCCCGTCCCGAGGATGTGTTCCGCGAGAAGCAGTTCACGGTCTTTGTACACCCGTCCCTGACGGCGGAGGACGGCAGGCAGTTCCGTGAGGACAGAAAGCAGATCGTCGACGGTGAGGTAGACTTGTGTTTCATTGAGGACGGCGCTCTGGTGATCGTCGACTACAAAACCGACCGCGTCCGCGAGACGGAGGAGCTGCGGCGGCACAAACCGCAGCTGGATTTGTACGAGCAGGCGATGACGCAGATTCTGAATCTGCCCGTCAGGGAAAAGATCGTCTTTTCCATCACGCTCAACGATTATATTGTCGTATAAAGAAAGGGTTGGCTCTTTTCGGAGCCAACCCTGATTAATTCAGTTGATTCTTTTGTCGCAGAAGTCGCACATCTGCATGCCCAGCTTCTCATAGCTGAGGTTCGGGAGGTAGTCCTCACTCTGCGTGATGCACTTGGGATTCCTGCAGCGGTGTTCGCTGACGGCGGTTTCGCGTTCGCTGAGGATAAAGTCCTCGTCCTGCAAAAGCAGGAGGATCAGCGCCATTCTTCCGTACATGCCGTACTGCGCCTGCTTGAAATAGAGGGCGCGCGGGTCGTCGTCGATATCGACGGTGATCTCGTTGACGCGGGGCAGGGGATGGAGGATGATCATATCCTCTTTTGCGTTTTGAAGCTTCTCGCGGTCGAGCACAAAGACGTTTTTCTGCGCCTCGTATTCCTCGGGACTGCGGAAGCGCTCGCGCTGGATGCGCGTCATATAGAGCATATCGAGATCCTTGACCGCGTCGGCAAGGCTGTTGGAGATCTCATATCGGCAGTGGTGCTTTTCGAGGATGTCGATGATATAGAGCGGCACGCTCAGCTCGGGCGTGGAGATCAGCACGAACGAGTTGTTTTCGTATTTGGAGAGCGCCTTGATGAGCGAGTGGACGGTTCTGCCGTTGAGCAGATCGCCGCAGACGCCGATTTTGAGGTTGTCGAGCCTGCCCTTCTCACAGCTGAGGGTGACGATATCCGTCAGCGTCTGGGTGGGATGCAGGTGGCCGCCGTCGCCGCAGTTGATGACGGGCACCTCCGAATAGAGAGAAGCCGCCATAGCGGTGCCCTCGGTGGGATGGCGGATCGCGATGATATCGGCATAGCCGCTGATGACGCAGATGGTGTCCTTGAGGTTCTCACCCTTTGCGACCGAGGAGTTCATCGGATTGTCAAAGCCGATCGTCCGTCCGCCGAGCTTGAGCATCGCGGTCTGAAAGGACATTTGCGTCCGCGTGCTGGGTTCATAAAAGAGCGTCGCCAGAATTTTTCCGTCGCAGGCGTGGCGGTAGTCGGCAGGACTCTGCATGATTTTCTTTGCCTTTTTCACGAGCTTTTCGATCTGTTCCACAGACATCGCTTCGAGGTCGATCAGATTCTTGTTGCCCATATACCTGACACTTCCTTTCAATATCTAACCTATTGTAGCATATCCGCGCGGAAAAGAGAAGTGCAAAAAGAAAAAAAGCGAAAAAACTGTTTTGCCCTTAAGGAATTTTTAGAGGTTCCCTTTGCTTTTTCGGGCGCAATATGGTATCATGGATGCAGAAAAGAGGTGAGCCGTGTGAAAAGAGTGATCGTCCTGCTTCTGACGGCAGTGCTGATGGTGCTGCCTCTGCCCGTTCACGCGGCGGAAAACGGTGAGGTCAGGCTGACCGCGTATCTCTATAACGCGGACGACGCCGCAAGGGTGCGCTGCCGCTTCTATGATGCGCAGCGGCAGATCCCGTATATCCACGTGCTCGACTTCCTGACAAGCGTCTACAGGGGCAGCTTCTCACTCAGACAGCTGAACAAAAGCATCTGGCTGGTGAAGAATCCGCAGGACAGCACCATGCGCATCGACGCCGAGAACGGCACGGTTCACTTTGACGAGTATGAAGCGTTTCTCGACGGCGACCTGCGCGGCATCGCGGAGACAAAGCCGAGAGGAACCTATATCCACGACGGTGTCAACGCGTACACAGGCAGCGTCAGGGGAGCGGACTTTGACTGCAGGCGCTGCGGAATCGATCTGAAAGCGGAGGACGGCGCGGTATACCTGCCGCTCGCGACGCTGAGCGACCTGTTCTCACCGACCTACCATGCCGCGCAGTATATCAACGGCGCGATCTATTTTTCCGACGTGATGGAGCCGCAGTATTTTGAAAGCCGTCCGCTGATCGCGGAGCCGACGCGCGGAAGGGAGCTTGCGGATTTCACCTACAACGAGCTTTGCTTTGTGATGGACAACCTCTACGGCTTTCCGCCGAAGTCGCGGATGGCGCGCGAGATGGAGAACAAGGGCTTTGACGCGTGGCTCGGGGGGCTTGACGGCGATTACGCCGAACTGAAAGACCTGCTGCATGCCGAGCGGCTGACGGACTTTTTCTGCGGACTGGCGATGCTCGACAGCCTTGCCGATGACGGCGGACATACGGGCTTCTGCGCCGGCTATCTGAACCTTGCGCTGCACTGCATTGACATGGAGTTTTCCGCACAGGTGCGCGGGATGCTCAACGACCCGAAGGACGCAAAGGAGCGGTATGCATCGGAATATGTCAAGGGGCTGAATGCGCACTACGAGGACAGAACCGCGCTGCAGGAAACGCGCAGGAAAGCGTTTGACTCCCTGATTTCGGTCAAGTCATGGGAGGACGCGGATTCTCCCGGCGCCATAGCCGCGGCGCTGTATCAGACCGACAGGGGCGTGATTTTCTCCTTCGACGAATTTACGGACGCGGTGACCGAGCCGTTTTTATGGTCGCTGCGCTACGCGGAGGAGGAAGGCTATGACAGCTTTGTCATTGACGTCACCTGCAACAGCGGCGGTTCGTCGTCGGTGGCGCTCTATATGCTCTCCCTGATGACGGGGCAGAGCTATCTTCCCGAGCGCTGTCACCATACGGGCAACGTGCTGATGGAGACGGGAGGGATAGACAGGAACCTCGACGGACAGGTCGACGGGCAGGATGTTTTTCAGTTTGATTTTCAATACGGTGTACTCGCGTCGCACAGCTCGTTTTCATGCGCCAACAGCTTCGCGGCGCTGGCAAAGGACAACGGGATCCCCGTTCTGGGAGAAACGACCGCAGGCGGAACCTGTATGCTGATGATGCTCGGCTTTCCCTGCGCGCCGGTCTATTCGGTTTCGGGCGTATACGTCATGACCGACAACAGCGGCAGCGACGTCGACGCGGGCGCCGCGGCGGACTGCGTGCTGACCGGGGAAGGCAATGACGGGCTGTTTGACGCGGAGGTGATTTTCGATGACGTCGGGGCGTTTTATCTCGGGAAAACGGAAGCAGAGCCGCAGCAGACCGCCGCGGAGCCGACGGAGACCATACCCGCATGGGTCATTCCCGCTGCCTTTTCGGTTCTTCTGCTGATAGCCGCAGTGTTGACAGTGTTTATTATTCTATTGAAGAAAAAAGAAAAGCCGCCTGAACCGTGACGGGAGCAGGCGGTTTTTTTGCTTGTTTGAAAAACAAATATTTACTATCTTTTTCAAAATAACGAAAGGGCATCCGCGGAACCAGACAAATTTTTGTCATTGACAATTTTTTTGGCAACATATATCATAGAAGTATCACAAGGAGAGGAGAAACGCCATGTTTACCGAAAGAATCAACGCCGTGATGAGCGGTCTCCGCATCTCTGTTTCCGATTTGTCGCATTATCTCGGCTGCGACCGTTCCAACGTCAGCCGCATCGTCAAGGGGAAGCGTGTCCCGAAGCCCTACGGAAAGGCGGCGTGGAAGCTGGTGTCCGCCGTCTATCACATCGCGGAGCACAGCGGCAGGACGAGTTTTCTGCGCATGATCACGCGGGAGAGCGCCGCGATGACTGCGGAGGAGATCATGCAGGTGCTGATGTCGTGGCTGTTCGAGGAGGAGTCCGCGGGCAGGGCGTCTGCGGGTGAAGGAAACGCCGTCGTGCCCTTTCAGTCCTTCGGTCAGCGGCTGGACACCGTCATGCGGATCTCGCAGACCTCCAACATACAGCTGGGGCGCTATCTGAATACCGACCCGTCCTATATCAGCCGCTTCCGCAACGGCATCCGCTATCCGAAATCGAACCCGAAAATCAAAAACAAGATGTGCTATTTCCTGCTGGAGCGCATGATCGAGAACCATCAGCTGGACGAGCTGGCTGTGGTGCTGCGGGTACCTGCCGCGTTCCTGAGCGACAAGGAGGAGGGCTACACGATCCTTTACCGCTGGCTCTACGGCGCGGAGCAGAACGACCTTCCCGAGGTGGAAAAGCTGATTGAGCAGATCGGCGGACTGGCTCCGGAGCAAAGGCTGTCCGACAGGGATGCCGCTGAGAAGCCGGAGCCTGCGTCTGCGGACGACCGCACGGTCTATATCGGCAAAGAGGGGCTGCGCAGCTCGGTGAAGCGGTTCCTGAACGCGGTGATCGGCGCGCGTGCAGGGGAGATCTTTCTCTATTCCGACCAGTCGATGAACTGGATGACCGACGACGAGACGTTCTGCGCGGAGTGGAGACGGCTGATGCAGGATTGCATCGAAAACGGAACCGTCATCTATATCATCCACAACATCGAGCGCAATACGGGCGAAATATCAAGGGGCGTCAAACACTGGCTGCCGCTCTATCCGTCGGGAAAGATTCGCTCCTACTACTGCATACGGGAGCAGGACGCGCGTTTTTCGACCACGCTGTTTCTGTGCCCGTCGGTGGCGTGCGTCTCGGGCAGCAGCTTCATGGGAACCGAGGATCATACGGGTATTTACCGCTATGACACCGGGATGCAGCTGCTCACGTCCTACGGACGGATGTTCGGGGCGCTGCTTGCGGACTCGCTGCCGCTTCTCAAGGTATATGAACGGGAGCAGGTTCTGCGGTCTGACATCGGCTTTGACTCGGACAACACGATTCTGACGGGACGGCTGTCGCTCGCGACGATGCCGGAGCAGGTGCTGTTTTCCGTGATGAGCCGCATCGGGCTTGACGATAAAAAAATGCAGGAGATCACGGGCTTCTGGCGCCACCAGCAGGAGCTGTATCGGCGCTGCCTGAAAAACTACATCATTCACGAGTGCATCGCGCTGATGCCGTTCGCCCGGATCAAGATCGACCTCCCGTTTGCGGAGGCGTATTATACCAAGGAGGAGTATATCGCGCATCTGCGCAATCTGGCTTCTCTTTCGGAGCGGTATGAGAATTACAGGCTCTGCCTTCTGCCCGAGCCTGCGTTTGACCGCGTGCGGATACGCGCCTCTCACGATCACGTGCTCGTCACCCGTCTTACTACTCCCGTCTATTCCTTCGTGTTTGAGAATCCGCGTCTGTGCGCAGCGTTCCGTTCCTACGCGGAGGGCGTCAGGTCGGCGTACAACATCGACAAGCAGACCGTCAGGAGCCGCATCGAGAGCTACATTGCCGACGATATTTTGTAAGCGGGCGGCAATTGACTTTTTTCGCCTCATATGATAAAATGAGATAATAAAATTGGAACGGAAAGGAGGGAAAATATATGAAATTTCCAAACGCTGCAAACGGTGTGAAAAAGATTTTCACCGCAGAGATTCTCTCGCTGATTTCCAGCGTCTGTGTCTTTGTGACGATCGTTCTGATGTTAGCAGCGCTCGCGTCGACGGCAGGCGCAATCAGCAGTGACGGTTCTGACGGAGCCGCAGTCGGTGCGCTGGCGTCAGGCGCAGGCACGGTCGTTTTCGGTATCGCGACCGTCGTGCTCGCGATCATCGCGTTCATCCTCAACATCGTGGGTATCACCAAGGCGTCGAAGGACGAGGAATCCTTCAAGATGGCGCTCTACGCGCTGATCGGCGGAATCATACTGAGCGTAATCGGCAGCGCCTTCACCAACGTGAACGGTTATGTTTCGAGCATCATGCAGGCGCTGCAGGTCGTAGCCGACCTTCTCGTGCTGCTTTACGTGATTCAGGGCGTGCGTTACCTCGCGCTCAAGCTGAACAGACCTGACATCGACCAAAAGGGACAGAATCTGTTCAAGATCATTTTCTGCGTACTGGTGCTCCAGTTCATCGCGAGAATGGTCGTTGTCATTTTCGGCGGACAGGCAGCTTCCGTTACGGCAGCCGTCATCGCGCTGATCGCGGTCGTGCTGAGCTTTGTCCAGTACATTCTCTATCTTGCATTCCTTGCAAAGGCAAAGAAGATGCTCGCCGAGGGCTGATAAGCTCATATTCCGAAAAACGCTGCCTCTGTGCTGACGCGCAGGGGCGGTTTTTTGTTTGGGGTTGTATTTGCGCCGCCGCCGTGCTATAATGGAAGCGGAAAGGGGAGATCGGGATGGAGAGCAAAAAGATACGCAGGCGCTATCACTTTTACGGACGGGTGCAGGGCGTGGGCTTCCGCTACTACGCGCAGTACGCGGCGGATGCGGCAGGCGTGACGGGCTGGGTGCGCAACGAATACGACGGCACCGTGACGATGGAGGCGCAGGGCAGCGAGGCACAGCTTCTGCTGGTGCTGCAGTCGCTTCAAAAGGGGCGATACATCCGCATCGAGGGCATCGATACGAAGGACATTCCGCTCCGGGATGACGAGAGGAGCTTCCGCGTGCGCTATTAATTCGAGATTTTTTTCATTGGGGACTTGCATTTTCCGAAAAGATAGTGTATAATAATATTTGTGTGATGATTCACCTATGCTAATGTGGCGCAGCCGGTAGCGCAACTGATTCGTAATCAGTAGGTCAGGGGTTCGAGTCCCCTCATTAGCTCCAAAGCAAAAACCGCATGGATAAGCCGTTTTCGGGCTGTTCCGTGCGGTTTTTCTTATGGGAATCTCTAATAATTCAATGCCGTGCGGCTTTTTCCGGCCTCCGTGCTGAGAAATTGCATAAAAGACTGCAATTTTCCGCATTTCAGACCTGTTAGTGAGGAACTCCCTCCATTAACTCGAATTACCGAAAGGAGCTGACAGCATTGGAAGTTTATCATGCAAACAAAAGAATCCCGCGCATGCGAACCGTAAAGGAAGCTGCCGCATTGTGTGAGGTGGGCTGCCTTGCAAATACAAGAACTGTTATCGCGGTTTAACGGAGTCAGGGCGCTTGGGGGAAAGGATCACTACATAGCGCTCTGTCCGTGTCACGATGATCATAAACCGAGCCTTGATATACGAGCGGGAGACAAGGGATTCATCATGTCTTGCCCTGTATGCGGAGCAGACGGCAAAACGGTAGCGCAAAGACTGGGCATTCATGTCAAGGATCTGTTTTATCAGAAGTCTCAGAGCCGTCCGCCGAAGCCGAAGGGTACAGACTATTATTATTCCGACACACTCAAAAAATCCCGTTATTATTATTGGGACGAAAAGACACAAACATATAAGAAAGCATTCTGCTGGCGGCACAGGCAGGGTGAAAAGTGGGTAAAGAATTTGCCGAAGGATAAGGACGGGCGGAATATCACGCCGTCGCTGTACCGTGAACAGAATATCGCGGCGGCGAAACGAGAGGGGAAAACCGTTTATATCGTCGAGGGCGAAAAGGACGCTGATACGCTGACAGAAAAGCTTGGTTTCTATGCGGTCTGTTCTCCGCACGGCGCGGGCAGCGGAAGGCTTGATAAGAAGTGGCATAAAGAGTACAACGCGCTCTTTGAGGGTGCAGACGTCGCGGTTCTCTCCGATAATGACGAAGCCGGACACAGCCTTGCACAATACATTGCCGCACAGCTTCTGCCTGCTGCGCGGTCAGTCAGACTGCCCGACCTGACCTTTGAATGGGAATGGCTGCCGCAAAAGGGTGATATCACCGACGTCTACGAGAACGACACGCCGATCATGGGCAAGAGTATTGCCGAGACCGTAGCATATCGTCTGTCTGCGCTGACGGACATCACCCCGATCTGTCAGCAGCCGCAGGACGGGAAACCCGCATATCCGATATGGACATACGGCGACGGAGATTCCCGTAAGCTCAACGAAAAGCTGTTTATCACGGAGTTCGTAAAAGAGCACCGCGTCCGGTGCATCAACGGTAAGCTGTATTCCGCAGAGGGAGCCGTTCCTGACGGAAAAGCAAAGCAAATGATTCTTACGGAGATTCTGCCCTACATCAAAACCAACCACGGCGACAAAGCGGAAAAACTGCTCAAAGGCATCAAGCAGTATTGCTATGCGGAGCCGCCTGAACCGAGTCTGGACAAGCTGCACTTTCGGAACGGCACACTCTCCCGCGACGAAAACGGGCTGTTTACTGTGTGGAGCGATCAAAAAGAATTCTGTATCAACCGCATTGCGGCAGAGTATCATCCATACGCACCCGACCCCGTGCGTTTTATGAGGTATCTGGAGGAGGTCTATCACGCTGACGACCGGATCACCCTGCAGCAATACTGCGGCTATTGTCTGCTCCCGACAACGGTTCTCCAAAAGGCGTTGTTTATCATCGGCGCAGGCGGCGAGGGCAAGAGCGTTATCGGGGCAATTCTGAATGGTATTCTCGGCGAAAGCAATTGCTATAATGAGAGCATCAGCGTTCTGCAAAAGGATTTCGGAGTTGCGAACGTAGAAAACAAGCTGTTGTTTGTAGACGATGATCTGAGTGAAAAGGCGCTCGAGAGCGCGCGGAATTTCAAGAATCTCGTTACCAACAAAACCGTTATCTCGGCAAACAAGAAGTTTGTACAGGACAATCAGTTCAAGTCTTATGTCCGCTTTTTGTGTTTCGGAAACTTTACGCTTCAGGCGCTGTATGATACATCCGAGGGATTTACGCGCCGTCAGCTGGTTCTGGAGGCGAAGCCGAAGGACAGGAACAGAATCGACGACCCGTTTATTGACCGCGAGATCATCGGGCAGGAAGCGGACGGGGTTGTCCTGTGGCTTGTGAACGGCTTGAATGAATTGATAAGAAATCACTTCAAAATCTATATCAGCGAGCGCACACGGAAGGTCAGTGATCAGATCAAGCGGGAATCCGACAGCGTTACGCTGTTTCTTGACGAGTGTCAGGATATCAGGATGAGTCCTGAGCTGTCAGCTCATACAGCGAGACTGCATGAGATTTATCTGGACTTTTGTAATGAAAATGTGATAACGGCGCTCAAAGCAAAGTCGTTTTCAAGCGCTTTGCGCAGCAAGGGGAAAGAACGGGGAATCCGATATAACCCCAATGTTTTCGAGCGCGGCAAGAGAGCGAGAGGCTATGACGGAATCGGCATTGATACGGATATCCGCTTTCATTAATTACACACTTTACACGGTTTTCCAATCGGCTTACACGGATAAGAATACGTGATTTTCCGCACAGGAATGGGAAAATACACACTTTACACGTTTTACACGGAGCTTTATCCTTATCAGTGACTGTTCGCAAAGCCGATTTCCGTAACGAAAGGCATATGTATATATATTATATTTGTGAGAGAATCGCGTGTTATCCGTGTAACCCGTGCAGAACCGCATAGGCAAGCCGTTTTCGGTATGTGAAATGCGTGTTGCAATCCGTGCAGCGGTAAATGAACCGTGTAGCGGCAGAAAGGGTATGCTTTTTGCATCTTACCTCCGATTTCTGCATCTTACCCGTGAAACGGTTGCAAAGCCTGTTCTGCTCTGCTATACTTAGACCATCAAAGACGAAAGGCTGTTGGTTATGGGACTGGTATTTTTGATTGTATTCACATTGGCGGAGATCGCGCTTGTCGTACTGACGTTCACCAAATTCCGCGAAAAAGCCGCATGGCGGAAAAACCGTGCGGTCATCAGAGCGGCAGAAGCGGTATTGATGCTCGGCATCATTCTGGTTCCCGCGGTTCACATGCAATGGAGATTCTTCGGCGCTTTGTTTGTTCTGGCTGTACGCCTGCTGATCGCGGGTATCGTCTGGCTGGTCATGCGCAGAAGGAACAACGGCGTCAGAAAGAAGCCGTGGACAATCATCAGCTGCATCGTTTCGGTGAGCCTGATCGCGGCGTCGCTTGCGCCCGCGTTCATCTTTTCCAATTACAACGGTCTCCCGACAACGGGCGGGTACGCTGTCAGACAGACGGACGCTGTCCTCGTCGACGAAAGCAGAGCCGACGGCTTTGAAAACGACGGCTCCTTTGCCGAGGTTCCGGCGCATTTCTTCTATCCCGACACGAATGAGGGAAGCTTCCCGCTTATCGTATTCTCCCACGGCGCGTTCGGCTACTATCAGAGCAATTATTCCACCTATGCGGAGCTTGCGGGCAACGGCTACATCGTCGCCGCACTCGATCATCCGCATCACGCGGCGTTCACCAAGAACACCGAAGGCAAAATAATCACCGTTGATCAGCAGTTCATCAACGACGCGATGGAGATCGGCGGAGGAGACGACCTGAACGCGGAGAAAACCTACACCGTTTCCAAGGAGTGGCTCGCCCTGAGAACCGCCGACGAGGGCTTTGTGATCGATTCCGTCAAGGCGGCGAAGCAGAGCGGTACACTCAGCGGCGCATGGCACGCGGATGATGAAACGCTCCTCCTCAGCGTGATCGGCATGACCGACACCGACAAAATCGGCGCGATGGGACATTCTCTCGGCGGCGCGGCGGGTGTTGCGCTCGGCAGAGAAAGGGACGACGTCGACACGGTCATCGACCTCGACGGCACCGTGCTCGGAGAGATCACCGGGGTAAAGGACGGCAAGTTCGTCTGCAATCCCGCGCCCTATCCCGTACCCGTGCTGGTCTTTGTGCACGGCACGTCGTCTGACGACGGCGTCACCCAATACATGGTCGATCAGGCTAAGGACGGAAAGCTGGTGTTCTGCCCGAAGGCGAATCATATGGACTTCACCGACCTGTCGATGCTCTCGCCGTTCATTTCAAGCATGCTCAGCGGCAAGAGCGGGGTCAACAGCGAGGCGTTCATGCAGGAGATCAACGGCGCGGTTCTCAACTGGTTTGACTATTACCTGAAAAATGAGGGTACGCTCTCGATTCAGGCGCAGTATGAATAACGGAAGGTGAAGGCAGTGACAATCAAGGAATTTCTCATCTCCCGCATCCAGCTGTATTTTCTGCTGGTAACGCTGATTTTTGCCGTGAGCATGATCATCGGGATGATCTTCACACCCGGGCAGGAGCTGTACTATTATCAGCTGATCGGACCGTTTTTTCTTGCGGCGTTATGCGTCCTGTCGACGTTCATCACCTATTCCCGAAAGGAACCGACCGTCAGACAGGTCGTTCTGCGGAACATCATCCGGCTGATTCTGATCGAGGGTATCGTGCTGACGCAGATTCAGCCGCCCGAACAGGAAAATCAGGTTTTGTTCCGCATCCTGCTTGCCGCGGCGGTGTTGATCGTCTATCTTCTCGCGTCGCTGATGATGTGGCTGAGAAGGGTACGGCAGTCCGGAATGATGACCGAGCAGCTCAAAATACTGCAGGAGAGAGGAAGGAACTAAAAAAGCGCAGCGGTGATCGTTTCCGCTGCGCTTTGCGCTGTTGGGCTTCTGCTGCCGCTTATTTCACGGGAACACAGTGCTCGTCGTTGATTTTCTGCACCTTCTTCACGCGGCGGACGTATTTCTCCGCGGTCAGCGGCTCGGTTTTCATGAATGTCTTGACGATCTCCATCGCGATCATGCCGCCGATGATTTTCGCGCCGAGACACAGCACGTTCGCGTCGTTATGCTGACGCGCCAACTGCGCGCAGAACGGATCCTGACAGACGCAGGCGTAGATGCCGTTTACCTTGTTGGCGATCATCGCGCTTCCGTAGCCGACGCCGTCCACAAAGATGCCTCTGTCGCACTCCCCTTTTGCCACCGCGAGGGCTGCCGGAAGAACAAAATCGGACAGATCGCAGGACGACTCGTCATAAGCGCCGAAATCCACCACCT
>JAEEGL017022935.1_pt1 | contig 12972 bp, 11 predicted proteins | sample 9134231 | NCBI WGS metagenome assembly JAEEGL01 (sample SAMN16246548, study PRJNA631951) | gut metagenome | biome: gut microbiome; feature: rumen; material: fiber-attached | host: Bos | place: Iran: Karaj | collected 2018-10 | reverse complement strand
GATACTGCTAACACTAAGAGATGGTACGCTTTTGAAATTAAACAAGATATGGAAGACTCGACTAAAAAAGATTTCAGAGCGTTCAAATCCGGTGGTTATGCTGATTATACTGGTCTTGCATGGCTCGATGGTACTCCTTCTCATCCAGAAGCTGTCCTTAGTGCCTCTGATACAGAACGCTTCGTCGCTCTTATCGACACCCTTCGTAGTCTTGAAGCAGATGGCGCCGGCTCTTCCGGTGATAACTACTTCGATATCAATATCGAGGTAGGATCTGTCTCTGGTGACTATGACGTCGAGCGCATGGCTGATAAGATCAAAGAAATCATTGTCAACGACGCTGCTTATCGTAATGTTAACTCCATCAATCTTATCCAATAATCAAGTCTTAAAACATTAAATGCTAACACAAAAACCGCCACTTATCTATAGTGGATAACGAATAGCCATCGCCAACCGCGGTGGCTATTCAGTTTTAAAGGAGGAAATATATGTCTGGAGTAATTAGCAATAAAAGTGACCTCTACACATCGGCTGGCGCGAATGACTTCCGCGGTGATTATCTCGGTTTCACTTTTAACGGCATCCATTCGTCAGAACTTGGTTTGGTGCGTGTTTCATCCTCAAACCGTTATGACGACAATCTTTTACCAACAATTCAAGATAAAACTGTTCAAGTGCCCGGTGGAGATGGTATGTATTTCTTCGGGTCTTATTACACACAGCGCCAGTTCACCGTAAGTTTTGCATTTGATGCGCTTACGGATGCACAACTGCGCCATTTAAGAACGGTTTTAGGAGATAAGAAAATTCACCCGTTAATTTTTGATGAAATGCCTTATAAGGTATATCAAGCAAAGGTAACGGGTAACAATACAGTCAAGCACCTGGCGTTTGATCACGGACAGGGCGCGCGCATTTATAAGGGAGAAGGATCAATTCAGTTTACGTGTTACTTCCCGTTTGCGAGAAGTAGATATAGATTTGAAGCGGACTATACCCTTAATAATATTCCAGAGTGGAAAGAAGAAAGTGATATTAACCTTTCCGAATGGATTGAAGCAAGCGGAATGAGTAAGGATATCTTTACTGAAGCCGATGCTGGTTTACATCTTTCTCAAGAAACTTATGACGAATTGGCGCAGATTATGACCGGAGGTTTTGATACTGAAAACGATGCGATTGAACCAGAACCTTTGGTAAATAGCTTTATTGAAATTAATGAAGACGACATTTCTTTAGACGATAGCTCAGTTATTTATCTTGAAGCTGATGGAGAAATCAGTACAGATTGGGGTTCTGTTGAATATCCGTCAGATACGTCTTGTTATGGAGTGTTTTCTAACGCTTTATTTAGACAAGAAGAGCCTTCTGGTGGAGACTTTACTGGTTTTATCGCATATAACCCAGGCGATGTTGAAACAGATTGGAGACTTGTTGCTCCGGTTTCTGACCTTTATGGTGGAATAATTATTCGCCTTGTTGATGAAGATGATAATGAATTAGGTCGTTTAGATCTAAATCCGGTTGTCCTCGCATCAGACGATGATAGAAGAAGCGACAATAGAGTTATTATAGATACAAAGACTAACACAATCGTTGGAGAAACAACCGGGTTGTTCTATAATGAATTTCTAAAATCCGGCACTTTCTTTAAACTTCCTCAAGGAACTAACTATCTTGAACTAAAGCAGTTCGTGCTTAATGAGTTAGGTGGTTGGCGTCTTGATTATGACTATTTGTATTATTAATATAAAAGGAGGAGTAAAATGAGTAATATTCTCAAAGAGCCGTATGAAATTTCAGTGTGGCAAGATTATTACGAAGGTGGCGCACTAAAAGAGAAAAAAGTTTTAGTCATTGGAACCGATATAATGACTATGCAGAGTCGCGCCATTGAGCCTAAACTTGTAACCAATGTTAATGGAACCAATACCTTAACATTTACTATGTATTTTAAATACCAAGATACAGAAACAGGAGAAGAGGTTGAAAACCCATTTGTTCCTTATTTAACTAACGAAACAAAGGTTAAGTTACATTATAGAGGAAAATGGTATGATTTTGTTGTAAAGAATGTTGTTGAAAGCTCTGATAAAAAAGCATTTAGTTATACATTAAATGATCTTTATATTAACGAGCTTTCAAAAACAGGATTTGATATTACGCTGGCAACGGAGTTGGAAAACAATGTTGGTAGCGTTGTTGAGTTGGCGGGAACTGCATTAGAGGGTACTGACTGGGTAGTTGGTGCTTCTGAGACGATTGTGCAGGAAAACAAAGAGATTTTATTCACACTTAAAACCAACACTTCTATCACTGCTACTTCTTTAACGAAAGGAAATAGTGGAGTTACTCCCGGCGCCGGCACCACCATTCCAAGTGGCGCGACTATCTATGGTTTTTACTCTTGCTGCTCTGCGCGCGAAAAACGTTTTCAATTTATCTATATGAATGGAGCAGATATTCAAGTAGATAGTGAAAGAGTTATTCTTAATGGACAGCAATATTATATTGATAATGTTCAGTATAATGACAATACTGCATATAGTGTTGGTATTCCGAATTTCTGTAACAACAACCCTGTTTTAGATAATTATCGTGGCGCGAAGTTTGTATTTACGCAAGTGTCTAAAAAGGATAATCTTTTAGACAGAATTGTGAAGAAATATACAAAGGATAATGAAACTTATTGGGGTTATGTAGATACTCAATATGTAAGCCCTAATATTATTACGGATTATGTATCAAATGGTAGTGAGATTAAAACTACAAGTGGTTGGAGAGCCGGATTTTTAGGAGAAGATGCAAGTGTTAAACCAGATCTCGATGCTGTGACATTTCCTTCTATTCCAGAACTTATTTCTGCTGGTACTTCTTTGGCTGGAAAAACTTATACTCCTTATTTAAAGTTAGGATTTAAACAGCCTATTACGGGTTCTACTGGGGTTATTGTAAACTCTGGTTTTACTGACTCTAAGAGATTGATAAAAGATATTGCTCTTGGAGAAAAGTTTGTTTGTTATTTTTACATTGGTGAAAAACAAATTCAAGAAGGTCAAGAGGTTATAGCTCCTATATCTCTTACAACCCCTCCTCCTCCCTCTCCTATTTCAATTATAGTTGCAGAATATGATTATGATGTACAGACTGCTGCTTATGATATTCCTAATGACTCATCTTATTTAACCTTTGCCTCTTTTATACCAGAAGAAGATGAACAACACCAACGAACTGGTTATTATTATGCTTATGCTAATTCTACCAAGCAAATTAGCGAAGCGGCTTTAAAGGCGTTAACTACTAAAATTGGTATCTTTATTCAGTATAACGGTGAAAAAACCTTATATGTAAAAGATTTCAAATTGTTTAGATATTATGACAAAGGGGATGGAACTCCTATTCTTCCTTCTGAGCAGAGTGTTAATGCGAAAGTAGTTAATACTTACTATTACTACAGAGACCATTCAGAAGTAATTCCTTCTCCGACATCTGCTGATGAAATCAAATATGACAAGCAAGATGCTCCAGATAGCAGTTATATTCCTGCTTATACAGCCAACTGTGAAAAACAAAAGATTGTGAATGTTTCACAATCAAACCGTTTTAATATCATTCACACTCTTTGTGAATCCTTTGAGTGCTGGGCGTCTTTTGAGATAAATCACGATGAAAGCGGTGCCATTGTACCATTCGTCGAAGGACAAGACTATGGAAAACGAGTAGTTTTCCGTAATTATGTTGGTCAAGAAAATCCGATTGATTTGCGTTATGGAGTTAATGTAAAGTCAATTCAGCGCACTCTTGACTCAAAACAATTAACTACAAAACTAATCGTAAAAGCCAATTCTAACCAATACGCACCTAATGGAATGTGTACGATTGCACGCGCCGCTGCCAATCCAACAGGCGAGACAACTATTTTCAACTTTGATTACTATATTAATCAAGGTTTGTTGGATGCTGGTGAGCTTGAAAAAGATTTGTATCTTGAAAGTAGTCCGTATATGGGGTATTATGTAAAACTTGCAAGAATTAACAAACAAATGCGCGCGATCTCTGAACAACTTGTAACACTTCAGATTCCTCTTGCGAAGGCACAAGCCAAAGTACAAGAATATGAGGCTGGCGCGCTGGGTGCAGAAGAAAAGTTTGAGACGATTGAAGCTACTCTCGAAAAAGGATATGGACTTACTTATAACCAACTTATCAATAGTGACCCTCCTGAACCTGAGCACGAAGATCCTATCTATACTCGTATGCAAGAAGATGAAAAACTGGTTAATTATGTGGTTGAAGCTACTCAATATCACCAAGCGGCTATTGATTATAATAATAAATTAGAAGGTGCGAGAGATACCTTAACTCGATATGAAGCAGAGCAACAGAGGTTACAAGGTGTCTTATCAAGTCTTATCACAGATAAGCAAACACTTAATACCAATTTCTTCAAAAAGTATTCTCGTTTCATTCAAGAAGGAACTTGGACAAGCGAGTCTTATACAGACGAGAACCTTTACTTCTATGATGCGCAAGCCGTATCTTATGAGTCATCTGTTCCTTCTGTAACATATTCTATCTCTGTAATTGATGTTTCTCCTCTTGAGGGATACGAATTATATAAATATCAATTAGGAGATCGTACATACATTCAAGATACCGAATTCTTTGGATATACCAAAATTGATGGTGTTAAAACACCTGCACGTGAAGGGATTGTGGTTACAGAATTAACCTATAATCTTGACCAACCAGAAAACAACACCTTTAAGGTTCAAACCTATAAAAATCAATTTCAAGATCTTTTCCAAAGAGTCGGTGCAACGGTGCAACAACTCAAACTTTCAACCGGCGCATATAATCGTGCTGCCGCTCTTGCAGAAGCAGATGTGGCGCACAAAGTAGAGTATCTTCAGAACGCGTTGAATGATGCTGCAACCGTCTTAATGAATAACGCAGATCAAACGGTTGTTTGGGACAATACAGGTATCACAATAACCAATAATCTTGATCGTAGTCAAGTATTGAGATTGGTAAGTGGTGGCTTGTTATTGTCTACTGATGGCGGTCAGAGTTGGCAGTTGGGTATTACTGCTGAAGGAATTAGCGCGAATAAGATTACCTCTGGGCAGGTTGATACTTCACTTATTCAGATTATGAATGGATCAGAAGCATACTTTAGATGGGACGCTTTTGGCATCACCGCTTTTGATTTTGATAATCCCGAAAAAACAGAGTATATCAATGGTTTAAACACATCAAAAGGTGTAAGATTTGATAGATTTGGTATTTATAGTTTTATGGGAATAGATGGAGCAAACTGGCATCCAAATTCTATTGACGGTCCCGATGCTGCTGATCCCAGAGAAGATCCCATTAGAAAATACTCAATCTTTGATTTAACTAATGAAGGATTACATATAAATCTTGGTAAGGGTGTTTTTACAAAAGCGAATAACAGCGGAACAGAAGAACATAATTCTGAGTCGTTTTTAGGACGAGTAAATGGTCTTATATATAACAAATGGAATGGACAAACACCAGAATGGGATGACAATTTAACTGGCGCCATTCCGTTTGTTAAGATAATGTCTATTACTAATAATAATATTGAACAGTTTGCTCTTTATGATGATGGAACTTTATTCGCACAAAAAGCATTTATAACTGGTACTATCAATGCTGGTAGTGGTACAATTGGTGGATGGTTTATTAGTAATAATTCATTATATAAGGATTATACTGATAATGGGACAAAATATAGTGGTCTCAGTAGTGGCACTTATGCCTTCTTTGCAGGCTCAACAAGTAGTGTTGGAGATAATAATGCTACATTTTATGTAACTCGATCTGGTACATTACACGCTATTAATGCAGAAATTGAGGGAACGATTAGATCTGAGAATGGCTCTATTGGTGGATTTACCATAGATAGAAATAGATTATACTCCTCATATGCAATCCCAGGTTCTTTACGATATGTTGGGTTACAGAGCGATGACGGAACCGATAATACAAAATTAATCTTTGCAGGGGCAATCAGTGAGACTGGAACAAATGCAATATTTTATGTTAGACAAGATGGATATTTATATTCAACAAAAGGTACAATTGGTGGTTTTCATTTGTCTTCTACAGGATTAACTTCGCAAGGTTATACGGTTACTCGGACCATTCTAAATCCTATTTCAGGACAATATATTAATGTTAGTTATATAGTTAGTTGTCAAATAGACAATCCAAGCGGTTCCGAAACTACTCCTGACCGTATTGGAGGATATTTTATAATTAGGGATGCACCGCTACTAAATCCATCGCCACTTGCTAATAATGTGTTAATTAGAAAGTTATTTTTAGATGATCGTGGATTGCTTGCTATGGGTTTAACTCAAACCGCAGCATTTGAAAATGGTGCAGGACTTATACCAGTAAATAGTATATTACTTGCCACAAGAGATGTTTCAAGTCCTGACAAGATAAAACAACCTATTACCGCAGACGAGTATTTTACAGACGGCACGTGGTTACAAATATTAAGTGGATGGATTGATATAGGAAGTGGAGATGGAACCGCTTTAATCCGAATTGGAAAATCTCCATTTAACAACGATAATAAAAAAGGAGTCTATATAAGAAAACGTAATGGAGATTGGTATGACCTCACAGGGGCTATATCTAAAAGTAATGAAAATCAATAAACCTCTCTTTTATATCCTTAACCTTACCTGGGGTCTACCGCTTACCGCGGTAGGCGCCCTCGTAAGTCTTGTTCTTCTCTGCGCCGGCTTCAAACCCAAACGTCATGGCGGCTGCATTTATTTCAACCTACCCGGTGATTGGGGTGGCTTGGAGATGGGATTGTTTTTCCTCTCTGATGGAGAAGATTCATATTACATTAACTGTCACGAATATGGTCATGCCATTCAAAACATGATCTTCGGTCCGTTAATGATTCCACTCATCACCCTTCCATCAATCATTCGTTACTGGTATTTCGTCTGGCGCGAGAAACGGGATAAAACAAATAAGCCCTACGACTCTATCTGGTTCGAAGGGCAAGCCACTAATTGGGGATATGGAACGATTTCTCAATGGAAGTAAAATTTGATTTTTGTACAAAAATCTGCTATAATTATAGTAGAAAAAGTAAAAGGAGATAATTATGCGTCTTTCAGATGTTTTGGGATTTTCCCAGTTTTACCGCACAATTCAAGACCAGAAAACCGACTTCAAGTTTGCCTATAAGGTAAACAAGATGGCTGCAAAGGTCGATCGTGAAATCAACTTCTTCCAGCGCAAGATGCAAGAAATTATTGACGAGTATGGAGAAAAGGACGCCAATGGCAAGGTCGTTTCTCTTGACAACGGTGGCGTGAAGATTGCCGCAGGAAAAGAGGCTGAGTGTCAACAGAGGATTTCCGAACTCGAAAATGTTGAGGTTGACCTCCAGCCTATCTTCAAAGCAGAGGAACTCGAAAAGCTCACTCTTTCTCCGAGAGACCTTGAAGCGGTTATGCCGTTTATGATCGACGAGGATGCTGACGCAGATGACGCCGGCGCGAAAAATTGAACCAAAAAGGAAATCCGTAAGTCATTTCTGACTTACGGATCTCTTATTCTATTTCCCAAGTTTTGATTGCCATTGATCGGTCAATCTTATTACATAAGTAGTGTCCAATCCCAATAGCATCAGCTACGTCGTCGCTTACAGTAGCATCATACCATTGTTTTACTAATAATTGCATTGATCTCTTTCTATCTGTTCGAGTAACACCTTTTACGCCGCAAGCGTGGCGCCAAGTGTTAGTCGGGCAGATTTCGCATTTTATGTCGTTTTCAAAACAGACCAACATCAAAATCCCTTGCAGTCGCGCGAGAGTTTCAAAAACTGTCACTCCCATCTTTCGTCCCGAAGAAGCATCTTGGTATTGAATTCCCTCTAATCCGATTACATCTGGTTGCCAGTTTTCGATCATACAGACTACCCAGTTTTTGATTGCCGCCAAGCGTTCTACTTCATTAGTCTTTGTTGTTTCAAAGGTTCCAGAAGTTACCAGAGTTGTTCCATCAAAGATGGCATAACCCGTGGTATGAGTTGCCTGGTCGAGCGCCAGAGTGCGAAGTAAACCTTTGTGTTTTGGTTCAACTTTTCGGTCTGGCGCCAGCAACGTATTTTTCTTACATATCGGGCATTCAAGTTTTGTACGCAGTTTTTTCCATGGGGAATAGACATCGTGTCCTTCGGGGCAACGAAAGTGCATTTCACTGTCCAAATTAGTGTAGGATTCGGATAGAACTACCCAGTTATCAGAGGATAGGGTTTCTTTTATTTGCTCAAGAGTAATACGCGCCATTACTTAATGCCGGTACTGCCGAATCCACCGCCACGATTGCCTTGATAATCAGCAACGGACTCGACTTCAAAGAACAAAGTCTTCGGAACTTCGTTAAGTACCAACTGAGCAAATTTTTCTCCTTTCCCGATTGTGTATGACTGTCCGTACTCAATGCAGGACTCGTCAATAGAGCCGTCTTCGCGCGGAGTAATCTTGCGGATAGGCGGATCAATGTTATCAATGATAACACCGATTTCGTCGCGGTATCCCGCATCAATGGTGCCCGGCGCGTTGGCTACACGAAGTTTTGTCTTCAAGCAGCGACCGGACTTCGGACGCACCTGAAGTTCATATCCAAGAGGAAGTGCCACCTTAATTCCAATAGGAATAAGTTTAGTTTCTCCCGGTTCGATCGTAATATCCTCAAGCGCATAGACGTCCATACCAGCGTCACTTTCGTGAGCATAGGCGGGCATTTTTGCATCTTGAGAGCAATATTCGATCGGTACTTGGATCACACGCTTTGCGATACCGGTAGTTTCAGCAATCGCATTGTATGTGATCGAAAGAAGTCTTTTGAGGAAGTCGCGCTTTTGAACGGAAAGAAGACCAGCGGTTGCCTCGTCGAGTTGAGCGGCGATCTCTCGGAACTGTTCTCCCACATCCTCAAGCTTCATGCCTGCCGCATTGAGTGACTCGGCAAGACCAAGTTTGTCATTGACGTTATTGAGAGATTTCTCAAGTTCGTCCAAGAATGCCGGCGCAATGAGAGCAAAGTTTTCATCCGGAAGGTTCAGCAACATTCCGAGGGTTTCATCACTGATGTCACCCGGCGCCGCCTTTTCGAGTTCTTTCATCATTGACTCAAAGAGACTTCTGGTTTCGGCACGATTGTTCTCGCTGTCTGCGACGATTTTTTTCGCGGCTTCGCGCGCGTCATTTGGGTTACGGACGTTCATTCAAGATCCTCCCAAAGTTTGCCAAAGATCTTGACGATGGTAACAACCCAAGTTTCATAAGTGTTCCCACCTTTGGTCTTGGTTTTGTATTCGTAACCGGCTTTCTTAAGAGTATACCCTTCAGAAGCGGCTTTGGTACGAGCAGCCTCGATAAGCTCTTTGGCTTCGAGTTCGCTCGTAACTTCAATTTTGTCCTGTTGTTCGAGTAGGCGCATTTGTTTCTCCTTTTGCAGTACACCAAACAGTCGGAGTGTTGTCAATGACTGGTCCTCTGTCTGTGTACGTGATTTGCGGGTAATTTGGATAGTTTGGATAAATTGGATTCAATGGCGCAGGAATAGTGATAACACTTTCTTTTCCGGCACTAAATCCTTCGTCATATGCTTCTTTCAAAAGATCTTCGAGTTCTTCTTTTGTGAAGCTGATCTTCCCGTTTGGATCGGGATAAAAGATTTTGATTTTCATATTAGGAAACTCCTCCCATTTTCTATTATTATTATAACACAAAATGGGAGGAAAGTCAAATTTTATTTCAAATCGTCCGTCAGTTTGGCTTTTTCTTCTTGAAGTTCAGCCAGAGTTCTGTCTTTCTTTTGATATACAAGTACGAAATCCTTAAACAGAGGAAGGTTTTCGTAAATCCATTCACAGAACTGGCGCCATTCGGGAAGACGGTGATCCTTGCGCTGGATATAGATATTCAGCAAGCAACGATAGTTTGTGGTAAGTCGCGCCGTGAGTTCAAATCCGCTCGGAATGTTGTAAAGAAGACGAAGATAATTTTCCGGTGTTGGATCAGCTTCGTATTCTTTTTTGAGAACTTCGATTCGGTCGATAATGAGGGGATCGACGTATTTGTTGCATTGGGAGGCGATATCGAATTTGGCGATACGGTGCATTGTGGATTGGGAACTGACAAATTCAAGAAAGCGATACCGTTCTGCCTCAACCCACATTTTATTGGTGCAAGTTAAGTCAAAGGCGACTCTTACACCCGTGAGCCATTGAGCGTGCGCGCCGTTTCCGTTTGAAGCAGAAATCAACTTACACACGCGCCGAAGGTCTTTTTCTTCGACTTCACGGTTTTCGAGATCGGTGCGCATAGGATAGCCGCTGGCGATGATACTTTCGACAAGATCATAGACTTTCAGGTTTTCAATCTTCATAGTTGTACCTCTTTGCATATTGATTTGAAGAAGCAAGTGTTACTCCCAATACTTCATCATAGCGCGGCGTATCGTTCATAATAAACCGACCATATTTGATAACAATATTAGGATAAGTGGTGATAACTCTCATTCGCTTATCTTCCATCACTTCTTCTTCTGTGTAGCCTGTGTAGATAACGATATCGCTGTTATTTTTGAAAGTATAACGAAGTGTCTCGATCAAATCAATCACGTCGTCGATACTATCCAGAGGCTCAAGACCTCCGCACACGATTGCTTCAGAGATACCGCTTGCGATAAATTGTTTGCAAACCTCAAGGGTTGGGATAACAATCAGTTTTGACTGCTCGCGCAGATACTCATTTTGGCATACCTTGCAACCATTAAGCACATCACACTTAAAAGTGCAAGTAGGGAAAATGAGAAAAGTACTGATTTTCTTATAGTTGATAGCATCAACTAATTCCATTCCTTTTAAGGTCATTATCATTTCGCTCCTTTTTTGGCATTTAAGCCAGCGATGTAGCCTTGTGTGTATTGTTTGTTGGCTTCATCGTGAACATTCTTGATGACTTCCGGAAAGAAACTTCCGATAAGATACTCAAAAGTCACTTCCACATCATCAAGGCGTTCCGGGGTGTCTTTGTAGTGGTCTTCGATCTGTTTGAGTGCCGCCTTGAGGCGGGAGAACTTAACAGAACCATAACTCTTTTGCGGTTCCATTATGCGTTCTCACCTTCCTTATCAAGGGGCATATAATCGCGCATATCGCCTTCTTCTTGTCTTGGCGTTGACCACATGACGGTTGGTGTATAGAAGCCAACGACGCGCGTATATTTGTACTTGGCTCGCTTACCGCAATGAGGACACACCTCTCCATAGAAGCTGTGCATATCCTCACATTGAGAGACGAGACCATTGAAAGCGAAGTAGGTCACACCTTGTTGCGCCACCCAATTCAGCATCTTCCACGCCTTCTCAAAAGTAGAGAACGGAGCGTCGATGTTGATGTGTTCGATAGAACCGCCATTGCAATAACTATCGAAGGCGGCGCAGATTTTTGTACGCTCAACGATAGTGGCTTTGATGCCAAGCGGGATCCATTGGTTGCCGTAAAGCGGAAGGTCTTCAACGACTTTGTCGGGGAAGAGATACTTGTCCGCCGCCAGCATCTTGACCGCAGCCTGTTCAGCTGGGACTTGTTCGATATTGAACTTGTAGTTCTTATCGAGAGAGAAGTTGTCGATGCAATTACGAATAACGCTGAAGATGCGTTTGCCGAGTGAGTAAGCATCGTCTGTGTAGTACGTATTGCCGAATTCGTCTTTCTTGGTGTATCCAAAAGTCTTCATTGTCTCATAGATACCGTTGATACCTACGGTTGAGTAAAGGTGTTCAAAGTCAACGAGTCCAGAAGAGAAACTCGGAAGAAGTCCTTTCTCAACATTTCGACGAATGATTGAACGCTGGACATCAAGGATCTTGAGGTCGAGTTCGGTGAGGTCGCGCAGAGCAACCAAGAATTCCTGTTCGTTGGAGTACTGGTAAGCAAGGCGTGCAATATTGAGCGTTGCGACTTTTACAGATCCAACTTTAAGGGCGGTACCGCCAATAGAGTTGAAGTAAAGGTCGGTCACGTCAGACTTCAGACGGCAGCAGTTGGAAAGGGAGTTGACCGTGCTATCGGTAAAGAAGTTGAAGATGTTCCATTTGCGCGAAGCCTCGCACGCCCATTTTGCGAAGTCCTCGTCCACGAATTTTCCATTCTGGTAAAGAAGAGACGCGGTGAGAACCGGGAATGTGAAGATGTTTTCCTCACGGATTTGGTTTACGACGTCGATGAAGTCTTTTTGGAATTGGATAATTTCTTCTTCTTCGTCGATCATATATGTACCGTCCGGGAAGACGGCTCCGCCGAAGATTGCTTCAAAGTACGGATGGTCGAAGACGCTGACGTTGGTGAAAGCGGCTTGGTCGGTACGAACCCACGGCTGATTGAGACGATAGATGAGCGCCTGAAGCTGCTGCTTTTTGTAACGCTCAGGGGTTTGGGTGTAGTAGCCTTCGCGCACGTCTCTACTCCAGAAATAGTAGAGGTATGGGATGAGGTTGGGCAACCCTACTGCGCCAGACTGTCTCCGCGCAAGAAAGGCAATTCCCTCCATCAAGATCTGGATGAAGCTATCCAAATGGCGCGCCGGTTTGGCATTGTAATTGTTGACAAAGAACAGACCTTTCTCAACAATGTCTTTGATGTCATAGGCAAAGCAGTAGTGATAGAAAGTGGTGGTGTTGAAGTCGTGCATATAAATGCCGTAGTTCCACATCTGTTCCATCGCTTTGTTTGCGGTCTTGAACCCATACTGTTTGTTGAGTTCATAGTAGAGCTTGTTGAAAGCCAAAAGCTTTTGGTGCGGCTTGGACATTTCGGACATCATCGTGACAATATCCTTTTGGGAAATATTGGCATTTGCATCAACAGAAGCATTTGCCACATTGTCCGAGTCG
>JAEEGL015927967.1_pt1 | contig 12972 bp, 11 predicted proteins | sample 9134231 | NCBI WGS metagenome assembly JAEEGL01 (sample SAMN16246548, study PRJNA631951) | gut metagenome | biome: gut microbiome; feature: rumen; material: fiber-attached | host: Bos | place: Iran: Karaj | collected 2018-10 | reverse complement strand
TAATTCTGTAGAAAGGAACCTTCTTCTTACCAATTCTCTTTAATCTAATCTTTACTGCCATTTTTAATTTCCTCCATTAAATAAATAAAATAGGTATTTGTTAGTTTTATATGTATAAAACAGCTAATTAGCTGATAGACATATCAAAATGGGAATCTGCCGCCCTTAAATCCTCCAAGGCCGCCGAACTTACCAAAGCCTTTTTTACCGCCCATAAGACCGGGCATCTGTTTCATCATCTTCTGCATCTGTTCAAACTGTTTAATAAATCTGTTAACATCTGCAATATCATTACCTGAGCCCTTAGCAATTCTAAATTTGCGCTGTGGACTCATGAGCTTTGGATTCTTACGCTCTTCGGGTGTCATAGAAAGTACAATTGCTTCCATCCTTGCAAGCTGTTTCTCATCAGGAAGCATATCATCACCAATCTTACCCATTCCGGGAAGCATTGACATAATGGATGATAAACCACCCATATTTCTCATAGCCTTCATGCTCTCTAGATACATCTCAAAGTCGATCTTGCCCTTCTTCATCTTCTGGGCCATTTCACGATCTTTTTCAGCATCTCTCTCAGCATTGGCTTCAACAGCCTTATCAATAAGACTAAGTACATCACCCATGCCAAGAATACGGCTGGCCATTCTGTCGGGATAGAACTGCTCTAAATCTGAGAGCTTCTCACCCATACCAATATACAAAATAGGCTTACCGGTAACAGCCTTGGTAGAAAGCGCTGCACCACCTCTGGAATCACCATCCATCTTGGAAAGAACAATTCCATCTATACCAACCTTGTCGTTAAATTCTGTAGCAACATTCACGGCTTCCTGACCGGTCATGGCATCAACAACAAGAAGTGTCTGGTGTACTTCAACTGCATTCTTGATATCAACAAGTTCCTGCATCATGATGTCATCAACTTGAAGTCTACCTGCAGTATCTATGATAACAACATTGTTGCCATTCTTCTTGGCTTCATCCATAGAAGCCTTGGCAATATCAACCGGATCAGCATGTGAACCAAGAGTAAAGAAATCAACCTGCTGTCTCTGGGCATTTATCTGCAACTGATCGATAGCGGCCGGTCTGTAAATATCACATGCAACAAGAAGAGGTTTCCTTCCCTTCATCTTGACCTTGCCGGCAATCTTGGCTGCAGTAGTTGTCTTACCTGCACCCTGAAGACCACACATCATGATAACTGTAATCTCATTAGTAGGTCTAAGTGAAATCTCAGTTGTCTCAGATCCCATGAGGGAAATCATTTCCTCATTAACGATCTTGATAACCATCTGAGCAGGATTAAGTCCGTTAAGAACATCTTCACCAACAGCTCTTTCCTGAACAGAAGAAATAAACTGTTTAACAACCTTGAAGCTAACGTCAGCCTCAAGAAGAGCCATTTTAACTTCCTTCAGAGCAACCTTAACGTCTTCTTCTGTCAAACGTCCCTTGCTGCGAAGGTTCTTGAAAACATTTTGCAATTTATCAGTAAGACTCTCAAAAGCCATCTATTATGTAAGCTCCTCTAAAATTTTTACAGATATGGATCTGATCCTATTCTTTAATTCAGAAGCATCTGCAAAATCATCATTAGCCAGATCATCGAGTTCCTGAGCTGATGCCTTGATAGCTTCAAATCTGCGGATCATATGAAGTCTCTCTTCATAACCTTCCAAAGTATTGGTGCATCTCTTTATAAGATCATGTACTCCCTGTTTGCTGATACCGTTCTCATCAGCAATTTCAGTAAGAGACATATCATTATAAACAGCAGCCTCATATATTTCTTTTTGATGGTCAGTCAGAAGCTCGCCATAAAAATCATACAACAAGCCTTGCTCTACGATTTTCTTCATATTAGTCCTCTTTAGCATTAAGCACAATGTGTATAATATACAAAATAAATCCAAGTGTCAAGTATTTTTTCTTGACACTTGGATTTATAAAAAAAATTCTCGTTAAATGTCATATGCATCTGTAAATTAATGCATGAATTCTTAGATGAAATTACAGAAATCCGCATTTACTGCGGATTTCGTGAGAACATGATTCAAGTGGCAAACAAGCCCTTCGACGTAAGTCGACTGGAATCGGCTTGTTTGCTGATATCTTGAATGATTCATTCAAGATATCATGGATTATCATATTTTTATCTCTGATGGTATTATACCAAGCTGATTCTTAAAGGCTCTGCTAAAAGAGGAATAATCCTTAAATCCACATTCAAGACAGGCAGTTGTCGCAGGAACTCCGGACATAATAAGGTTTCTGGCAAGAAGAATTCTCTTTTCCGATATATACTGATGTATCGAATAGCCGGTTTCGTTCTTAAATATCCTCATCATATGATATTTGCTCATATAAAAATGATCCGCCAAAAAATCTATGGACAAATCTTCGGATAAATTTTCGGAAATATAAGATATAAGTTCTATAACCTTACGATTATATCTCGCTTCCGGCTTAAAGCCGAAATCTTCTTTTATGCAGGCCCTGTTAAAACTAATCAGTGCTCTTAGTACATCAATCCTAGTTAGCAGTTCTCCTGCATATTCGTCCTTTTCCTTTTTGATATCTTCCTCTATCCTACTGAATTGTTCAAAAATATCAGCACTTACGTCTCCCGGAAATCTTACAACAAAGCTTTCCATTTCCTTGGCTTTATTAAAAGAATCAAGAAGACCATATTCAGAAAGGAATCCGTCACTTAGATACAAAATGATTCTGTCATATTCTGAATTATCATTCTCACTTGATGAAGGTTTATGAATAAGGTCCCTATTTACAAGCACAAAATCGAAGGGCAAGAGCTCGTACTCTCGTCCTTCGATCAAATATCTGATATTACCGGAAAGAACCAGTATCAGTTTATGAAAATCATGATAATGATAAGGAATGTCAAACTGTTCACGATTCCTTATATGAAAGAATTTAAAATCCTGATTGAGATATCCCTTCTGCTCGTAAGCTGAAAAAGGAAGCTTTTCGTCAAAGTCATTTATCATATTCGTTATCATTCATCAATAGTCTGTGATACAAATATCCAAATCTACGCTGCCATCAATTCCATCAACTCTTCCTGATGAAGTAAACTGCCATACATCAAAATGATATGGATAATAAAGCGGTGTGCCATAATATGCTATCCAGATACCATAATCATCTACATCCTTGGCATCCATGAGAAGTGTAAAGGATTTAACATTGCCGTAAATCATCGGAATATATCCGGCGCTTCTTACAGTATCGCAAAAAGTCTTAACTACAGTCTCATACTGATCTGATGTCATATCAACAGTTCTGGCATTATCAGAATCAGCTGACTCTACATCAATTACAACCGGATACTTAACATCATAGGGTTCAATAGAGTCTAAAACAAGCTGAATCTCATCCAAAGCCTCAGCTTCATTCATAGCCTGGGAATAAAAATACACACCAACATCGATCCCGTTTTCAGTGGCACCTTTAATGTTGGTCTCAAAATAATCATCCACCAGGATTTTTCCTTCTGTAGTGCCTCTAAGTCCTACACGTATAAAAGCGAAATCAATCCCTGCAACAGAAACCTTCTCCCAATCAATCTTCCCCTGAAATCTGGAAACGTCGATTCCTTTTTTGACATGAATACTTGAATCTTCTCCGACATATTCAAGGAAGCCATCATCACCCACTTCAAAGTCACCTTCAGTAAAGCCATGATGCTCAATAGAATCAAGAATCGGAAAGAAATAATATCTTCCTGAGCTTGCCACTACCATCTGATCAGGGAAAAGAGATCTGATGGTCGAAGTTGTTCCTTCACCGGCTTCGAGCTTGGACTGGATCATTTCTTTGATAGAATTTGTGGTCTCAATTTCAGCTTCATGCTTGGCTGTTTCAACAAGTCTTTCTGCCTCAGTAGTAGTATAATAACCCTCACTATTAAGGGCATCCAGCTCACTTTTAACTGCTTCTTCCTCTCTTTTCAGAGAAGCGTTCTTAATAAGCAGCATAATGCTGAAGGATAGCGCCAAAAGCGCCACCAGACTAAGAAATATTATAGAAACAATATTATGTGTATTTCTTACGCCAATTCTCTCTCTTGTATCTTGGGAATTATTACTCATGCTCACATTCTCTCGTCAAAATAGCTTTTATATCCCTCTCCGAATATCTCACTGGCACTTGAAACTATCATAAATGCATTAGGATCTTCTTCCCTTACGATATCCTCAGCTAAAGGCGAAAGGCGTTTTCTTATGGCACACATGATTACTTTTTTATTCTCACCGCTGTAAGCACCCTGAGCAAAAACATGTGTGACACCAATATCAAGTTCATCAAGAAGTCTCGCTGTAATGATATCCGGATGATCTGAAATTATGTATATAAGCTTAGCCCCGTCTCTGCCGTAAAGAACCAAATCAAGTACCGAAGATGTAACCATTACTGACAAAAATGAGTAAAGTGCAGCCGTGATATCGTTAAATACAAATCCGGCAATTATCAGCACTACCACATCAGTCAAAATATAAAGCATTCCAGTTTTGATATGAGGGTATTTTAATCTTAATAATTTAATTATAACATCAGTTCCGCCACTGGTAGCATGACTTTTAAAAACAAGTCCCATTGCAATGGCAGATAAAGAACTACCTATAGTAACACCAAGAATAATATCCTTGATGGCATAAGCACCAAGGTACTTACTTGTAAGATCTGTTGCCCATGAAATTACAGACGTTGCATATATTGTAGATATGGTAAATCTAATTCCAAATTTCCATATAGCAATTATCAGGATTGGTATATTCATGATCAGGAACCACATACCGGTACCTATAGGAATAAGTCTGTTTAGTACAATCGCAAGACCTGTAATACCTCCCGGGGCAATGTTATTTGGATCGATCAAAAGAGCGGTTGAAAATCCGTACAAAGAAGCTGCAAAAGTAATTACCAGATACTCCAGTGCTCTTTTTTTAATATTATTCTTTTTGATACTGCTCATTTTAAATATTTGTCCTTACAATTCTTGGTTTATAACCATTTTCATTAAGAGCATCAATAATCTGCTCCTTATGCTCTGTTCCGAAAGCTTCAAGTGTAATTCTAAGCTCAACGGCAGCATTTCTGTTTATAGAAACGAACTGATTATGCTCAAGCTTAATTACATTTCCGTTAACCTGTGCAATGATGCCGGATACTCTTGAAAGTTCACCTGGCTTATCAGGAAGAAGTACAGAAACAGTAAATATTCTGTCCCTCATAATAAGTCCCTGCTGAACAACAGAAGACATGGTTATGATGTCCATATTTCCGCCGGAAAGAACACAGGCAATTTTTTTATCTTTTACATCAAGCTGTTTAAGAGCCGCAACTGACAAAAGACCTGAATTCTCCACAACCATCTTATGGTTTTCTACCATATCAAGGAATGAAACAACAAGATCCTCATCCGGAACAGTTATAATGTCATCGATATTCTTGGAAAGATAAGGAAAAATCTTCTCTCCAGGCTTCTTAACAGCAGTACCGTCAGCAATGGTATTAACACTTGGAAGTGTAACCACATGTCCGGCCTTTATAGACTCCTGCATGCAGTTTGCTCCGGCCGGCTCGACACCAATAACCTTGATCTTGGGGTTAAGGAGCTTGGCAAGAGTAGAAACACCTGTTGCAAGACCGCCTCCACCGATTGGAACAAGGATATAATCCACAGTAGGAAGTTCTTTGATGATCTCCATAGCGATAGTTCCCTGACCTGTTGCAACATCAAGATCATCAAAAGGATGAACCATTGTATATCCAAATTCCTTGGAAAGCTCAAGTGCTTTTTCGTAGGCTTCATCATATACATTACCATGAAGAACAACTTCTGCTCCAAGAGCTTTAGTTCTATTTACCTTGATAAGTGGAGTTGATGTCGGCATAACAATTGTAGCCTTAACTCCATATCTCTTTGCAGCATACGCTACACCCTGAGCGTGGTTACCGGCAGATGCAGTAATAAGTCCTTTTGCTCTCTCTTCATCTGAAAGAGTTGTAATCTTATAATATGCTCCCCTAACCTTATATGCACCGGTCCTCTGAAGGTTTTCAGGCTTAAGGTATACTTTATTACCTGTACTATTGCTCCAGTAGTCACTGTAAATAAGCTTTGTTTCCAGGGTTACCTTCTTAACATCCTCGTAGGCTTCCTCAAACCTGTCGAGAGTCATCTTCTTTTCATCTGCCATAATGCCCACTCCTTAGCTTTCATATAATTATATATTTTTCTCCAGGTCAATCCTATATGCCTGTAAAAGACACATATATGACTTCTTGAACACTAATTACATCACGCAAAAAGTGCCTTTACAAATTCATCGGAATTAAATCTTTCAAGGTCATCCAGACCTTCACCAACACCGATGTACTTAACCGGAATATTAAGCTCAGAAACTATAGCTACTGCTATTCCGCCCTTCGCGGTACCATCCAGTTTGGTAAGAACAATACCAGTAAGGCTTGCAGCTTCTCCAAACTCTCTTGCCTGATTAAGAGCATTCTGCCCCGTTGTACCATCAAGTACAATAAAGTTTTCACGGCAAACATCGCCAAGCTCTTTATCAATAATTCTATTCATCTTGGCAAGCTCTTCCATAAGATTCTTTTTATTATGGAGTCTGCCAGCGGTATCTACGATCAAAATATCAATATTTCTAGCCTTGAAAGCACCAACAGCGTCATAAATAACACTTGCCGGATCAGCTCCCTCTTTACCGGTAATAATAGGTGTACCTGCTCTGTCAGCCCAGCCCTGTAGCTGTTCAGTCGCAGCTGCTCTGTAGGTATCCGCAGCGGCTATAAGAACTTTTTTACCCTTTCTCTTGTAAATAGAAGCAAGTTTACCAACAGAGGTAGTCTTGCCTACGCCGTTAACACCAATTACGAAAATAACAGTACGCTTATCCTCGAAGTCATAGGCATGATCATCAGTCTGCATCTGACTTCTGATATCTTCAATAAGTAATTCCTTACACTCAGCAGGGTCTTTAATATGCCGTTCCTTAACCTGAGAACGAAGTTCATCCATGATCTTACTAGTAGCGTTAATTCCTATGTCTCCCATAATAAGAGTTTCTTCGAGTTCCTCATAGAAATCGTCATCTATATTGGAAAAGCCATTAAATACATTATCTATGCCCTTCGCAATATTATCTCTTGTCTTAGCAAGACCTTGTTGTAACTTGGAAAAAAAACTATTAGCCATTAATTCGTAAGCTCCTTATCAATCAGGTTAACACTAACCAGTGTAGAAACGCCCTTCTCCTGCATAGTAATACCATAAAGTCTGTCAGCACTTTCCATTGTACCACGACGATGAGTAATTACAATAAACTGTGTGCTGGCAAGCTTATGCAAATATCTTGCAAAACGAACAACATTATTCTCATCAAGCGCAGCCTCAATCTCATCCAGAAGGCAGAATGGAGACGGCTTAAGATTCTGAATTGCAAACAAAAGAGCAATTGCGGTAAGAGCCTTCTCACCACCGGACATCTGCATCATATTTACAAGCTTTTTACCTGGTGGCTGAGCATTGATTCTTATTCCTGCTTCAAGAACATCCTCTTCTTCGTTAAGTTCAAGAGTTCCCTTTCCACCGCCAAACATTTCTTTAAATACTTTATCAAATTCAGTATTTATTCTGTGGAACTGCTCGATAAACTGCTTTCTCATGGATTCATCAAGATCCTTGATAATACCTTTAAGCTGTTCCTCGGCTTCAATGAGATCATCATGCTGTGTCTTCATGAAGGTGTATCTCTCCATGAGGTTCTTGTAATCCTCAATAGCATTGACGTTAACGTCACCAAGCTTTCTGATGGAATCCTTTAAAGAAGATATTTCTTTTCTCATAGCAGGAACATCTGTCATTTCTTCATCACGAAGCTGCGCTGCATCCGTAAGAGTGATCTCATATTCATTCCACATGTAATTTATCTGAGACTCAATAGCTTCCTGGCATTTTTCTCTCTTGGCTGATAATCTGTTAACCTCTTTATCAAGGCTTAACATCTGATTATTTAATTCTTCAGTCTTTCCAAAGAATTCCTTCTGAGAAACAGTCAGCTGATTTTTCTGCTCTTTCTTTTCTTCGAGTTCTTTTGTAGTCTCATCATGTACATTGGAGGATGCTTCAATAGTAAGCTTGATCTCTTCTATATCTTTCTTATTCTGTAAAAGAGCTTCTTCATTGCTCTTCAAAGACTCTATAATTTCTTCAAGAGCCTTCTCCTCATTAGCAATTTCTTCGTTGATACGATTAATATTCAGCTGCTCAAATTCCTGCTTCTGAGCTATCTTTTCATACTGGATATCCCACTTGGAAACCTTTTCGTTTTCGGTTTCTTCTATTTCGTGAAGACCTTCAAGCTCTTTCTGGAATTTCTCAACTTTTTCTGTGCAGCTCTTTTCGAGTTCAACAGACTGTTCGAGCTGTGCATTGGCATTTTCTCTATCAGCTGCGATCTCAGAAAGCTTTGTCTCTATCTCATCGCTCTCAGCCTTTAAGTCAGTAAAATTGCCCTTCTGCTCAGCCTGACGTTTCTCTTCGTTCTCAACATTAAGTCTCGCAGTATTCTGAGCAATAAACTTCTCCTGAAGGCTACTTCTAAGTTCTTCAGCCTTTGTTCTAAGTTCATTTCTCTTTTCCCTGGCTTCTTCTATTTCCTTTTTCAGATCCTCGACCTTTTGTTTGTACTTTTCTACATTCTTCTCGAGGTCTTCCATCTCTCTTCTTCTACCAAGGAGATTACTGTTATTCTTAAAAGCACCACCACTGATAGCACCGCCGGGAACAAGAAGTTCACCCTCAAGGGTTACCATTCTGATGGTGTATTTGTACTTTCTGGCAATTTTAACTGCATTATCGATGTTGTCAACGGCAACAATACGTCCAAGCATGGCCTTAGCAACACTTCGATACTTGGGATCTGTATCAACCAGTTCATCAGCCATTCCAAGAACGCCTGGCTCTTCAAGAGCTTCTTTTGCCTTAAGCTCGGGCGGATTATCAAGCGATGTAAGTGGTAAAAACGTAGCACGTCCTGCCTTAGTATCTTTAAGATACTGGATCATCTTCTTGGCAGTATCTTCATCATCTGTAACGATATTCTGGATATTACCACCAAGGGCTACTTCAATTGCAGTCTCATATTTAGGCTGGGTCTTGATTATGTCAGCAACAACACCGATTATACCCTTGGTATCGTCCTTCCTCTCCATAACCTTTTTAACACTGCCGCCATACCCCTCATATCTCTCAGTAAGATTAGCAAGTGCTTCTAATCTGGATTTCTCCTGCTGATAAAGCTCCTGAGTTTTGCGAAGCTCAGAATCTTTTTTGTTCATCTCTTCCCTGATTCTGACAACTTCCTGTTCAGCAGCCTTCTGCTCCTTATTCATGACAGAGATCTCAGAAGTAATGGTATCAAACTCCTCACGGAGCTTCTGTATTATCTCTTCCTGCCTTGATTCATCGGAACGAGCCCTTACAAGCTTACCGGTAAGCTCAGCCTTTCTGATATTCACCTGTTCCTTCATAGTCTCCAGGGAACTCAGCCTTGACTTAATGGTAGCTCTTGTGCCAAGGGTCTCAATAATGGTATTCTTACATTCTTCTATCTCATCATTAATATTGGAAATCTGTGTTATTACAGCATCCAGTTCTTTTCTTGCGGCATCTCTTGAAACTGACAGCTGAGCTACTTCATCATCTATCAGAGCCTTCTCTGCAAGATATTTATCAAGTTCTTTTTTCTTTTCATCAATCTTAGTCTGCTCATCAGACTGTCTCTGTTTAAAATGAGCATCGTTAGCTGATGCAGCCTTGATTTTCTCGTTAAGGATACCAATCTGGCCTTCCAGCTTCTCACGCTTTACTGATGAATCTGTGATCTTGGCTCTGGCCTCATCTATCTCAGCATCAAGTTCTTCCAGCCTTTGCTGGATGTTCTCATATTCTTCCTTGGTCTTATCATAGCTTTCTCTAGCTTCTGCAAGAGAGTTCTGTGCAATAACAAGGTTCTTTTCTGCCTCTTCAAACTGCTGCTTCTGGTTACGATTCTCAACCAAAAACATGTTTACATCCAGGGTCTTAAGTCTTTCTCTGAATTTAAGATATTCCTTAGCAACCTCAGACTGCTTCTCTAAAGGTCCGATCTGTTTCTCAAGCTCGGACAGGATATCGCTAAGTCTGGTAAGATTAATCTTCTCTTCTTCAAGCTTCTTGATAGCAGTTTCTTTTCTGGATTTAAATTTAACAATACCAGCTGCTTCGTCAAAAAGATTTCTTCTATCCTCAGGCTTACTGGACAAAATCTGGTCAATCTGACCCTGTCCGATGATAGAATAACCCTCTTTACCAATACCTGTATCCATAAAGAGTTCGTTGACATCCTTGAGACGACAAGAAGAACCATTGATCATGTATTCGCTTTCTCCGGAACGATACAAACGTCTGGAAACAGTTACTTCATCATAATCAATGGCAAGAGAATGATCTGAATTATCTAGAGTAATAGCAACATAGGCATAACCAAGAGGTTTTCTAAGTTCAGTACCGGAAAAGATAACGTCCTGCATGGAGCCGCCTCGAAGCTGTTTGATACGCTGCTCACCAAGAACCCATCTAACAGCATCAGCTACGTTACTCTTTCCTGAACCATTAGGACCGACAATACCAGTTATACCATTATGAAAATCGAATTTTATTTTATTGGCAAATGACTTAAAGCCTTGAATCTCAATACTTTTTAAATACATTGTAAATTATTTTTTTAATGCAAGGAGTGCCTGATACGCTGCCTTCTGCTCCGCAGCTTTTTTAGTTCTCCCTGCCCCCTCTCCATAATTCTTATCTCCAACAAAAACGCGAACCTCAAATATTTTATCATGTTCAGGTCCACTTTCGCCACAAATTTCATAACGAATTTGTCCTAGGCCCTCACCCTGTACAAGTTCCTGAAGGATGGATTTGCTATCGCTGAACATTTCCATGCTATCTGCATTGGTAAGAACATATTTATCTATAAATTTCTTGGACTCTTCAATTCCGCCATCTAAAAACAAAGCACCTATAACTGCTTCCATAATATCAGCAATAATAGATTCCTTATTTCTTCCCCCGGTGGCTTCCTCGCCTTTTCCAAGCTGAATATAGTATCTGATATCTAACTGTTCTGCATCAAAAGCAAGTGCAGGTTCACATACCAAAGATGCTCGTATTTTGGACAATTCACCTTCTTTTTTATCAGGATATTTTTCAAAAAGATATGCACTTGAGATCATCTCAAGGACAGCATCACCCAAAAACTCAAGTCTCTCATAGTGCTGCTTTTTATTTATCTTCTGCTCATTCACAAAAGAACTGTGGGTAAAAGCCTGTATAAGTAAATTCTCATCCTTAAAATTATATCCAATTATCTTCTCAAATTTTTCTATATCCTGTGCACTTAACATAATTTTGCCTTCCGTAATAAACTTCTTAATGCAAAATGAGGCAGTTTGCACTGCCTCATTCCAATATTGTACTTATAACAATTATTTTCCAGAAATTGCAGTCTTAAGAAGCTCAACAGCCTCACCAACAGTAGTGATGTTCTCTGTCTTCTCAGGATCGATCTGAACGTCAAATTCATCCTCGAGTCCCATGATGATCTGGAAAAGATCAAGTGAATCTGCTCCCAAATCCTCAGTGAATGTTGTATCCATGGTAATCTCCTCAGGATCAACATTGAGTACATTAGCAATAACTTCTTTCATCTTCTCAAATTCCATAATAAACCTTCCTTTACTGCCAAGCAGTATTAACATATATTATTTCGAATAGCATCATGCTCATCTTATGCAAGCTTCTCGCTAATCTTTTCACTAATCTTCTGTTCTGTGAATGTAACACACTGTAAAATAGAATTCTTAACTTCTATATCATTGGCACTTCCATGGGTCTTAACAACAAGTCCCTTAAGTCCAAGCATCGGAGCACCGCCGTACTTGTCCATGCTATAGTCAGACAGGGATTTCTTCAGATCATCCTTAATAAGAAGAGCTCCTATCTTGGTCTTGAGATTACTCATAAGGCCCTTTTTGATGACATGCATCATAGATTTGGCAACGCCCTCGTACATCTTAAGGATTACATTACCTGTAAAAGCCTCACAAACTATAATGTCTGCAAATCCTGCAGGAATATCTCTTGCCTCAATACTACCGATAAAATTAATATCCGGACAATTCTTAAGCAGTGGGAATGTCTCCTTAACAAGAGCATTACCCTTCTCTTCCTCAGCTCCTATATTCACTATGGCAACAGTTGGATTCTTGATACCCATTACATTCTCCATATAAACTGTTCCCATTTTAGCAAACTGAACAAGGTGATTGGATCTGGCATCCACATTAGCTCCACAGTCGATCAAAAGAGAATTACCCTTCTCTGTAGGAATAAGTGGAGCAAGAGGCGCTCTGTCTACGCCCTTAAGTCTTCCAACTATAACCTGGCCTCCTACAAGTGTAGCACCAGTGCTGCCGGCAGAAACATAAGCATCCGCTTCGCCGTGATTCACCATATACATGGCCTTAACTATTGAAGAATCCTTCTTGGTCCTGATAGCCATTACAGGTGGCTCAGCCATCTCAATAACCTCAGTAGCACCAACAATCTCTATTCTGTTTTTGTCATATTCATATTTGGCAAGTTCGCTCTCGACAACGTCAGTTTTACCTACAAGAAATACCTTAAGATTATCTGACTCTTTTATAGCGTCGACAGCACCCTTTACTGTAACAAATGGAGCGTTATCTCCTCCCATTGCATCAACTGCAACTCTTACAAGTTCTGACATTTGCATGTCCCCCATATCAATTTCGACTTATTCTAATATACTAGAGTGATATGCAAAAATCAAGGCTTTCCGAAGTATTCGGAAAGCC